>JAABUZ0100000304.1_pt1 | contig 125868 bp, 137 predicted proteins | sample 5562091 | NCBI WGS metagenome assembly JAABUZ01 (sample SAMN12813069, study PRJNA571459) | rock metagenome | isolation source: Antarctica rocks | place: Antarctica: Victoria Land, Linnaeus Terrace sud | collected 2015-12-21 | reverse complement strand
CGAGCTATCGCCGAGCCGGCCCGCCTGCTCTCCGCCAGCGAACTGGAGCAGCGGGTGTGTGACTACTTCGCCTGTGAACGCCACGACCACCTCATTCCACAACAAGCCGCTTGATCATGCACTAGGTGTACCACTCGTGCCGAGAGACAGTGAACTCGCCAGGGATGCCGTCAGCGACACCTGCACCGCGCGGTTGCTGGCGTTGGCAACCACGTAGTGAAACGAGACCCTGTTTCCCGGATGCACATGTGCTCCATCGAGCCAGGAGCGCAGCAAGGAAGGTGTAGCGATCGGCGAAGACGCGCCGCGGTGGATGTGTTTGGCGAGAAGAATGGATGTTTGAGGACCGGCCGCGCGGGACGTAAAGGAGAGATGAGGGAAGGTGAGAGATGGCTTGAGGGCCGAGACCGCCAGGGCGCTGCTGCTGACGGCGCCGAGGAGCAGCAGGAAAAATGCTCCAAGAAAGGCGCAGCGCGACAGCATTTTCTTGCCTTGCTAGCCGCCAAAGCGCACTTTGAGCGCCTCGACGTTGCTCACGTACTGCACGGTGTCCTGAAACCAACCTCGGCGCTGCAAGGAGTGTGGGCCCTGGTAATAGGCCGCGGCGGCAAGCCGCTCGCTCCCGGCGTAATATGTCAGGAGCCGAGACAGCCAGAAGACGCCGGCCTGCACGTTGTCTCGCAGATCGTAGACGTTGAATGACCGTCCCAGCAACCAGGAAACATGATCACGCGTCGCTGGCTCAAGTTGCATTACGCCAACCGCCCCGGTGCCGCTGACCATCGACTGATTGAAGCCGCTTTCCTGCCATGCGATACCCAGGGCGAACGAAGGCGCGACGTTGTACTGCTGAGCGTACTTGACGATCAGGGTGCGGGCGCTGGAAGAGCTCGTAGACGGACTCGTAGTCGGACTATAGGCGGCGCTGGAGCCGGCGGGAACGGCCAGTCGCATTCCGGCCTGCAACCGGTTGGGATTTGAGATGCCGTTTAACGCACGCAATGAGGCAGCCGAAACTCCGTAGTGAGCCGCGATGTCGCTTAGCGTGTCGCCAGGGCGCACGGTATAGCCGGCTCTTCCCGTGCTGACCGCGGCGGGAGCAGTCGCGGTTCCGCACGATGCGCACAGCGCCAGAATCTGCCCAGCCAGCAGGTATGCTCCCACCCTGGGGTTGAGGGCACGCAGCGTTCGCAGAGAGGTGTGGAACGTCACAGATATACCCGATAATGTGTCGCCCCAGCGCACGCGATAGTGGATGGTGGGGATGGACTGCGCCGAGACCCCGATAGTGGGAATGACCAGCACGCGGCCCGCGCGAACCAGATCGACATTGGTGATGCCGTTGGTGCCGGCCAGCGTTCCGACCGGCACCCCGTATCGGGCGGCAATCTGTCCCAATGTGTCGCCACGATGGACCACGTAGGCGGCGGCGCGAGCCGGCAGTGGCATGGCGAGCACCAGGAAGACAAACAGAGAGCGAAAGAGCACATATTCCTCCACATGGGGTACACGACAGTTTTTCGGCCTGCCTGAGAGTTACTTTAACCCCGTTTCAAGCCTCGTATTGCGGCAAGAAACCAAGAAATCTGCGTCTGCTGCTTACGTCAACTCGACCGCGGCTGCCGAGGGGTGGCTGCCGCGGCCCTCGTTATCCCCGTACATTGTGGTGCTGTCCACCGTCAACCACATCCTCAGGCACGAAGTTGTGCACGTCGCATGCTAGGATGGTCCAAATTGCCATGCACCATGAGTTTGTCCTCTGCGACGTTTTCGCCGACGCGCCATTTAGCGGCAATCCACTGGCGGTGTTTCCAGACGGTAGCGGCTTTTCCGATGCCGAGATGCATGCGCTGGCAAGTGAGTTTGGTTGGTCGGAGATCACGTTTGTGGCGCCAGCAAGCCCCGCTTCTCCGCGCGTGCGAATCTGGACCCCGGACGGCGAACTTCCCTTCGCGGGACATCCCGCCGTCGGCACGGCGGTGGTACTGGCGGCCACCGGCCGCATTGCAGTGGGGCGTCACGTCTTCGAGCTCGGTGTTGGTCCGATCGAGGTCGAGGTGACGGAGGCGGGACCATCCGGAGGACGGGCCACCATGACTCAGCGAGCGCCCGAGTTCAAAAGGACTTTCGAGGACTTGGTGAGTCTGGCGACTGCGCTCGGCCTCTCCGCCGACGATCTGGCGCCCGGGCTGCCTGCCCAAATTGTCTCCACCGGGATCGATCACTTTATGGTGCCGCTGGCTTCACGTGATGCACTGGGCCGGGCGCGCGGCCAACCTGACGCACTGCCTGGAGTTCTGGAAACGATCGGAGCCAGATCGGCGTATGTGTTTACGCTAGAAACACCTCAAAGTACCGCAGCGGCACGCGCTCGCTTGCTAAGCACTCATCGGGAGGATGCGGCGACCGGCAGTGCAGCCGGGCCTCTGGGTGCCTACCTGGTGCAGCACGGGCTGCATCGGGCCGGGGAAATGGAAATCGAGCAAGGCATCGAGATGGGACGGCCTAGCCGTATCCGGGTGGATGTGCCGTCCGAGGGGCATATCATTGGGCCGGTGCGGGTCTCAGGTGACGTCCACATCTGGGCGAGTGGCGTCCTACGGGATCACGCTCAGTCATAGGCTATGCTCGAACCATGGCCGAAGAGACACTGGAGCGCCGGCGTGACCGAATCCACGCCATTGTCGAGGGTGCTCTACTTGGCGACATCGCCATCGTGTTCCTGCTCATGCGGGCTTTTTTGCCTGTGCTGTTTTTACGGCCCATTCTCCTGGCCCTGGCGGCGGTTTCATTTGTCATGTTGCTCCAACGGAGAGGTGTGAGGATGACGATTCTGGCCTCGATCGCTGCCTACATTCTCTTCTCCGCTCTGGTTGGTCCGATTCTGGCCATTAAAGCCATTGACACCGCAGTTGCCGCGGTGCTGATCGGACTTGGGCGCAAGGCCGGTCTGGGAGCCGCGCTCAACACCCTGTGGACCGGTCCGGTGTACGCGCTGTTCGATCTCATCATTCCCACCGTGGCCGGAATCATTATTTTTCGGTATCCAGTAAAGGATCTGATAAAGTCCGCCCAAAACTTTGTGCACCTCGTCTTTAACGCATTGCGTTTCGTCCTGGATGGATTCCACGCGTCACCATCGGTGCTGCACCAGGTTCGCAGTTGGGAGGCCATTGGGGTCAGCCACTGGCAGTATGGCTGGCTTGGCACCATGGTGCTGTACGGCTGGCTGAATATGTACCTGGTGGCGATTGTGGCTGAGATGGTGCTAAAACAGATTCCGGTCCAGACGATGGTTCGCCAAAGAGCTGCCTGATGATAGAGGTTCGTCGTCTGTCCTATGCGTACCCGCACGCTCCCGAGAACGCACTTCAGGACATTTCGGTCCAGGTGAGTCCCGGCGAGGTTGTCGGCATTGTGGGACCGAATGGCTCCGGCAAGTCGACTCTCGGACGGCTGATGAAGGGGTTGCTGTTGCCGGGCAGCGGCGAAGTACTGGTTGATGGTCAGGATACACGACTGCATGGTTTGGAGGTGCGCCGGCGGGTCGGCCTGGTTTTCCAAAATCCAAACAGCCAGATCGTAAACGCCGTGGTTGAACATGAGGTTGCGTTCGGTCTGGAGAATCTCGGCATGCGAACCGACGAGATGCGTACTCGCGTGGGGCGCGCCCTGGAAGCGGTTGGATTACAGGGACAGGAGACCGCGGAATGTCACTCGCTTAGCATGGCGAACAAGCAACGCGTGGCGATTGCGTCCGTCATGGCGATGGAGCCGAATTACCTGATTCTGGATGAACCAACTGCCTGGCTTGAGCCCTCAGCCCGCTGGCCGCTCCTGGAGGAGGTCATGAAGTGGTGCGAGCATCGCGAAGTCGGGCTGGTTCTGGTTACGCACCGCATGGATGAGGCGCAGGTCTGTGTCCGCCTGTACGGCATGCTCGACGGACAGCTGGAGGCGGTTGGATCTCCCGACATGGTGCTCGGCGACACGGCGATTCGAAACCGGTTGGCTCTGGAAGTTCCGGAGACGCTCGAGCTGGCCGGTAACCTGGCCGCGGCGGGATTACCGATTTCGCGTGGCTCCTCGATCGAGCGATTGGCGGATGCGCTTTGCCCGTCCTAGAGCACACCGGCCCGCTGGCGCTATGTATCGAGCCCGGAGAAATCGTGTCGATTCTTGGCGCTCCGGCGAGCGGTAAGACGAGGGTGGCGCTGGAGCTAGCGTTCCTGGCGAAACCCGAGGAAGGTGAAGTGCTCTTTCACGGGGTCAATCCGCTGAAGAAAAAACGAGCAGCGGAACTGCGCCGGCCACGCGAGGTGACTTTGCTGGTGCAGAACGCTGAGGATCAGCTTTTTGCCCAGACGGTGTTCGACGATGTCGCCTTTGGCCCCAGACATCTGGATATTCCCGAGCAGGAAATCGAGCAACGCGTGGTGCGCGCGCTGAAAGCGGTGCGGCTCTGGCCGGATGAAGTCCGCGATCGCTCGCCGTTTGCGCTCTCCGCGGGAGAACGGCGACGCGTCGCCCTGGCCGGGGTACTGGCCATGGAGCCGGAGGTGCTGATTCTTGATGAACCCACCGCCAATCTTGATCCGAGAACCAGGAATGCGTTCCTGGAATTATTGGCGCCACTCCGGGGGAAAAGCGCAATTGTGTGGCTGACTGTCAGTGCGCGAGAAGCGGAGCTGGCCGACCGCATCGTTCTGTTGGACGGGGGACGCATAACGGAAGTTCAGGGTGGAGCCGACCTCCTTCAAAACTGGCAGGCATTGGCCTCGGCCGGAATCGAACTCCCGGCGGTGTTTGAGTTGGCGGGAGCGCTCGAGCAGCGCGGGCTGTCGCTCTCGCCGGCCGGTACGCCCGGGGAAATGACCGCAGCGATCATACAGGGATGGAAGGGGAGGCAGGATGATCGGTAGCGCGCCGCGTTTTCTCAGCTATGAAGCGGGCGTGTCGCTGCTGCATCGCCTTGACCCGCGCACCAAGCTGCTCTGTACCGTCGGCTTTGTCGCTGGTGTTCTGCTGGCCAACGTACCGGCCGGTATCTCGATCGCCTACGCCTTTGGGGTTGTGATCGGCGTGCTGGCGCACGATCGACTGCCGTCGATCTGGCGCACGCTGAGGCCGTTGCTGATCGTGGAAGTGCTCTTCGGCGTGATCATCACCGTGGTGACCCCGGGGCATGCGCTGGCGCACCTCTGGATCCTCGTGCCTAGTCGCGACGGACTCGATCTCGCCATCCGCCTCGTTTTGCAGGTGACCTTGATCGTCTACACCACCTCGTTTCTCACGCTGACCACCCCGCCGCTGTCGGTAGCCGACGCGCTGCTCTGGGCACTCGGGTTTCTGGAACGGTTTCGTGTGCCGGTGCGCGATATCATCGCGATGGTAGCCATCGGGCTCACCTTTGTGCCGCTCCTGATCGAAGAGGCGCAGAAAGTGATCTCGGCTCAGCGTGCGCGAGGCGCTGACCTTGGCTTCAACGTGATGCTCGACGAGCGAGCCATGGGGGCCTTGCTGATTCCGCTCCTGCTGGCCAATCTGCGTCGCGGTGAGGAACTGGCGGAGTCGATGGAGGCCCGTCTCTATGGCACCGGCCCGCGAACCTCGTTGGTGGTCCGTCGCTTTAGCCGCCTCGATGCGTCTGCTGCCCTAGCGACACTGCTGGTCGTCGCGCTTATTCTCGTTGTCAGCTTCCATCTCGGCTTCTGACCGGGCGGTCGAGGGAGATGACGTGGAAAGAGGAGGCATGTCGTGAGCAGCAAAGCGGCCGGTTTATCTTGGTGAATCACAACGGCGTAGGGCGGATCCTCCCCACTCACGCAATCGTGGATACAGGTGGCGTTCACCATCGTCCCGGCCATACACGGCGTGTAAAGTGGCGTCGGAGCAGCCGTTAGCCAAGCGCACTCAGAGCAACTCGCTCAATCGCGCACCTCGGCGATCAAATCCACTTCTACCGGAATGCCCATGGGGAGTTGATACACGCCGACCGCGGCCCGGCTGTGCTTCCCGGCCTCACCAAACAGCTCGACCAGAAAGTCTGACGCGCCGTTGACCACCGCCGGCTGATCGGTGAAATCCGCCGCGCTGTTCACGTACCCGGTGACTCGCAGGATTCTGCTGATCCGGTCCGGGTCGCCCGCGATCGAGACGACCGCCGCGAGGCAGTTCAGAGCGCAGATGCGTGCCGCCTCTTGCGCTTGCTCCACCGTAAGGTCCAGGCCGACTCGGCCGAGCAGGCCCAGGTCACCATCGCGAATTGGTCCCTGGCCGGACGTGAACACTAGACTGCCGTAGCGAACCGCCGGTACATAGCTGCCCAACGGCTTCGCCGCCACTGGGAGCGACAAGCCCATGGATGCAAGTTTGTCCTGAATCGACATATCATTCTCCTATACTTGGCGCTCGCATTTGACTGTATCGCGCGCCCATCCTCATGGTACGCGGAAGCGCGACGGGAGCCGCTCGGATTCGCAGCGTACAATAGGGGAGACAGTAGCCGGCATTGCTCAGGAGTTTCGCAAACGGTCATGGGTGAGAAGTATCGAATAGTTCCTTTCTACAACGGTGTGAGCACCTTTAGGGCGGCGTTTCCCGACTTGAGCGATGCCCTTATCGAGTGGCGCGAGCGCCGAGGGCCGGAGGATGAGAAACCGAGTGACGTGCGGAAGACTGGCTTCCGGCGAGGGAACTTTACGCGGGGTATTGCGCCCTGCTCGAATCTGTCCTGCCATGAGGGTGGATATCAGTTAGATCGCCTGGTGGCGGACATGCTTCGCCTGGGTGAGACGCACCGTGAAGGAATGATGCTCTGTTCGGGGCGCGAGGTGGCCGAGGAAGTTCGTCGCGTCCCGGTGCGCTGCCCGCACCGAATCCACTTTAAGGCAACCCTGTTTCCGCGCGTCGAGGGTGAAGAATCGCAGCGGAAACAGCAGCCTCGACGCGGCCGGATCCGGCCAGCGCGCGGCAAGAGTGTGGCATAGCAGTTTTTCCGTTTCTCCTGCGGTAGCCGCCGTCATTTAGCGTCTGGACAGGAACCAGCAACTCCTGTAAAATCCTACCGCGCGTGGTGGGCAGTGACGCTGTTCAGCGCCCATAGCGTGAGACAGTATGCGGGGAGTATAAGCACTACATGAGGGGAAAGTAATGGAGCGGACGCGCTATAGCGTGCGCGATGAAATCAAACAGACTGCCGAGTCATTTTATCGAGCGGTCTCGAATAAAAACCTGAAAGCCATCGATGCCATCTGGGCGCACGAAACGTATGCCACCGTGGCCGGCCGCTCCGGCTCGATCTGTCTGGGCTGGACCCAGGTGCGCGGCTACTGGGAGCAGCGATTTCGGCAACTCGGTGGTATCAACGTCTCGGCCAAACTCAAGAGTTCGGTGTGCCACGCGGTGGGCGACGTTGCCTGGCTCTCGGGCACCGAGTTGCGCACCGTCACCGACGGCGAGCACAGGCGACAGGAGAGCCTGCGCATGACGTGCGTGCTGGAGCGCAAGGGCAGCCACTGGCAGATCGTGTCGTATCATGCCTCAGAGCCGGCGGCGACAGTTGATCTCCCCGAGGCGGTGTGTTCGGCTTCTTGACGGTCCGCCGCTGCTGTTGCTACACTGACCCTGAGCGACCCTTCGGGGTCGTTACTTTCTGGCGCGTGTTTCATGCGTCGCATGCTCGAAGGAACGTTCAATGTCTTTCGCGATTGTTCAGACCGGTGGCAAGCAGCACCGCGTGGAGCCAGGACAGGTCATCGAGGTTGAGAAGCTTCCGGCATCGGAAGGTGAGACCGTCGAATTGACCCAGGTACTGCTCGTATCGGACGACAGCGGCCTGCGCCACGGCCATCCGGTGGTGGACGGCGCGAGAGTCGTCGCCCGCGTCGTGAAGCAAGCACGAGGCCCCAAAGTTATCGTGTTCAAGTACAAACCAAAGACGCGCTATCGCAAAAAGAACGGCCATCGCCAGTCCATCACGCGGTTGGCCATCACCGACATCATCGGGACTAGCGGGGAGCAGAGAGATGGCACATAAAAAGGGCGTAGGTAGCAGCAAGAACGGTCGAGACAGTGAGTCGAAACGGCTCGGCGTTAAAGTCCAGGATGGCCAGGTGATTCGCTCTGGCGGCATCATCGTCCGTCAGCGAGGTACTCCGAAGATTCCCGGCCTGAACGTCGGTCTCGGCAAGGATCACACCCTTTACGCGCTGATCGACGGCAAAGTGAGATTCGATCAGCGGCACGGCAGGATCCGTGTTAACGTGGCGCCCGTGGCCGAACCGGCCGCACTGGGGATGTAGCTCAGCTGGGAGAGCGCCGCGTTCGCATCGCGGAAGTCAGGGGTTCGAGTCCCCTCATCTCCACCAATCTGTACAATAAAGGCTAGGCGTGCAAGCGCCCAGCCATTGATTTCGCGGCGAACGAGAGTAGTAGGTCCCGTCCCAGAGCGAGCCGGGAGGGTGCAAGCCGGCAACAGGGATCGAACTCGCTCGGGAGCAGCGCCGGCCCGTGTACCATCACTAACCGTCGCCGGGAAGCGCCCGTTACAGTGCTAGAATGAGCGGCTAAAGCCCGAGCAGGGTAGAGGACGTGGGGCTGTGGCGCAGTTGGGAGCGCGTCTCAATGGCATTGAGAAGGTCAGGGGTTCGAATCCCCTCAGCTCCACCATCTATCCTCTACTCTGATCAAGTGCCTTAGCAACGTGGGTGGTACCGCGGAGAGCCCTCCGTCCCTAGTGGATGGAGGGCTTGTTTCTATTTCAGGGAGGCACGGTATGGCGGTGGCAAATAGACGACAGACGCGGTACGAGCCGCAACAGTTCGAGGCGACGTGGCAGAGCCGCTGGGAAGAGGAAGGGCTCTATCGGGCTGACGATTTCGCCGACCGGCCCAAGTACTACCTGCTAGACTTTTTCCCCTATCCGTCCGGCGACGGGTTACACGTCGGCCACTCCAAGCAGTACATCAGCACCGACGTGGCCTCACGCTTCCTGCGCATGACCGGCCACAACGTGCTGCATCCTATGGGCTGGGATGCCTTTGGCCTGCCGGCGGAGAACGAGGCCATCATTCAGCAGGCTCAGCCGGCGGAGAACACGGCTCGCAACATCGCCAACTTCAAGCGGCAGTTAAGCGTGCAGGGTATCTCCTACGACTGGAGCCGGGAACTGAACTCCTCTCAGCCGGAGTACTATCGCTGGACTCAGTGGATCTTTTTGCTGATGTACCGGCGCGGGCTGGCCTATCGCGCCGCTAACGCGCAGTGGTGGTGCCCGCAATGCCAGACCATCCTGGCGAACGAGCAGGTGGAGAACGGCCACTGCTGGCGGCACAGCGATCAAGTTGTGGAGCGCAAAGAGCTGGAGCAGTGGTACTTCCGAATCACCGAGTACGCCGAAGAGCTGCTGCGCGACCTGGACACGCTGAGCTGGCCGGAGCGCATTGTGCTGATGCAGCGCAACTGGATCGGCAAGAGCACCGGCGCTGAAATTACATTCCCGGCGCACGCGCCGGACGGCGGCGAGCATCCCATCGCTGTCTTCACCACCCGTCCGGACACCGTCTACGGCGCGACCTTCATGGTGCTGTCCCCCGAGCATCCGCTGGTCGAGACTCTGGTGGCGTCCGATCAGCGTGGCCGCGTCGAGCAGTATAAACAGGCAGCCTCGCGGCAATCGGAGATCGAGCGACTCTCGACCGACCGAGAGAAGACCGGTGTTTCTCTTGGCGCCCACGCTACCAATCCGTTCAGCGGTGAGCGCATTCCGATCTGGATCGCCGACTACGTGCTGATATCGTACGGCACTGGCGCCATTATGGCCGTTCCCGGCCATGACGAGCGCGACTTCCAGTTTGCTCGGAAATACAGCCTGCCCATCCGCCAGGTAGTCCAGGGACCGGAGGAAGACAGCGCCGAGAACGAGGTCTTTACCGGAACGGGAACGATGGTCAACTCGGGCGATCTGAGCGGACTGCCATCGGCCGAGGGCAAGAGCAGGATCATTGAGCGGCTGGAGGAGACCGGAGCGGGCCGGGGCGCCACCAACTTCCGAATGCGCGACTGGTTGGTTTCGCGCCAACGGTACTGGGGCGCGCCCATCCCAATTGTGTATTGTCCGAAATGTGGCGCTGTACCGATACCGGAAGATCAATTGCCGGTTATCCTGCCGCCGCTGGAGCACTACCAGCCGGGCGGCGACGGCCGCTCCCCGCTTGCTACCTCCCCGGAGTTTGTGAACACCGTCTGTCCGGAGTGCGGCGAGCCGGCGAAACGGGAGACCGACACACTGGACACCTTCGTGGACTCCTCCTGGTATTACCTGCGCTACCCGAGTCCCCACGAAACCGAGCTGCCCTTTGACCCCGAGAAGGTCGCGTACTGGTGCCCGCTGGACCTGTACGTGGGCGGCGCGGAGCACGCCGTCATGCATCTACTGTACTTCCGCTTTGTGACCAAAGTGCTGGCCGACGCCGGCCTGATCGGATTCCGTGAGCCCGCGCCGCGTCTGGCCAACCAGGGAACGCTGCACGCGCCGGACGGCAAGCGCATGTCCAAGTCCCGCCATAATGCCATCACGCCCGACAGCGTGGCGGCGCAGTACGGCGCCGACACGCTGCGGGGCTATATCGTCTTCATGGCGCCGTTCGAGGGCGATGGGCTGTGGGACCCGCAGGGTATCAATGGCATTCACCGCTGGCTGAGCCGTGTGTGGGACCTGGCCCAGCCGACCCAACGCGTCGCGGGTGAGGAGCACCAACCGGCCGCCGAGGAATTGCGTCGCGCGGTCAACAAGACCATCAAGCGGGTGAAACACGACCTGGAGCGGTACCAGTTCAACACCTCGGTCAGTGCCCTCATGGAACTGACCAACCTGATGCAGCAGGTGCGGGACACGCTGCGGAGCACGGGAACCTGGAAGTGGGCCGTCGAGCAATTGATCCTGATGCTGGCGCCGGTAGCGCCGCACATCACCGAGGAGCTGTGGCATCGGCGCGGCCATAGGGACAGCGTGCACCGTCAGTCCTGGCCGGCGTACGACGAGGCGATGATCGTGGATGAAGTCGTAACCGTCATTGTGCAGGTCAACGGCAAGGTGCGCGACCGCCTGAAAGTCCCGCGCGGGGAAGAGGAGGAGAGCGTCAAAGAGCAGGCGCTGGCCAGCGAACGGGTGCAGCCGCACCTGATGGGCAAAGAGGTGGTGAAGGTGGTATCGGTGCCCGGCAAGCTGGTCAACATCGTGGCGAGATAGCCTGGAGGCACACATAACCACACGGAGCGCAGGCATGAGGAAAGACCTCCGACCCGGGCCCCTGCTGGCATGCTCGCCCTGGCTCCTACGGCAGCGTCAATGAAGGATCGCCGAAGATCTCAGGTGTTCACCACATCCAGGTGATCCGGATTGGCGTACGAGTTCGCCGAGTGCTCGATCAGCAGATCGTCTTTGGCCAGTTGCAGTGCCTCACCAATTGCGTATCGTTGGCCAGTTCGCGCTCGGGGAGCTCCGTGGCGTTGCGTCCCTAGAGTTGCCCCGGTATGGTGGAGAGAGTACGGGCTGGTTATGGGCCAGAATGCCGCACGTAAGACTTGCATTAAACAGTTAGTGAGTATATACCAGCTTCATGAGCACAGTACCGTGCATCCGAATGTCCGCTGAGGAGCGTCGCGAGGAGATTCTCCAGGCGGCGATGACCGAGACCATCGCCCAGCGAGTGGGAATCTCGCAGCCGTATCTGTTCCGGCTCTACGACAACAAGAAGAATCTTTTCCTGGCGGCGGGGGGGCGGGGCTTTGACCGAGTCCTGGAGACATTTCGACTGGCCGCCGAGCCGCATCCCGATGAACCGCTCACTGCTATGGGACATGCGTATGCTACGCAACTGCTGTCGCGTCGACAGGAGCTCCTCTTGCAGATGCAGTCCTATGCCGCGTGCGCCGACCCCGACGTGGAAGAGCTGGGCTGCTACCTGCATTGGTACGGGAGCATGTTGCCGTGACCAAGCTGGCTGGGGACGTTGCCGGACGGAATTATCCGATCAGAAGGAAACGTACGTTATCGCAAAGCCTGTGGGAGGAGACAGTCGAGTGGTCGAGGGGAGGCGCACCGGGGTCGGAGCCGGCAGGCTCCGCTTTCCTGTTCTGTGACTCCAATTTCGGAGCAGCCACGTGTGCGGCGGGTCGAAGGAGCGATGGAGGAGGGACGCTGGGAAGGCATAGAGCAGGGTAAGAAATGATAGGCGGTGATCTCTCCATGCTAGATTGGCGGTAGGTCGTCCAACTGAGACGCGTCGTGGAAGCGGTGAGCTTGGATGCCGACGGCTTGCGCGGCGGTCACATTCTCCTGGCGGTCGTCGAAAAAGACAACCTCTTCGGGCTGAGCCGCGAGATGATCGAGAACCTTGCGGTACGCGGCCGGGTCTGGCTTGGTCAGGCGCAGCCGGCTACTGAACATGCGGAGTTCGAAGCTGGCCAGCCAGGGGGCGCGCTCTATCGCGTCGGCGACCTCCATTGGAGCGTTGGACAAAATGGCGAGTCTATATCCTCGCCGGCCGGCTTGAGCAGCGGAGGCCACGACAGCAGGGTTCGGATGGAGCCAACTGTCGACATCGCGTGTGATCAGATCGTGGAGTTGGAGGTGGCCGGCGGACGGGCCGAGCACGCAAGCCCAGTAGGTCTCGGCGGAGATATCGGCCCGGTCGTAGGCGGGCCGGTGAGTCCAGTAGGCACGCCAGAAGGCCGTTTCGGCGACGCCACTCGCCGTGACCAGCGCTGATCGTTCGTCGGTCGGTTGCGCCTCGCTCAGCACCTCGCCGTAGTCGCAGAGCAACCAGGTCACGGTGTCACTTTCATGTTTTCACGGGTGACCAGCGTCTACTGGGGATGGAGCGTCACGTGCTGGGGAACGGGCTGGTGGTGCGTTCTGGTCGGGTTGGCGGAAACCAGCCCGCCACCGATCCCATAGACCCCCAGAACCATGGCCGTGGCCAGGGCGACAGCCATCCCAAACTGGTTGCGACGAGACGGGCGATAGACGCGCTGAAAGCCGTCAACGATCTCGGCGGGATCGCCCAGGCGCTCTATGCTCTCGCGCGTCGCGTCCTCCGGACGCCAGCCGGCCAGCAGTAGGTCACGCCGAGATTCGTCCAGGTGGGCCTGCAATTCGCGGGTGATGTCCAGGCGCCGCCGGCGCGGCAGACACAGCGTCTGGACCCAATGGTCCATCATGTCTCTTCCCATGGTATCGTCAGCTCCCTGTCCAGTCTAGCGTCATCGATCCGGTGACGCGGCCCACGGCCTGGACGAAGCTCTGCCACTCAGTCAGCTTGTCGCTCAGGGCGCGCTCCCCTCTGCCGGTCAGCGAGTAATAACGTCGTTCGCTGCCACTTGGCGTCGACTCCCAGCGAGCTGCCAGCAGCCCCTGCTTTTCCAGCCGATGCAGGATGGGGTAGAGCGTGCCTTCTTTGAGGCAAAAGAATCCCTCGCTGCGCCTCTCCAGCTCCTTGACTACCTGGTAGCCATACTTTTCCCCTTCGGCAAAGGCGGAGAGCACCAGCGTATCGGCGGCGCCCTTCAACAGTTCTCTGGAGTAGCTAGCCATGGAACACTCCCTCGACGGACTTGAGCATGTGAACCGGGTTGACATCATACAGATGGAGGTCGGAGGGGGGCCAGTACGAGACCCATGCCTTGCCGATAATGTACTTCTTTGGTAGCCAGTGCCAGAGGTGCGAGTCCTGGCTATTGTTACGATTGTCTCCCAGAACGAAGTAGTCGCTCGGCGGCACCTTCTCCGGACCGAAGGTGTATTGCGGTGGATCGGTGATGTAGGGCTCCGGGTACTTCTTACCGTTAATGTACACCGCGGAGTTGTGTACCGCAACGGTCTCGCCGGGCAGGCCGATCACGCGCTTGATAAAGTCCTTGTCTGGCTGGCCAGCGGGAACCGCCTGAAACACGATGACATCGCCTCGATGCGGCGACTGGATCAGGTAATCGACTTTGTTGACCAGAATGTACTCGCCGTTGTGCAGGTTGGGCTCCATTGACTCGCCCTCGACCTTGAAGTTCTGGAGCGCGACGCGGACTACCAGGAAGATGGCAATCGTCAGTACCGCCGTTTCCAGTAGCTCGCGAACCATGGATCGTCGTTTGGCCATCGTTACTCCATCTACCTAGTTATGCTACTACCTAGTACAGCTAAGTATAAGAGAGCGAGTAGACGAAGTCAAAGGAGTGAGCTTGATGGCGAAACCCACAAGAAAAGAGGGGCAGCAGAACACTGGCCGCCCCTCTTTTCTTGCGGTCGATGGATTACGGCTTCGATCCGTTCTTGCCGCTGCCTGTATGGGCCGCCGGTTTGCCGTTGTTCGGCACTGACGGCTTCGATCCTGGTTGCCCCGGTACGCCTGCTCCAGGCTGGGCTGGGACCTGAACCCCGGGCTGATTCGGGACTGTTTGACCGGGGACCGTCTGACCGGGCACTGTCTGGCCGGGCAGCTGGAGGTTGGATGCAGCGCTGGCCGCGGCTGCGCCAGGGACGTTGGGTAGATTGGCGGGAGCGACGAACTTCTGGACGTGCAACTGCGCCTCCTGTTGCTGGATCCAACCGGTGAGAGCGGCATTCTTGGCCTGCTGCAGCTCGGCGGGAGTGCGCTTTACCTGCTGCCGGCCGGTGAGCTTGATCACGTGCCAGCCGTATCTGCTCTGCACCAGCCGGAACTGGCCAACCTTCATGGAGAAGATCGCCTGGTCGAAGGCTGGTACCATGGCGCCTCTGGCCACAAAGCCCAGATCGCCGCCTACCTTCTTGCTGCCCGGGTCAGTCGAGTACTTTTTAGCCAGGGCCGCGAAGTTGGCTCCGTTTTCGGCTTCATGCAGCAGCCGTTGCGCCAGCGCTTTCTGCTTGGTCGGAAGTAGGATGTGGCTGGCTCGTACCTTCAACTGAAATGGACTGGCCTTTTTGGCAAGGACAGCAGCCACCTTGCCACGCAAATAGTCACCGACCACCAGCATGTGAAACTGGTCGTTGGTTAGGCCGGTGCTCTGAATGAATTCCTGGAGATGAACTTTCCCTCCCTGGGACTTCTCCAGCTGGAACATACTTGCAGCGATGGCTTTCTTCGACGGTACTACACCGAGTATCGAGGATCGCTGGATAAGCGTGGAATCGTCCAGCAAATTGGTAAGAGCGGCGGGCGCCAGGTTTCCCAACTCCTGCTGCAAGCTCGAGATCTGGGCCTGTATCTGCGCTTGTTGCGGATCGTTCTTTTTGAGTGAGGTCTGGGCCTGCTGCAACTGCGCAATCTGCTGCGTGAATTGGTTGTAGCGGAACTGTTCGAAGTTCTTAAAGAAGCCGGTGGTCACGGTGAAGGTACCGACGGACGCGATGGGCACGTTGTTTGCTGCCGCTTGTTGGTTCGGGTCGATGACATTATCTTTGAGCAGTCCCCAGCCTAAGAGGCCGAGGATAAGCACTGCCAGTCCGATACCGGTGAAGAGCGCGATCCGTTCCTTCACTGCTTCGCGCTCGTGGCGGTTCAAGTGTGATCCCCAGCCAAAAAGGAACGGCGTGCTCTGGGCCTGTTCGATCATGACCGGGGCGCGGCGCGGCGGCGCCCTACGTCTGCGGCGGACTTCTTTGTCAGGTTGCGCGTTCACAATTGCTCCTGCGGTAATGCGGGGGAACGAATGCTAAATGCCGATCCGGTTCGCCTGTTCTGGGGTGTACGGTAACAAGGCCAGAACGCGGGCCCGCTTGAGGGCCACCGTCAGACGGCGCTGGTGTTTAGCGCAGGTGCCGGTCTTGCGACGCGGCTCGATCTTACCGCGCTCCGAGATGTAGCGCCTCAGCCGACCCAGATCTTTGTAGTCGATTTCCGAGACGTGATCGACGCAGAACTGACATGGACGGCGCCGGTTGTACGGGCGATAATCGCGGCGAGGGCGGCCGGCGCCGGGTGGGCCGCTGGGACGCGGACCGTAATTACTGGAAGGTGCGTGGCTTGCCAAATGATCCTCCTGAAGGGAACATCGCCGGATGAGTGAGACTCAACCAACCGATGCTTAGAACGGCATATTGTCGAGTTCGTCGTTGTTGCCGGAGTTGGGGGTGGTCGCTGCTTGACGGCTGGGTCCCTCGTCGCCGAAGGAGTCCCCGCGCTGGCCCAGCATCTGCATCTGGCTCGCTATCAATTCGGTCCGGTACTTTTTTTCACCGGTCTGCTGATCGTCCCACGAGCGGGTGCGCAGTCGACCTTCGATAAACACTGGCTTGCCCTTCGACAGGTACTGATTGGCAATTTCCGCCAGCTTGTCCCAGCAACTGACGCTAAACCATTCCGTCTCTTCCTGCTGTTCGCCGTCACTGGACTTGAACTTGCGGCTGACCGCGACGCTGAAGCTGGTCACCGCAGACCCGCTGGCTGTGTAGCGCATCTCCGGATCTTTGCCGAGATTGCCGATGATCATGACTTTATTGAGGCTTGCCATGTTCTCTACTCCTCCGGCGCTTCGGTGGTGGTTGCGCCGGGTGCAACTGCCACGGGCTCGGGCTGTGAATCGATTGCTTCGGTGGTGGCGTCTGTCGGCGTGTCGGTGGCCGAGTCACTCGTTTCAAGTGAAGTTGCGGCGGTTTCCTCCGATGTGGTGGTTTCCTCCGACGGGGCTGTGAGGTCCGGCGCGGCCAACTCGGGCTCACGTGCAGCGTCGTCGCCGGGTGGCAGGTCCGGCTGCGGCTGAGCAACGGGTTCGCGTGGCGCAGCCGCGGCGGCTGCCTGATGCACCCGTTGCTGAGCCTGCTTCACCATGGTGTCGGTCGCCTGCACGAGAAGATACCGCAAGATATTGTCGTTCAGCTTCAGCGCGTTCTCGATAGGACGCAGTGCCTGGCCGTCGAGGTTGAACACTGTGGTTACGTAAAATCCATCCCTGAAATCGCGGATGGGATAGGCCATGCGACGACGTGGTGGGTTCCAGGGAATCGTGGCTAAAATCTCACCGCCGTCTGATTCGATCCGGCCGGTGATGGTGTCAACCACGCTGCGAATCTGGTCCTCGTCTCGGTCCGACCGGACGATAAAGGTCATTTCGTACGCGTTCAAGGGCCCTCCTTCCCTCGGGTATGTCCTGAGTCTTCGGCGCATGCCGGCCCAGAACAGGAAGTAGGCCCCACGAGGTGGGGCCGGCTGTAGTATACCAGAGCAGAAACTTGACGTAAAATCGGTTAGCGCCGACCGAACTCGCGCTCCAACTGCGAATGACTCAGGTGAATCATGGTCGGCCGGCCGTGTGGGCAGGTGGCGGGCCGTAGCGTTCGCTCCAACTGGGACACCAGCTCCCGCATCTCCTGGACGTCTAGCGTTGCTCCTGCCTTGACAGCAGCTTGGCATGCCGTCGCCGCCAGAGCACGTTCGCGTGCTGCTGCCGGCTCGGGCAGATTCTCTAACTCGGTTAAAACCTCGCTGACGAGTTGAGCGGGACTGGCTCGTCCAGCCAGTGCTGGTACAGCGCGAATCAGGCAGGCGTCACTGCCAAACGGCTCGAGATCAAAGCCGACATTGGTGAGGAGCTGCTCGTTCTCTTCCAGCGCCAGCATCTGATCGGCTGAAATGGCGAGCGAGGCCGGCTCCAGTAGAGGTTGGGTCTGTACTTCGCCGGCCTCCAGCTGCAAATCGAACCTGTCGAAGAGTACTCGTTCATGAGCCGCGTGCTGGTCAATCATGTACAGACCCTGTGGCCCCTCCGCGATGATAAAGGTCTGGTTGGCTTGGCCAAACACCCGTAAGACGGGAAGCGTGGCGAGCGTGGGCGCTGAGCCGGCCGGCTCGGCGGAGTTGAGGGACTCGCCCAGAGCCGGCTGAGTGGAAACTTTCTCCGCCTCCATGGTGGCGAATACGCCCGTGTCCGTTCGGGTGGTGCGATTCAGCCGCATTTCGAGCAGTGTATTGCCGATTGCGCGATGTAAGGCGCCGTGAACCTCACGGTCGCGAGCGAAGCGCACCTCACTCTTGGCTGGGTGAATATTAGCGTCGATCTCGGCAGGTGGCAGCACCAGGTGAACCGCGGCAAGCGGATGACGCCCGATCATCAGGAAGCCGCTGTAGGCCTCTTCCAGGGCAAAGATCAGACTTCGATTCTGGATTGGCCGTCCGTTGGCGAATACGGAGATCGCCGACCGGTTCGACCGGCTTATGGAGGGACTTGAGATCAGTCCTTCGACGCGTAGTCCATGCTCTTGCCAGTCGACAAGCAGGAGCGATTCAATCACGGTGGGACCGTGTACAGCGGCCATGACGTCCGCCAGATTGCCGCTTCCTGGACTTACAAAGGTATCCCGCGCGTCAAGGCTCAAGGTGAACTGCACGAGTGGCTGGGCCAGTGCGTACTGCATCACCACGCTCTGTATCTGGCCGCCCTCGGCACGCAATGACCTCACGAACTTTCTCCGGGCAGGAACGTTGCCAAACAGGTCAGATATGCTGATTCGCAGCCCTCGCGGGGTGCTGCACGGCGCCTGCTCCAGGATTTTGCCGTGTTCGGCGCGTACCCGCGTTCCCACTGTTTCGCCCGCGAAACGGGTCTGGACATCAACTCTCGATACTGCTGCGATAGATGCCAGCGCTTCGCCGCGAAAGCCAAGCGTGGTCAGGTGTTCGAGATCGTCCCACTGGCGGATCTTGCTGGTGGCGTGCGAGGCGAAAGCAAGATCAACCTCTGCACGGGGGATGCCGTGACCGTCGTCCGTGACCCGAATGAGTTTGAGGCCGGCCTCGCGGGCCTCAACGCGAACGTGCTGTGCGCCCGCATCGACGGCATTGTCAATTAGCTCTTTGACCACGGAAGCCGGCCGTTCCGCGACCTCCCCCGCGGCAATCTTGAGCGCCAGATCGGGAGGCATATGCTGAATTGGCCGACGCTCGGAGTCCTCGCTCATGTCTCGATCGTTTCAGGATCCAAGACCGCTTCGGTCATAGCTACTACCCTACGGGTCGAGCGCACGTCGTGGACGCGCACAATTTTCACCCCCTGCATTACGCCCCACGCTACCACGGCCAGCGAGGCTTCCAGGCGTTCGGTGACGTTGGCGCCGAGCAGGTCTCCGAGGAACTTTTTGCGCGAGGCGGCCAGCAGCACGGGGTATGGCAGGGTGGTGAGCTGGGCAAGGTGGCGTAGCACTTCCAAGTCGTGCTCGGTGGTTTTGCCGAAACCTGGTCCCGGATCAATGATGATGCGCTCCGCTGGAATGCCCTCCATTACGCATTCGCGGGCTCGTCTCTCCAGAAACTCGCGAACGTCCGCGACGACGTCTCGGTAGCGCGGGCGGGGGTTGGCTACCCGCGGCCTTCCTTGTATGTGCATTATCACCACTGCCGCGCCCGACTCCGCGGCAACGCGACGCAAGGCGGGATCGGCCAGTCCGCTGATGCTGTTGATGATACCCGCTCCTGCCGCCACCGCGGCCTTCGCCACATCGGGTTTAAAGGTGTCGATCGAGATGGGAACGGAAAGGTCACTGTGCAGGGCCTCAACGACCGGTATCACGCGTCGGATCTCTTCGGACACTGATACTGGGTCCCCCGGACCCGCCTTCTCACCGCCCACATCGATCAGTCCGGCGCCGTCCGCAGCCATCTGACGGGCGTGCCTTACTGCTGCCTCGAGGCTGAGATACTCGCCGCCGTCGTAGAACGAGTCCGGGGTGCGGTTGAGGATTCCCATGACCTGTACCCGGTCCAGTGAGAACCGGCCGGATGGGAGGTCAATCTGCAATCTCGTCGATCTCGCGGTCGATTCGTTCAAGATCGAGATACTCTTCGTGATACAGCTTGAAGCACCGCTCCAGGTACAACTGGGCCAGTTTTTGTCCGCGTTCGCCTCGAATGGCAGCCGCGACGACTAAATCGCCGACATGATACTTGGCAGGCAAGCCGGCGCCCAACGCCTGCATATCTTGTTCGATGTCCTTGTCAGGTTCACCCGTTCGGAGCGAGTCCCGCAGGCGCCCGGTGAGCGTGGTGAGTTGATTTAGCTTTTCCTCTTCGTTCAACCCAGCAAACTGATCGTTCGGACGCAACGGCTCGGCTGGTAGGACGGTGCTGTCCGGCCGGGCCGACTGTTCATATAGCTCACCGTACTGGCGAGCGGCTTCTGCTGCTTCGGACATAAGCCGCATTATGTCCGACCGGTTGGTGCCGCCCGCAAAGATCAGGTCATCGCTGCGTCGGTCGGCCAGAGAACGGAGGTACTCGATTCCAGCTACTTCCTCAGGGCTGGGAGGCAACGGTGTGGTAACCATGTTGCTTCCCAGATCGAGCCCTTCCATGGCGCCGGCAAGAAAGGCTGGCACAAATTTGCTGAGGTTGAACGGTATGGGAGGTACGCTCACGTACGTCGCCAGTATGGCGCCGTCCTCGGCGCGGAAGTAAATCAGGGCATGACCGGAGGGTACGTCACGATCGCCGCGTTCAAAGATGAGATTCATACCGCCCACGAAACAGAAATGGAGCGGGTGATGGGATTCGAACCCACGGCTTTCTGCTTGGGAAGCAGACACTCTACCACTGAGTTACACCCGCTCGCGGACCACCATAGTTTACCGCCTTCACCGTGAGGTGGCAACTAATGCGACGTTATCCCGGCCAGGCTGAGGAACTCGGTGCGGGTGCGCTGATCGCTTCGGAACACGCCTCGGTTGACGCTGGTCACGATGCGGCTTCCTGGCTTTTGGATGCCGCGCATCATCATGCACAGATGTTCCGACTCGATCACCACACCGACGCCCATCGGGTCCATAGCCTGGACGATGGCGTCGGCGATCTGAGTGGTCATTCGCTCCTGCACCTGAGGACGGCGCGCCAGGATTTCGGTAACTCGCGCCAGCTTGCTAATGCCCACGATTCGCCCACGCGGCACATAGCCGATGTGGGCCACGCCGAAGAATGGCAGGAGGTGATGCTCGCACATACTGAAGAACGAGATGTCTCGTGCCACCACCATCTCGTCGTGCCCTTCCTCAAAACCGGTCTGGAGAACCTTGACCGGATCCTGGCGAAGTCCAGCGAAGACCTCGGCATACATGCGCCCGACCCGAGCCGGAGTATCACGCAAGCCTTCCCGGCTGGGATCCTCGTGGAGGGCCTCAATGATGCTGGTAACCGCGGCCGCGATACGTTCCTGATCGGGGACTAGGTGCTGCGCTTCATCGGACGTCGCGGCTTCATCGTTCAACGGACCACGCTCACGAGGATAATGATGGCCATGGACAAGAAGAGAAATGCCATGGCGGCTAACACGGGCGCACGGCTCGCGGCCCACAATCTCAACGACGTCATGATGTCCTCATTTCGTATTGGCCGATTCGTGACATTCTCCGTATAATCACTCGCGAGGGCGATTAGCTCAGGCGGCTAGAGCGCTGCGTTGACATCGCAGAGGTCACTGGTTCAAGTCCAGTATCGCCCACCACAGCATTTTTGGCGATTGGGCGCGGAGGCCCGGTCGCCATTTGCCTATAACGAGATCGCGGACGGTCGTTTTCGTCAAGACCATGGTAAAATTGGGACGGGGTTTTGTGCGCCACATTATTATTGACGGCTACAACGTAATTCGCGCTGATCCGCGGTTGCAGTCGCTGGAACAGGGGAGTATGGAGCACGCGAGAAACGTCCTGGTGCAGACCCTGGCCAGCTCACCTCGGTTGGCGAACGACGATATCGTGGTAGTGTTTGACGGGCACGGAGGCACGCGGGCACACGTTCACAGTCGCAAAATGGGTCGAATCATGACGCTGTACTCAGCGCGAGGCCAATCGGCGGACGACGTGATTGTGTCTCAGGCCCAGGAGTTGGCACGTGTCGGACGGGTGGTGGTGGTCTCGAATGATGCCGCGGTGCGTGAGCACTGTCGCGCTGCGGGATGCGAGATAAGCGCGTCGGAAAATCTACTCGGCCAAATACCGGGACGCCCGAGGATGGTACAGCCCCGCGAGCGGGCGTACGAGCCAACTCTCTCGACAGAGAAGCGAGGCAATCCTCGGAAGGCGTCCAGAAAAGCTCGCAAGAATCGTGACATCAGGTTTTAGTGGGACCAACCGCCGCGAGGCGGCAACAAGACAATCGACAGAAAAGCATGGGAATGAACAATAACAACGGCGATACTGTTTGGGATGTGCTGATTATCGGCGGTGGGCCGGCTGGAATGGCGGCGGCGCTGTATGCCGCGCGGGCTATGCGCTCGACACTGGTGCTCGAGCGAGAGATGCCGGGCGGCCAGATCGCCACGACATCTGAGGTGGAGGATTATCCCGGTATCAAGATGACCACGGGACCGGAACTCTCCATGATGATGATGGAGCACGCGCAGAACTTCAACGCCGAGTTTAGTATCGGCGACGAAGTCTCTGAGGTGGACTTCAGCGGGACCATTAAAAAGGTCTGTACCACGGACGGAAAAGTGTATCGGGCCAGAGCGATTATCATCGCCACCGGCGCCGCGCCGCGCACCTTGCAAGTGCCGGGAGAAGATGAGTTACGGGGACAGGGAGTGTCGTACTGCGCCGTGTGCGACGGGCCGTTCTTCCGCGATCGAGACGTGGCGGTAGTGGGCGGCGGCGATGCTGCTCTAGATGAAGCCCTCTATCTCACCAAGTATGCGTCGAAGGTCACAATCATTCATCGCCGCGACGAGTTCCGGGCTCAGCGCGTCCTGGTCGATCGCGCTCGCAGAAACCCGAAGATCGAATTTATTACCAGCGCTGTGGTGGAACGCGTTAATGGCAAGAGCAAGGTGGAGTCGATTGTGGTGCGGGGACTCAAGGAGGACCGCGTGTACAATCTTCCCTTGACTGGGCTGTTTGTCTACGTGGGTAATATCCCGAACACGAAGATGTTCGGCGCATGTGTGGACGTGGATGCGAACGGCTACATCGAGGTTGATGAAAGCATGGCTACGGGCTGTCCTGGCGTCTATGTGGCCGGCGACGTGCGCAAGAACCCGCTCAAGCAGGTCGTGACGGCTGCTGCCGACGGGTCGATTGCCGCCTTGACCGCCGATAAATATCTCGATCACCTGGCTGAGCAAGAATCACCGGAGAAGGCGGAACAGGATGCCGAGAATCCCGACACCTGGCCGACCCAGTACTGAGAGAGTAGATGACGGGCACTAATAGCTTGCAGCGAACTCTTACCAGCCAGTTGCCGGGTTGTGTCGGTCAGCGTGTGCGCCTCGAGGGGTGGGTCCACGCCATTCGAAAATTCGGCGGGGTGAACTTTCTGGTCCTGCGCGACCGATCCGGCCAGGCCCAGGTAATTCTTGAGCCCGACCAGATCGCGAAGCTGGAAGGGTTACAGGTTGAAACGGTGGTCTCGGTCGAAGGCAAGGTTGAGGCGGAGGAGCGCGCCTCCACCGGCGTGGAGATGCGTGATGCCTGCCTGGAGGTGATCTCGGCGGTCAGCGAGGTTTTACCGTTCGAGATCAACAAGAAGATCCTCAAGCCCTCCCTGGATGTGTATCTGAACAACGCTCCGGTGGGGTTGCGCCATCCGCGTAAGCAGGCCACATTCCGGCTGTATGCCGATCTCCTGGCTGGGTTCCGCGATTATCTGGTGCCGCGCGGCTTTATCGAGATCCATACGCCCAAGATCACGGGGACGGCCACCGAAGGCGGCGCCAACGTGTTCAAGCTGGACTACTTCGGGCGACCTGCCTTTCTGGCCCAGAGTCCACAGTTGTACAAGCAAATTATGGTCGGAGTGTTCGAGCGGGTATTTGAGATAGGTCCGGCCTTTCGCGCCGAAGAGCACTCAACCGTTCGCCACATGAACGAGTACAACAGTCTCGACCTGGAGATGGGTTTTATTGAGAGCTACACCGAGGTGCTGGATGTGCTGATTGGTGTGCTACGACACATGATCGACACTGCTGTCAACCTGCACCCGGCCGATCTGGCACTTTTGGGCGTCGTTCCTCCGCGCTTTGGCGACGTGCCCCGGCTCAAGTTTCGTGAGGCACAGCAAATCATTCTGAATCGTCATGGGGAGGATCGCGCGGCGGAGCTCGATCTGTCTCCGCAGGATGAGCGTTGGCTCGGCGAATGGGCTTCGCAGGAATACGACTCGGATTTCGTGTTTGTGACGCACTACCCGACGGCCAAGCGGGCGTTTTATACCATGCCCGATCCCACGGACCCGGAGTACTCGTTCGGCTTTGATCTACTCTTCAAAGGCGAGGAATTGGTGAGCGGTGCTCAGCGCATCCATCGCCATGAGCAGTTGATCCAGACCATGCAGGAGCGGGGCATCAATCCCGAACCCTTTGAGGGGTACCTACAGGCCTTTAAGTATGGGATGCCCCCCGAGGGGGGCTTCGCCATCGGCTCGGAGCGGCTTCTGCTTCGTCTCACCGGAGCAGACAACATTCGTGAAACTACCCTGTTCCCTCGCGACATCCATCGGCTCGCCCCATAGAGTGCCAATGAGCGACAGACCCGCGGCCCGCGTCGCCTTCACCACACTCGGCTGTAAGGTGAATCAGAGCGAGACCGACCTGCTTGCGCGCCAGTTCCAGGCGGCGGGGTACGCATGTGTGTCGTTCGAGAGGTGGGCAGACGTGTACGTGGTCAATACGTGTACCGTCACGCACGTAGCGGACAAAAAGTCGCGACAGGCCATCGGCCAGGCACGGCGAGCAAATCCCGATGCGTTGGTGGTCGCTACTGGGTGCTACGCCAGCATCGTGGGCGACTTGCTGGCCGACGAGCGAACGATGGTGGTCCGCAATCGCGATAAAGACCGCCTGGTACCGCTGGTCGAGGGACGCTTGCAGCGTACTTCACCGGAACCGCGGTACTTCGCCGAGGTCGAGAAGTATCTTGATCCGCCGGCCGGACAGGAACGCACGCGAGCGATGGTCAAGGCGCAGGACGGATGCGATTCGCACTGCACCTACTGCATCATTCCACGAGCGCGCGGGCGATCGCGCAGCCTGCCACCGGTGGACGTGATTCGACGGGTACGATCGCTGGTGCGCGAAGGGCATGGCGAAGTGGTACTGACCGGGGTTGACCTGGGCAGCTATGGGGACGATAGCGACGAGTACCCGGATCTGGGAGGGCTGCTGGAGCGGATACTGGCGGAAACAACGGTGCGGCGTGTGCGGGTTAGCTCCCTGGAGCCGGGAGATTTCGATCCAGCCTGGCTGGCCCTCTGGCAATCCCCGCGGTTGTGCCGCCACCTGCATGTCCCACTGCAGTCGGGCAGCGCCGCTGTGCTGCGGCGTATGGAGCGCAGTTACACGCCCGATCAGTTCGCGGCCATGATCGAGGCATGCCGTACCACTGTTCCCGACGTCACCATCACCAGCGATGTAATGGTCGGCTTCCCCGGTGAGACTGCTGAGGAATTTGATGAGGGGTATCACTTCATCCGCCAGTGCAGCTTCGACGGCATGCATGTGTTCAAATACTCGCAGCGGTCGGGCACGCGTGGCGCGCGCATGCCGGACCAGGTCCCGGAAGACGCGAAAAGCGAGCGCGGCAGGATACTTCGAGACGAAGGGGTCGCATGCGTCACGCGATTACTGACCCGGAATGTGGGAAGGTGCGCGTCAGTGGTGTGGGAAAGCGAAACCGACGCAATATGGCGCGGGCTTACTGACACCAATATTCGGGTCTATGGAATACCCAATACAGTGCGGACGGGGTACATGTCTCGAGTGACGCTCGGTACCCCATTCAAAGACGGTCTGTGGTCCGAGGCCGCTCAGATTGAAATTCCGCTGGTCGCCGTCTCGTAGTCGAGGACCAATCGTTTTACCATCACCCGATTCAAGACGTTGACCACCAGCAGATGATCCGGATGAGTAAGGTAGCGCTGCAGCGCCTCTCGATCTGCGAAGTGAACCACGGCGCCGAAGGTGTAACCATCACCTCGCCCACTGAAGTCGAGCCCCCACGTTAGCTCCATCACGCCGGGAATGGAACGTAGGCTGTCAAACCCGCCTGTCAGTTCGCCTTGCTCCGCTTCGCCGAGACCCTCGCGAGGTTTGCCAAGTACCATGTGCACAACCATCGCCTAGCTCCCCTCCATGCCCAGCGCAGCTCGGAGATAGGCGTCGGCATAGTCCGCGTAGGTCTTGAAATCGACGAGATAGGCTCGCATCTCTCCCGTGTTAACTGCCATGGCCACGTGCTCGGCCTGGGCAAATGCCCTCTCCAGGGTGGTCACCGCTGTTTCGAGCAAGTGGCGATCAACATGCGGCCCGCCGCCGTCTCCCTCGTCATTGACGCCGGCCAGCCGTTGCTTGACTCGAACGATGCCGGCCTGGGCCGCGCCGGCGTATTCGTTCATGTCGCGGGTGTTCTCCGCCAGGATCGCGGTCCGCACGTGGTTCAGAATGCTTTCCATGGTGTGTTGGGCGTCTCGAATTTCGCGATACATGCTACCTGTACTCCATCGATGTACGCTGGGTCACACGCAGCTTCACTCCTTTTCCTGGAGAGAGAGATGGAGCCGATGGCCGGACTCGAACCGGCGACATGACGCTTACGAAGCGCCTGCTCTACCAACTGAGCTACATCGGCTCGCCGCGAAGCGCGCAGCCACGCACCGGACATTCTACGGGACTACAGAGCGGCAGCACAATCCGTCGCGGCTTGTATCTTGCTTAACGCTGAGACAACCCCAAGGAGGCAATCATGCTTTACACCGTTATCGTCATCATCGTGATCCTGCTGCTCCTCGGCTTCGTTTTTGGTCGCGGCCGATTCATGTAGCCTGTGGCGCCAGAACCTCGGATTGCTCCTCACGGGAGCGGCTTCCGTGGTCTTTGGTTGCCGCCCTGATCAGAGCGATTTTTTTGTGACGAGGCAACCGCTTGACTCGCCGCTCGGTTCGCAGTGCGGCGCTCTTGGTTTCGAACGCGAAGGTGACAAGTAGCTCGACCGGCAGCAATCCACGGGTGTAGCGAGCGCCTCGGCCCGCGTTATGGGCTGTCACGCGGCGCTCTACGTTGGTCGTGTAACCCGCGTACAGCGTTCCGTTTGCACAGCGCACGATATAGACGTAGTGTTGCGCGTAGAGAGTCACTTGAGCATCTGCCAGTTCCTCAGCCGAGGCCTTGCTGTCGCTGTAGTGGCAAGATGGATTCGCGGGAGGACATCGGTGCGCCATAACCCATTGTTCGCGCCTCATGTCACCATATTGCAACTCTCGCCTATCGACAACAGGCTCCCAGTCCGATACAGTGGTACGAAAATAGGTTTGCCGTGGTCGAGCACCGTGGCGAACTTGGTGAAGGGAAAGAACCGCATGACTACGACCATGACCTCCCTTCCTCAGGTTTTTCAGGCATTCTTCATCGGTCTCCGGTTGTTCGGTGACCTTCTTGACCCGCAGCGCTCGCCGATCAGCGTCTGTGTCGCGGGCGATCAAGCATCGTTGGACCGCTAACCACCGATCTCAAAGGTTGTCCCAGTAGAGGATGGTCAGGCACAATCAGCCAGGACTACGTCCGTCGCCACGGCGGTCCACGGGAGCACGAAACTGATGGGAAGACGCGTCGTTGTGACAGGGCTGGGCTGCTTGACGCCGCTCGGTAACACCGTGACCGACACCTGGCGCGGCATTAAAGCCGGCAAATCGGGCATTAAGCCGATACAGCGGTTCGATGTCAGCAATCAAAGCGTGCGTTTTGGCGGTGAATGTCTGGATTTTGAACCTACAAGCGTGCTTACACCCAAAGAAGCGCGTCGCATGGATCGTTTTCAGCAAATGGCGTACGCCAGCGCGATGGAGGCGGTAGCACATTCTGGCCTAGAAATCACCCCGGAGAACGCAGATCGAGTCGGTGTGGTTGTGGGGTCCGGGATCGGCGGGTTACAGACGCTAACGGACCAGTTCCGCGTGCTTTTCGATCGTGGCCCGAGCCGAATCAGCCCGTTTCTCATCACCATGATGGTAGTCGACCTGGCACCCGGCTTGATTTCAATAAAACTGGGAGCCAAAGGGCCCAACTTTAGCCCGGTCTCCGCCTGTGCCACGAGCGCGCACGCGATTGGCGAGGCCGGTGAGATTATCAAACGAGGGCAGGCTGACGTTATGATTACCGGCGGCTCGGAGGCGGGAGTGGTGGAAATGGGGCTTGCCGGGTTTAGCAGCATGCGAGCGCTCTCGACGCGCAACGACGACCCGCAGCATGCCAGCCGTCCGTTTGATGCGCAGCGTGACGGCTTCGTGATGGCGGAAGGGGCAGGTATTCTGGTCCTGGAAGAGCTGGAACATGCTCGGGCACGAGGTGCGACAATCTTGGCCGAGCTGGTGGGCTATGGCCAAACTGCTGACGCCTCCCATATCACCGATCCCGCCCCCGGCGGAGAGGGAGCGGCGCGAGCTATGAAGCAGGCTCTCGAGCAGGCCGGCATGCGACCCGAGGAGATCCAGTATCTCAATGCGCACGGAACGTCTACTCAGCCAGGGGACCGGGCCGAGACTGCGGCCATCAAGACTGCCTTCGGCGCATACGCCGGCAGCCTATTGATCAGCTCCACCAAATCCATGACGGGACATCTCCTTGGTGCAGCGGGTGGGGCGGAAGCCGTCTTCTGCATCATGGCGATGCAGGAGAGCTATGTACCGCCCACTATTAACTATGAGTTCCCAGACCCTGCGTGTGATCTCGACTACGTTCCAAACCACGGTCGCTGCGTTCCACTTCAGGCAGTGATGAGCAATTCATTTGGGTTCGGTGGACATAACGTCAGTCTCATCCTTCGGGCCGCGCCGTAGACCATGACGTATGAAGAAACGAAATATCCATCGGTGCTCGACCCGCTAGTCCTGCGCGAGCTGGTCCGGCAATTGACGGTCACCGATATTGACGAGCTGGAAGTTACGTACGGCGGAACTCGCATTTATCTCCGGCGCCATCCCGGCAAGCACCTGTCCGGAGCGTTGGAAGATGATGTGCAAGGTGGCGCGGCACAGCCGGGACTACCCGTTATTGCCCCATTGACCGGCATCTTTTATGCCCGACCCTCCCCCGAACAGCCACCGTTTGCCAGTGAGGGAGACGCCGTCGAGGCAGGGCAGGTGGTGGCCCTGATCGAAACGATGAAACTGTTTAACGAAGTGATCGTGGATTTTTCGGGCGTGGTACTGGAGGTTGCCGCGGCGGAGGGAGATTTGGTCGAAGTCGGCCATCCCTTGATGTTCATTCGCGTACTCGGTCGCGAAGAGGAACTTTGAGCCCTTGAAGGGCTTGCTGTTCGAGACGTTCCATGTGCTCGGCTTGGTCGTCGTCACCATGCTCGTAGCCCACGAGCTGCAGCGTCCCGTGTACGATCAACAGAACGATTTCGTCGTCCAGCGAGTGCTCAAGCTCTCTAGCCTGGCGTGACGCGCAGGGAAGTGAAATCACGATGTCGCCCAGTGGCAGAGGTATTGTCTCCTCCGGAGTTACCTCTGGGCCGTGCTGGTCGTGAATGAAGGAGAATGAGAGGACGTCGGTCGGGCGGTCAACCTGCCTATACTGGCTGTTTAACTGGCGTATCTCTTCGTCACTCGTGAAGTAGACGCTCACTTCGATCGAGCGCTGGCGCGACACGAGAAGTGTGGCGCTTCTACTATCTTCGGCCGCCACCGTGATGGCGGCGCGCACCGCATCAGCCACCAGCGTGCGATCAGGTCCCGACCCCAGGGTGGGCAGCACGTCAATCAAGACGCGAATCTCAGGCGGGCTCACTGGTCTTCGTTCGCGAGGGGCGAAGGAATCGCACGCCGCCGTGATAGGCGCTGTCCGTTGGATCCGGATACTCAATGCGCGGATGGTACAGCCCGTTCAGCACGGAGCAGAATGCTATCTGCACGGTGTGAAGGTCGGCCAGAGTGAGCGGACACCCGTCGAGTTGGCCGTGGGAAATGCGCTCCTGAATAATTTTCTTTACTGTGTCCTGGATCTTGGAGCCGGATCGATCCGCCGTGGCGCGTACAGCGGCTTCACATCCATCGGCCAACATCAGCAAGGCCGTCTCCTTCGACCGCGGCCTTGGCCCAGGATAGGTATACATCGCGGGATCGATTGTCTCCGGCGGGTTCTCGCGGCGTGCTTTGTGAAGAAAGTAAGAGATAGTCATTGTGCCGTGGTGCTCGGCAATCGCGTCCACTACAGGTCGGGGCAAATGGTACTGCCGAGCGAGCTTGAGACCGTGGGAGACATGGTTGCGAATAATACGAGCGCTCTCCTCGGGTGGCAAGGTATCGTGAATGTTAGTCATGCCGAGTTGGTTTTCGACAAAGCAGTGCGGGTTGGCGGTCTTCCCGACGTCGTGATACAACGCGCCCAGCTTGGCAACCAGGGAGTTGGCACCAATTTCCTCGGCTGCATGTTCCACCATGCTGGCCAGCAGGAGGCTGTGGTTGTACGTGCCCGGCGCCTTCACCATAAGCCGGCGCAGCAGAGGTTGGTTCGGCTGACCCAGTTCCAGGAGCTGCAACATGGTGGTGACCCCAAAGAAGCCGGATAGAAGAGCAAAAGCACCTAACGCCAACGCCGAGGAAACGAATCCATTGAAACTGGCCGCAAGCACGTACTCTTGCAGCGCTGCGAAGTCATATACACGGTCCAGGAACCCAAAAGCGAGTACTGTCACCAAACCGAAGGCAGTGATTGAGGCGCCGGCCAGAATGAATTGCTTGAGTTGCCGGACCTGGCGAATGGCGAGCACGCCGGCCGCGCTGGTGACGAAGTAGTAGGTGGTCAGCTCGAACGAATTCGCCACCACCCATCCGGCCAGGAGGGCCGCGGCCAGGGCAATAGCCACGCACGCTTCCGGCGCAACGAGTGCGGCGGCAAAGGTGGAAGCTGCGGCGGCGGGAAGAAAGAGCGGTAAAAGGACATGGCCGCCGGTCAGGAGGCGGGCGCCAATAACATCAGCGAGCACGGTTGCGGGAACCAGCAACAGGAGTCGGGGACTGCCGGTAATGGCCGGATGAAAAGCGGAGAGGTACCAGAAGAGCATCGCAACGATGGAGGAGGCGAACAACAGGGCGGCCGTGATGTCCTGCCAACCCTCTCGACGACTCTGGATGCCAAGCGCATTCAGCCGCTCGAGAATCAGTGGGGTTACGATGTCGCCCCGCCGAACGACCACCTCGCGAGGATAAATGGTCTCGTAGGATAGTGGGATCATCTGTGCTGCCCGGTTGCGCTTTTTCATCGTTGCGGCCAGGTCCGGTACCAGGGTAGGCGCGAGAAAGGCGATCAAGACCTCCCCGATGGCTGCCCGTTCCTGAGGCGGAATCTGATCGGGAAGGGTGGTCAAGAATGTTGACTCGGTGCTGGGAATCTGGTTTTCGTCGAACTGCGAGAGGATCGCGCGCGAGAGAAGACCCACGCTCTGCTGTCGGACAGTGGTCAGCGCGCTGGGACGGAGGGAGGGGAATCCTTGCAGCGCCGCAGGATTGACACCCGCCGGGAGTAATTTGCGAATCGCTACAACTTTGTTTGAGGGAGACACGGAGCTGGCCAGTACAGGAGCGGCAGCGGCCAGAAAGGTGTCCGCCTGGCTGCGACGTTCACGAGACAGTGTGGTATCGACACGAAAAGCCAGAGGGATAGCATCCATCGCCTGCTTCCGTCTGGCATTCGTCGATACGCGGTCTAAGAAGGTCACTTTGCGCTGCGCTACCACCGTGTCCCCCGCTACCTGCCCCAATTGCATCGTGCTGGATCGAATCTGAATCGTGAAAGCAACCACCAGTGACGCCGCCAGCAGTATGGCGGTGACCGCCGCGACTATCCAGGATGAGCCGGTCCGATTGGCTCCCAGCGATCGGCTTTGCCGGAAACGCTCCTCAATATCCACTCAGAATGAACTCAGATGCTTTGCTGTGTAAGCAGGGCCCGAGCCAGCACACTGACCCGAGACCCCTCTGCTTGACCTTGCAAGTCCTGCATGGCCGACGCCATGACCTTGCCCAGATCACGCGGGCCGGTAGCGCCGGTCTGCTGAATGGCCCGTTCCACGGCTAGACGTACGTCCGCCTCGTCCAGCTGCTGGGGCAGGTATTCTTCTAAGATTGCCTGCTCAGCGCGCTCGTCGCGCGCGCGGTCCGGGCGTCCGCCTCGCTCGTACTCGACGGCGGCTTCTCGTCGCATTTTGACTTGATGTCGCACGACATCCTGGTACTCGACATCTGTCAGTGGCGCTCGCTTGGCGATCTGAGCGTTCTGAGCAGCCGCCTTAGCCAAACGCAACGTTGACAGCTTCATACGATCACCCGACTTCAGCGCCGCTATGAGATCTTCTTCAATTCGGCCGGCAAAGCTCATTCATCACCTACTTACTGCGCTAAGGGAATCCGGAGCCCACTTGACTGGTCGTATGCAAGCACCGGCTCGCCGGGTCAACGCTGCCAGATTATAGCCGCCAATTTGGCATTCGTCTACGCATGGCGGCTCGCATGACTCGGAATATTCGTTGAATCATCCCTGGGTTAAATCCTGATAGTCATCGCCAATGATGACGGTGATGGGAGCGTGAGTGGAACGTGTGGAGCCAGTTATCAGCGGCGCCTGGAGCATGGTCGAGACCGACCGAGCCACGTACTGAGTCTGTGTCCTGGCATTCTGCGCAATGATAACGCGGGTGCGCGTGAAGCCGACGGAAGGAGCCGAACTTTCGCCAGCTATGCGCACGCCGCACTGGCGCAACCAGGCGGCGAAGGCCGCCGCTTGCCCCGCCGTACCGGTTCCATTCTCTACCTGGACCCCGGAACCGCGCGCGAGGTCAGCGTCCGGAAAGGTCGACTGAACGATAGAGTGGATCCGCGGCCAATTGGGCAACAGTACAGGTTTGCCCTCTGTTGTGTAGTCGGTGACAGCGTTATTTTGCAACGTCAGGTATTCACTATCCGTGCTCGTCCGAGAGATCCTGCGCAGCGCCTGGGAGAGCGGCACCACCTGGTCATATGGGAAATTCGTGATGACCGTCCCGCCTAAACTGTCGACCAATCCCGCCACGCGAGGCAGGCTTGCGGGCTGCAGAATAGCCGTCGCCAGAGCTTTTAAGCCGAGACCCTGTCGCTGCATACGCAGAATGGCCCCTGCTGCCGTCACCGCGGGTAGCTGCATGAAGCGAGTAAGCGTGGCGCTGTCCATCCGATGAGTCCCGCCTGGAATAGCCGGGTGGGACACCTTGGCGTCAAACCTACCGGCTAGCGCCTGAGGGACATGCACCGAAACGCCTCCCACGGCATCGGCCAATTGTCCGACAGTATCGGTCCCCACAACTGCGTAATAGGGAATCGGCACGTGTAGCGCACTCTGCATCGCGAGCAGGGCGAGGCGAGACCCACCGTACGTGTAGGCGTTGGCCATCCTACCCCGACCGAACCCGGGCAGGGTGACCCAGAGATTGGACGGAACCGACAACATGGCTAGTCTGCGATGGCGCGGATCGAAGGAGACCACGAGGAGGCCGGTTATCGACGAGGTTCTGCTCGCTTTCCCATTGGCTTCTAACAGGAGCATAGTCCATCGGTTGCCGTCCCATCGCAAGGAGCCCGGCTGAGCTTGCAACCGAGAGGCCGCGATGTTGGTATTGTCCGGAGAGGACATTGAGAAGGCGACAGCTCCCACGCTCACCAGCAGCAGCACCAGCACACTGGTGAGAATTGCCGTGGTACAACCAAAGCTCCCTTGACGCACACTATGCGCGCGTAAAGCACGCACCCGTAGACTCAACTAACTGCCTTTCGTCTTATTGTCGCTTCCATGATATCCACCGGCTGTCAGGCCACCACCTATCAGTTTTTCGCTAGAGTTCAATTGACAACTCGTCGGTTGTCATGCCCCAGGGCAGAAAAAGCAACTGTGGGCCGAGGCTTCAAGAGTACTTGTTATACTGATATGGTCGTGCTAAGCGGGGAGCTAGCGGTGCCCTGTACCCGCAATCCGCTACAGCGGGGTCTAATTCCACACTCGAGGCCTGGCTCATTCGCGCCTGCCGGGTCGGTTGACATTGATAGCCGGGTTCTACGCGGCGGAGCCCTGTGAACCCCGTCAGATCCGGAAGGAAGCAGCGGTAAGCGGTAAGCTCCGGGTGCCGTAGAGCAGCCTGGCTTGAGTCGACAGATCTGGATAAGGCGAGTGGGTCCACGTCGACAGGGTGGTGCACGATCATTTGGCTTCATTCGATGGCTGGACTTTGGTCCAGCCATCTTCTTGCTGCGGCCCTAGGGGGTGTGATGGATGCCGAAATGCAGACCGACGATCCGGATTTGACCATTCCTCGCTTCTTCGATCGGGCAGTATCTCTCCATGGCGATCGACTATTCGTCATCTCGGGCGATAGAGAACTGACGTATCGGCAGTTTCGAGAACTCGAGCTCAGAACGGCTTCGTCTCTGGCTAGGCGGGGAGTGCGTTCGGGTAGCCGTGTAGCATTACTGCTGGGGAACACCATCGAGCATCTCGCTTGCTGGATGGGAATAGTGCGGCTGGGTGCCATCGCGGTATCACTCAATGCGCGCCTTGCCATCGCCGAGATTCGAGTCCGATTGGTGCACGTGCGGCCTGTTCTGATCGTTACAGAGTCCACGATGATCCCGATGCTGACGGGCCTGGCCATTCCAACTATCCGAGCAACGGAATTACTTGAGACAGAGGCCGGAGGCGCGACTGGCACAGTGCGGCCGGGGGACGTTGCCGCCTTCATCTCTACCTCTGGCAGCACCGGGCGCCCCAAGGCAGTCATGCAGGCCCACCGCACCTATGTGTTGACAGGTCAATCCTTCCCGTTCTGGGTCGGATTGCTGCCCTCAGACCGCCTGTTACTTGTTTTACCGCTCCACCACATCAACGCGCAGGCATATTCGTTGATGGGGGCAATTGGTGTTGGCGCATCGCTGGTGTTGATGCCGCGATTTAGCGCGTCAGGCTTCTGGGCCGACATGCGGCAGTGGAATGTGACGCAGTTTAACGCGGTTGGCGCTATGGTTTCTATTCTGTTATCGCAACCCTCCGCACCGAACGAGGAGGACAACCCGGTTCGGCTGTGCTACCTCGCTCTGGCTCTGCCTGAGGACGCGCATCGAGCGTTTGAACAGCGCTTCAGCCTCCGTATGACGGTCGGGTATGGATTGAGCGAGTCTACCTTCGGAACGGTATGGCCCCGGGGGCAGTCACCGTACGGGACGATCGGTCGACTTCGACAACATCCGACACTGGGGAGTATAAGCAGCGCTCGCGTCGTCGATACGGGAGGTAATGATGCGCCGCCGGGAGTCGTTGGAGAGTTGCTCCTGCACAGTCCTGCGATCATGGCGGGGTACTTCGAAGACCAGGCAGCGACTGACCAGGTGTTGCGCGATGGCTGGTTGAGCACCGGCGATCTCGTGCGCCGCGATGGTGCTGGGGTCTTCACCTTCGTGGCACGAAAAAAGGAGATCATTCGGCACCAAGGCGAGAACATTGCTCCCATGGAAATTGAGAATGTGCTTATGCGTCACCCTGCGGTGCGGGAAGTCGCGGCGGTAGGAGTGCCGTCATCACTGGGAGAGGAGGACATTCGCGTCGCGATTGTGCTGGAATCGGGCTGCCTCGTGACCGAAGACGATCTCCGCATCTGGTGCGAAAAGTCGCTGGCCGCGTTCAAAATCCCCGCGGAGTTTGTGTTTCTTGAGTTCCTGCCGCGCACTGACACACATCGCGTCGCGAAGCGCCTGCTTTCCAGACCACAGCCGCCGGGACAGGGATGAAGAGAGACCGGAAAATAGAAACGGACCGCACCACCGGCACGGCCCGTTTCTGCGTTGGATGTTCTTCGATTTAGCGCGCCACCACCGGGGTTGAGTCGACCGCCGAGCGACTGTGGGCTACGGCATTGCCCGACGCCGCATCAAAGAGATGCAAATTCGTGGGATCGAACACAACGTTGATGTTCTGCTCCGGTTCAGTCTCTATCTCGGCCGGGAATTCGGCCGTCATAGTGTTCCCGCCCTGGGTAATGTACACGTATTTCTTGCTGCCCATGTTCTCAACCACCTCGACTCGCGCTGTCATCTCGTTGGGCGGCGCACCCGAGTACGTCGTCAAGGGCAAGATGTGCTCTGGCCGCACGCCGAGCAGCACGTCGCCGAGATCCTTTCCGCGCGCAGCCGCAACTAAGGGGTCGGGTAATGGAACATTGAAGCCCGCCCCCTCGACCGCCAATCGGCCATTGTTTTGCCGTAGCGTTCCTGGCAGCAAGTTCATTGAGGGACTGCCGATGAAGCCGGCAACGAAGGTGTTTACCGGATAGTCGTACAAGATCTGCGGCTTATCGATTTGCTGCAGGAAGCCGTCCTTCATCACTGCGATGCGGTCGCCCATGGTCAGCGCTTCGGTCTGGTCGTGGGTGACGTAAATCACGGTGGTCTTCAAGCGAAGGTGAATCTTGCTGATCTCCGCTCGGGTCTGCACGCGAAGCTTAGCATCAAGGTTCGATAGGGGCTCGTCCATGAGGAACACCGCCGGATTCCGCACGATGGCGCGTCCTAGTGCCACCCGCTGCCGCTGGCCGCCGGAGAGTGCCTTGGGTTTGCGATCGAGCAGTGTTGTAATGCCGAGGATCTGAGCTGCTTCGTCAACTCGCTGTTTGATCTCGGCCTTTGGCGTCTTGCGCAGCTTCAGCCCAAACGCCATATTATCGAAGACGTTCATATGTGGGTACAGCGCATAGCTCTGGAATACCATGGCGATGTCGCGGTCCTTGGGCGACAGATTGTTGACGACGCGATCCCCGATGCTGATATTGCCTTCAGTGATATCGTCTAGACCAGCCACCATGCGGAGTGTGGTCGACTTGCCGCACCCCGATGGACCGACCAGGACGAGAAACTCCCCGTCCTTCGCTTCCAGGGTGATGTCGTGTACCGCAACCACGTCTGCGCTGTATCGCTTCCAGACGTGATCGATGCCGACTCTTGCCATCTCGCCCTCCTGAACCTCTCGTGTGCTATCCGTTAGTCTCTGTGTAGCGCATGCTTGCCCTCGGAGTCAATAAATTGGGGCAATTGAGGCGGCTTACACGTCAAACTGCCGAGGATACTGAGTCAAGTTGCGGAAACCGTCCGCCGTCACCACCACCATGTCTTCGATCCGAACGCCTCCCGTCTGAGCATCGTACAGGCCTGGTTCGACGGTCAGGACATCCCCTTCGAGTAGGGCGACGTCGAGCGCGCCCAAACTGGGTTGCTCGTGAATATTCAGTCCGACGCCGTGCCCCGTACCGTGAACGAAGCGCGGGCCGGAGCCTTCGCCGCTGAATCCCGCGTCGGAGAAGACGGCCTCGGCTGCTGCGTGGATCTCACGCCCGTTGGCTCCCGGTCGAATCTCCGCCAGGGCCGCGTCCAGGGCGCTCTCCGTAGCCCTGTACATCCGTTGCAAGAGATCTCCGGGCCTGCCCTTTACCACGGTTCGTGTCATGTCGGCGAAATACCGACTGGATTTGCTCCGCGGAAACACGTCCAGGACGATGGCCTCGCCCCATCGAAGCGGACCGGCGCCGAGCCAGTGCGGGTCCGCGGAGCCCCGTCCGCCGGCCACGATGGGACTGCCTGGATCCATGCCTTCGCGAGTCAGTGCGATCTCAATTTCTCCCCGTAACCGCTCAGAGGTAAGAGGGATTCCGTCGTAGTGAAGAACGCCGTGGTGATTCTCGCACCGACTGATGATTTCCACCGCGCCACGCAGGGCTCGCTCGGTGGCTCGTTGAGACTCTTCAATTGCCCCGATCTCCTCCGCGGTCTTTTGCCTGCGCTCGAGCACATAGAGATCGGGATCGATGATCAGGTCAGTCCCGCAGGAGCGCAACGCGTCCGCATAGGCAACCGGAAAAGTAGGCTCGATCGTGATTGGTCCAGTCCCTGCTTCTGCGGCAACACGCTGAATGAGGATCGCGAAGGCTTTGGTCCGGTTCTGCAGCTCGCGGACGAGTTCACGGTAACCAAAGTCGTCAAACGTCCTGGTTTCATCAACGCACGATTCCTTGGAGGCTCGACCGCCTTCCATGCCGCTCACTACCACCATCGATTTCCCACCGGTTTCAAAATAGATGAATGGATCGCCTGCTAGGAAGTGCGTCTTGTAGTACATGGTCTGATTGGACTCGCTGTCGCCGACCAAAAGTATTGCACCAGTCATAGCGAAGCTCCTTGTTAACCAGTACGCTAGCTGCCGGGGTTTTTGGCAATCACAGAATGCTGCCACGTTTCAGCATAGTAGGAGTGCGCGACGTAGTTCGTGACGGGCCACTGGATTCATTGGGATCGCGGGCGCTGCTGTGACCGACGAGCGCCTCAAGGGTTGGGAGGCGGTATGCTTCTGAAACGCGCCGGCCTGGTCGAGGGGCGTGTAGGGCGAGGGCTGACCGTTGGTATACTCGCCAGAGGTGCACCATATGGATGTCTTTATCAGTGCCGACGTGGAGGGTGTGGCCGGCATTGTTAGTTGGAGTCAGATAACGCCGGGGGCGGATGATTACGCGATTGGCCGCTCGCTGATGATCGGCGAAGTTAACGCGGCGATTGAGGGTGCATTCGCGGCGGGCGCCTCGCGCGTCGTGGTGAATGACTCGCACCACCGCATGAGCAACCTATTGCCCGACCAGTTGCACCCGGGAGCCAGGCTGGTTTCCGGCCACTTTAAGCCGCTCTATATGTTGCAGGGTCTCGACGAGAGCTTCGACGCTGTGTTCTTTGTGGGCTATCATGGCGCCATCGGGGAGCCGGAGGCGATTCTTTCTCATACCTATAGCCCGCGCGCCATCTGGGAAGCCAAAGTAGACGGTCGGCCGGTAGGGGAGATTGGTCTCAACGCGCTGGTGTGCGAGTATTTTGGCGTGCCGATTCGCCTGGTCACGGGTGACCAGGTAACTGCCCTGGAAGCGCGCGAGCTTATTCCCAGCGTCCATATCGCTGAGGTCAAACGCTCATACGGCCGGTACAGCGCGGAAAGTTTGAGCCCCTCGGAATCATGTGGCGTGATTCGTCGTGAAGCTGAGGCCAGCTTGTTAGCGGTGGCCCAGCAGGAGCCGGCCCGGCGCCCCACGACCATCGAGTTGACCTTCCTGGTGGCTGACATGGCCTCCATGGCGGAGTGGATCCGCGGTGTGGAGCGGACGGGGCCGCGCACCGTCCAATTCACCATGTCCGACGGGATGGACGCGTACCGCACCTTCTATGCGATTGTGACCCTCACTCGCAGCATTGTGGAGTGAGAGCGCTCGGCATCGACCCCGGATTGGTCATAACAGGTTACGCGGTGCTGGAGCAAGACGACGGCGGCATCGGCCTGGTGGAGGCCGGCACCATCGAGAGCGGCAGTTCACACGATCAGTTGCCGGCACGATTACGACGCCTGCATGAGGATTTAGGCGAACTCATCGTGCAGCATCATCCGGACGTGATGGCTCTGGAAAATCTCTACTCGCATTACGAGCACCCGCGCACTGCAATTCTGATGGGGCATGCTCGGGGAGTGATCGTGCTGTCTGCCGGGCTGTATGACGTGCCCCTGCACCACTATGCTGCCACCCAGGTGAAGAGCGCCTTGACCGGAAACGGACGCGCCGGCAAAGAGCAGATCCAGCAGATGGTGCGCCGCACCTTCCGGCTGGCGGAGGTGCCCAAGCCGCCGGATGTGGCCGATGCCATGGCAATCGCCCTGTGCCACCTATACCACCAGGGCGCCCGACCCGCCGATTACCTTCAATTAATGAAGTAATTCTCGTGACACCGGCCGGCGGAGCGACCGCTTGCGGCCGGGGAGGACGGTCGATTCCGATACGGTCCACCACCGGGCGTACACTCGATCATGCACGGATACGCTTTGCTAAGGTTCCAATTCTGTCAGTGTTGAGACCGCAATGACCAAGTCGACCGAGGAATTGCTCCACGAACTCGAGTCGAGTGGTATCCTCTCAGGCTCGCCTCGACCAGCACAAGTGCCGCGCCGCTTCGCTGCCGGCGCCGTCCGCACACCGGACGAAAGCGGTGGTTCGTCCGGCCTGGCGTTTCTGGTCGTTGCCGCCCTCATCATTGGGTTGGTTGGATCGCTTCCCTTTGGCAGCTACGTATTGTATCCGTTCAGCTTGTTCGTAACGTTGGTCCACGAGAGTTGGCACGCCCTGGCCGCTCTGGCCAGCGGCGGCACAGTGCGGAACCTGGAAATATCTTCCAATCTCTTCGGGGTGACCAGGATTGGCGGCGGTTGGCAACTGCTCATCGCTCCAGCCGGATATCTTGGCTCGACCGTGGTGGGGGTAGTCCTGTTGGTGACCAGGATGCATACGGCTCGCTGGGTCATCGCAGCACTGGCCTCTTTTCCCCTTGCTGTTTTGCTTCTCTTTCACCCCGCCACGCTTTTCACCACCATATGGGTCGTGTTGTTCGCGGTTACTTTGGTCGGTGCCGCGTGGAGGCTGCCCGCTCGTGCCGTCGGCTTTCTCCAGATCTTTCTCGGCGCGGCCTGCAGTCTCAATGCGTTCCGCGACCTGATGACGCTCTTCTTTATCTCGACCAGCCGTTCGGGCATCCACACCGATGCGGCGGCCATGTCGGATGTGATACCGTTGCCAGCGACAGTATGGGCGGTCATCTGGACCTTGCTCTCCCTCATGATGCTGGTAGGTGCGCTGACCGTGGTGATCCGCAGAGACATTCGCCGAATTCGAGCGCGTTAACCACACCGAACAGTCCTCTCGACGTCGGTTACAGATGGGACGTTCGCGCGTTCTCCCTGGTAGAAGAGGCTGAGAGTGGCAGATCGCGGATGAAGGCAAGTCTTGCAGCGCTCGTGTTCGTGACGGCGAGCGTCGTGGGTCTGCGCTCCGTTGGAACTGGGACGACGCATGTGGTGGTCGCCGCTGCCCACGCACGGGCGACCACTACTGTCGTGAGCCACGGCATGCGGATCACCATGGTCGTTCTGCCCATTCAGCCGCTACCGCGCTCTGCGTTGCTCCGGCTCAGTGTACGCGTCACGACTGTATCGACTCACCGGTTGCAGCTATCGCGGAGGTGCGACCGCGCTAACCCACGCGCGGTGGTAGGCAATGACGATGGCGTCGAGGTGCATACCACGGTGCACACCTTCCTGCTTCCAACGTGGACAGCCATTTCGCGCATGCAACCCGTCGCGCGGATTCCCGCGCCATGTCCTAGACCTCGGCTCTGGGCTCTGGCTGGGAAGGACAATCGGTGGGAGAGCTACTGGTGGGCCTTGGCGATCTTCGCCCCACTGCCAGCGTGTTGCCCACGCTGGCAGTGGGGCGCCAGTATCAGCGCTAGCACCGATAGTACGTTTGGTGGAGGACATCACATGCGAGAGGGTTGGGGATGAGCGACGGAACACGCCGCTGGGCCGGCATCGAGCTACGCCACCTGGCGGCTCTGGCGGCGATTGCACGAGCAGGTTCCTTCCACGAAGCGGCAGAACGGCTCGGCTATACGCAGTCCTCGGTGAGCGAACAGATTGCTGGTTTGGAGCGCGCGGTGGGGGAACGGCTGATCTACCGGCCGGGTGGCCCCCGGCGGGTCTCATTGACCGAAGCCGGTCAGTTACTGCTGCGACATGCGGAACTCATCCTGGCGCAACTCCAGGCCGCGGAGACCGACATGCGCGCCTACGCGGCGGGCGAAAGCGGCAGCCTCGCAGTCGGAACGTACCAGAGCGTCAGCCGCCAAATCTTGCCGTCGCTCATGCGCCACTTCTCCTCCTGGTATCCGAAGGTCGACGTGGATCTGAAAGAGTCGACTGACGATGCAGACTTCTTCCCACTGATCGAGCGCGGCGCTCTCGATCTGGCCTTTGCCATCTATCCGCTATCGCCCGGTCCGTTCGAGGCTGTTGAACTCCTGCGCGACCCCTATGTGCTGGTGGTTCCGATTTCCTCTTCATTGGCATCGCGAGGGACTCCTCCTGCCTTGACGGAGATCGCGACCCTGCAGCTCATTGGCTTCCGAGAGCAGCGAAGCGTGGCCCCGATCGAGGCCCATCTGCGGGCACGCGGCATCGAGCCGCGGATCGTTTTCCGATCCGACGATTCCGGTACTGTCGTGGCCCTGGTGGCCTCCGGACTGGGCGCCGCGCTGGTACCCCGCTTGACCGTCACCCAGGGCGACCCGCGTGTAGTCGTCCTCCAACTGGAGGACGATCTGCCCGCCCGCCGAATTGCGCTTATCTGGCACCGAGACCGGCATCATTCTCCTGCGGCACAAGCCTTCGTGGCCGCCGCCCAGCAGGCCTGCCGGGATATTTCATTGGGTTTCTCTGGCGGCGAACTGGCGCATCGGGACGCCAATGCGGACGTCGAGCCCTGAGCACGACCGATCGCCGTGCTCTCACTGCGTTTCAGCGCCGCCTTTTAGCTGGCTGGTGACATAACGGCGAATGTCCAAGCTGGGATTTTCCATGGGGGCGTAATACCCGATGGTGAAGGCACGCGACGCCATGCCGCGTTGCACGCCTTCGCAAATCCCCCAGTCCTGAAGATTGACCAGATCCCAGAAGTCCACCACGTCCGATGGGTCGAAGTCGCTCTTCGCCATCTCAGAGGGATGAAATAGGAAGTCACAGGTCAGGGTGGTGTTCTTCGGGCTGGTCGGCCAGAGAGTGAACGCAGCGACATGGTCGGACGAGATACTGGTCATCATATTGGGGTACGAGAGGTTGCCCCAGTGGCGTGATGTGTCATCGGGCGTGAGTCCGGGAAAGGGAGCCCGGCTTGAGGTACCGCTCAAGGTGTAAGTGTGAGTTCCTTCTCGTTGTGGGATGCCTGAAGACCAATCGAGATTGGACCCGCCGTACTGCTTGAAGGCCGGGACCACAGTACATAGCTCGGGATGCACGCCGGCGCAATGGTAGCACTCATTGTAGTTTTCCATCACCACCTTCCAGTTCGCCTCGATCTGGTAGGTGATGCGGTGCGCCGTGCCAAGCTCGGCTAGCGGAAATCGCGCGAATAGGTCCATCGTCGGGCCAAGCTGCCGGCGCAAAGGCGGAGCTTCGGCTGGCGTCAGATTGAGGAAGATGAAGCCTCCCCAAGTGTCGATCCCGACGGGATGCAAGGAGAGGTCTTTCTTGCGAAAATGCTCGCTCTCCCGCAGGAAGGGGGCGCCACGTAGGCTGCCATCGAAATCATAGACCCAGGAATGGTAGGGGCAGCGAATGGCTTTGTTGAAGTGTCCGCTTGATCCCGCCAGCGGCGCGCCGCGTTCTTTGACTCGTGGCAGGGCCGTGGGCAAGGCGAGCTGACAGCCGCGATGGCGGCAGACGTTGTAGTGGGCGTGCAACTCGCCAGCCATGCCCCGCACGATCAACACACTCTCGCCCACAATATCAACCAGCAGGTAATCGCCTGGATCGGGAACCTGCGCCTCTCGCCCGGCGCAGACCCACTGACGGAAGAAAATATCCTCCTTCTCTCGCAAGAAGATTTCCTCGGACAGGTAAAAGGGCGCCGGCAGGCTCTCTTCGAGATCGGTCTCGACGAAGGAGAGGTCGGCTAGATCGAGGGGCACTGCGCTATCGACACCGGTCATCGGTACCTCCCTACACGCTGTTGCCCCAGCCGTGACTCTCCCGCTCGACGAGAGTCGCCGGCGCTGGGGCCGACGCGATTGCTGCTTTGCTGCTTCCAGCATGGCCGCAGTCGAGGCGGAGCACCAATGGACTTACCGTTGTTTAGCATCGGCAGCGCCGATTGATCGTCAATCCGCAAATATGCTGAGCCGAAAGTGGTTCAACAAGTGAGATTGTCGCACTGAGGAGGCTGCAAACACCCGCTGGCGAGAAAATGCCTTCCATGTACACGCACACTTCATTGGATAGGAAGCAGTCGTTAGACGCTCAGCCGTGGCACTGTGATGGAACTAGTCATTATGAAGTGAGTTGAGCATTGCCAGGACTTGCTGCTGGTGCAATGCTATTCCAGGCTGACGCAGGCACGCCGCGACCAAAAACTGGGTTGACACACCGGTGCGGAATACATCAACAGACAGAGAGCGCCCAGTGCCGACAGGGCAGCCGAAGGCACGCCCAGATCGGATGCTCAGCTTTGCCGGTCCGACGCCCAGTTTCATCGGAATGCCCTTGACAGCTTTGACTGACGGTGCCCCGAGGACAACGTGAGAGTCCCAACTGACTACTACACCACCGCGTGATAATGGTCCTGATCGGAATGCGGAGCAGAAGACGCTCGACGGATGACGGGTGCAAGGGACGGGTAGCCGAACATTTCCGAGATAAGCGAATGTAATGTCAACGCTCCCCATTAAGTTCTTCGGTCGGTAGACACTCCAGCTCGCCGGATAGCTGAAGGTGAACGGTCGAGGTGACTGAATCGTGAAGCTGAAATGCTTCACGAAAGTGGTGAGCCCGCGTCCGGATACCGGACGCGAACTTGTAACCTCGCTGATCAGCAATGCCGCCCCAAGCAGAAGAGTTGCAAGTTTCACCAATTGCCTCCTTTCGTGGCAGCAGAGCCGCTCAGATCACGTGCCGCTGACCCTGGTCATCAAGCGGGCTGATGATTCCCAACCGCTCAAGCTGAATCAGTAGTTCATCCGCCCTTGGATAGTCTATCTTTAGCCGACGTTGCAGAAGCGACGCCGTTGCTCGTCGGTACTCCCGAACGATCATGGTAGCCGCCGGTACTTCGTCGGGATATTCAGCCATATCTCTCCGCTACACGGCCAGTAAATCGATTGTCAGCGTCGATCCGAATATTTCTTCCTTCACTCGATCAACGGATTGCCCGTTTGTGGCCCTGTAAAAGCGATTCGTAAATTGGCGCAATCGTTGCTCTCTGTAGAACGATTGCGGCCATCAGCAGCACAACCACTTTCTTGACCACAAAGATCTCCCTCTGGCAATTCTCTTCTACAAATAACGGCCGCACCACTCTTTTGTTGCAGAAGAGCCCGGTGTCGCTGGGAGAAGACCGCGGCGGGGCGGGCGGTGCTGTTCGACGATCAACCGCCAGCAGTTTCCCCTCTGCGAAGTAATCTTCATCACGGTACACTGTCATGTCGTTTGGTGGGGTGCTGAAACTGGACGTTCTGTCGTTCTCACCTATACTAATTGCTCGCGGTCAAATGTCATGAGGAGAGCGGGTGCCTCAATGTCGCGGATCACAGTTACGACTGGATGAGTACTCGCTGGGTTGGTGCTGACAGGTATCTTCGTCCTCACCGCTCGTTACTACGGGCCGGCTTCGACAGACGCAAGTCTCCGTATCGAAACGAGTACCTGCATGGATTTGTCCAATCTGCACGTTGGTCAGATAAGCGGCTTTCATATTTCGCGATGGAACAGTGGCAAGTCCGGTTGCCGCACGTTATCTTTATCAAGGCACAAGGTGATGGAAAGCAGGGTGAAGGCAAAATGAAACGAACGATGTTCATCTTCTTAGCGCCCCTACTGGTAACCTCCTTTCCGGCGCTCACAGTTGCCGCGATTACCGTGAACAAGCAGCACCAGAGCATCGCTGGAAGACCATGCGGCGTTGGAACCATTGCCTTCCGCGCGCAAATTGGCGGAGGGGAAAAGCGGTTCACATGCTCGGAGTGCAGTTGGTACGATGGCGGGTTACGGCAGTACGCCGCTAACCTCAGCGCGCCTGCCAGGTCGCACCATTTGACCCTCGTGGTCATTCACGTACAGAACAATGGCATGGGGAGTGAGCGTGGAATGCTGCTGACACAAGTGGCGCGAATCAGGGACGCTTCCGCCAGAACCCTGCGTGGCACTATCGACTTTTCGAGCGTCTATAGTACTTCTCCACCGGCCGGCGGACGACCATTCGGGACATATTTGGTGAGTATTTATCGCGGCATGTCGGTGCGTGGGCAGCGGCTCGCACAAGGGGAATTTCAAGTGATCGAAGATTAAGGTTGACGCTGTTGGAGCGGGGTACACAGTGTTGAAGAACAGAGGAGGGACGAGGCGGGTCCTTGGGGCGATTCTGACGGGTGCCTCAACGCTACAGCCTAACCGAAAATGAAAAGCGTGGGACAGAAAAGGATGATGCGGAAAGTCCTCACGGTGCTGGTGGTTCTGACCGTCACGGTTGTGTCCGCGGCAGGGCGCTCCAAAGGAGCGACAGGGATGACGAACGATCGGCTCGCAGTCACAGCTAGTGTCCTGGTCAAGAGCTTGACCCTACCAAGCCGCACGTATGACTCACCTTCCTATCAGGGCTTGAATCTCAGCAGCGCGTATGCGCTGGACCTTGAATGGAAGTTGGACAGATCGGCCGGCTTTCTCGGATCCAGGCATGCGTTTGCCGTGCTGTGCCTGTTTGACCCAGGTTCGGACTCGCTTCTCGCTCGACCATGTTTGGTTCCCGAAAATCAGTCGTCAAGCATTCTCAGCTCGATTCCTCCAGAGGCACGGGTCTTCAATCGCTCTCACTTTTTGCTATCACCCTTGCGAGGTACCGGCAGGTTCCTGCGCATCTATTCAAGCGCCCTGGTAGTTCCATCGTCACTTCGCACCCGGGGCGTGGAAGGAGTGGTCATCGTTCTTGAAGTGGTGAGTTTTCCTGACAATCTGTCGGCCTGGAGCGCCTGATGGTTTCCGGTACCTGCCATATTTTCTCCGGCCTTTAGCCGTTCACCGTCGAAGCGTGATGGCCATCATCGTTGGTTGTAAGGGAGAGCGCCGGTACAGTGGCGTTGGCAGTCCGTCCAGACGCTATGCCGCTGTTTGCCTGTCCCCTGGTATCCCGTGATTCCCCAAATGAACCTATGATCCGCTAGGGCTGAGAAGTAAAGCTCGTCTGCTCGCGCTCGTCCTCGCTGGAAATGTCCGGAGAGATGAATGAAGTACATCGGCTCTTGCGGGGTGGGGCCGGTGAAGGTTTTCTCTACGAGGAGGACGTGGGGATGCCTCTCGCCGTATGCGATAGAGACCCGATGGACAAGCGAGCTTGCCCCAATCGAAAAGCGTGGACCGCCTGATTGCGCATGGGCGTACCATCCTCCGGTGACGGCGAGAGCCAGGATTGGAATCAGGATGATCCATCGGAGCGACGTGACCTGACTGTACCATGCCTATGCTCGATGGAGTGGGATTATCGAGCGGGTCGCGCTCCGAATCGCTGAACATCCCTTGACTAGCCGTATAAAGCTGCTGGAACGCGAACCAAGCGATTCTCCAGGCTCTGGCGAGCGGTGTCGATCCACAAGGACCCCGGCTCAAGGATGGTGCGCATTCTTTGGCCGGTACTTTGCGAGCGCACGAGAGTACCGCCGCGTGGCAGTACAGGCGTCGTCCCAGTAAGGAGAGACGCGCGAGAGGGGCTCCGGAAAAAAGAGGTAGGTGACGCCCTTTCGAAATGAGCGGTAATCTTCGCCGGAGTCGTTGTTCACGGTCGCGATTTTCGGGACATGGCTGCCGCGCCAAACGTCTTTAACGCGAACCACTGCCGTCCTTGAACGGTTCTTGGTTGTCACCACCTTGCCCACAAAAACGACTGGAGCAGTGGCGAGACCTCGCGATACCGATGGGGCGAGGGCGCACGACGCAACAACAATCTGCTGATCGGTCCTACCGAGGATGCCCAAAGAAGCGAAAGTAAGTATGAAAGCCGTGAGCAGGTTTCGCAGGTTCATCTTTGAAGTATTCTCCCGATGGAAGAACGGTGCAATGCACTTGGTGTGACAGCACAAGCCATGGAGGCAAGCCAGCGGGAAGTTCGCTATGCCGGCAATTTCTTCGAGGGGAGTACAGGGTCGACTCATCAAGGGGCGGCACGTGACCAGCGGAGGGCCGCAAGCCACGCTCGATGTTCTCCTCCCGGTCGCCCGGCAGCCTCCCACAGCTCGGGGTAGACACCGCTCAGCCCGTCCCACTGGCTCGGCTCCGCCGCCTTCCGGATGGCCCAGCCCAGCTGCTCCAGTGTGAGGTCCGCCTTCCTGACGTTGCAGAGCCAGCAGGCCGTCACCAGGTTATGGGGGTCGGTCCAACTCCCGCCCAGACTGCCGGGATCGACGTGATCGACTGACGCACTGCGGCTGATGATGGCCGGGTGGGTGGCGCCGGTCTTCCAGTTGGGGTGGTAGGGAAACTGGTCCGGGAAGAGACTGCCAAGCAGTGCCATCACCTGGGTTAGGACGGTCTGGCCGCCGCAGTACCGACATGACCACCCATCACGCTGGTAAATGGCCAGCCGTCGGGGGACTGAAAGTGTGGGCCGTGGAGGCAGCGCCCTCGGCGGGTACGCGATCGGCCGAAGCTCGTCCACCGCCGCGTCGCGCCCCTCATCGAGGAAGCGAGAAATCACGCAGAGCAGCCGCGCCGAGTAGTCATCCTGGGGAGGGATCATGCCCATAGCGTACGTGGCGCGGGTGTTTTTTCTCAATTGAGCGGGCGGTCTCGTCGGGCGATTCCTGCGTGATCGGACACCGACGTCGGCTATTAACCGGCCGAAGAACGGTCCTACTCGACTCTAACCTCGGCATGGACGAGACAGATCGAGTGCTGAAGATGCACCGGGCGCCGAAGCCTGCCTACAATAGCAAAAGAGGCCCGGATCACTCCGGGCCTCTTTTGCCTAGTTGCCGTTGTCGGTCTAGTAGTCCGGCATCGGGGGAGCCGCTGGGGCATCCTTCTGAGGGATGTCGCTGATCAGCGTTTCGGTGGTGAGGAGCATGGCGGCGATGCTGGCCGCATTCTGTAGTGCGGAGCGGGTGACCTTGGTGGGATCGGGGACCAGGTCGAGAAGGTTCTCGTACTCGCCGCTCTGTGCGTTGAAGCCGATGTTGTCACCCTTGCGCTCGACCTCGGCGACGATCACGCCGCCGTCGTAGCCGGCGTTCTCGGCGATCTGGCGAACCGGCTCCTCGAGTGCTCGGCGGACGATGTCCACGCCAACCTTCTCGTCACCGGTCAGATTCAAGCTTTCGAGGGCGGAACGAGCGTTCAGGAAGGCGGTGCCGCCGCCGGCGATGACGCCTTCCTCTACCGCGGCTCGGGTTGCCGAGAGGGCATCCTCAACGCGGTGCTTCTTCTCTTTGAGCTCCACCTCGGTGGCTGCGCCGACCTTGATGATGGCGACGCCACCGGCCAACTTGGCCAGGCGCTCCTGCAGCTTCTCGCGGTCGAAGTCACTGGTAGTGTCCTCGATCTGGGCGCGAATCTGCTGCATTCGGGCGCTGATCTCGTCCTGCGAGCCGCGGCCCTCGACGATCGTGGTGTTGTCCTTGGTGGACGTCACCCGGCGGGCCTGGCCCAGCATATCGAGCGTGACGCTGTCGAGACGCAGGCCGGCTTCCTCCGTGATTACCTGGCCACCGGTGAGGGTAGCGATGTCCTGCAGCATGGCCTTTCGGCGATCACCGAAGCCCGGAGCCTTGACGGCCAGCACATTGAGCGTGCCACGAAGCTTGTTGACCACAAGGGTGGCAAGTGCCTCGCCGTCCACATCCTCGGCCATGATAACGATGCTCTTCGACACGTTGACCAGCTTCTCGAGCATGGGGAGAATGTCGGCAATAGCGCTGATCTTCTTGTCGGTAATCAAAATATAGGGGCTATCGAGCGACGCCTCCATATGGGTGGTGTCGGTGACCATATACGGGGAGATGTAGCCGCGGTCGATCTGCATGCCGTCCACGAACTCTTGCTCGAGGCTCAGGCCCTGCGATTCCTCCACGGTGATCACGCCGTCCTTGCCGACCTTCTCCATGACGTCGGCGATCATCTGACCGACCTCTGCATCCTGGCTGGAGTTGGTAGCGACCTTGGCGGTCTGCTCCTTAGTCTCAACCGGCATGGAGCGAGCCTTGAGCTCATCGACGATGCACTCGACAGCCTTGTTGATGCCGGTGCGGATGGCCATAGGGTTGGCGCCCGACGTTACGTTGCGCAGGCCGGCGGTAATCATGGCCTGGGCCAGTACCGTCGCTGTGGTGGTGCCATCGCCGGCGATGTCGTTGGTCTTGGTAGCGACTTCTTTGACGAGCTGGGCGCCCATGTTTGCAAACGGGTCCTCGAGCTCGATGTCACGGGCAATAGTCACCCCGTCATTGGTGATGGTCGGTGCGCCGAACTTCTTGTCGAGCACCACGTTGCGGCCCTTGGGGCCGAGGGTTACCTTGACCGCATCGGCCAGGGCATCGACGCCCCGCTTCAACTCGCGCCGCGCTTCCTCGTTGAACAGTAGTTGCTTAGCCATTCAGTCTCCTCCGCCTTAACCGGCAATCTTGGCCAGAACGTCCTTCTGGCTCATAATCAGCACATCTTGGTCGTCGATCCGGATCTCAGTACCGGCATACTTGGCAAACAGTACGGTGTCTCCCGGCTGAACCGTCATGGGTTCAACCTGACCATCTTCCCATTTGCCAGGGCCGGCTGCCAGAATCGTCCCCTTCTGGGGCTTTTCTTTGGCGGTCTCGGCTACATAAATACCGCTGGGGCGCTGCGATTCCGGCTCGCTGGGCTTAATCACGACGCGATCGCCCAGCGGCTGGATCGATAGCTTCGTTTGGGTCTCCGTTGCCAACACTTGTCCTCCTTGGGTGTAATCACTTCTGCATTAGCACTCGCAGGTATTGAGTGCTAACGTCACAAGCAATTCTACTCATCCTGCTAAGTTGACGCAAGCACTCGCGGATAGAGAGTGCTAACGGGACTGACAGAAGCGGTGACGCGGCATAATTCTGTGGTCGGGTCGCTCGTACCGGCGCTCTTTTCGGCCACGGGCATCGTATACTTCGTCGACAAGATGACGGAGTCATCGGTGGAGTAAACGTGATTAGGTCCGATGCCGAGCGCATGCCCCGGCTTGTCATGGCTGTTTCAGAGAGTCAGGAAGTGATCGCGTGATCAGGGAGTTCGACGGATACCGGCCCTCGGTGGCTGAATCAGCCTTCGTGGCGCCGACTGCGGTCTTGATTGGGAATGTCACAGTCCATGAGGAAGCTAGCATTTGGTATGGCGCGGTCCTGCGAGCGGACCACGGGGATCAGGGCATCATCGTGGGGGCTCGCAGCAGCATTCAGGATAACTGCGTGGTTCACGTGGCGCTCGATCGAGGAACCACTATTGGCGAGGACGTGACAGTGGGCCACGGCGCCATTCTGGAAGGATGTGACGTCGAGGATGGTGCACTGGTAGGCATGAATAGCACAATTCTCGATCACGCGCGGATCGGCGCCAGGTCGCTCTTGGCAGCCGGCAGCACGGTACTGGCAGGGACGGTTATACCGCCGGACTCGGTGGCTGCGGGCACTCCGGCCGCGGTGAAGAAGTCGGTTTCAGGTGAGGCTCAGTGGTGGATTGAGAACAGTAGCCGGTATTACACTGCTCTGGCGCGGCGTTACCGCAAGTCGACGATGGATTAGATGGTTAACCGCATCAGTTTCAGTGCAATCTGCCACTGCTCGGGGGTGTTGACGTTTCTAAACGAACGAAGATCTGGATCGAGGCGGATCAGGTCGGGCTCCTCGATCCAGCGGACTTTGAGCCGGTCGAGTAGGGCATGAAGGCTGTATTCACCGTCCATCAGCAACTGCCGCGCGGTTCCCGCAACTCTCGGCGAGTACGCGGCGTGCAGCGGTTGAGCGCGTCCCGCGACGCGGGGGACTGCCGCGTCCCATCCAGGCGCGACTGCTAGCAAGTAGCGCAGTACATCAGCCCGAAGAAATGGTAGGTCACAGGCCACTACCAGTACATGCGGACACGGTAAATCTGCTAGCGCAAAGGCCAGGTTCGCCAGCGGTCCCTGCCCTGGACATTGGTCCGGACGGTATGTAACGTCCGCCTCCGCCTCGCTATCACCCGGCCGGCCTATGATCGTTACGCTCCCCACCACTTCGTTCAACACGCGCGTCGTTCGCGCCAGCAGGGTTTCGCCGTTCAGTACCAAGGACGCCTTATCGCGGCCCATGCGGGTGCTGCTACCACCTGCCAAAATAACTCCCGAGACGTTCGGTACGCGCCGTTTCCACCGGTCCAATGCCCGTGTCGTCCGATCAGGCGTTGGCTGTCGCGGCCGCTGCAACGGTCGCCAGGTCGAGACAATCGTGCAGGCGCCGCGGCTCTATATTGCCACCACTTACCACAGCGGCAATGCGGCGACTCTCCAGCCCGGTCCTACCCCACAGCACAGCCGCGGGGGCCACAGCGCCAGAGGGTTCCACCACGAGCTTTTCACCGCTCAGGAGCAAGCCAACCGTTACCAGCGTTTCGTCGTCCGGCACCGTTACAATGTCGTCGACCAATGCTCGGATAGTGGCAAAGTTAAGGTCGCCTAACCGACTGGTGCGCAAACCGTCGGCAACCGTAAGTACGTGATGTAAGGTAGTCAGCGTGCCACTGCGGAATGAGGCCTGCGCATCGGCCCCACCTTCCGGTTCTGCGCCGATGATCCAAACATCAGGTCGAACGGACTTGATCGCGGTAGCTATGCCGGCCAGCAAGCCACCGCCGCCCACCGGGACGACCACCGCTTCAACCTCCGGTAGCTGCTCCAGGATTTCGATGCCGGCTGTTCCCTGCCCCGCAATGATTCGAGGATCGTCAAACGGCGGGACGACGGTGTAGCCGTGCTCCTCGGCCAACTCCATTGCTCGTTGTTGCCGATCCAGAGAGGTAGTACCAGCAAACTCGACCTCCGCTCCCCACTTGCGTGTCGCCGCTACTTTGACAGCCATGGCGTCCTCCGGCATGACCACCACCGCGTGCACGCCGCGTAGGTGAGCGGCGCAGGCCACTGCCTGGCCGTGGTTGCCCGAAGAATAGGTGACCACTCCGCGCGCCCGCTCGTCCTGGGTGAGGCTAGCAATTGCGTTGGCGGCGCCGCGGATCTTGAATGATGCCGTGCGTTGCAAGCTCTCGGCCTTGAGCCACAGCTCGTTGTCCCTGGGGACTGACAAACTCAGCACTGGGAGCAAGGGGGTCTGGAGTGCGACTCCCGCGATGCGCTCGCGCGCACGGTAAATTTCCTCCACGGGTACTGGAGGCACGGTCTACTTCACTACCAGTGGGATGGCGCGCATGCTCTGGATGCTGACCTGTTGGGCCACTTTCCTGGCAATACTGCGAAAGGCCTCACCGTGCGTAGCATCAGGGCCGCCATGCGTGGTAGGACGACCATCGTCGCCGCTCTGTCGAATTGCCTCGTCCAACGGAACCTCTCCCAGGAACGGTACCTTGTGCGTCTCGGCAGCGGCGCGTCCGCCGCCCTGGCTGAAGATATGGCTCTCATGACCGCATGCCGGGCACTGAAAGCCGCTCATGTTCTCCACGATGCCGAGAACGGGCACGCGCAGGTTGCGGAACATCTGAAGAGCTTTGGTGGCAATACCGAGGGCCACGTCCTGGGGCGTGGTTACCACTACCACGCCGCTCAGCGGGATGGATTGAATCAGCGTCAATGGAGCATCGCCAGTGCCGGGCGGAAGATCGACCAGCAGGTAATCAAGTTCGCCCCATTGCACGTCGTTTAACATCTGTTTCACGGCCTGGCCCACCATCGGGCCGCGCCAGACCACAGGACGGTTGTCATCGGTGAGAAAGCCGAGAGACATTAATTTAACGCCATACGCTTCTTTGGGGATCAGCCGTTGTTGGTCGACCTGTACCCCGGGACCAATGCCCATCAGCGCCGGAACACTGGGGCCGTACACGTCGGCGTCAAGCAGACCGACGCGGGCGCCGGTCTGGGCCAGCGCCACCGCGAGGTTGGCGGCCACGGTGGACTTGCCGACGCCGCCCTTGCCGCTTCCGACTGCGATGATATTTCGCACGCCCGGCAACTCGACCTGCTGGCCGGAGCCCCCACTATGCGAGCGCACGTTGGCAGACATTGTGACGTTCACGCTATGCACGCCAGGCACGTTCATCACTGCGCTTTCGGCGCTGCTCTTGAACTGATCACGGACCGGACACGCCGGGGTAGTCAACTCGAAGGTGAAACGGACATGTGCACCGCTCTCCCCGGCCTGGATCTCCAATCCCTTGATCATCCCCAGCGATACGATGTCGCGGTGCAGATCTGGATCGATGATCTGGCGCAGGGCGTCGAGCACCTGCTCGGTGCTGACAGAGGGGTTCGCGGTGGCTGCCGTACGTTCTTTTTTGAATAGCAAGGTTCTCTCTCAGTCCGCTATGGAACACACCTTAGTCTACAAGCAAGGCGAGGTACCCTCGGTGCTTGCGACGCGCCCCAAGATCGCGGCCACTCTTTTGAGTTGAGAAAAAGGACCGGCAACCTCGATTGCCGGTCCTGCAAATCCCTCAGTACGTCAACGCCGACGGATAAAGGCTGGGATATCGTACTCGTCGTCGCCCTCGTCGGTCTCGGGACGTTGGTAGGCGGATGTTTGACGCGGCGCTGGTCGCTGCGGATCAAGCTCCGGTTCTGGGTGATTTTCCGATCGGGGACGCTCGTAGGGAGTCGCCGCGGGTCGCTCGGAACGAGTCTCCACCGTCGACTGATCCGCGTAGCTCGGGCGGGGCCGTGAGACCGATGCGCTTGCGGGTCGAGCGCCGCGACTGACGGTGTTGGTGCGCCCTTCGAATCCCGTCGCGATGACGGTGATCTGAATCTCGTCCTGCAGTCGCTCATCGATGACTGCCCCAAAGATAATGTTGGCATCCGGATCGGCGGCGTCCTGGATGACCTGTGCGGCAAGATTAACCTCGTGAAGCGTATAGTCACTGCCGGCGATATTGAACAGCACTCCCTTGGCGCCGGAGATAGAAACCTCGAGCAACGGACTGGAGACGGCCGCTTGGGCCGCCCGCACGGCGCGATCTTCGCCGCCGGCGCGACCGATAGCCATCAGGGCGGAACCGGCGTGCGACATAATCGTCTTCACGTCGGCGAAGTCCAGGTTGATCATTCCCGGCTTGGTAATGGTGTCGGAGATACCCTGGATACCCTGATGGAGCACCTCGTCCGCCATGGCGAATGCCTCGACCATGGACATTTTCTGATCCGCTATGCTCAGTAGGCGATCGTTGGGAATCGTAATAAGCGCATCCACGCGTTCTTTGAGCGCAGCTACGCCTTCTTCGGCGGATGATCGGCGGCGTGAGCCCTCAAAAGAGAACGGCTTGGTCACGACACCGACGGTGAGCGCTCCAATATCCTGAGCGATCTGCGCCACAATCGGAGCCGCTCCGGTTCCTGTGCCACCGCCCATACCGGCGGTGATGAAGATCATGTCTGAGCCGCGCATCGCTTCGTAGAGTTCCTCGCTGCTCTCTTCCGCCGCTTTCTGCCCCATCGACGGATTGCCGCCCGCACCCAGCCCACGCGTCAGCTTTTCACCAATCTGAATGCGGTTTGGCGCCTGAGCCTGCTGCAGCGCCTGGCTATCCGTGTTGATGGTGATAAATTCAACGCCCTGGACCTGCGCCCGAATCATGCGATTCACCGCATTTGTACCGCCGCCGCCCACACCCACGACCTTGATCGTGGCCTCGGGCAAGTGGTCTCCTATCATGCCCCCTCCTCGCCTGTCCGGATCCCGGAATGGTCGCATGTTATCCAATATCCTCTCCTAATGACTTCTGCCGTCCCTACGTCAAAAATTCTCTGAACCATGATCGCAGGCGACCAACGCCTTTCCACTCTGAGAATGAAGTGGCCGGCGTTCCTACACCTTCAGTATGATACGCCGCCCATAAGAGAAGTCCAATGGAAGTCGCGTATGCCGGTCGCATAATCGTATCAGTTAGCCCAATCGCGCCGACGGGTATCCCGACCCGTACGGGCAGATTCAAGACCTCCCGGCCCAGCATTCGCATGTGGTGAAGCTCGGAGCTGCCGCCCACCAGAACCACCCCGGCGGGCAGGCGTCCGTCGAATCCTGCCCGCCGAATCTCCAGTTCAATCAGACTAAAGATCTCTTGCATCCGCGACTCGATGATCTCCGCCACCAGTCGTCGTGAGACCAATTCGCTCTCGTCCGCATCGAACGTGTTGACCTCAATCGCGTCCCGCGGATCAATATCCTCGCTCACCGCACTGCCCGACTCGATCTTGACGCGCTCGGCAACGTCAAAGGGCGCCCGGAGTCCCAGAGCCAGGTCGTTCGTCACGTGGTATCCCGCGACGCCCAGGGCGCTTGTATGGGCGACGCCACCATCGGAGAATATGGCAATGTCGGTGGTGCCGCCACCAATATCCGCCAAAGCAACGCCTATTTCTTTCTCGGCTGGACTCAGCACAGCTTCGGCGGAAGCAAGAGGCTGCAGAATCAGGCTGTCTATCTGCAGACCGGCTCGAGTCACGCAGCGCACCAGGTTATGGATGGCGGTGGTGGCGCCGGTAACAATGTGGATTTCCGCTTCCAGCCGCCGCCCAGCCATGCCAACTGGGTCGCGCACTCCATCCTGGCCGTCGAGCGTGTAGCCTCGCGGCAGCACGTGAATGATCTCGCGATCGTTGGCGATAGCTTGAACCCGCGCGGCTTCCATAGCGCGATCCACGTCCTCCGCCGTGATCTCCTGGCCATGTGGCGATACCGCAACCACACCGCGCCGCGTCATGCTCCCGATATGGGAGCCGGTGATACCCACGTAGGCCGACTCAATCACGTAGCCGGACAAGCGCTCACACTTGCGGACCGATTCCCGTATTGCGTTGGCGGCCTCGTCGATATTCACCACCACTCCACGACGCATTCCGGCCGATCGCGTGGCGCCGACACCCACGATGTTCGTCTCACCGCGTTGATCCACCTCGGCCACCAACGTGCAAATCTTGGTGGTGCCAATGTCCAGGGCGACGATCACATGGTCCCGTGGCATCAGAGAGTGTCCGAGAGTCGAGAGAACGTGACCACGGTGCACTTACCTCGGTCTGCCGTCCGATTCGTCGTTTTGTTACCTCGCTCGACCGCCATCAAGCGCCGGTATACACGGCATACGGCGTACTCGAACGCAGGTCGATTGACTTCAACTTCTGCGCCCGCGGGCCGATTTTCTGCAGAAAGGCGGCGAGCGTGGCGATACGCTGCACCAGCGTTTGGGCATCGCCGGCCCCTATACGGGCTTGCCATCCAGGACGGCCGACGATGGAGAGTCCGGATCGATTATCGAAGCTAAAGGTGGCGATGCTGCCACCTGTCGCCGCCGGCAATAGCTCGACGGCGTAGCGCACCGCCTGCACGACGCCCGGCCCAAGCGAGGGCTGATCACCACCCGCATTCACTCCGGTGATCACAGGCAGAGTTGTAGCCTTCACCCGATCGATAATGTTGCCTTGCGGATCCACGAGGTAGAGACCGCCCTGGCTTTGCCACGCCACCATCGCTCGCCGTAGATGTGCGCGAATCGTAATCCGGTCGGGGAATGACGTCTCGACCCGATCCACTGTGACTTTCCGCACGATGCTCAGTCGTGACACCACTTGATCAGAGCGGATTCTAAAGATGTTTTGGCCATAGACCCGGGAGGCCTTAATGATGCGATCCACGGGTAGGTTAGAACCCACCACGATCACTTGCCTCACCTTGAAGAATCCGGAAAATGCGGCAGCCAGAGCCACCAGACAGAGGCAGAGTCCGCAGAGCGCGAGAACGGCGGGTCGCAATTCCAGCCGGTCGTTCCCTGGATCGCGCGCCGACCTCTGGCCTGGTATGCTCACGCTGCTTCTCCCAGCACCGTGGAGAGGACATCGTGCCGCCAGCGACCCACGAACTGCACCTCCGGTATGAGATCGATGCCGCACCGGGCTCGCACACGACTGCGCGCCAGGCAAATCAGCGCGATGATATCGTCCGCCGTCGCCCGATCCGCATTCAGTATGAAGTTGGCATGGAGAGGCGAGATCTGGGCGCCGCCGAGCCGATATCCCTTTAACCCAACCTGTTCTATTAGGGCGCCCGCAAAATTATCTGGGGGATTTGTAAAGGTCGACCCTGCCGAAGCATCTTTGACCGGCTGAGTAAGTAGCCGATGCTGTCGCAACTCACCAATGCGGCCGAGCGCGGTGACTGGGTCTGCCGGCTCGAGCCTAAAGCGGCACTGAGTGACTGCGAGTGAAGTCTGAGTCGTGTGTGGCGTTTTCAGGGCGCTCTGCCGATAGTGGTACTCCAAATCGGCAGGTAGAACCGTGTGAAGGTTACCAATCGAGTCCACCACCTCAGCCGATACCAACGAGCTGCTGACTTCGGACGCATGCGCTCCAGCGTTGTTCACCACGCCAGCGCCTACCGTGCCGGGGATGGCGACACCCCATTCCATGCCTGTGAAGCCTCGACTCGCAGTGTAGTGTGCAGCCTTGGCAAAGAAGACACCGGCGCCGCAACTCACGATTGGGCTAGCGGGGCCCTGCTCGATCTGTAGGCCGCGCAGTCGGTTCAGCATGACCAGTCCGGCGATGCCTTGATCGGCCACCAAGATATTGTTCCCGCCGCCCAATACCAGCCAGGGCAGACTGTGCCTCCTGGCCACCTGAATAGCCTTCAACAACTGCTCGGGCTCCTCGACCGTACAGAGGTAATCCGCCGGCCCGCCGACGCGCCAGCTAGTGAAGCGGGACATCACCTGTTGAGCGCCGGCCCGCTTCACACCGGTAGCGTGAATCTCCTCCAGAATAAGGTCCCGAGTCTCTGTATTCACAGCTCAGCCAGGAGGCGTGGGCCGAGGCGGAACACGTCCCCGGCGCCCATCGTCACAACTACATCGCCCACGTTACACTCATCGACGAGAAGAGCCAGGGTATCGTCGATGGTGCGAGTGTAGTGTACTTTCGAGTGACAGCGGCGCACCGCACTGGGGAGGTCGTGGCCTGAAATGCCCAGGGAATCATGCTCTCGGGCTGCGTATATGTCGAGGAGATACACCACGTCGGCGTCCCGGAAAGCACAGGCAAAATCCGCCATGAACGCTTTGGTGCGGCTATAGGTATGTGGCTGAAAGACGACTCGTACGGGACGTTGATACCGTTGTTTGACGGCGGCCAGAGCGGCCCGCACCTCAGTGGGATGATGGGCGTAGTCGTCGAGAACCAATACTCCAGCCGCGTCGCCTTTGATTTCAAGCCGTCGGACCACTCCGCTGAAGGTCGGCAGGGCGGTTTGTATCGCTTCGACCGGCACATTGAGAGATGATGCCGCCACGATGGCCGCCAGCGCGTTAAGCACGTTGTACCGCCCGAATAGCGCGCTGGTATAGGGCGTGCGTGTACCGTCGTGCTCCACCGTGAAGTGTGTGAACCCGTCTCTCTCATCCAGTTCACTCGCTTTCCACTCCCCGTAATCGAGACCATAGCCGATAGCGGTCGCAGGTACGTCGCCTGCAATGCCGGCCGCGATTGGATCATCCGCGCAGTACACGAGCAGATCGGTGATGCCATGAGCGAACTGACGGAACGCGTCGTACACCTGCTCCGCGGCGCCGTAGAAGTCAAGATGATCTGCCTCAACGTTGTTGAGGACTGCTATCTCGGGCCGAAGGCGCAAAAATGACCCATCATACTCGTCCGCCTCGGCGACGATCAGCTGGCCGCCGACCCGAGCATTTGAACCAAGGTCGACGCTGATGCCGCCAATGAGAATCGTGGGATCCAAGCCGGCGGCTACCAGCAGGTGGCCTAATAGGGCACTGGTCGTGGTCTTGCCGTGCGTACCGGCGACGGCAATACCACGTCCGGCATTAAAAATCCAGGACAAGAGTTCGGCCCGCTTCACCACCAAGATTCCACTATCCTCGGCCGCGCGCACCTCTGGATTGTCCGGGCCGACAGCGGAGGTCACAACCACGAGGTCGGCGCCCTCTATCGACTCTCCGCGGTGGCCGGACGAGACACGTGCGCCCAGACGTGTGAGCGCCTCCCCCTGTTCACCCGGATCCTGATCAGAGCCGGAGACATCGTAGTGCTGTGCTAGCAGCCACCGAGCAAGCGCGCTCATACCGATGCCACCGATGCCCACAAAGTGAATATGGCGATGCCCCTCCAACGTATGAGTCATAGGGCATACCGCGAGAGCAGTTCGCCGAGCGCGCCCGCGGCATCCGGGCGCGCGAGCGCAGCGCAACTTTCCGACATTCGCTGAAGTCGAGCGCCGTCGCCCAGGAGCGTTAAGAGGACGTTGCTCAGCCGCTCCGGTAATTCGGCGTCGGTCACGACTACGGCGGCGCCGTGGCCGGCCAGATACTGGGCGTTTTCCTGCTGGTGCACGGCAGGATCGGGAAAGGGGACCAGGACCGCCGGAGTGGCCGTCACCGGGAGTTCGCCGAGGACTGAAGCGCCGCTGCGGCACAGGGCCAGATCGGCCGCCGCCAGAGAATCCGCCATCTCCATGTCGTCGAGATACGGATAGAGAAAGTACCGCGCTTGCTGCTCGGGCGAGAGGGCCGCGGCTGCCGCCTCCACCTCGTTCATTCGCTCCCGTCCGCAGATATGTACCACATCGTAGCGGTCGAGCAGCGCCGGCAGGCAGCCAGCCAGCGCCGTGTTGATTGACCGCGACCCCTGGCTGCCACCAAAAACGCAGAGCATGGTCGCCTCCGACGAAATGCCCAGGCGCCGGCGCCCCGCCCAGCGGGAGGCCGTCAGGAACTCGGGGCGGACGGGATAACCTGTCACTACTATTTTGTCCTGGGGAAGAGAGCGACGGGTTATCTCAGTGGACGTGGCGACCACTCGTGAGAGCGGCGCCAGCCATAATATTGCTCTGCCGGGCACGATGTCGGGCAAAAACAATACGACAGGCACGCGGCAGAGCCAGGAGGCAAGCGCAGCTGGGGCGGATACGTAACCGCCCGTGGCAAAGGTTACGCGCGGCCGTATTTTACGGAGGAGCCAGAGAGTGCGGAAGGTGGCGGCAACCAGCAGCAAGCCACGCCACGACGTGGGTGGCGCCATGGTAAATAAGAAGGTGGGTGTACCGGTGCGCGGTACCAGAGTGCGTTCCATACCCCGGGAGCTGCCAACGTACGCCACGGCTACCTCACGGTCCTCCTGAATCGCACGGCGGTTGTTGAATCGCGTTGTTTCCGCCGTTGACACCGCGGCTGGGCGAGGAGGCGAGACGTCGGGATCGCTCTGCTCGGCGAGGTTGGAGGGAATGATTGCCCCTCCCGGCTGCTGATGAAGGTGCTGGATGACTGATAACGCGGGGTAGACGTGTCCCCCCGTCCCTCCGCCCGTTATGAGTACTCTGACGCGCAAAGACTTCTCCAGAAGCGTGCCGCGAGATATTGAGCAAGATGCCCATGGCCGTCACACTAATGATGAACGATGTTCCACCGTAGCTGATAAACGGCAGCGGCACCCCGGTAAATGGCACTGACGATGTTATCACGGCGAAGTTCAGCAGGGCCTGAAACGTAATCCAGCAGGTGATACCGCCCGCCAATAGCTTCCCAAAACGGTCGGGAGCGGCCACGGATATGCGCATTCCCCGGTAGGCAACGATCAGGAAGAGCAACAGCACGCCTAGCGTTCCCATCAGTCCCCATTCCTCGCCAATAACGGCGAGTATGCTGTCGGTGTGTGGGGCAGGTAATACGTTCTTTTGCAGGCTGTTGCCAAAGCCTTGACCAAATAGCCCCCCCGTGCCCAGGGCCAGTAGGGCCTGAACGGTGTGGTACCCCTTGCCGGTGGGATCCTGCCAGGGGTTCATGAAGGCGGTGAGGCGGTCGTAGCGGTAGCTCGAGTTGTGGGCAAAGACCCATGCAAAGCCGACCGCAACCACGCCCGCGCCTGCCATCGGAAGCAAGTCCGCGCCGGCAATGAAATACACGCAAAACAATGAGGTCGAGACCACAATGGTGGTGCCCAGGTCGGGTTGCTTGATGATGAGGATTGCCACGACGCCGACGATGATGCCGAACGGAAAGAATACCTTCTTGAAGTCGCGTACCCGGTCGCCCTTGGACGTGAGCCAGGCGGCCATGTAGACCACGCTGGCTAACTTGACCAACTCGCTCGGCTCGACAGTCACGCCCGCGGGGAGCGAAAACCAGCGGCGTGCACCATGCGACGAATGCCCGAAGTGAGGCGCAAGCACCGCCAGCAGCATCGCAACGCAGACGGCAAAAAAGGGAAAGGCCACACGGCGCCAGGTGTGGTAATGGAGCCTGGTCACCGCCGTCAGTGACACCAGGCCAATCGCTACCCAGACGATTTCCCGTTCAATCACATAGTAGGGTGAGCCGTAATTCCTGTAGGCGGAGGCAATGCTGGCACTGTAAACCATGAGAACGCCAACGCACGTCAGCCCAACGAGAGCAAGGAGAAGCCACGGATCACATTTGCCGAGCACCGCTTTGGCTCGGTCAACTCTAGGCTGCACTGAGTAACTCCACCGCGCGGGAAAAGCTGTCTCCGCGCTCTTCAAAATTGTTAAACATGTCATAACTGGCACAGGCCGGAGAGAGCAAGACCACGTCGCCAGCGCGCGCCACCCGGCTGGCCTGTACGACCGCCTGTTGCAGTGATGCGCATCGATAGACTGCGTCGGGTCGTAGCAGGGCACCGGGTTCGTCCAGAAAACAGCGTACAGCATCCTCAATTTGAGGGGCCGACTCGCCGATGAGGATGAGTGACCGAGCGGTGTGGGCGACCCGTTGGGCGAAGTCTGTCCAGGGGAGACGTTTATCCCGTCCTCCCGCAATGAGAACCACCGGAGCGGACATGGCTTGCAACGCTACCTGCGCTCGGGCGGGCGAGGTCGCGATTGAATCGTCCACATATCGCACACCTTCGTACTCTCCAACCGTCTGTAATCGATGCGCCGCCGGCTGAAAGGTCCGCACCGCGGACGCCATGGTCGCGGGTGTCACACCGAGGAGGTCGGCGGTGGCCAATGCAGCCAGCACGTTTTCTAGATTGTGAGCACCGAGCAGGGGGATAGCCGCCACCGGCAAGACCGGCTCAAATCGCTCGCCTCTGAGCAGGCCCGCCTGCCCGTCTCGCACGGTTGCTCCAGTACCGTGCACCCCGGTTTGCCCGAACCAGCGTAGCTGTGCCGCCGTGTGGCGCCGCCAGGCTGCCACTTCTGCGTCACCGGCGTTGAACACGGCCACATCGCTCTCGACCTGATAGCGGATGATGTGGCGCTTTGCCGATAGATAGGCCACAAGGCTGCCGTGCCGGTCGAGGTGATTGGGGCTGATGTTGGTCACCACCGCTATGTGTGGACTGCGGCGCAACAAGCCGAGCTGAAAGCTGCTCAGCTCCAGGATTACATTGGTCCGCGGGCTAATTTGCGGCAGGAGATCGAGCATGGGCGCGCCGATGTTGCCTCCGATCACGCAGTCGAGACCTTCGGCCCGGACCATATGACCAATAAGGCCGGTGGTCGTGGTCTTTCCGCTGCTGCCCGTGATACCGACAATCGGGGCGGGGCACAACCCAAAGAAGAGGGTCGTCATGCTCTGCACCGTTAGTCCGCGATCGATCGCGGACCGGTACACCGCGTTCTCTTCCGGTACGCCGGGGCTCACGAAGAATAGGTCCACACCGTCCACGAGTTCGGTATGGTCTCCTCCCAGCACAATGCGCGCGGTTCCGGCTGCCTGATGCCGGCGATCCTTCAGCCGGCCCGGACTCGCCGAGTCCGTAACCGTCACCCGTGCCCCCTGCTTGGACAGAAAACGGGCCAGGGAGACGCCCTCACGACCAAGACCAAGGATGAGAGCGTGTTGTCCTGCGACGTCCATATTGGGCTAACTGAAGGCGAGCGCGAGGCCAGCCACACCGGCCAGCATGCTGACGATCCAAAAGCGTTGAGTGATGTGGTTTTCGTGCCACCCGATCAGTTCTAGATGATGTTGCAAGGGCGCCATGCGGAGTAGGCGTTTGCCGTCGGTCAATTTGAAGTAGCCGACCTGCAGCATGACCGATACCGTGATGATGACAAAGACAAAGCCGATGACGGGCAGGATAAACAATTGATTAAGGAGCAGAGCGACGGTTGCCAGACAGGCGCCAAGAGCCAACGAGCCGGTGTCACCCATGATGACCTTCGCCGGGTAGATGTTAAACCAGAGGAAGCCCAGCAGAGCGCCGACCATGGTGAAGGAGAATTGCCCCGTGTATTCCTGGTGCTTCAGTAGAGCGATCGCGCCGAAGCTCCCGAAGCAGACTGCGCCGGTGCCGGCGGCGAGACCGTCCAATCCATCGGCCAGGTTCACGGCGTGAGCCGTAGCAGCGATAGCGAAGACGGCGAGAGGCCAATAGGCCAGCCCGAAGTCGAAATACCCGTAGATGGGAACCCAGACGGCGTTGGGGCTAGCGAGCAAGCGCGGCACGTGCAAGACGGCGACGATGATGATTGCGATAACAATCGTCCAGCCGAACTTAAAGCGAGCCCGCAATCCCGCTTTGCCCACCTTGAAGGCTTTGAGCAGATCGTCCACCATGCCCAACGCGCTGCAGCTTACCAGCGAGCCCAGGGTGAGAAGCTGAGAGTAGTGACCAATAAGGTTGTAGGCAACAGTAATCAACAGAGTCGTTCCGCTGAAGAGTATGCCGCCCATCTCGGGAGTGCCGACTTTCGCCAAATGCGACTGTGGACCCTCGCCGCGGATCTTGGTGCCGACCCGTATGTGGCGCAGAAACTTGATTACGTACGGCGCCGCGAACATGGTGATCGTGAACCCGGCCACCCCAAAGACCATAGCCGGCAGCAGAATATTCGCCTTTTGCTGGTCGTCCAGGGTAACCCCGTGATGCCTGGTGGCCAGCATGATTGTGTACGGCAGGAGCGTCAGTACTGGCACGTGTCACCTCGCAATCCTTGCACAACTTCTTCCATGCCCATCCCGCGTGATCCTTTGATCAGAACCGTCCAGGTGACGCGATTCTCACCCGACTGGTCCTTGCTGGGACGTTGCATTGTATGTGCCGAACCGACTGCGACGGGAGTACCGAAAAGGATGGTTTTGACGGCTTGAACGGCATCGAAATTCGAGCCAACGCGAACTATCCGGCGACGGGAAAGCCCCCGGCGCTCGGCGGCATCCGCTACCATCGCGCTGCACCGCCCGCGCAGGATGAGCCAGTCCACCACGCTTGAAGCCTGCTCGCCAAGTTCTCGGTGAGCGCTTTCCTCCAACGATCCGAGTTCCAGCATGTCTCCGAGGACAGCTATCTTGCCCCCAGATGACGTTTGTAGCATGTCCAGAGCTGCCTGCATCGAAAGGGGCGAAGCGTTGTAGCTGTCATCAATTATGATCAGGCCGTCGGCCGGGCGAATAATTCGCTGGCGCAGATCCAGCTGCACAGCGGCCATGGCCTCCTGGAGTTCAGTCCAACTCATACCGATCCTTCTGGCAATGGCCGCGGTAGCCAGAAAAGCGATCAGCGTATGCCGTCCCGGCACCCGAGTGTGAACCGCGTAGCGCTGGCCTTCGGCCCGAATAGTAAAGGATATTCCGTTTAGACCGTGGCTTACTACGTCTTCGGCACGAAAGTCGCAGTCGGCGCTCAGCCCTACCAAAATAACTGGGGCGACGCCGCTGGCACAGGCTATAGCCTTGGTCCACGCGTCGTCGCCGTTCAGCACAGCCAATCCACTGGGAGGCAGTGCGGCAATCAATCGGCTCTTTTCGCGAGCGATCGCCTCTACCGTCTTCATTCGTTCGAGATGAACCGGCGCCACGTTGACCACAGCTCCAATGTCCGGACGGGCAATATCGCTGAGCAGCGCAATGTCGCCCGCCTCGTGCAGGCCCATTTCCAGAATCGCTGCTCGGTGCCGAGATTCCAACTGTGTCAGCGTGAGGGGTAGACCGATCTCGGTATTGAGATTGGCCTGGCTGCGCAGCACCGGCCATCTTGTGCCGAGTACGGAAGCGAGGATCTCTTTGGCCGTGGTCTTACCCACGCTTCCGGTGACGCCGACGACCGTGGCGGAATGGCGACCCCGCCAGTATGACGCCAGCCTCTGTAGGGCAACCAATGGGTCATCCACCACCAACAGGTATCGAGCATAACGGAATCTCTGGTCCGTCGTCACAGCCGGCGCCAGGATGCGGGGCTCCGGCATGCGGGAAAGGACCGCGGCCAGGGCGCCGGCGCGGAGGGAGGCCGGCACGAAATCGTGGCCATCTACATGCTGGCCCGGGAGCGCGACGAAGACGCTGCGCGACCCAACCAGCCGAGAGTCGATTACCACGTCGGTAACCTCCTGCTGCAGATCGGCCGCGGCAAGAGTTCCCTCTTGTACCTCTCCGTCTGGGGACAGGCGCACAACCGGTGCGCCTGTCCCGGACAGGAGGTCGGCCAGAGTCAATGTCATCGATTCAGCGCGTGCGGCGACGGAGCGATGTGATAGTGGAGAAACAGTTCTTGAAACAGATCGTGCAATACGGGCGCTGCCGCCATCGATCCCCACGGGGTGTCGCGCGGATGTCGAAGAATTACAAGGGTTACGAAGCGGGGATGAAACGCGGGAGCGTAGCCCACCACGCTGGCGATGGTCGCGCCCTGGATGTAGTGCCCGTTGCCGTCGGCAATGTTCGCCGTGCCCGTCTTGGCGGCGATGTTGTAGCCCTTCACCAGGCCGAGTGACGCTTCGCCATCGATAGCCGAGTGGACCAACATGTTGGTGAGCGTGTATGCCGTTTGCGCCGAGATCACCCTCCCCTGCGATACCGGAGGGTGATCGACAATTTGCCCATCGTAGTCTATCTGCTTCACTATCTGCGGTTTCATCATGACGCCGCCGTTTGCTACCGCGGCCACAGCGCGAATCATCTGAACTGGCGTTACCGAAATTCCCTGCCCGAACGAGTTGGTGTACAGATTGACAATGGTCCACCTCTTCTGTCCGGGTAGCGGCACCATTCCTGCCTCCTCGCCCTGCAGATCGATACCGGTCGACTGGCCAAGCTGGAAGCGGTGGATGTAGTTATAAAACGTGTTTGTTCCCAGTCGACTCGCGACCCAGGAGGCACCCACATTGGCGGAGTGCTGGAGTACCTGAGTCATATTTTCCACGCCGAAGCCCTTCAAATTCCAGTTGTGGAGTTGTACGTTGGCTACCGTGAACACACCGGAGTCATAGAAGGAGCTAGTTGGGGTGATAACGTGGGAATCGAGGCCGGCGGCCATGGTCACGATCTTAAAGGTCGACCCCGGTTCGTATGTCCATTGCATAGCTGGGTTCATGAAGCGACTTGGGTCCCGCTGCGCCGTGCGCGCGTAGGTATTGGGATCGTAGGAGGGGGCGCCGGCCATGCCTAGAATGTACCCGGTGCGCGGGTCCATCACGATTACCATGCCACCGTCGGCATGGTGTGCTTTGACCGCCTTGTGCAATTCGTCTTCGACCACTCCCTGGATGGCGCGGTCAATGGTTAGGTGGAGACTCGCGCCGTCGTGCGAGGGACTAGATGCCGCGGGGCTGAGGTGAACATCATTGCCGGCAGTGTCTCTGAGCACGGTATGTAGCCCAGCGACGCCGGATAGGGAGCGGTCGTAGTAGCCCTCAACGCCGTAGTTTCCTTTGTTATCAGTGTCGGCAAAACCCAGCAGTTGCGAGGCGACGCTACCCTCTGGATATGCGCGGCGGATGGCCGGCTCCAGCAGAATGCCGGGCAAACCCAGACTCTGAACCTTGTCGCTCATAAGCGGAGAAACGTTGGATGACACCAGAACCGCGTACGGCGAGTTACCCGAAAAGAGATCCTCCAGTGTTTTCACGGATGTGTTCAGCACGGGACTCAACGCCTCAGCCGTTTTCGCGGCTGACGTGATCTTACGGGGAACTGCGTAGACCAGGTTCGTGGTCACGTTGATGGCCAACGGTGCACCGTTGGCGTCGAAGATAGTTCCTCTCGTCGGCGTCGCGACAAGCGAAACTGTCCGTTGGGCAACGGCTCTGGCCTGCATGTTGTCGTGTTGCATCACCTGCCAAAACACCAATCGAGCCAGGAGGGCGCCGGCTGCAATCACCATTAACGCTAGGATAACCAACGGGCGATGAGTTCCTAGATCAGGCTGCCGGACGTCAACGGCGCGCGCCGGTGTCCTCGCGGCCTTTGGATGCTGGGTTCCAGCTGCCCCGAGGAGACGCGCGGCCGAACCCTGCGCCCGCCTGGCGCCGCTGCGCCTTCGAGTATTCGGCGATACTCCACCCTGCAGCATCAGAGCGAGTCTCCCACGAATGTAACCACGCGGAACATCCAGGACAGGGGCTCCGATTGGCGTTGCGCGGTGAGGGTGGCTGTACCGGCGGGAACGGGCTGACGAGCCACGGGTGCGACCGGATATACCCACACAGTTTGAGAAAGAGCGACTTTCACCATGTGAAGCTGATTGGTGGCGATGGTGTCGACGCGCTGGATTGATCGAAGACGGGTGGCGCTGGTCTGTAGTGCCGCATTCTCTAGTTGCAACCGCATTTGAGTGGACTGTTGATGAGCGATATTCATTTCAAGCACTGAGGTTTGGCTGGCCTGAAAGAGGTACAGCATGAAGGCACAAGCGATCAGGCTCATGGCCAACGCCAGTTGCACAGGGACCGCATGGCCAACGGCCCCCGCGACTCGCTCGCGAGCGGGAATGGCCGGCCGCACCGCTAATCGGGTGCGCCATAACGGCTTCGTACTCTTGCGCGGCGTAACGCCCATACGCCCCGCTGGAACATATCGTTCGCTAATCATTGCTCTCTCCGTAGCATGTTGGTTGGGGATGGTAGGGGACAGAATTTGTCCGCACTAGGTGGCAATGCGTTCAGCGGCACGAAGCTTGGCGCTTCGTGCTCGCGGATTGACCACCACTTCATCTCTGGACGCGACCAGCGGGCGCGGAGTCAGAATCCGAAGTGATGGTTGATGCTCGCAGACACAGATAGGCAAGCCGGGAGGGCAGACGCAGTCGGCCGCTTCCTGACGCAGAAAGCGCTTTACGATTCGGTCTTCCAAGGAGTGGAAGCTGATCATAACCAGACGACCACCGCCTTGCAGTACGCTCAACGCCTGGGGCAGCGCTCGCTGTAGCCGTCCTAACTCGTCATTGACTGCGATGCGCAACGCTTGGAATACGCGTGTGGCGGGATGGATGTGTTCACGCTGTGATCCTGGTTTGGCCCGCGCCACGATTGCGGCGAGCTGTGCTGTTGACTCGATCGGCCCCCGCTGTCGTTCCGCGTCGATTCGCTGCGCCACCTGTCTGGCGTACCGCTCTTCTCCGTACGCATAGAAAATTCGGCGCAACTCCGCGGCAGGCAGCGTATTGACCAACTCCCCGGCGGTATGTGCCGCATCGGGTCCGAGCCGCATGTCCAACGCAGCGTCCTGCTGGAAACTGAAACCGCGGGACGGCGTATCGAGTTGAGGTGAACTAACGCCGAGATCGAAGAGGATGCCGTGAGCATTCTCGAAGTGGCGCCTTCGGCAGTGTTCTCCGATGTGGTCGAAATATGCCTGCTCCAGCATCACCCGGTGGCCAAAACGATGAAGGCGCTGACCGGCTGCCTGCAACGCGACCGGATCGGCGTCAAAGCCAAGTAACATTCCCTCCGGACCCGACAACTCCAGCACCTTTTCTGCATGTCCACCGCCGCCGATGGTCGCGTCGATATACCGACCGTTGGTCAGGGGATGGAGCGCTGCTATTGTTTCGGCAAGAAGAACAGGAGTGTGGGTGAAGGTAGACGTCACGCAGTACCGAGCGACAGGACCTCGGCGAACCGCGGGCCGTCGGTCTCGAACTTTTGCTGCTCTCGCAGCCACGCCTCCCTGCTCCAGATCTCCACACGGCTGTTGACGCCGGCAATGATGGCATCTCCGTTCAGGCCGGCATGCTCGCGAAGAAAGGCGGGAATTGTGATCCGCCCCTGTCGATCGAACTCGCATGGCACTGCGCCGCTAAAAAGAGAACGAGCAAGGACTCGAACCTCAGGACGTACCTGTGGAAGGTCATCGACGGCGCGCGCCAAGGCCTCCCAACTGACGGCTGGATAGATACACAGGCAGGTGTCGAAGCTACGGGTGAGTACAGCGCCGTTCCCGAGGCCGACCCGCAGTTCCGCGGGAACCGCCACTCGACTCTTGTCGTCCAGATTTCGCTCATACTGGCCGAGAAACATCTTGCTGCCTTTCGCCACTAGCTTCCACAGCTATCCGTTATCCATCCGGCGCCGCGGCGTCCGAGGAAGATGTCCACCATTCTTCCCCACTTTCTCCCACTTCTTCCCACCTGCGCCTATTATTAGACACAGCGGGCAGAAATGCAAGGGGATTTTTTTGCGCTACTCTCCGCACCCCGTACTCGCGAATAACGCCCGGAGCCGGATCAAGACCGCCTACGATTCCCGCTATGTCGATACGGTGGGCAAGAACCGTAATGGACAGCTGTTCCCGGGCGAATGTCTGGCGTTGCCGTATCGAGCACGGGGCTGAATGACGGCCTGAATCGTGCATCCCCTGCCAGGGATTGGCCCCGAGTGCCGTGCGGAACAACGGCTGCAGTCTCCATTCGTTTCCCCACTAAAGTAGCATTGAACCAGTAGAGAGCGGGAGGATCAAGCGTGAGGGAACTCATTTCGGAAGAGCAGATTCAGCAACGAGTGGCGGAACTGGCTGAAGAGATCAATGCCGATTTTCACCAGGTCGAACTCCTGTATCTGATCGTGATCTTACGTGGGGGAGCCTTCTTTGGGGTCGACCTGGCGAAGCGGCTACGGATGCCGGTGCGGCTAGACTACGTGCGGGTCACGACGTATAGCGGAACCAAGTCCACCGGGGTGGTAAGCATGGTCAGCGACATCATGACGGACATTCGCGATAAGCCAGTTCTGGTGCTGGACGACATTATCGATTCCGGTTTCACCATGGAGTGGATTCTTCGCTATCTTCAGCTCAAGCAACCGGGATTGGTGCGCGTCGCAGCGTTACTTGACAAACCGGCGCGGCGCGAATTTGATGTCCACATCGACTATCTCGGCTTCATCGTGCCCAATGTCTTTGTGGCGGGCTACGGGCTGGACGGGCTCGACGATACGATGGCCAATATCCCTCGCGTTATTGCCGTGGAGAAAACAGACGAGGAGGTAACAATACCTCCTCGTCGAACTCGGTTGCCGATGACGTAAGCGCTCTACAGTTGCTGTGTTTCCTGGTGCTGGGAGCCGTCCCGTCGCGCATGCCACCGCCAGCGACCGTAGCAGACCACACACATCTCCCGCGCTTTGTGCATTTTCACCTCGCCGCAGGACATGCATTCACGCATGCGCGGTTTGCGTGGGTTCTGCTGACGTAGTTCCCGGATCCTGGCTCGGCATCGGTCCTGAGACGCCTTATAGCGATCTGGATACTTTTCTCGCCAGCGGCGAGCAGACTTCGCGTTCTGCTCCAGCTTTCGCGCCCGGTGCGCCAGATAGTACTGCCGGTTGTATTCGCGCTGCTTCGCTCTTCGTTCCTCTTCAGTCAGTGCCATCCTTATCACCCCTTCTCGGTCTGGTCGCCCGATCACAACCGTTTGCGCTTCTAGCATATCGACTTTTTTATAAATGTCAACAGCAAGTTATGCCCGGAGAGACTGGGATGGTACGGATTTCGCACCGCTATGTGGCTCGAGCGGGCGGCAACTGTGGCGAGTCCTGGCCGAATCGGGGACGGCGTCCAGGGGATCCGCAGTCCAAGAGCTGAATATACTATTTTGTATGGGGGAAATGGCGCAAGACCTAGAAGATGGGGTGAGATACGGACGAGCCGCGGCACCAACTGGGCGGGCGGATGGGGATGCGAGGGACTGCCAGAGAGGCGGGACGGCCGAACGAGCATACGCAGCCGGGGATTGCCGGGATCGTTCTTGCGTCCGGCATGTCGCGCCGCTTTGGCACCGGCAACAAGCTGCTCGCGCGCTTCGGCACACAGAGCGTCATCTCCTGCACCGTGCAGGCGTACATCGCTGCATATCTGTCACCGCTGCTGGTCGTGGTTGGGTATCAAGCTGAAGAGATCGTGGAAGCTCTCAACGGGCTATCCATCCTGGTGGTGCCTAATCCAGACTTTCTTGAAGGCCAGAGTCGGTCTCTTCGTCATGGCTTGCTGGCGCTGCCGCAATGTACGGCCGCGGCAGTGATTGGTGTGGGAGATCAACCGCTTCTCCGCGCGGAGACGATTCGGAGCTTGATTAACGAATACGATCGGTCCGGTGCCCCGCTGGTGGTTCCGCGCTATGCCGGCCGGCGAGGAAACCCGGTACTTTTCGATAGGTGCCTATTCCCTGAGTTGTTGGCTGTCGAGGGGGACAGGGGTGGGCGTTCAGTTGTGCAGAAATATCTCGGGGAGGCAACTTTGGTTGACATCACGGACGCGCGTAGCGGAGCAGACATAGACACCGAGGATGCTCTTGCTCACCTTGAGATCAGATCGCAGTAGAGCTGAGTGGGCCGCGGTTAGCTCTGCTCAAGTCTGCAAGGAAGACTGCGCTTTCACCGAGAAAATATAACCGTGGAGACCGGGCAGTTACTCCACGACCGAGATTTATGCTGTGATGGGCAGGGCTTCCAACAGCACGGCGATACCCTGGCCGCCGCCAATGCAGGCCGATGCCACGCCGAATCGCAACCCGCGGCGGCGTAGTTCGTAGAGAACGGTCAGGCCCAGTCGCGCGCCGCTGGCGCCGAGCGGATGGCCGATGGCGATTGCTCCACCGTTCACATTGACCTTGTCTCGGTCGAGGCCAAGCTCACGCTCCACGGCCAGATATTGTGCGGCGAACGCCTCGTTGACCTCGATCAGATCGACCTCGGCGAGGGAGATACCGGCTTTTTCCAGCGCGAGTGGAATCGCCCTGGCGGGACCAATACCCATGATGCTGGGATCGACACCGATGATACCCCACGAGATAATTCGTCCGATTGCCGAGCGATCCCCGAGACCTTCGCTGGTAGCCAGTACCACTGCCGCGGCCCCATCCACGATGCCGCTGGCATTTCCGGCAGTGACGACGCCGTCCTGCCGAAATACGGGTTTCAGCTTTGCAAGCGCCTCCAAGGTTGTATCGGGCCTGAGGTGTTCATCGCGCATGATGGCCACCATGCCCTTCTTGGTTTTGATCTCAACTGGCACGATCTCCGCCGTAAAGTGACATTCTTCCTGGGCGGCCGCCGCAAGTTGCTGACTGCGCAGCGCGTACGCATCCACGTCCTGGCGCGAGATGCTGTACTGCGCTGCGAGATTTTCCGCGGTATTTGCCATGTCGCAACCGCAGTACGGGTCGGTGAGCGCCTCCCATAGATAATCCTCGAATCCGGTGTTGCCCATGCGCAGGCCCCAGCGCGCGCCGCGCACCACGTACGGCGCCTGACTCATGTTCTCAGCGCCGCCGGCAAGTACCATATCACCCTCACCCAACTGCATCGCCTGTGCTCCACTGATCATGGCCTGCAGCCCGGAACCGCAAAGACGGTTCAAGGTGAGACCTGGCGCCTCCTGAGGAACGCCGGACTTGAGTCCGACGTGGCGAGCCATATAGATCGCGTCAGGGCTAGTCTGAATCACGTTGCCAAAAAACACGCCATCGATCTCGGCCGGTTCAACGCTGGCTCGTTGCATCGCGCCCACGGCGGCAGCAGTGCCCAACTCGATTGCTGAGGTGTCCTTAAAAGATCCGCCGAAGGCGCCGAAGGCCGTGCGCGCACCTTCAACCACAAACACGTCGGTCGTCATTGCTTTTTTCCTCTCATGGACCGCGGAGACCGCAGCAAACAGGAGATCGATCAATGTTGCCCGTTGATCTCCGTCTATTAGGGGTACTATACAGCCTGGTCGGATGGCAACCCTATCATGGTTGTTTCCAGTGCCGCCAACACCAGATCGCCCACCCTCTCGGTCGTTATGCCGCTGTTTGCGTTCAGACTGGGGATCCGCCGCGTCACCAACAAGCCGCGGATTGCCGCTTCGATGGCGGCGGCCGCCCGCCGCTCCCCAACATAGTCCAACAACATCCCCAGGGCGGCAATCGCCCCCACTGGACTTGCTTTATTCTGCCCCGCGATGTCTGGCGCTGACCCGTGGATTGGCTCAAACATGGAAACCTGACCGGGGTGAATGTTGCCGGAAGCGGCACTCCCCAGGCCGCCTTGAATAACGGCTCCCACATCGGTCAGGATATCTCCAAACAGATTGGTCGTAACGATCACGTCGAACTGGCTCGGGTTCGATATCATCAGCATTGCCGCCGTGTCCACGTACAGTTCGTCCCGTCGAATGTCGAGATACTCCGCTCCGACCTCGGCAAACGTGCGGCGCCATATCTCCTGAGCGCTCACCGCGTTCGATTTGTCTACCAGCGTGACCGTGCGTTGTTTATCGCGAGCTCGAGCCAGCTCGAAGGCGTATCGCACCGCACGCTCCACGCCACGGCGTGTATAGATCATTTCGGCAATGGCGGTTTCATCCGGCGTCCCAGCCCTTAGCGTGCCGCCGATTCCCGCGTAACAGTCCTCGGTGTTCTCCCGCACGACCGCCATGTCAATGTCGGCGGGTTGCATTCCTTTCAGCGGGCATAGATGCTCCGCATAGAGGACTATCGGGCGCAGGTTGATGTAGAGATCCAGTCCCAGCCGGAGGGTCATAATGACAGACCGCTCGACCAGACCGCGCTCGACCCGTGGATCGCCCAGGGCGCCCACATAGAGTGCATCAAGGGTGCGGTACTCGTCGAGCATGGCCTCCGGCATGAGCTGCCTAGAGTCCAGGTACAACTGGCTGTTCCAGGGATACTCCACCAGTTCGTATTCGAACTCCGCTATCTGAGACGCACCGTCCAGCACACGCAACCCCTGACGCACCACCTCGGGTCCAATGCCATCGCCGGCGATCACCCCGATTTGGTACATGCGTTCATTCGTCACGCTTACCGGGCCATTGACGCCGTCGCCCGTTCCTCCAATTGAGCTTCCGCGTATCCCCGCAGACCGCCCTGCGCCATAATCGCCTGAAGGAACTCGGGAAAGGCCTTGGCCTGATACTGTGTCCCTTTGGTCAGGTCGCGAATTGTTCCCACGGCAGGGTCGATCTCAACCGCATCCCCCTCATCGACTTCGTCAAAGGCCAGACTCGACTCAAAGATGGGGAAACCAATATTGATGGCATTGCGATAAAAAATACGGGCGAAGCTGGGCGCCACGACGGCGGCGATTCCCGATGCCTTGATGGACAGAGGCGCCACTTCACGTGAAGACCCGCAGCCAAAATTGCTACCGGCTACGATGATGTCGCCCGGTGCAATTTTGTTGACGAACTCAGCGTCCAGATCGGCCATACAGTACTTCGCCAATTCTGTGGGATCGGTGATATGGCAGTACCGTCCCGGGATGATGACATCAGTATTGATATTTGAGCCGTACTTCCAGACTCTACCATGCAGTGTTTCCATTGGAGACTCCTCGTGTTCTACAGTAACGACCCGTGTGATCGCTCTATTTCTATCCGTCGCTGGCCTGTCCTCAGACCGGTATCAGTTCCTTGCTCATCACGTCGTCGGGATTGGTGATTCGTCCGGCCACTGCCGAGGCGGCCGCCACCGCTGGGTTGGTTAGATAAATCTCTGCACTGCGCGCTCCCATCCGTCCCACAAAGTTTCGATTGGTGGTTGAGACGCACCGTTCATGGTCGCCCAGCACGCCCATATGGCCGCCAATGCATGGCCCACAGGTCGAGGTGGACACAATACACTCCGCGTCCATGAAGATCTCCATGAGACCCTCGCGGACCATCTGACGCTGCACCTCCTGGCTGCCCGGCACCACTATGCACTTCACACGCGAGTCCACTTTGTGGCCGCGTAACACGTGTGCCGCCTCGCGCATGTCTTCGATCCACCCGTTGGTGCAGGTACCAATAACTACCTGATCGATCTGCACGGTGCCGACTTGCGAGATGGGGCGCGCGTTTTCCGGAAGGCTGGGGAATGCTACCTGGGGTTCGATCTGGCTGACATCGAATTCAATTTCTTTGATATAGGTGGCGTCTGGATCGCTCCTGTATTCCGTGTAATTGGTGTGGCCCACCGACGCGAGATAGTCGCGAGTGACCTCATCCACGTGAAAGATGCCGTTCTTGGCGCCCGCCTCGATCGACATGTTCGCCATCGTGAAACGCCCCGCCATCGGTAATTCTCGCAGCGGCTCTCCATGGAACTCCATCGCCATATAGGTGGCGCCGTCCACAGTCATTTTCCCGATCGTGTAGAGGATTAGGTCCTTGCCGCGCACCCAGGGTTGCAGTCGTCCGCGGTAGGTTACCTTCACCGTTGGTGGGACTCGGAGCCAGGTCTCGCCGATGGCCCAGCCCACTGCGACATCGGTCGAGCCCACCCCGGTTGAGAACGCTCCCAATGCGCCGTACGTTGTGGTGTGCGAGTCGCCTCCGATAATGACCTGCCCGGGACCGACAATGCCGTGCTGTGGTAGTACGCAGTGCTCGATGCCGGCTCTGCCGACCTCGAACCAGCGCGCGCCTTGATCCAGTGCGAACTGCCTCACGCGCTGCACCAGTTTCGCGGTGGAGATGTCCTTGGCGGGGGTAAAGTGATCCGGCACAAAAATGGCGTGACTTGGGTCGGCAATTCTCTCGGCGCCCTTGATTTTCAAGAATTCATCGATAGCCAGAGCTGCTGATAGTTCATTGGCCAGGTTGACGTCAACCTTAACCATGACTATCTCACCCGGCTCGACCCGGTCCTTGCCGGCGTGAGCTGCGAGGATTTTCTCTGAAATGGTCATTCCCATGTGGTTTGTCCTCTCTTGTCCCTTATCCGGCGCTACGAACGGCAGTGGCGTTAGCCTGCCAAACGGCGACGATGCTACGGATGTCTTGCTCGGTGAGGAGGCAGCTTGACTGCTTGCAGGTACTAAAAATGGCGTCAATGAGGCCCGGGGCCGGCTCCAGACCATTCGCTTCCAGCCAGTACACGACGTTCGATTGACCGCTCATTGGGCCAATATCGATGGTTTGGCTGCGGCCGAAATACTCGGCGGGAACTCCAGAGTACACGCGGTTGGCCAGCCAGTGGTCCCCTTTGTGCATCGCCTTGATTACGGCGGCCGCGTGTACTCCGGTGGCAGTGCGAAATGCGTCCTTGCCTAGCACAGGATAGTTCTCCGGAATTGCCACGCCAGTGGCCTCGGACACCAGGTCACAGTATTCGCCCAGCTTATGCAGGTCGGTCTCAATCCAGCCCAGCAGTTTGAAGTTCACCAGCAATTGATCAATCGAGGTATTGCCGACTCGCTCACCGATTCCAAGGGCGGTCCCATGGACGCGATCAACCCCCGCGTACGCAGCCGTGAGCGCATTCACCAGTCCTAGGCCTCGGTCGTTGTGACCATGCCAGTCAATTTTGACATCTTCACCTGTGTCTGCCACTAGCTGACGCACAAACGTCACCAGGTTCCAGACGCCCTCCGGCATGACATGCCCGACGGTATCGGCCAGACAGACCCGGCGTGCGCCGGCCTGTATCGCTGCCGTGTACAGTCGGCGGAGTGTCTCGGGTTGCGCCCGTGTGGTGTCTTCGGTCACGTACATCACAGGCAGGCCCTGGGCGGTTGCGTAACTCACCGCCTCGGTCGAGTGTTGTAACATGCGGTCAATCGTCCAGTCCTCGGCATACTGGCGGATGGGGCTTGAGCCGATAAAGACCGCCGCCTCGATGGCGAGACCAGCCGCTTGAGAGGCTTCCACGATCGGATCGATATCCACGTGGAGCGTTCTTGCCGCGCAGTTCGGAAAGATGGCGAGCTTTTGGTCGCGAATCTCCCGGGCCAGGGCTTTAACATCCTCGGCGACTTGGGGGCCGGCGCCGGGCAATCCGATGTTTGCGGACCTGATGCCCAATTCGTGGATATAGTGAAGGATACGCCGCTTGTCCTCGAGTGAAGGTGACCGTACCGATGGACTTTGCAGCCCATCGCGTAGCGTCTCGTCGTCTAACTCGACACGCGACTGCAGTGGCGCGCGGCGCTCGCCCTCGACATTCCAGTCGTAGATGAACTCATGCACATCCATAATCCGCAAGCCCCCCTCGAATTATAGACAGCATGGAGCGCTGAGGCTGGTCGACTGCTACAGGTCTGACGTGGGGCGACCGCCTAACAGGACTCGCCCTGTTTCCATTGTCTCATCGGGCACAATCATTCCCAGACTACCGGCATAGTCGATCAAGTCCGGCAGACGCTTAGCGTTCAGGAGAAGACCCTCTAACTGTCGGGTCTTCTCCAACTCGCGACGCAACTTGTCCTGTGGCTCCGGAGTCAATCCAGAGAGGCGGGGATCGTTTTCGATGGATTCGATCGCCGCCTCGGCCTCTACCTCGCCGGCGTATGCAAGCAGGACGGTCTCGCTGACCCGGCCGATGGCTCGCGCCAGTCCCTTCATCTGGTTGGGATCGCAGACGCCCTGGCGAAAGGCGGCGGCGCCAACATCGCCCAGGGCCGTGACAATGGCGTTGCTCAGGACGTCATACAGCTGGTCCGAAGCCGCTGCGGCGTCACCGCCTGATCCGACGGACAAGTTCTGCACTACCTCCTCGGCACTCTCCAGATAGGGGTCTTTAGCCGAGCGATCGAATCTATGTGACATGCTCTTGTCTTCCTTTCTGAAGGCTGGCGGCACTATCTGCGCGGTCCTGGGTCATGTCGTTTTGCTGCGTAGGGCTAGTGGGCGGCATGCGCCGGTGCGCGGAAGTAGGAAACGTAACGAAAGAGTTCCAGGTACATTCGCGCCACGTTGGGCCAGGTCATGGGGCGGCTGAATTTATAGGCTCGATCTTCAACTTGCAGCAACTTCTTACGGTTGCCAAGGAGCGAGTTCACGCCGGCGGCGATGGCGGCTGGATCCTTGAACGGAACGATAATGCCACGACCATCCGAGAGCATTTCCTGGGCGTAGGTGAAGGGTGTCGCCACCACGGCCTTGCCACACCCCACCGCGTAGGCTAGAGTGCCGCTGACTATCTGATCCTTATTGAGATACGCCATGATGTACACGTCAGTAGCGGCCAGGTAACGGATCAAGTCTGAGTTGCTCAAGAAGCGATTATTGAACCGCACATGGCGCTGAACACCGAGTTCTCGTGCCAACTCAATTAAACTGTTTCGATATGCCTCGCCGTCCCGTTTACGAATGTGAGGATGCGTTTCGCCAATCACCAGGTACTGCACCTTGGGCGACTGCTCGACAATAGCCGGCAGCGCCTGAATCACGTACTCGATGGCCTTGCTGGGGCCGATCAGACCGAAGGTGGAAAGGAGTGGCCGGTCTCCCATCCCAAGCAATTTCTTGGTCCGCCGGCGAATCGCTTCCGTCCGGGTGAAGACCGGAATACCATGTGGAATTACATGTACTCGTTCGGACGGAAGATCATAATTGTCGAGGAGCATGGGCACCGCAGCCCGTGCCAGCACAATCACCGCTGCAGCCGCATCAAACATATGCTGCGTTGTCTCACGAAAGTGATCCGCGGGGTGCGGCATCACCGTGTGCATAGTAAGCACAACGGGTTTTTGGAGTCGATGCATAAACTCGATAATGTACTCGCCATCCTCGCCGCCGAATAGACCGTACTCGTGCTGGATATTAACGACCTGAACCCGTGACTGATTGATTTGATTGGCTACCTCGATGTAGCTGTCAAGGTCATCCGCTTCTATCTGGTAGCGCACTCGTCCCTGGTAATCGTGCAGGTCGTAGTCGTACATTTGCCCATAGTCGTTGACGGCAGCCACCACGGACAGCCGAGATGGATCGATGGCATCGTACGAGTTCACGACGTCGTAGGTAAAGGTGCCGATTCCGCACTCGCGTGGCGGATAACTTCCCACAAAAGCAACGCGAGGAACCGAACTTGAAGGGCCGCTGGGGAGTATCGTGTACGGTTCCTGCATGCCCTCTCCTTACCGCCATACCACTACTTCTACTGTACCAGCGTGTTCTAAACGCGACCAAAAGCCGCTGAAAAACTGGGTATCAAAAGACGTACTCCTTTTCGTCAGGTTTGACAGATAGAAAAAATCCTGTTAGGCTGTGTTTGCGTTTGCGTGCTGAGCCCATGTCCTTACCCAAGGAGTGGCTGTCCCGGGTTTCAGTGCGACCAAAAAAACCTGGAGGTCCTGGATGAGGAAACCGCTCCTGGCTTTGAGCCTTACTCTGAGTACTGGTCTCGGAGCCATTCCGGTGGCAAGCACCCTGGCCGCTTCAACAGCAGCCGGTCAGCGCCCCGCCCGACACACGGTGAACTACACCACCCCCAGCACCACCCCCCCCAGCTATTCCGCACCGACCAATAGCGCTCCCAGCGCTAACCCGGCCCCCTCCGTAGCCGCCCAAGCCCCCAACGCCGTCTCCGGCGCACAGATCGTCAGCACCGCGCTGAAGTATCTGGGGTATCCCTATACGGCCACCGGCAACAGCCCAAGCACTGGTTTCAGTTGCATTGGGTTTGTGTCTTTTGTGTACCGGTCAAACGGCATTCCGCTCCCCGGAGATCTGTGGAATGCTCTCGCTTTTGCGTCCTCCGTTCCCTTCGGCAGTCTGTTGCCGGGCGACATCCTTTATTTTCAGAACACGGTCTGGCCCGGAGTTTCTCACGCTGCCATTTATCTGGGCGGTGGCCGATTCGTCCATGCTGAGTGGTACGGAGCCGGTGTGCGGATCTCGTCCTTCAATAATGATCCGCGAGATTACAACTACTGGACCCAGCACTATCTCGGCGCCAATCGTCCATGGAACGGCGCTGCCGTGGCGGCGGTCGTCCCGCCGAACCCCCCGGCCGCGGGTGCTGTTCCTAAAGTTGTTGCCTCTACCGTACCGGCCCCGACTGCGGTGAAGGTGGTGGGTGGAACGGCGGCAGTTGTATCCGTCGGACAGTTAAACGTGCGCACTACACCTTCCAAATCCAGTGCCGTGCAGCAAATTGTCATCCAGGGAGCCACGGTTACCGTCATAGGCCATCGCCGCAGCTGGTACCATGTCCAATTGCAGGACGGCACGGTCGGTTGGGTCGTCGCGGAGGGCATCGGAAAGAGTAGCGCCCCGGCAGCTGTGCCGGCACAGGTCAGCACGAGTGCGCAGCCGACTATTGGCGCGCAGGTAGTGCCGATTCGTCAAGGCGCTCCTGCTCCGGTCAAGCATCACTCGACCATGACCGCAAAGGTCGATGGCCTCCGGGTCCATACGGCACCGTCAGTCGATGCATCGGTAGTCACCTCGGTGTCACGCGGTCAACACGCGCAGGTTCTTGCCCGTAACGGCAACTGGGTGAAGGTTCGTCTCTCTGACGGGACGGTTGGCTGGGTTATGGGTTCCTACGCAAAAGTACGTGGGTCTCGGAAGGTCGCGAGCACGCCGACAGCTGCTGTCGCCGTGGCCGCGACGTATGTTCACCATACGAGCCACGTCGTCGGTCGAGCGGCCACGGTACCCATGAACGTTCACAATGGCCCGTCCCTGAGTCACACGGTGGTCACCGTGGTTGCCTCCGGCTCGCGCTACCAGATCGTCGGTTGGTCCGGCAACTGGGCGCGGGTCGTACTGTCCGACGGCACGACCGGATGGGTAAGCGGCACGCTTCTAGGTCATGCCAGCTCCGCAACGAATACTGATGCCGGCTCTCAGCACAGTGTCCAGGCAACGTCCTCTCGCGGTTCCGTACTCACAGCCGGAGTCCGACTGCACGCTGGACCGGGGGTCAAAACTGCGGTAGTTACTTTGGCGGCTGCCGGCACACGTGTCCGGGTCCTCGGTTACCACGGCGGCTGGGCTCTCGTTCGCCTGCCGAGTGGGACGAAAGGATACGTATTGGGCAGCTATCTTCGATAACGTTTTCACAATCACTCAGAGAGAGCCGCGGGCACTGCCTGCGGCTCTTTTGTGTCTGTGGGACGCGGGGTCAGATTAAGCTGCCGACATTGCGATTGGCGATTGAGAACCACGCGGGGTGAAGGATTGGCTTGAACTTTAAAACCGCCCCACACGCATGGTATTGCAGCGGCACACGCTCTACAATGACGAAACAGGCGCCAAAGCTCGCAACAGATTGGCCATCTCAATGGCCGATACTGCGGCGTCGTACCCTTTGTTGCCCGCTTTGGTCCCCGCTCGCTCAACTGCCTGCTCGATTGTGTCGGTGGTGAGTACACCAAATATCGCCGGGACACCCGTTTCCAGTCCTACCTGGGCAATGCCGCGGGCAGCCTGCCCCGCGACATAGTCGAAGTGGGCAGTGGCGCCGCGAATGACGGCGCCCAGGCAGATCAGCGCGTCGTAACGACCGGATAGAGCGAGCAGTCGTGCGACCATCGCGATTTCGAAGCAACCCGGAACCCACACCACGTCCACACGGTCGTCCGGCACGTCGTGGCGGCGCAGCGCATCATGTGCGCCTGAAAGCAGCTTGTCGCTGATAGCCCCGTTGAAGCGAGCGATAACGATGCCAAGCCGCAGGCTTCCGCCGGTCAGCTTGCCCTCGAAGGTCATCACAGGCCCGCGCGCTCGCGAAAGTCCAGGACGTGACCCATTTTGGCCCGTTTCGTCTCCAGATAGCGCTCATTGTGCACGTTTGGCTCGATCGCCAGCGGAACAGTCTCTACCAGTTCCAGGCCATGCTCGGTGCCTCGGCTCTGACCAAAAATACCTCGGGCTTTCTCCGGGTTGTTCGTCAAAAACCGAATTTTCCGCAGCCCGAGGTCGTAGAGAATTTCCGCGCCGATACCAAAGTCTCGCATGTCCGGCGGGAAACCGAGCTGAACGTTTGCTTCCACCGTGTCGTACCCTTGCTCTTGCAAGCCGTACGCTCGCAGCTTATTATGCAAGCCGATTCCCCGTCCTTCGTGCTGGCGCATGTAGACCACGGCCCCTCCCTCGCGGTCGATCATCCGCAAGGCCCGGTGCAGTTGTTCACCGCAGTCGCAGCGCTGCGACCCGAATACGTCTCCGGTGAGGCACTCGGAGTGCACGCGAACCAGGGTCGGCACTTCCGGATCCATCTGGCCTTTGATAATTGCCATGTGCTGGTCCCCGGTAGCGGTGTCCTCGTATCCAATCGCCGAGAAAACTCCGTTGTCGGTGGGGAGCTGAATGGCCTCAGTCATGCGGCGCACAATCGGCTCGTGGCGACGCCGATAGGTGATCAAATCGGCGACGCTGATAATTTTTAGATTGAACCGAGCAGCGAAGCGTTCCAGTTCGGGCATCCGAGCCATTAAACCCTCGTCACCCACGATCTCGCAGATGACCGCAGCTGGTTGTAGTCCTGCCAGCCGTGCCAGATCCACCGACGCTTCGGTCTGACCAGCGCGACGCAGCACGCCGCCATCTCGCGCCCGCAGCGGAAAGGTATGGCCCGGCATCAGTAAATCGTCCGGCTTGGTCTTTGGATCGACCAAAGCCAGGATGGTCGCCGCGCGGTCGAACGCTGAGATACCGGTTGTAACGTTCTTGGCCTCTACTGAGACGGTGAAGGCGGTGCCCAACGGAGCAGTATTTTCTTTCACCATCTGGGGGAGTTGCAACTCGTCAAGCCGCTTTCCGGTGAGAGGCACACAGACCAGACCGCGCGCTTCACGGATCATAAAGTTGACGGCCTCCGGTGTAGCTCTTTCCGCCGCAATCACCAGGTCCCCCTCGTTTTCGCGGTCCTCATCATCGACCACTATGACGAACTTTCCCTGGCGGATCTCTTCGATGGCTTCACTAATAGAACTGAGTGGCATATAGGGTCCTTCAGGTCAGTGTATCACCAGCTTTTCCACGTATTTGGCCAGAATGTCTACCTCGAGATTAACCTGATGGCCGGCCGTTAACAGCCCACTCGCGATGTGATCCTGAGTGTATGCGACGAGAGCCACGCCGAATCCTTTCTCGTCGACCTCGGTCACCGTAAGGCTGATGCCGTCTACGGTGATGAACCCTTTCTCGACGATGTAGCGCAACAACTTTGGAATGGTTACCAGATAGACTGCGAGTGCCGGTCCGTCCGGCACGACCGCGGCAACGGTCCCCACGCCGTCAATGTGGCCCTGGACAAAATGTCCTCCCAGGCGCGAGGTGGGCTGCAAGGCTCGTTCCAGGTTCACTGGGTCCCGGGGAGCTAGGAGGGCGAGATTGGTGCGCCGGACAGTTTCGGGCATGATCCCCACAACAAAGCCTTGACCGTCCAGCCGGGTTACGGTTAGGCACGTTCCGTTGACGGCAATACTATCACCGGGTTGGGCGTCTTCGGCGACCACACGCGACTCGATGACGAAGCTCTCTTGATGGTTTTGCAGGTCGACTGCTCGTACCGTGCCGACCTCTTCCACAATTCCTGTAAACACCTGAAATCACGCTCCCTGGTAGATCAACTTTGAGGATTACGGCGACATGTAGTCGTGACGAGGAACGTCAAAGACCTGCTTTTATCTTGTCACTCGCACAAGCCGAGTTTGGTATGGGATAGGCAGTAATGTAGCGATCGTCAAACCAGGTTGGGCCACGGGCAGCGTATCCGGGAGGCAGGAACCATTCGGCAGGAGCGATAACCTTGTCGATCAGCCTGAGCGCAAGAAGTGACATACGCAGTGGCTCGCTATCGGACACGAGAATGGATGTCACATGGCCGCTCCGGAGCTGCGCCACTGCGTCATTGAGGTCGTGGCGAGAGCCGACATCGGGAATGACGATGCGTGCATTCGCATGAGGTGATTCACTGAACAGTGCAAGGAAGCCGCCCGTCGGCATCACACGCAGGCGCACGTCGGCCTGCTGTTCTAGACTCTCTTCGTTGTGGGGATGTCCGATCAGCAACGTAACGAACGGTCTGCCGGTCGTGATAAACGTAGCGTGTGCCTCAATCAGTTCCGCTGCCTCCTCGGCGTGATCCCCCAAATGGACCTCAACGCCATGAGTTTGCAACCTGCGCATGCCTTCGCCGTTCACCAGACGATTCGGATCGAGCACTGCCGTGTGCACCGCGGCGATGCCCGCATGCAGCAGAGCGTTCACGCACGGCGGCGTGCGCCCCCAGTGCGCGCAGGGTTCTAGGGTGACATACAGAGTTGCTCCGCGGGCCCTGTCGCCGGCCTGACGGAGCGCTTCAATCTCAGCGTGGGGCTGGCCGGGAGGTTGAGTCCGGCCCTCCCCGACTATCGCGCCTCCATTCACGAGCACTGCACCGACCGGTGGATTTGGGCTGGTGTTTCCCTGTGCCTGTCGAGCCAGTTCGACGGCACGCGCCATGTGATCCGGTATCACTGTCGTTCCACCTGGACGGGCCCGTCGCCATGCCCCATTGATCCCGACACCACGGTGATCAAGTCGACCAGTGTTTGTTCGCTCGCACTGTCGGGCGCCTGGGATCCGCGCATCGGAGGAGCGAAATCGCGCATCGAACTCTCTTTCGGAATCTACTATTGATCGTTCGTCGATCAGGGCGGTTTAGACTGGTCATGAACGCAGGTAGCTGCGCGTACCGCATTGCCTATTCAGCCGCCTAACGAAGGACTGCACCAGGTGTTACGTCAGACTCTCTTTCGATTATCCCAGCAACCGCGATTGCGTGATTTTGCCACGCACAATGGGCTGGCGCGCGGCATGGCAGAGCGGTTCGTCGCTGGAGAGACGCTGGAAAAGGCAATCGCCGTGGTGCGCGACGTGAACGCTGGCGCTATGTCGGCCACCCTCGATCATCTGGGCGAGAATGTCACGTCGAAGCAAGAGGCGATGGAGGCGACGAATGCGGCCTGTTCGATGCTGGCAGCGGTAACTTCGGCCGGGATCGATTGCAACGCGTCCCTTAAGTTGACACAGTTGGGACTCGATCTGGGAGACGAGATCGCTCGCGATAATCTGCAGCGGATTCTGGACCAAGGCGCTGAGTCGAACACCTTTATCCGCATCGACATGGAAAGTTCTGGATACGTTGATCGAACGTTCGATATCTTTTACCGCTTGTTCGAGACGTACCGAAACGTGGGGGTAGTAATCCAGGCATACCTGTATCGGAGTGCCCGCGACCTGGAACGCCTGATCGAGTCTAGAGCCCGCGTTCGACTGGTCAAGGGAGCCTATCTTGAGCCGGCATCCGAGGCGTATCAGCAGAAAGCCGACGTCGACGCCAACTTCGTGAAGCTCACCGAAACGCTGCTCGCCGACGCCGACTATCCAGCCATTGCGACCCATGACCCTGCTATGATCGCTGGCGCGAAGCGGTTCGCGGCCAGACACCAGATCCCTGCATCATCGTACGAATTTCAGATGCTGTACGGCATACGTCGAGACTTGCAGGCTAGTCTGGTGGCCGAGGGTTACAACATGCGCATCTACATACCCTATGGCTCGCACTGGTATCCCTATCTGATGCGGCGCATGGCGGAGCGCCCAGCAAATGTCATGTTTGTCTTGAGAAACATTGCGAGCGAGGTTACAGCCCGTGGTACATAGCGAGCGGCCATGACTACAGCGCGGCGATAAGAGCCAGGAAGAGGATCAGCCCCCAGAACGCGCATAACACAGCGAAAAGTGCGACACGTCCAGTGACGGCCAGGAGACTGTTCGTATCCCTGTCTGCCCACGTGACATTCAGCCTGGAAACGTGAGAGTACGTCTCTGTGGTGCGAGTTGGTGCGTAATTCATGAGACCTTCCTGCGGGATTAGTACGCCTGTTCTATAGGTCGCCTGTCCTACTATAGATGGTAGTGGCGGGCGAGTCAACTGCGAGATGTGGGGCAACAGTTGACCGTTTCCAGGTGTGCTTGGTACACTCATTCGCAACACGGTCCCGTGGTGTAGCGGCCCAACATGTCTGCCTGTCACGCAGAAGATCGCCGGTTCGAATCCGGTCGGGACCGCCAGTTACTCCGGCTTTCTCCTGGCACCGACGTCATGCAGTCCGGATGGCGTTGGGCTGTAGGCGGGTGTCCCTCAGGCGAACAGAGTCGCAATCTGTTCCGCGGCCGTTTCTCCTCCTAGGATGCAGTCGGGGATGCCGATGCCGCGGTATCCGTTCCCTGCCAGGAACAGACCGGGGGTGGCCTGAAGGTAAGACTGGATGGTCGCCAGGCGATCCGCATGGCCAAGGGTATATTGGGGCATGCCGCGCGGCCAACGATAGACGCGCGAGAGAGTTGGTTCGGCACTGATACCGAGCGTTGTGCGCCATTCTCCGCGAGCCATGTCGATCAAGTCTTCCTCTGGCGCAGTTACCATGTCGTCGTCACCCGCTCGTCCAATGAAGGCACGGAGCAAGGCGTGACCCGCGGGTGCGCGGTGAGGAAACTTCACCGAACTCCAAGTCGACGCGAGGACCGGGCGGCTTTCCTGGCGAGGAATAAGGTACCCGAACCCGTTGAGCGGACGGGGAATCGCCGGCCAAGGGAAGGCTGCCGACACCGTGGCCGTGGAGACATGGGGGATTTGGAGTAAGGTCTGGGACAGATCAGCATTGATGTCGGCCAGCATGGTTGCTGCCATTGCCGCGGGAACAGCGACCAATGCTGCGTCCGCCACGATGTGCCCGCCCTCCACCAATTCCGCCTTGAATCCCGCCCTCGATTTACTGAGACGACGAGCCTCGCTCCCGGTGCATATCCGTACCCGAGTTAGCTGGGCGGTCAGGGCGTTAACCAATTCCCCCATACCACCGGGAAAGGAGAGAAATCCAGCACGGGGCGTATCGTCCGCCCTAGCAGCCGGCGTTGCTTCCAGGCCGCGCAGCAGGCTGCCATACTTCAGCTCAAGTGCGCGTAAGTGCGGGAACGTTGCTGCCAGGCTTAGTTCGCGACCGTCACCGGCGTAGATACCGGCCATGAGGGGCTCGATCAGCCGCGCATACATCTCCTGTCCGAAGCGGCGGGTCATGAAGCCCGCGAGACTCTCGTCGCCTTCTGGTCCACCCGCCGGGATGGAACGTTCCTGGAGAAACCGCTGTTTCCCCTCGCTGGAGAACAGCCGGGACTCTAAGATCGGCTCCAGCCTGGCAGGCACCAGGCCGCTGAGACCCTCGGGGATGGGAAACAGTGTGCCGCCACGCATGACAAAGCTGCGACGCATCTGGTCGTTCGTGCCGTGAAGTCGGCCGGCCAAACCCAACTCTGCGCACAAGCCCATTCCGCGCGGCTTGGAGGAGAGGAATGAATCGGGGCCGGCCTCGATAACAAAGCCGTTTCTCTGTTCCGACCAGATCTTGCCACCGAGTCGCTCCTCGCGCTCAAGGAGCGTGATCTCTGTCTGAGGAGAGACTTGTTGTAGGCGATAGGCGGCCGACAAGCCTGTTATGCCCGCACCGATGATCAGGACGCTTCGAGCCTGTGGCACCCTGCTACCTTTCGTCGTTGCCTTCGCTTCACTCTATCCTTGATGCGTCAAGGGTACGCTACAATGTGCCACTGAACGGGAGAGAACCAATCATCATGCCGGAGACCATCACGCCCAAACGCTACTGGATCTGGACAGTTGGCTGCCAGATGAACAAGGTCGACAGCGATCGGGTGGCCGAGACGATGCAGGCCCGGGGGTACCTTCCCGCCACCAGCGAGGAAGACGCCGATATAGTAGTTTTGAACTCCTGTGCAGTACGGGAGAGTGCGGAACGGCGGGTGAGCGGCAAGCTCGGCAACTTGGCGGAACTCAAAAGGGAGCGACCGGAGATGGTGCTGGCGCTGACGGGATGTTCCGTGTCGCCCGACTTCGATGCCACGCGCAAGCGCTTCAAAGGCGCCGACATTTATTTCCAACCGACACGGCTCGACCAATTCACTGAGCAACTGGACAAGGTATGGCCGGCGCCCACCGAGCCAGGGATTCTCGCGTGCTGGCAGGAGCAGAGCGGTGTCACACAGAGCACGGGCCCCAGCGCGTTTGTGCCGATCAGCAACGGCTGTGATAAGTTTTGCACCTACTGCATCGTGCCGTACCGCCGCGGTCGCGAGAAAAGCCGTCCGATGTATGAGATCGTTGATGAATGTGGCAGCCTGGTCAAACGGGGCGTCAAAGAGATCACACTTCTCGGCCAGCGCGTCAACGCGTACGGTCGGGACTTTAAAGACGGGACGGACCTGGCTGATTTGTTGGTGTTAGTGAACGATATCCCCGGATTAATTCGTTTGCGTTTTCTGACCTCGTATCCCAAGGATATGAGTGATAAGCTGATCGACACTATTTCGATGCTCGGCAAGGTGTGCGAGCATATTCATCTGCCCGTGCAGTCGGGCAGTAACCGGGTGCTGGAGAACATGCGACGCGGTTATACGCGGGAGGATTACCTGGAACTGATTGGGCGCATACGTGGGGCGGCGCCGGGAATCGCCCTATCAACCGACATCATCGTTGGTTTTCCTGGCGAAACTGAGGAGCAGTTCCAGGAGACTCTGGCACTGATGGAAGAGGTGCGGTTCTCCACCGTGTACCAGGCAGCGTATTCGCCGCGGCCCGGGACGCTGGCATACCGGTGGGACGATGACATCTCGAGCGATGTGAAGAAAGATCGCTTTAAGCGGCTTGATCTCATGCAGAATCGCATCTCCATGGAGCAACACCAGTCACTGAAGGACACAACGGTTGAGATTCTGGTGGAGAGTGAACAGAACGAGCGTAAAGATGCGGCTCAGTGGCGAGGTCGTACTCGACAGAATCGACTGGTGTTTTTGAAGCGCTCGGAAGAGAATCTATTAGGCAAAACGATCCAGGTCCGCATCGAGAAGGTGAGTCCCTGGGCCATGCAAGGTACTCCCGTCTGAATCGCGCCGCGTGATAACCGCAGAGCGAAATATGGTGAAGTGTGCTCCCGTGTTTCGTGCGGTCATCGTTTACGCTATGATGCTTGGGTGTCGGTCACGTAGCAGCCTCACGTTTCTCACTATCTAAACACCTAACCAACAACGTACGGATTTGCGGGGTGATGGAAATAGAGAACTTTAACCTAACCACGGAATATAGCGACGAAGGCAAGAGAGCACGGCGACGCCAGCTGGCACAGCAGGCGGTAGCCCTTGCGATGCAGAGTCGCTGGCAAGAAGCCGCCGAAATGAACTCCCGGATTATCGAACTGGTGTCGACCGACGCCGAGGCACATAACCGGTTGGGCAAAGCGTACACGGAACTCGGACGGATCGCTGAAGCACGGAGCGCGTACCAACAGGCTGTCGAGGCCGATCCTGCCAATCTGATTGCACAGCGTAACCTCGATCGCCTGAGCCGAATCAATGAAAGCGAAGCGGCGGAGATAGCTCGCAAGGCAACACAGAAACTCGATCCGACCTTCTTCATGGAGGAAACCGGAAAGACCGGTTTAACGGTCCTGTTGGATATCGGAGACGGCGCTGTGCTCGCGACCCTGACTGCGGGCGATAAGATCTCGCTTGGTGAACGCGATGGCCACCTCGTTGCAACGACGACGGAAGGTGTCTACATTGGCCGTGTGGAGGCCCGGCTCGCTGCTCGTCTCGTTCGCCTCATGTCGTCCGGAAACCAATATGAAGCGGGAGTCGTGGGGGTCGATCGAGAGGCGGTGAGAGTTATCATTCGTGAAACCCTTCAGTCGCCGGAAAATATCGGCAAGATCTCGTTCACGCCGCGCTTGTCGGCGGACGCACTCCCTCGCCCATATCTTCGGGAAGGGCTGCTCCGCCGAGCCTCCATGGATGCCGACGAGGAAGATGAAGACCTTGAGGTTGATCTCGAAGCCGTCGACGTGGACGACGACGAGGATGATTCGTCGGAGTTCAACTTCAGCGAGGGTGGTATCGACGATCGATAATGGATGCCTTGCGCTTCAGGAAGTTCAGAAAAATCTTTGACTATCATTCTGTTACACTGGTTACGGCGCGGTGCCCGGTGGTTGGTGCCTCCTCCTGAGCTCTCAATGAGGAGCAGACACCAGCTACGGTGCGCCGTCGAATGAGTATTGGTTGGAGAATCGCGTGCCTGTATCGATCGAGAAGAAAGCGGAAATCATCAACGAGTTCGCGGCACATCCGGGAGATGTCGGGTCGGCAGAGGTGCAGATTGCGCTCCTCACCGCGCGCATCAGTCACCTGACCGAGCACCTGCGCGAGAACAAGCACGACTACCACACCCGACGTGGCTTGCTCAAGTTGGTGGGCCGGCGCCGTCGACTTCAGGCCTACTTGAGCCGGAAGTCTCCAGAAAAGTATCGAAGCGTTGTATCACGTCTCGGGTTGCGTAGGTAGCCCTTTTTTCATAGAGAAGCCCAATAGCTGTTGACCATCAGCCGTCAGTCACCAGTTCTCATACTTCAGCATGTGGTCGCTTTTGAAGCGGGTCTTTGTCGTCCAGAGACGATGATCTGAAGTCTGAGGATCGGTGGGTGGCGGCTTTATCCCATTTTCGGAGGATTCATGATTCATGCAGATAGCGTCGAAATTGCCGGTCGCGAATTAACCATTGAAACTGGCCGACTCGCCTGGCAGGCGGGCGGCGCGGTAACACTTACCTATGGTGAGACGGTTGTTTTGGCCACTGCCACTGCTTCCAAGGAGCCCCGGCCGGGCATGGACTTTTTCCCGCTGACGGTCGACTACGAAGAAAAGATGTATGCTGCCGGAAAGATCCCTGGTGGATATATTAAGCGCGAAGGTCGCCCCAGTACCGAGTCTGTGCTTGTCTCTCGGTTGACCGACCGACCCATGCGACCGCTCTTCCCTAAGGGGTTCCGCAACGACGTCCAGATCGTGCTCACACCGCTGACCGTCGATTTAATCAACGATCCGGACATTTTGGCCATCAACGGAGCCTCAGCCGCGCTGTCCCTCTCCGATATCCCCTTTGCGGGTCCGGTGGGCGCCGTACGTATGGGTTGGATCGATGGTAAACCGGTGGTGAACCCCACGATGGAGCAACTGGAAAATAGCCAGCTGGACCTGATCATGGCCGGCACCCGCTCTGCCATTGTCATGGTGGAAGCCGGTGCCAAGGTACTGGCCGAGGCGGCGATTCTGGAGGCTCTTCGGGTAGGTCATGAGGCTATCCAGCCAATTATCGACCTACAGGAGCGCATGCAGAGGGAGTCCGGCAAAGAGAAACGGTTCTTTCCATTGAAGACCACCCCTGAGGAATTAAGCACAACGCTTAACCAACTTTTCGGGACGCAGCTCCACGACAACCTGGTACACGCCACAAAGCAAGGACGCGAAGGCGCAGTCGATGAGCTTCAAGATGTGGCCATACGTCAGTTGGAAGAACAGGGCTGGGACGCGGTTGAGGTAAAGACCGCCTTCGAGAGCCTGATCAAGAAGATTACGCGCTCGATGATTCTCAAGGAGAACACGCGGCCCGACGGTCGCTCACGCACGCAGATACGCGATCTCAAGGTCGAAGTCGGGGTGCTGCCTCGCGTCCACGGCAGTGCCCTGTTCAGCCGTGGTCAGACGCAGGCGTTGACGGTTGCCACGCTCGGATCTGCATCCGATACACAGAAGATCGATGGACTGAGCGGCGATGAAGTGAAGCGGTATATGCACCATTACAATTTCCCCAGCTTCAGCACCGGCGAAACGCGTCCGTCGCGTGGGCCGGGCCGCCGGGAGATAGGCCATGGCATGCTCGCGGAGCGGGCGCTTGAAGCGGTAATTCCTTCCCAGGAAGATTTCCCATACACGATTCGACTCGTCTCGGAAATCCTATCGTCGAACGGTTCAACCTCGATGGCTGCCACCACCGGAAGCACACTTGCCCTGATGGATGCCGGCGTGCCGATCAAAGCGCCAGTATCTGGTATTGCCATGGGTTTGATTACCGGAGACGACGGCGAGTACGCGATTTTGACCGACATCCAGGGCGTCGAAGACGCGCTGGGCGACATGGACTTCAAGGTCACAGGCACCACCGAAGGCGTTACGGCTATTCAGATGGACATCAAGGTATCCGGCCTCACTCAGGAGATCATGCAGCAGGCCTTGCAGCAGGCACGTGATGCGCGACTGGTGATTTTACAGGCAATGCACGAGGTGATATCTTCGCCGCGGAGCGAGCTATCTCCAAACGCTCCGCGCATCACCCGCATCCAGATCAACCCGGACAAGATCGGTACCGTCATCGGTCCCGGCGGCAAGATGATCAAGAAGATTATCGAAGAGAGCAAGGCCGCCATCGACATTGAAGATGATGGCAGCGTTTTTGTGGCCAGTTCAAGCAGCGAGTCGGCCCAGCGTGCCATCGATATGATTCGCGGGCTCACCGCTGAGGTCGAGGTCGGCAGGCAGTATGTAGGCACGGTCAAGCGCATTATGGACTTTGGGGCCTTTGTCGAGGTACTTCCGAGTAAAGAGGGTCTGGTGCACATCTCACAACTCGCCACCCAACGGGTGAATCGAGTGGAAGATGTGGTTAATGTGGGTGACAAGCTTGATGTCAAGGTGACAGGCATTGACTCCATGGGCAGAATCAACCTCTCTCATCGGGCAATTCTTGACCCCGAAGGCGCGGCGTCGGCCGAAAGTTCCGGTGGACCGCCGCGCGGTGGAGGCGGAGGCGGCTTTCGTGAGCGCGGTGATGGTGGCGGCGGCTTCCGCGATCGTCCTGATGGCGGTAACCGAGGTCCGCGCCGTCCGAGTGATGGCGGGAACCAGGGCAGCCGAGAAGGAGGGGGCCGGCAGGGTCCGCCGCGTGGCAACGAAGGAAACTTTCGGCGTGACGCTCCTGGTGACCAGCGCGGCGAAGGCGATGGTGGGCACACTCAGGAGTAACGCATGACAGCCGGCGACGTCGCGGACCAGATGGAGCGCCTCAACGATGAGGTAGAACACTGCACGCGATGTGAACTCCATTGCAATACGACGCACGGCGTGCCGGGAGAGGGGCCATTTGACGCATCGATTATGTTGGTCGGCGAGGGGCCTGGATTCAATGAGGACAAGCAGGGCCGTCCCTTTGTAGGGGCGGCCGGCCGTTTCCTGGAGGAGCTGCTGGCGGTGGCGGGTTTGACACGGCGGAAGGTCTATATCACCAACGTGGTGAAGCACCGCCCGCCCAACAACCGCGACCCTCAGCCACATGAGCTCGCCGCTTGCCGACCCTACCTCGAACGGCAAATCGCGCTGATTCGTCCTCGCGTGGTCGTCACGCTTGGCCGGCACTCGCTTGGCACGTTCTGCCCCGGCACGATGATCTCGAAAGTGCATGGCCAGGTGCACGAACAGTCGGGCAGGCATCTCTTTCACCTGTACCATCCTGCCGCGGCCCTTCACCAGGAGCGACTCCGACAAACTCTCCTTGACGATATGTCCACATTGGCAGATTTCTTGCGGCGGGAGCCAGATGGTCTGGAGCACGATCACGCGGAACGTGCGGATTTGGACAGCGACTCCCCGGAGCAATTGAGCCTTTTCTAGGCTCTTTCTCCCACGGTCTCGGCAACAGTGAACTTGAAAAAGGAAGTGCTATCTTGGCCAAGCCAAAACTGAGAATTATCCCATTCGGGGGCGTCGGCGAAATCGGCAAGAACATGACTGTGCTGGAGTTTGGCAACAGCATCATTGTGGTTGATTGTGGCGTGATGTTTCCTGAGGACAGTATGCCGGGGATTGATTTGGTGATCCCGGATGTGTCCTATCTGCTTGATAAAAAGCAGAAGGTTAAAGCATTTTTCATCACCCATGGCCACGAAGACCACATCGGCGCCATCCCGTACATCCTTCCGCACTTTAACGTGCCGGTCTATGCCACCGCGCTGGCCAGCGGGCTGATGTCGGTGAAGCTCCGTGAACGGCACTTGCTCGATCAGTCCGACTTGCGAGTTGTCAAAAATGGTGACCGCATTTCATGTGGCCCATTTGACGTGGAATTCTTCAGCGTCGCTCATAGCGTTCCGGATGCATCGGGCCTGGCGATTCGCACCCCGATTGGTATGGTCGTGCATACCGGTGACTTCAAGATTGATCTGACGCCCATCGACTCCAAGCCCACCGATATTGGGGCTCTGGCTCGATTTGGCACGGAAGGAGTGCAAGTTCTACTGGCCGATAGCACCGGTGTGGAACGGCCTGGGTACACCCCGTCTGAATCAACCGTGGGTAAGGCCTTCGATGAAATCATTCGTAACGCGCCCGGGCGGGTCATCGTGGCTACCTTTTCGAGCCTTATTGCTCGCATTCAACAGGTGGTGAATATCTCGGCCAAGCACGACCGCAAGGTCGCCGTGGTGGGACGCAGCATGCTGCAGAACACTGCTATGGCTCTCGAGTTGGGGTATCTCCACGACCCGGGTGAAACCATCCAACCGTGGGAAAAGTTGGCAAACCGCCCACCGAACAAGGTCGTAATTGTTACCACAGGCGCTCAGGGCGAGCCGACGTCGGCCCTGAGCCGTATGGCCAACCGCGATCACCGTCAGATCCAGATTCGCAAGGGCGACACGGTAGTGCTCTCATCGAACACTATTCCCGGCAACGAGGAATTGGTATTCCGCAATATCGATAATCTGTTTAAGCTGGGCGCGGACGTGATCTACGGAGCAGATGCGCAGGTTCACGTGTCAGGTCATCCTGGCCGCGAAGAACTGAAAATGCTGCTGAGTATTACTAGACCCAAGTATCTGGTTCCAGTCCACGGTGAGGTGCGTCACCTGATCCTGCACGGACGACTTGGCGAGTCGCTGGGTATACCTCCCATGCATATCCTCATCCCGGAAAACGGGCGTGTGATGGAGTTTACGGAGGACTCCGCTCGATATAACGGACATGTCACTTCCAGCAATGTGTTTGTCGATGGCCTCGGCGTGGGCAATATTGGTGATGTCGTGCTGCGGGACCGCAGGCATTTGTCACAGGATGGGGTGGTAATTGCGATCATGACGGTCGACCGACGTACCGGCAAGCCGACCGGACGACCGGATATCGTTTCGCGTGGTTTCGTCGATGGTGAAACGGAAGATCCGGTGATAGAGGGAGCTCGGGAACAGTTGTTCAGGGCGCTACAACACCTTCACGGCGGTTCCTCAATTGAACCGAGCTATGTGCAGAACAAGGCACGCGATACGCTGCAAAAGTACTTTTTTCAGAAGACCAAACGACATCCTATGGTGCTTGGTGTCGTGGTCGAGGTGTGAGACGCTGATCTTATTCTCGATGGACAAAGCCAATGGCGCCGCGCCGATTTCGCGAACCGCCGCGCAGAGCCACGACATGCGAACTGCGTATGATGACCGTAGCCTCACTCTCGGCCAGCTCAAAGATCGGCCAGTCTTCAACCCCGAGCTTTTGCGCCACGTCGTGCGTCGATCCCTTCACCACGAAGGCGCCCCCGGTAGTAAAGACGAACACCTCTCCCTCTGCCGGCTCCTTGTCGGTGTCTACCTCCATATCCTCGCCTCCTTTCCTGTAACTGCCGTCCACAGTGCGCGATGTCGAACGCGCTTTCTACACTATCCCTGTTCCACTGCAGTCGGTCCAAGCCATGCCTGACGAGAACGCGATACCGTCGAATGTCGATGAGTCCTCGGTGGCCGATCAGTTTACCCGAGCGGTGCGAGATCTGTGGACCATGATGGATGAAGTGGATGATCGGCATGTCATCTTCACTGATCGCCGCCACCTCCGCGCACGCGTTGATCGGCTTGCGAGCGGAAGTTACGGCGTCAGTTGGCAGACCGAAGACGGGATATGGATGGACTTCGACCGCGAATTTGATACGCTGCGAGAGGCGGCATTTCGCGGGTATCAAGGGCCACACTGAGGTGCCCAGGCAATGCAGGAAACGGGAACGACGAAGCGTGATTCTCTCTTATTCGCGTCCGCTTCGGCTGGCGTTGCCGGTCGGCGGTATCGTGCTATCCGGTGCCCTCAGCATCGCAGCCTACACTGCCCGCTCGTTGAATACCCCACGACGAAAATCGGAGATGGACGGGTTCACGTTCACACCATGGGAGGTGCAGGTTCCCTACGAATCAGTCGAATTTGTCACCGAAGACGGCGTGACCATTCGAGGCTGGTGGTTCCCCCGTCAGGAGTCTAATCAGGTGGTGGTGGGATGTACTGGACACAAGGGGGTGAAATCCGACTTACTGGGTATCGGATCAGGTCTGTGGCGAGCGGGCAATAACGTGCTCCTCTTTGATTTTCGCGGCTGCGGTGAAAGCGATGCGGCTTCGCCATCGCTGGCCCACAACGAGCTACCGGATGCCCGAGCGGCGGTGCTTTACGCTCAACGGCGCTTGCCGGGCGCCAGACTTGGTCTAATCGGATACTCCATGGGGGCAGCGGTGGCGATCCTGGTAGCCGCGACAGATAGTTCAATTCGCGCTGTGGTGGCGGATTCGTCGTTCTTGGGGATGCGTGAAGTTGTCGGTCACGCTTTTACCCGTTTTCGATTGCCCCCGCTCCCAATGCTCGGGCTCACCGATACCGTGAATCGCTGGCGGTATGGGTACCGTTTCGCAGCCGTCCGCCCACTTGATGTGGTAAGGCGTGTTTCGCCGCGGCCAATACTGCTTATCCACGGGGAGGATGACCGAATCGTGCCGGTGGAGCATGCCCGTCACCTCTACGACGTCGCAGGTGAGTCCAAGGAACTGTGGATCACAGCCGGCACACCTCACTGTGGCACGTATTTTGACAACAGAGAGCACTATGTGCGGAAGGTCTCCGACTTTTTCGACAGAGGGTTGCAGTGATTTTGCCAGATTTGCGGGATGAGGGATGCCATGCCGACCATAGAAGATTCAATCGAGATCAAAGCGCCAGTGAGTGAGGTCTTTGCCGCGTTGACGGATCCACATCGAACGAGCGAATGGAACCCAAATATTATCGAGGTGGGCGACATAACGGAAGGGACGACGCGGCAGGGTACTTCCTGGCGGCAGATCGCGATGATCGCCGGCCGACATGTCAGCCTCACCTGTCGTATTCAGCGCTTTGAGCCGCCGCACCTAGGCGAGCTTGAAATAGCAGGCGACCAGTGCGGTCGAGTACTGACCGTCTGTCGGGAGGCCACTGGGGGCACGCATGTGACTCAATCGCTCGAATTCGTCCCGCCGGGCGGTATGTTGGGTCAGATGGCCTCGACTATGTTGCAGCCGATGCTGCGGCGCGAGCTGGCTCAGACGCTGTCGCGCCAGCGCGACATCCTGGAACGGGAGGAGAGTGCGAAACGTGGACCTCGGACTTCGTGACACCGTCGCGGTAGTTGCCGCGTCATCGCAGGGAATCGGTCGAGCCATTGCGGAGGGATTGGCGCGTGAGGGCGCTCGCGTGGTGATTAATGGACGTCGTGAGGGTCTGCTCCAGCAAACGGCGCACGAAATACGGGAGGCTACTGGGAGCCTGGTGGAAGCGGTCCCTGGCGATATGGCTCGGGCCGACGACTGCCGCCGCTTGATTGAGACCGCAGTCGACCGCTGCGGAGCGCTCCACACGCTGGTGACGAACGCTGGTGGTCCGCCGTCCAAGTCGTTCGAGGATCTCACGGACGAGGACTGGCAGTCTGCTCATGATCTGACTCTCATGAGTGCTGTGCGGCTCATTCGCGCTGCTCTACCGCATCTCCTGGTGACTCGCGGGAGCATTGTGAACTTGACCTCCATCTCCGTCAAGCAGCCAATCAAGGGGTTGATTCTGTCGAACAGTATCCGGCCAGGCATCGTCGGGCTGGGCAAAACCCTGGCGCAAGATCTGGCCGCGGATGGTGTTCGAGTCAACGATGTCGGACCCGGTTCCATCTGGACCGAGCGGCAGCAATACCTCACGGGTCGCCGGGCCGAAACCCAGGGAATAGAGGTAGAACAAGCCGTCCAGGACGCTGCTGCCCGTATTCCAATGGGACGATATGGAAGGCCGGAAGAGGTGGCCAATCTCGTGGTTTTCCTCTCGTCCCAGGCCGCAAGCTACATCACAGGAACGCAGATTTTGGTTGACGGAGGTGTGTATCAAGGCCTGATATAAGTAGGGGCCAGAAAAGTGCTCTGATACAATGAGGGCAAAGGTACACAACCAAAGGCGGTTCCTTAAGGCTACAGCGGGTGCGCCGGCTGTAGCCTTTTCGTCACTCAGAGGAGACTTCATGGCGACCCCCACCACCATCGGTCAGCTACGCGAAAGCGGCTACACAGTCCTTTCCATCAAAGAAGAGATGCGGAAAAACGTCATTGCCAAAATTCAGAGTGGAGCTGATTTATTTCCTGGCATCCTGGGATATGAAGACACGGTGCTGCCCCAGGTCGAAAATGCGCTCCTGTCAGGGCAGGATATGATCCTGCTTGGCGAACGCGGTCAGGCCAAAACTCGATTGGCGCGCGCGCTCACAGGTCTGCTTGATTCCGAGATCCCGGTGATTGCCGGATGTGAAATAAACGACAATCCGTTTTCGCCAATCTGTCGAGCGTGTAGAGACAGGGTGACGACGTTCGGTGACGACGTCGAGATCGCGTGGCTACCCCGCGAGAACCGGTACGGGGAAAAGCTCGCCACGCCTGATACAACCATAGCGGACCTGATTGGTGAGGTTGATCCGATCAAAGTGGCTGAAGGGCGCCACCTATCGGACGAACTCGTGATCCATTACGGCTTGGTTCCGCGCACCAACCGAGGCATTTTCTGCATCAACGAGCTTCCCGATCTGGCGGAGCGAATCCAGGTTGGTCTGCTGAACATTATGGAAGAGCGCGATGTGCAGATCCGCGGCTTCAAGATTCGCTTGCCGCTCGATCTCTTCATCGTGGCGAGCGCCAACCCGGAGGACTACACAAACCGCGGCCGTATCATCACGCCGCTCAAAGACCGGTGTGGCTCGGAAATCCGGACGCACTACCCGCGCACTCTCGACTATGAAATCGACATCATGGAGCGAGAAAGGCTTCGTTTCGACGGCGATGGTTTCGAGACCGTGGTGCCCGAGTTTATGAAGGAGATTGTGGCCGAGATTACCCATTTGGCTCGCAAGAGCCCGGATATCAGTCAGAGTTCCGGGGTCAGTGTACGCGTCTCCATCGCGAATTACGAGAATTTGGTGAGCAATGCGCTGAAGCGCGCCGTGCGTCTGCGCGAGCAGTGCGTGGTACCGCGAGTGAGTGATCTGCCGGCACTCGTGGCATCCACTGCCGGGAAGATCGAACTGGAAAGCCTGGGCGATGCGAGCGAGCATAAGATCATCGATAAGCTCATGAAAACCGCGGTTATTCAGGTGTGGAACCGATATTTTTTGGTTCAGGAGTTTGAGGACCTGCTTCGTAGCTTCGAAAGTGGTCTCCGACTGGAGGTATCGGATACCATGCCGTCCATGGAGTATGCCCAGCAGGCATTCAAGATCAATGGATTGAAGACGGCGGTGTCGAAGCTCAACGCACAGGGCAACCCGGCGATAATTGCCTCGGCCACCGAGTTTGTTCTTGAGGGTCTGCACCTTAATCGGAAGCTCAACAAGGATCATACGGCGGGGCAGACTCGCTACCGCAGGTAGCGACGCTCTGCCCGGGTCAGCATACCGAATCGGCTGGGCGACTACATCTTGCTGGATTGCGGCGAACCGAGTGTTCACGAACGATGCACACTTGACAGAAACGATGAACGGGTTGTTTATGGTTGGAGAGGCGTGATACTCTGGCTGGTAGAGTGGCCCTTGGGGTTCTCTTCGTTTGAAGTTCGGAGGACACAGAATGATCAACGTTTCAGAGCAGGCTCTGACGCAATTGAAGGGCCTGATGCAGCAGCAAGGGTTGGATGACCTCGGGCTGCGGGTGTTTGTTTCCCCGGGCGGATGCTCTGGGTTTCAATATGGTATGCGCTTTGAAGATAGTGCCATGGATGGTGACGCTATCGAACAGCGCGAGGGTGTGAGCGTGTTCGTTGACGAGTTCAGCGCCCAGTACCTGGAGGGGGCTGAGATCGACTACGTTGATGAGCTCATGGGTGGCGGCTTCACGATCCACAATCCCAATGCCATCACAAGTTGTTCCTGTGGGCAGTCCTTTACGTCCGCTGAAGAGGGTGGATCGGTCCGCGCCTGCGGCAACTAACTTCAGTCACGAGCAAGAGAGGCCGACAAACCGTCGGCCTCTCGTCTATTTTGTAGTACCATTGCGGCATACTGCCGTCCTGTGGACTTCGTTCGGCCGGTTCATTCATTCCGTCTGCAGGGGATGCAGTTAGGAGTAGCTGGATGATTAGTGAAGACATGTGCAAAGCGTTGCACGAGCAATTACTGAGGGAACGCGATCGTCTCCAACAGGAGATAACTACGCTTGGAGCTGGAATCCGGGGTGATGTTTTCCAGGCCGACGAGCAAGATGGAGCCGATCAGCACCCGGCCGACGATGCGTCGGAATTGTTTGAGCGCGAAAAGAACCTGACGGTGCAACGCACGCTTGAGGCGAGCTTGCAAGAGGTCCATGATTCGTTGCGCAAATTCGATGAGGGGACCTATGGTTTGTGCGAGACGTGCGGCCGACCTATCCCGGAAAAGCGCCTGGAGGCCTTTCCCGCGGCGACGCACTGCATTGACTGTCAAACCAAGCTGGAACGACAGGCACACGTCGCTGGGCGGCTCTAGTCGTTCCCGGCACGGGGAATGCGACAACAGTCGAGAGCTGGAAGCGCGGGAAGGTTTTTTTCTAACCACTGCACTTGACAACTGAAGCGCAATGTTTATAGTGTCGAGTGATGGGATCTCCATCGGTGACATGTTCAGGAGGTTGTTCTGTTGGATACATGTGAATGTGGAACGGCTCTGCGCCACTTCTGGGTATGGCGCGATTCCAATCAAGTGCTCCACGCTTCCAGCTTCTCCCCATCCAGCGGAGCGATTCACGAGATGATTGCGGCCACCGCGCGGGATGCTTTACTCCCCATGACCGGAGGACGTGCTCCTAAGCACGACGTGCGAATGGTCAGCGATCCAGATCGGTGCTGGCCCGGTCGTTGCTCGCTGGGCATCATCGCGCAGGCAGTTCTCTGACACCTGAGCTTTGGGGACCTGGCGCGTGCTATCGCCGATCTGGTAGCAGCGATTGAGCCAACAGCAACAGCGAAACCTGTTGATCACCTCGGAGCAGGCGCGCGATTCTGTACAGGTCGAACGCCGTTGCGTCTTTTGCCGGGGCGACTCCCTCGAGGTACTCTTCGCTCTGCTCGGCCACACCCATGGGCAGAGAGGGTTGGCCATCAAAGAACAAACGTTCCCCATTCCCGCCGAGCCGGGTGGCGACGCGTACATAGAGTTCTGACAGAGGTACTTCCAAGGCTTTGGCTAACAGACAAACCGAGTGCGATGATGGATCCTTCTGGCCTCGCTCAATCTCGCCAAGAAAGACGGGGGAGAGCCCAGCGCGCTGCGCCAGTTCTCGGCGAGACAACCGCTGCCAGACACGGTATCGCCTGAGCACATCGCCCCAGGCCTGCAGAACGGCCTGTTCGTCGCGCGCCCGTTGCTGCTCCACTTGTTCCGTCCCGCTTTATAATGAGGTACCGCATTGCACGCTCTCAGCATACGCCACATTGTCCTATTTGTGGAGTCTCCGTGACATCTGCCCTATCCCGCTTTGCATTCATTGACTCTGTCCACGCCGCCGAAGTGTTACATACGACCCAGGAGCAGATCCTCGACCGGGTCAAAAGCGGAAATCTGAAGGCGTATGGCGGGAAACCCGCTAACCCCTTTCTGCGTAGCGCCGACGTAGCAGCTTTGGCTGCGGAACTGGGCGTAACCACGGATGAGCCGCCCCAACGAATCAAAAGCGCCTCCGCCAGAGTGCAGCCGCGACTCACCTCTGACTCGCGCTGGAGCGGCGTCAGCGAAGCGGACATTCGCGAGTGGGCCACTCGCGCCGACCCTCCTCGAAGGCAAGCGGCACGCACCGCAGCCGGCACGGCGCGAGAGCGACTGGATATGGTACTGGCAATACTGGACGAGCTAGATCGCTAGAATCTAGCCCGTGTCCTGCTGGATCGTCGCGATCTCGTCCATCACGCGGTCCACATCGTCCAGCGTGTTAAAGAAGTGCGGTGAGATCCGCACCAATCCGGGACGATAGTCGACAGTGAATCCCCGCCGGGCAAGCTCGTTGACCGTCTCCTGTGGATGAGGAAGGCGCAACATGATGACGCCGCCGCGCTCAGTGGCATTTTCGGGCGACACGATGCCATAGTCAGCTCCGGCAGCACGCTCAGCGATGCGTTGGGTGAGAAGTTGTAGACGGTTCCAGATGCGCTCGGGACCTGCTTGCAAAATCATGTCCATACCGGCAACCCCGGTGTACGCAGTCGCCACGGCAGGTGTTCCCAGCTGAAACCGGTTGGCATTGGGCGCCAATTCGAGATTGAGAGTGTCAAAGGCGAATTGATCGGCAGCGGCGAACCAGCCGGTTACGGCCGGTTGCAGTTCCGCCAGGAGTTCCTCGCGAACGTAGATGAAGGTGAGACCGGGTCCGCCCAGCAACCACTTCAGCACGCCTCCCACATAGATGTCGACGTCGAGTTCTTTGACATTGACCGGCAGGACTCCCACGGAGTGGTATCCATCGACGACCAACTTCGCGCCGTGTGCATGGGCCATATTGGCCAGTTCTCGGATGGGCTGTACATAACTTGTGGCGTAGAACACATGCGAGGTGGCGATGGCCGCGACCTGCTGATCCAGCTGTTGCTGGTAGGTCTCCAGCGGTACTCGAATCTTGTCCGGCGAACGGGCGAAGCGGACGGTCACGCCTTCGCGGGACTTCGCGAGCCACTGATGGGAGATGGTGGGAAAATCCAGATCGGCGCACACGACCGCGGAGCGCTGTTGATAATCGAGGGCGCTGGCAACCGAGGACAGGGCGCTGGAAACCGAATGACTAATGGTGACCTCGTGTGCGCCCGCTCCAATCAGCTGAGCGAAGCGTTCCTTGGCCTGCTCGAGTTGGGGCAGCCAGGCCTGCCACCAGGCCGGGGCGCCGTATCTCGACCAGCCCTCGCGATACTTATCGAGCGCTTCGATGGCTCGTCCACTGAGCGGTCCTAACGAGCAACTGTTCAAATAGGTCGTGTGCTCGAAAATTGGAAACTCGGCGCGATAGTGCCGTGCTTCCTCCTCGCCAATTGAGCGAGTCACAGTCGTACTCATCGCTTGGTCCCTCCGGTAATTCAGGATATCAGCGATGTTGCCGTGAAACGTCCATGAACACCGCGAAGCGGAGGGATTGTGGCCCGCACCCGGGAAAACATGATGTTTATTGTGGATGATGCGACCAATCAGGTAATAGAGGGCACCCCGTTTTAGGCGGGGCGACCTCCTGCAAGGTGAAGGCGGCATCCCTCGTCTCGCCGACAGATGTACACGAAATGGACGGTACGCCCCGCGCAGAATAGCAGAGGGCGTATCGTCCATCTCGCGCGTTCCCGTTGGACGACTCGTTCTCGGCGGCATTGCGTACCACCGGCTTCAGGTCGAGATACCTATAGTCTGAAAGGCTCTTAATACGCATACCGTGATGGTCCACTGACTGAATGTGGTCCATCAGGCGGAAGCAGCGACCAAGCCGTCCAACCGAAACCCCGGGGGCATGATCCATAGCGGGGCGTACAAACTCCAGACGACTACATGCGAGACGCGGGATCAGCGCGCTGTGTCGTCATGGTGGTTGCATACTGTCACCGGCGTGTCTCCTAACTGCACATCCCGCCCCGTCTTGGATTACCATCCATTCCGAGACTAGGAGGCACGCTTGCCGGTCATTGGGTGCCATCGACCGCTATAGTGGTGCATGGACGATGTTCTGGCGGTCTGCACCGATCTGTACTTTCAATCACGCATCGCGAGTGCGGCTGTGGCCGCGGGGCGAGCGGTACGATTCGTGAAGCAGGCGAGTGACGTTGCTCCGTTCCGGCTGGCGCTGGTTGACCTGGACGCCGGCGCGGGCGTGCCGGCTACAATCGCGGCCCTTCGGCGTGCCGGCAGCGGTCCGGTCATCGCATTTGGTCCGCATCTTGATACTGAGGGTAGACAGGTTGCCCGTGCCGCAGGAGCCATGCGGGTGCTGGCAAAGTCAAAGTTCGTGAAGGAGTTGCCGCGCATGATGAGCGACGAAGACACCACGGCTCGGACCCGGACGGACGATATTCTGGCTGAGCTGCGAGAGTACGGCGAGCGCATGCAGCGGCTGGGCGCGATGCTGCAAGACCCGGCCAGCGTGATGCGTCTTTATTTTGCGCCGGAGGCGCACATGGAGACGGCTCTCGAGGAAGGAGAGCCCATCATTCTTGACTCAGCCGACTACATGGGGTTTCTCGCGGTGGATACATTGCGCCGCAAGATCGACCGCGTGCGAGAAGCAAGCGCCGGTCGGGCCCCGGCTGGAATGTGACCTCTCTGGGCGCGTGGAAATACCGGGGGGCTCGCTTCCTTGGCCGTCTGGTGACGCGCGCGGCCGCTGTCGTCACGCTCGGTCACATGCCGCCCTTCGTCTCCACCTCGGCACTGGTCTTGGAGGGAGATCGCATCTTGGTGGTGATTGATCCCATCCGTGATGAGCCGATTATCCCGGGTGGCCACATGAAGTGGTCCGAAACTCCTCAGCAAGCGGTTGTGCGCGAAGTCCGCGAGGAGACTGGCCTAGATATTTCGGTGCAGCGCCTGGTCGAGGTCTACTCGGGAGCGGAGTGGGCGGGCGAGCGGGGCATTGTTCGAATCATCTACCAAGGGGTAGTTATGGGCGGCTCTTTGGTCTCCTCGGCGGAAGGGGAGGCAACCTGGCGGTCTGCGCGGGAGCTGGCAAACTCGCCAACACGAGATGCCGCTATCGTGCAGGAATGGCTGGCCCGCCAACGGGCGGACGTCAGTAGTCGGTAGAGCGGGCTGCCTACTGGTTGCCGGCGGTCAGGGGCTCGTTGAGGTTTGGGCGTTGCTCCCTTCCCAGGAATTGACGCCGGCACTCAGCGAGATCCGTGGTGTGCTGGCGGTCGTGTGCTACCTGCTCCTTGACCAACTCGACCAATCCGTCCGGCCAATTGTCGCCTGCCTCTTCCAGCATGACAATGGTTCGGGACCGCAACTGCTCAAATTCCGGTTGCCCCGTGCCGTCTTGAGAGTCGTCTTCGCGGATGGGCAGCGCGATCCGTACAGTCGTTTCATCACTCGCGGGCTGCTGTACCCGGAGATGGCGGGCATACTTGTTCTGATAGTCCGTCTCGGAGGATATCAACTCTTGCAGGATCGATTCCGCGCTTCGGTCACCGCACATCATGGCTGCTCGCGTCTCACGGTCCATCTCACCCAGCTGAACGTGAAGTTGTCCAAGCGTGTAACGAAGCTCCGTGATCAGAAAGGTGGCTTCCGATATGGTGCCTGAGGATGTATCTGAGTTCACTTTTTCCCCCTTATAACCCTGGAGTGCGCCGTGAAGTGCTTGACGTTCAATATTTGGAACTATTCTCGGCCCTGGAAGGAGCGTCGCCGAGCTATCGTCTCGCTCATCCAACAGCACCTTCCTGATGTTGTGGCGCTGCAAGAATCACGCCACGATTTCCGCTATGAACGAGGCGTCGGACAGGCGGAGCAGATTGCGTACCTGACTCAGTATATTTCGACTTCGGCCCTTGGCCAGGTATATGTTCCATTCTTGCGGATCGACGAAGGGGTATCTTTCTTGACGCGGGTTCAGCCGTCGGCCGTCGTTACCCACCACTTATCGATGGATTGGCACGAGCGAGATGACGAGAACCAGCGCCTGTGCCTGGGCATTACTCTGCAGTGTGCCGGGGGACTGGTCCACGCCTTCAACACTCACTTTTCGATGAGCGCGATGGCGCGCCAGCGGAACGCGCGCGAGGTGTTTGAGTTCGTGAAACAACATTCCGGCAGTGAGCCCGCTATTCTGATGGGCGACCTCAATGCGGAGCCACATACGCCCGAAATCCGTTTTCTGATCGGTGAAGAGTCGCTGATGGGGACGGAAGGAGATTTTCAAGATTGCTGGACCGCGGTTCATCCGCACGAACCGGGGTTTACCTACGGGAGCGCCGAGCCCGTGCGGCGCATCGACTATGTGCTGGGCCGAAATGTACCGACATCCCCTCGACGTGCGGAGATCGTTGGCGCGGCGATGGTGGATGGGGTCTATCCCTCGGACCATATGGGCATCCTGGTCGAGTTTGACCTGTAGTGCGATGGCGCGTCTTCCGCTTTGCCCCAATCCTTGGCGTATCTCCTATGCTGGTAGTGGCTCGCCGGCAGGGCGCGGACCGAAGACCAGAGCGGAGAGTGTCCGCCCAGGCGGCACGGAGAGTGAGTCCACATGAGCGAATCAGTAGCACTACCTCGCTGGGACATGGAGGTGGTTTACCCAGGGTTGGAGTCAGTGGAGTTTAAGCAGGGATTCGACTCGCTGGTGGCCGAAATCGACGACCTTGCAGAATTCTTTAATCAGCACCATATTCAGCGACAGGATCCTCACCCTCTCAGCGAGGAAACCGTTAGCGTCTTTGAGACCGTTATCGAGAAATTGAATGTTCTGTATGAACACGTCACCATCATGCGGGGTTATATTGGCGCGTTTGTATCTACCAATTCCCGCGACAACGTGGCCCAAGCACGCATGAGCGAGCTCCAGCAGCAGACAGTTGTCCTTTCCAAACTCGACAAGCGCTCAACCGCCTGGATCGGTTCGCTGGACGTGGAGGGGTTGATAACCGGGTCCTCCGTGGCGCAAGACCATGCGTATCTCTTACACAAAACCAAGGCGGATGCCACGCACCTGATGGAACCTCTGGTCGAAGACGTCGCATCCGAGTTGGGAGTCACTGGCGGCTCGGCCTGGGGCAAATTGCACAGCACTGTCACGTCGCAGCTTACCGTTCGGATCGAGATTGACGGCATGATGCAGAGCGTGCCCATGAGCGTGATTCGCAATCTGGCGCACGAGCCGGACCGAGCCCTGCGGCGTCGGGCTTACGAGGTGGAACTGAAGGCCTGGGATAGCGTGGCAGTACCTCTGGCCGCTGCCTTAAACAGTATTAAGGGCGAGAGCAATGCGCTCGCTTCGCGGCGAAACTGGGGCAGCGTGTTGGACACCGCTCTATTTCAGAACAACATAGACCGACGGACGCTGGATGCGATGATGGAGGCTTCGATGGCCTCATTTCCAAATTTTCGGCGCTACCTGCGCGCAAAAGCGCACGCTCTAGGAGTTCCAGCACTCGCCTGGTATGATCTTTTTGCCCCGGTGAGCGAAACCAAGACGACATGGGATTATGAAGCGGGTACAAAGTTCTTGCTTGAGCAGTTCGGCTCGTATTCCCCGCGACTTAGAGAGTTTGCCGCCCGCGCGTTTCGCGAGAACTGGATTGATGTCGAGCCGCGCGAAGGCAAGGTAGGTGGCGCTTTTTGCATGTCGTTGCGCAAGGGCGAGTCCCGCGTTCTCACCAACTATATTCCTTCCTACGATGGGGTCAGTACTGTGGCCCACGAACTTGGGCATGCGTATCATAATTACAATCTGATAGATCGTAGCGCGCTGCAAAGCGCCACGCCCATGACGCTGGCTGAGACTGCCAGTATCTTTTGCGAGACCATCATCCGCGACGCTGCTCTGGCCCGCGCTGACCAGCAGGAGCAGACCGCTATTCTGGAAGCCTCAATTCAGGGCTCTTGTCAGGTCGTAGTCGATATCTGGAGCCGGTTCAAGTTCGAGAGCGCGGTGCTGGAACAGCGCCGGAGGCGTGAACTCTCGATTGACGAGCTACAAGAACTGATGCTCGATGCGCAGCGCGAGACGTACGGGGACGGCCTCGACCAAAATCTGTTACATCCCTACATGTGGGCAGTGAAGGGGCACTATTACAACTCTCGGAGGGCGTTCTACAACTTCCCATACATGTTCGGATTGCTCTTTGGCCTGGGTCTGTACGCGCAGTATCAGAAGGATCCTGAAGCGTTTCAGGCGGGATACGATGATTTTTTATCCTCCACTGGACTGGCGGATGCGGCGTCCCTCGCGCAACGTTTCGGCATCGACATTCGGACGCCCGATTTTTGGCACTCCAGCCTGGCCCAAATTGGCGCGGATATTGATCGGTTCGAACAATTGACCGGCGCCGCGGGGTGCGGGCGTGAGAGGTGATTCCATGAATGAGTTCACGGGAGCGGAGCGGGTTGAAGCGGAGCACGCCCGCTTTGTACTGCTCACCTATTCTCGTGATTGGCCGAAGTATGTGGTGTCGTGGTCGTTGCGCCAAATAGCGGGAGATGGTGATTTCCCACTGAACAGTGGCCATGTCGAGCAACTGCCACCGCGTGACTCGACTGGGTTGGGCGCGCTCCGTGATGACCTACGTCAGGAGGCCCTAGATCGTGCAAATGCGGCCAGTGCGGAGATTGCTCCGGCCGCAGGCTCACAAGGGGGAAAGCGCTCGTTCCTTGGCAGGTTGTTCGGGAAGAAGTAACAGCCAGCAAGGGGATTCGGTTTATTCAGTCCGGCGACCGCGATTAAAGAGCCATTTACGAAACCAGGGAGACGATGGCCTAGGCGGCTCCGGCACGTCGAGTGGTAGGACCTGCGCCGCTGCCTCATTCACGGCGCGATCGAGAGCAACCGGACGCTGTTGAAGTGCATCCGGTGCGCCCAGATTGTAGTCGCGAATGGCGCGATTGAGTGCCTCCAGTTTCTGGCGATAGCGATCGAGCGCATCTCGTCGTTGCTCGTTAAAGGCGAAGACCTGCTGAGCCGTGGTGCGGGATCGCGCATCCGCCAGCCAGCTACGCCGGCGGCTGAGTCGCTCCAGCACCATCTCGGCCTCTCGACGCGGACCATCAAGCTCCTTGGCCCGTTCCAACAGAGGGTGGGAAAACCCCTGAGCCTTCAACGTTTTGTTCGCCAGATACTCGACATCGCCCTGGAGGTCGAGTGGACGGCCATGCAGATGCCGTAGGTCTCCCCGCTCTTCAAGCGCGCGAATCACCTCCCCTTCTGCCTCGTCGCGGCGTTTCATTGGTCCGGGTGCATTTCTATCCATCCTCTCCCTCACTGCCCGGCCATTCGTGCTTACTGGTCCGGCGTCGGAGTGCTTCCCAGCGCTTGAACGAGCAATGGGCGAGGCGCACGCATCGTTCTTTGACCTCCGCGACGTTTGCCTCCGCCGAAAACAGGAGACTCCAGCCCTCCGCATACTCGACCTCGGGGACGCGTCGGACAAGATCGCCTGAGGGAAAGACCCACAGCCCGTCGAAGACAAAATCAGGCGTGACAACGGCCACGACTGCTTCGGCGGCGCTCGCTTCGGCGCACGCCCGCGCGATGGCGCAAGCATGGTCGTGAAAAACATCCGCCGCATGGATGGTGCGGAGCGGACGCTCCAGCGCCCGGGGAGAGAGAAAGGTAGAGGTTTTCATTCGAACCCGAGCTTTTTTTGTCGGAGTGAGACGTGCTTGTTTCGGCCGATTATCAGGTGATCAAGCACCTCGATATCGAGCAGCTTGCCCGCTGCCACTAACTCACGTGTTACCCGAATGTCTTCGGGCGAGGGAGTAGGATCGCCGCTGGGGTGATTGTGCGCTACCACGATAGCGGCGCAATTTTCCTTCACGGCGTCACGAAACACTTCGCCCACGCGAATCAGGGAGGTGTTAAGGCTTCCCTTATAGACGTCCCGGATACCGAGCACGTGGTTTTTGGTGTTGAGCAGCACGACCCGCAGGTGTTCCTGTTCCAACAATCCCATCTCCAACTGTAAGATGCTGGCAACGTCCTGCGGTGAGCGAATCTGCAGCTGTGCCGCTGCCTCAACCAGTAGGAGCCGCCGACCCAGCTCCAGCGCGGCGACAATTGCCACACCTTTGGCCGGTCCGATGCCTCGTACCTCCGCCAGAGCTGAGAGCGGCGTACGCGAGAGGCCGAGAACTCCGCCGCACGTCCGCAGTAGATATTGCGAGAGGCTGAGCACATCCTGCCCGATCACTCCAACCCGTAGCAGAATGGCGAGTAGCTCCGCGTCGGATAGGTGCTCGGGACCAAGCTGAGCCAGCTTTTCTCGCGGCTGCTCGCTCGCCGGCCACTCTTTAACCGGCAGATGGTACGACACTCCTAGCGCGTGCCGCTGGGCTGTTCCGCCGCCGATTCCTTCACGTGCAAGGCCAGCGGTACTTTCTCCAGCTCTGCCGTCTTACCATCCAGCCCCAGGGGCACCTTCCGCTCCGTCGTGCAATACGGGCACACCGTCCAGTCGAGCTCGACCATACGATCGCAGTGACGGCAAATGTCCTTGAGTTGCTGCAAGCAATTCGGACAGATGCGGTAGTCCGCCTGCACGCGGTGCCGGCAGTTGGGACAGATGGGACGTTCTTCGATCTCCTGCAACAGCGCCTCTTCCTCCAACGAGCGCTCGTACGCTTGCATGAGCGTCTCGTGCGGCCGAAGAATCAAATACACCACCAGGCCGAAGACATTGAAGAGCAGCACTAGTAGCGTGGCAAACGCCCACACAAACTTGTCGCGTGATCGGGACCGAATATCCATAAACGTCCAGACCACGATGCTGAACCATACGGCAAGGCCGAATGCGACAAACCCAGCGACTACGATTGGGCCGATCTGTTTCAAGGTCGCCATTTGTATACGCTATCCTTCTGCTGCGGTGAAATACAAATCAAATAAGGGTAGCGTATCGTAGTGCATGGCCACCAATTCGTCAAAGTCGCCGGCATCTGGATCGGTGCGCGTTTTTGTGGCGGTGGAGATTCCAGCAGAAGTTCGAGCACAGCTTGCCGACCTGCTAGCTCCCTTCCGCCGGTACGAAAGGGTGGTGAAGCTGGTTGACCCCAGCCTCATGCACCTTACCCTCCGCTTCCTCGGAAATGTTCCTGAGCACCAGCTTGGAGCGGTTGAGGAGGCAATCCGTGACAGTGCTCGGGATATTCCCCCCTTTGCTCTAACGCTGTCGCATCTTGGCGCCTTTCCAAGCACTGGCCACAGACCCCGCGTCGTGTGGGTAGGCCTCGCTGTTGATGGTGGGTACGATGTGCTTCAGCACGTGTTCAGGCGGCTTGAAGACCGTCTGGTCCTGGCCGGTTTTCCCGCCGAGACCCGTCCCTTTTCACCGCATGTGACGCTGGCCCGGTTGCGTGACCGAGCATCGCTCGAAGAGGCTCGCGCTGTTGACGAGACGGCCATCGAGCTGCGTGCCGGTAAAGGGATTAAGGCCATCTTCCGCGTCTTGCACCTGACCTTGATGCGCAGCGATTTGGGCGTCCGAGGAGCACGATATACGGCTCTGGCGCGCGTACCGCTATAGCTGTGGTTGATTGTTGCATGGATTCCCCGAGGATGTCGTCGAGATCGCCCGTCCAGCATTGGAGCAGCCGGTGCATCCAAAGACGCACGCCGGACTAGATTTACCTACCTCTGACGCCCCCACCAATGGTGGAACGTCCCTGACGAATAAGGTCACTGTGGCCTCGACATGCTGAGGGTATCGCAACTTGGTACGCTGGAGGTAGAGGCGTCCGGGTCAGGATAATTGGCCCTGAGGCAAGAGGCGCCATCGACGATACGCCGGTAGCAGGAGATATGCCGTGGCACGGATTGCAGTGATTGGCGCCACTGGTTTTGTGGGGACCTCGGCTGTGAGGCTTCTTGTTCGAGAGGGCCACGAAGTGTCTGGCCTGTCGCGATCCGAGGTCGCTCTCGCGGGAACGTCTTTGGTCGCAGGTGATGTATGTGATGCAGGGATGGCCGGCGCCCTTATTGCCGGATGCGAATACGTGGTGCATCTGGCTCCCGGTTTTTCGTCGGAGCCGGACACGACGACGTGCGTCATTGAAGGCACCCGCACCGTGCTCGATGTCTGCCGCGAAGCGGGCGTCAGGCGGCTGGTGTATCTCAGTTGTTTGGGTGCCGACGCGTCCGCTGAGTCGCCATACTATCGAGCGAAGTGGGAGGCGGAGACGGCAGTGCGGAACTCCGACTTGCCGTGGGTGATTCTCCGCCCATCGATGGTGGTAGGCCGTGGCGACGGTATTACTCAGCCGCTGGCCGATCTCATCAGGTCTTCGCCCCTGATTCCCGTGCCGGGTAGAGGGCGCGTGCGGTGTCAGCCCATTGATGTGGAAGATCTGGCTCGCTGTATCCTGATCTCCCTTACAGACGATACCCTCAACCAGCAGATGATCTCAGTGGGCGGCCCCACCTTTCTGACCTTCCGCCATCTGGTGGACCTGGTGGCCGGACAGTTGGGGGCACATAGGCCCAAGGTATTGATTCCCCTACGTCTGGTCCCCTTGATCGCATCCCTGCTGCCGGCCGGCCGTTCTCTCTTTCTGCCACCGCGGCTGACTCAGTTCCAGCAGGGGGTAGTGGCCTCTCCCGGCATTGTCAAACGTATGTTTGCTTTTGAGCCGCGCTCCATCGTGCCTCTTCTCGGGACCTATTTCACTTGATGGAGCGAGCGCACGGTAATAGGCTGACAATCGCCCACCTCCCCGTACGAAATCGGAGGACATAGGGGGATCCATGGCAGTATCTGCCCGCCCCACGGAAAAGGACGATCCCGCCGCTCGAATTGACCGTCTCCGCCACGAGATCGAGCAACACAACTACCGTTACCACGTGTTGGATGCGCCGACAGTTACCGACGCCCAGTACGATGCGTTGATGCGGGAGCTTCGAGGACTTGAAGACCGCTATCCCGAACTGCGCTCGCCGGACTCTCCGACGCAGCGCGTGGGTGGGGAGGTGGCGCATGGGTTCAAGCCGCGGCGCCACCCGAGGCCGATGCTCAGTCTGGCCAATGCGTTTACTCATGAGCAACTCGATGCCTGGTTTCAGCGGGTTCGCAATATGGTGCCTCGCGCTACCATCGACTTCGTGGTTGAACCCAAAATCGATGGCTTGGCCATTGCGCTGACCTACGACCGCGGCCTCTTTCGCGTCGGCGCCACGCGAGGAAATGGTACCGAGGGAGAGGACGTGACGGCCAACCTGCGAACGCTCGCCGAGATACCGGAACGGTTAGCCGGCGACTCCATCCCGGACCGGGTTGAAGTGCGCGGTGAAATTTACATGCGCAGCGAGGAATTCGAGCAACTTAACCAGCGTCGTGCCGAGGAGAACGCGTCGCTGTTTGCTAACCCGCGCAACTCCGCCGCCGGCTCTTTGCGCCAACTCGATGCGGAGGTGACGCGCCAGCGTCCGCTTCGTCTCTGGTCGTACGCCATCGGATATGCGGAGGGCTCTCAAGTCGAGAGCCAGTGGCAAGCACTCGATCAGTTACGCAAGTGGGGTTTTCCAGTCAACTCGCTGGTCGAGCATATAGAGGATGTTGCGGATGTTCATGCCTTCTGTGACCGAATAGCCGCCGAACGAGATCACCTCCCCTATGAAATTGACGGGGTGGTGATCAAAATCAATGCGGTGGCTCTGCAGGAGGAGCTGGGGGCGGTGGGACGGGAGCCGCGATGGGCTATCGCATATAAGTTCTCCCCCCGGCAGGCTACCACACGGCTAAACGATATCCAAGTGAACGTGGGCCGCACTGGGGCGATCAATCCCTACGCCATACTGGAGCCAGTCATGGTAGGAGGGGTGCGGGTCAGCCTCGCCACGCTGCACAACGAACTCGATATACAGCGCAAAGACATTCGCATCGGCGATCGCGTCATTGTGCACCGAGCTGGCGACGTTATTCCCCAGGTAGTCAAGCCCGTCGTCGAAGAGCGCGATGGATCGGAACAGGTCTATTACCTGCCGAAGACCTGCCCCTCCTGCGGTACGCCAGTGGTGCGGCCGGAGGGAGAAGCAATGACGCGGTGTCCCAATGCCACGTGTCCGGCCCAGCGGTTTCGCTGGCTCGAACACTTCGTGTCCGAGCCGGCCATGGATATTCGGGGGCTTGGCGAGCGCCTGGTCAAGTTGCTGCTGGATGAAGCGTTGATCCGCGATCCCGCCGATCTCTATGCGCTGTCCAGCGAACAGCTTCTGACCTTGCCAGGTTTCCAGGCGAAGAGCGCGGCGAATATCCTGCGGTCGATTGAGCGAAGCAAGCGCAGGGCGTTGGACCGCGTGATCTTTGCCTTGGGCATCCGATTCGTTGGTGACCAAACGGCGGAGCGATTAGTCGATGTCTTTGGGGATCTGAACGTGCTGGCCTCCGCTACCGTCGAACAGATCGAAGAGGTCGAGGGGGTGGGGCGGAGAATCGCGGAGAGTATCGCGGAGTGGATGAGTCAGGACGTGAATCGGGACATCCTTCGGCGATTGAAGGATGCGGGCTTAACCTGGCACGCCCAACCGGCTGATACTCCACGAGGGCCGCTAGCCGGCGTCACCTTTCTGGTCACCGGCCGGCTCGAGTCGCTGTCGCGCGGGAACGCAGAAGAGCGGCTTCGCGAACTGGGCGCCAGGATTGCGCCAGGCATGAGCAAGACTGTCAGTTACCTGATCGTGGGCGAAGACCCGGGTTCCAAGCTGGCCCGCGCACAGAAACTCGGGACGGCCATACGCGACGAGGCATGGTTGGCGCGGGTGCTCGAAGAGCAGGCGATTCCGGTGGACGATAGCGACGACTGAGCTATTACCGAAACAGGTCGGTCCCCTCGGGGCGCTGCAGCTCGCTTGCTGTAGCGCCGCTTGGCGGCAAATTGAGGCCTCGCACTAGAACCGCGGGCACTCCTTCGGCTGCCGGCCCCATGATGATGGAAGCGGCGGCGGCAATCTCATCGGCGATGCCGATGACCGTGTGTTGTAGCACGTACCCGGTAAGGTCCGACTCACCTCGGCGATCGGCCAGAGCTGGAACTCCGGCTAACCCAATCGCCACACCAACCGTGCCCTCACGAAAGGCGCGCCCGTGGCTATCGTTAATGATGATGCCGATCCGCATGCCCGTCAGTTCATGCACTCGGGTGCAGAGACGCTGAGCGGAGGCGTCTGGATCGACGGGCAGCAGCGCCACGCGCTCATCGTCATCATGCTGCTCGATGTTGGAACGGTCGATTCCCGCATTCGCACAGATGAAACCACGACAGTCCTCGACGACGATGAGACCGCGACGAATCCGGACCACTTTGCGACTCTCGCGCAGAATCAGCTCGACCAAGCGCGGATCCTTTTCCGACTGTTCCGCGAGGAGCAGAGCATCCGCCGACGGCTCTACCGTGGAGAGATCGACCACTCGCCCTTCCGCTTTGGATACAATTTTCTGCGCGATGACCAGGATATCTTTATCCTGAACTCCGCCGGCAGAATCCAATGACTCGACGATTAAATCGGCGAGCGGATCGCCGGGTTGCACCAGGGGTAGGCCCTCAACCGGCAGGAGCGAAATCACCTAGGGCTGTGCTGCCTCCTTAACAGCCCCGGGCGCGTACTGCTCGCGCCAGGAGTCGCTCGGCGCCTCCACGAACAGCAGCCTCGGGTAGCGTGCCTCGAAGGACCGGTCGCCGGAAGGACCGCCACGGAGCCGAAGCATTACGCGTGGGCTGTCTGCGTCCATCTTCATGAGGCGGGCGGTATCGCCGGACGCGGGCCGGTCCGCGTCGTACTTTTTGGTTCCCGCTAGAGTAATGCCGATATCGAACTGTGCGGAGGCCCCAAGCACCCGGCATATTTCCCTTGAGACCAGGCCGACGTTCTCCTCCGACCAGAGCTCTGGGGGCACGAAGATGCGCAGCATGGCAAGCACGGGGACGCCGGGAACCGAGTTCAGGTACTCCGGCCCTGTGAAAAACGGAACCGGCGACCGGCGACCGGCATATGCAAGCTTATGGGAGAGGTCGTACGAATCCATGTGTTTGTACCGCTCGTGTTCGCTTCGTTACGGTGTTTTGCTGCCCGGCTTCGGCTTGGTCACCGTCACCTTCTTGCCGAACTTGGTCAGAACCTGAGAGAGCCCGAGCGTCACGTTCGTCTTCGCATCAGCCACTGATACGTTGTACCCGTACGGCAGGAAATGGTCTTGCGAGATGTAAAAGTCGAGTCGGGCATCGGACGTAGTTCCTGTTTGCGAATCGACGGTGACCTGCGTTGCTCGGACGTGCCACACCTGCACACCGTGGAAAGATTCAGGACCGAGGTTCACTACATCTTTAATCTGCGGTGCGCTGCCACCTGACCCTGAACCGCTGCTGCCGGCGCTAGGACATGCCAGCGGATTGTCGGTCGAAAAACCAAAGGCCAGCGATTTGCTCGCCGTGCTACTCTTCCATACGCTATTTTTCTTCGCAGATTTGGTGAAAATCTTTGTGCCGTACTGAACGAGATAGTAGTCTACCGATCGCTTCTGCGACGTGCTGAGCTGCGTATCGGTTCCGCGGACGCGCGCCTTGAAGGCTGGGCCCTTGCAGGTGGCATTGCCAACCGCATCGATGTGCAACTTCTCCTTGCCGGCCTGGGCACCGTCGGTAATGTCCTCAAAGTGGACTGAGTTAAGGGCTCCGTAGGCACTGATGGTTTTTTGCAGCAAGGTAACCGGATCCGGGTAGTTCGGCCCGGTTGGTGTGGCCGTCGCGGATGGAGTTCCGGTGGCAACGGGGGTGCCTGGGGTTGCAGTGCCAGCCGTGCTAGGAGTCGCCGTTGCGGCCGTCTGCAATGGCAAGAAGACCCGATGCGCCTTCAGATAGCCGATGGCCGGCAACATGATAGTAACTCGCTGACCTTGTGTGAGTGTGGCGGTGTGTCCTCCGTGCTGGAGCGACGCGGCGGAGCCGAGCGTGGTTCCGCCCAGTACCAGCAGTCCGACAGCTCCCAAGGCGAGAGATCTCATAGCTAAACCTTTCTTGGCAACGGACCCCGTCACGCACGGTTGTTGCACCCGTCGGCATGCCGCCGAGTACAACCAACGAAACCGGGTAATTGGTGGTGTGGGTGGGACACGCTACCGGCCCAGTGTTTTTTCAGGGTACCACAGCATCCCCCAGCCAGTAGCCGCGTGGCAATCATCGACCAGAGGACGGGAGCCCAGTTCGTACAATGGGAGGTCAAGGGAAGTTCTTTCGTCACACGTGTCGCAAAATTGGGTCCCTCCGCCCTGCTGGGAGAGGGGGCGGGGTGCGCCTCGCCACAGAGTGTGGATAGTGGGTAGGTTGGCTGGGAGGACGTGATGGCAGAGCCCGCTCAACGCATCTGTTCGTTGCTTCCCAGCGCCACCGAAATTGTCTGCGCGCTGGGACTGAGTGATCGGTTAGTGGGGGTCACGCATGAATGTGACTTCCCCCCGGCGGTCCGGCAGAAACCAAAGGTGACCTCCAGCGTGATCGACTCCGAAGGTCTTTCGGGTGCTGAGATCGACCAGGCGGTGAGGGACAGCCTAACAGAGGAGGCCACGATTTATCACCTTGATCGAACCATGCTGGACCACTTGCGGCCCGATCTGATCCTCACGCAGGAGCTCTGCGATGTCTGCGCGGTGGGCACAGATATGGTGAAAGAGACCGTTGCAACCCTCTCCAGTCCTCCCAAGGTGGTCTCGCTGGAACCTCGAACCGTGAACGAGGTGCTCGAATCTATCCTCACGGTCGGACGGCTCACAGGCACCCAGCAGCGGGGCGATGAATTGGTCCAGCAGTTGCAGAAGAGATTAGACCGGGTGCGCCAGGCGGTGCGGGAAAGGCCGGTGGTGCCGGTCCTCACCCTCGAATGGGTGGACCCGGTTTTTGTTGGCGGACACTGGGTGCCGGAGATGGTGCGCATGGCCGGCGGCCGGGACGTGCTGGGTCAGGCCGGACAACCCTCTCGCCAGTCGACGTGGCGGGAAGTCGCGGACTCTCGTCCCGAGGTGGTGATAGCGATGCCCTGCGGTTTCGGCGTCGAACGCTCCGCGGAGGAGTTGTACCGAACGGCACTGCCGGCCGAATGGAGCGGGCTTCCCGCCGTGCGCGCGGACCGCGTCTTCGTGGTGGACGGCTCGTCCTATTTCAATCGCCCCGGACCCCGCCTGATAGACGGTGTTGAGATTCTCGCACGTCTTCTTCATCCCGATGTACTTGGGGACGCGCCCGAGGGATCATGTGCGCGGTACGCAATGGATACGGTCAGGAATTGAGCGCAGCAAGTGGTGCATGCCCCGCTATCCGCACGGATCAACCTATGGTCGGGTGGGGATGGTGCAACCGGTGCAACTTTGCAGCCCTGTTTGGGAGCGGGGTCTGGCGGTTGGGAGACGGCAAACGCATCACCCACTAAGAAACAGTTCGGCGTTCGACGAGGGCGGGCGGGCCAGGAGGCGTGGCTCCCTACCAGACAGTACCCCGTCCCGCGAGAGAGGGATGAAGTACATCGTCGACGCTGGAGTAGTGTCTCCAGGAAAACAACGGGGCCATTTGCGCCATCTTTCGATTCTTAGCCTGACAACTATACGACGTTGATGCGCATGGCGGGGGCTCTAAGATGACTGTAGACGGGATTTTGGAGAATGCAAGGGGTGAGGTCGTTGCCACGGAAGGAGCGAATCAGAGCGCGAGTTGTAACAAAAAGAGGCTAGTCGAAGAGATCCGAGACGGGATAGGTAAAGCCGGGTACGGCGTCGAGGCCGTCCAGTGCATTGTCTGCGCTTAAGACTGCAACGAGCGCGTCTTCATCGCGGCGCCATATATCGACTCGTTTCCCATCGGGCCATATCACCCACACCAGCGTTGTTCCCGCCGCCAGGTAGCGGCGCGCCTTGGCGTCGAGGTTGGCCTGCCGCTGAGACGACCCGCGACCTCCATCGCCAGATCCAGGGCGAACGGCAGGGGCCGGCGCGGCTCTACCAGCTTGTCACGGGCGGAGGGATAGAAACCGAGGTCAGGGAGTAGTCCTGTATCGCGCTGCCCCGTTTTCTCCAGGTCGTAGACGTCATCGGGAAGTGTTACGGTGCCAAGGGAATGCGTCTCGACGTAGCTGTCGAGCGCACGGAAAAGGCGACGGGTCACTCGTCCGGTCTGGGGCCGGGTCCCTGCCATGCGAACAAGCGCCCTTTCCACGACTTCAAAACGGTACCCATTATCGTCTGGCCACTCGAGTAGGGTGTCCACGGTCGCGAGAGGTGCGCCGGGCACCGCCTCGGCCCATGGCGCGAATGCGGGTATAACTCGTTTCGGTGCGGTGCTCATGGGTCCATTCTCCTCCGTTCATCTCGGCCGTGCAACTCCTGCCGAAGCGTCCGAGTAGTAGTCTGTACCATGACCCCGGAGTACCGACTTCGTCCAGCCACCGAGGCGGATCGAGCGTGGCTGCGATGGTTGCATCACGCCACTATGCGCGACACGGTGGAAAGCATGTGGGGCTGGGATGAGGCTCGCCAGGATAGCCTGTTCGACGCGGGTTTTACTCCAGCGGACCTGCGAATCGTACAGGTAGAAGGGCGCGACATCGGGGTCATGGCCGTGACACGATGTCCCTCAGAATTGTTCTTGGACAACATCCAAGTGGCGCCCGACTATCAAGGGCGGGGTCTAGGGACAGCGCTTATCCGCGATCTGCAGGATCAAGGGCGGATCGAGGGCGTACCATTAACTTTGCAAGTCATCGTTAGTAATCGGGCACGGACGCTATACGCGCGGCTGGGCTTTGTCATCAGAGAGCAGTCGAACACCCACTACCAAATGCGCTGGTCGCCCGAGTTGATACCTAAATAGGCTGCAGCAGTGATGAAACGCGATACTGTAAGCTCTGCGCTGTCACGACGTGTGTATTGGGACCAAAGCGCCACGCGAGATTCCATCAGGCCCGAAATTGAGGACACCATGATCCAGACGCGCGGCCTGCGCCGCATCTTTAAAAGCCGGAAGTCCCAGGTCCTGGCAGTCGACGGAGTTGATCTCGACGTCCGCAAGGGAGAGATATTCGGCTTCCTGGGACCGAACGGGGCAGGGAAGACGACCACCCTGCGCATGCTCTCGACACTGTTGCCGCCCAGCGGCGGTGAGGCGACCGTGGCCGGCGCGGATCTGCTCAGGGAGCCGGGCAGAGTGCGTGAGCGGATCGGCTATGTCAGTCAGGTGGGGAGTAGCTTCCCCGAAGTCTCGGGACGCACCGAACTGGTCCTGCAGGGCCGCCTCTATGGAATGAGCGCGAAGGATGCCGGCGCCCGTGCTGCCGAGTTGCTGGCGTCTCTCGACCTGGCGGATTGCGGCGACCGGCAAACGAAGACCTATTCGGGCGGTCAGAAGCGGCGGCTGGATATCGGAATCGGATTGATGCATCTGCCGTTATTGCTGTTCCTCGACGAGCCCACTACGGGCCTTGATCCACAGAGTCGCGCTCGCATGTGGGACGAGGTACGTCGTCTTCGCGACGGAGGCACAACAGTCTTTCTGACCACGCACTACCTCGAAGAGGCGGACGCGCTCTGCGATCGTCTGGCGATCATCGACCACGGCCGAATTGTCGCGGGCGGAACTCCAGATGAACTCAAGCGCCAGGTGGCAGGCGATGTGGTGACTCTTGGCGTCAGTTGCGAGCACGAGAAGGCACTGCAGATGCTGAGTGAGCAGCCGTTCGTGCGCGAGGCTAGCGAAGAGGAGGGTTCACTGCGCCTCTACGTGGACCGCGGTGAGACCGCAATGCCAGCGATCCTGCGTCTGCTCGATAGCGTAGGCATTGAACTGACGTCGCTGTCGCTGGCTCGGCCCAGCCTCGACGATGTGTTCCTGCGCCAGACCGGCCGATCGCTTCGCGAAGCGGCGTAGCGGACTGAGGAGGAGCAGAAATGAAGCTGCTGCGTGACACTGGGCTGGTCTTCAATCGGTACATCGGGATCTTCCTGGGAAACCCGGCGTGGGTGATCATCGGGCTGGTCCAGCCGGTCCTGTATCTGTTATTGTTCGCGCCCCTGCTCAAAAGCATTGCGGCTACCCGCGGCTTTCCCCCTGGAGGCGCCTACAACGTCTTTGTGCCCGGCCTGCTGATCCAGCTGGGGCTCTTTGGGGCCAGCGGCGTGGGTTTTGGCTTGATTGCCGAGCTTCGAGCGGGCGTGATCGAGCGATTTCGCGTCACGCCGGTGAGTCGCTTCGCGTTGCTGTTGGGGCGGGCGCTTCGCGATATCCTGGTGCTGGTGGTGCAATCCCTTATCTTGCTCATCCTCTCCATTCCCTTTGGCCTGCATGCCACACTATGGGGCGTGCTGGTGATGGTGGGTCTGGTGGCACTTATCGGTCTGGGCATGGCGTCCCTCGCCTACGCCGCGGCGTTGGCGCTCCGCTCCGAAGATTCGTACGCGCCGCTGATCTTCACCTTGAGTCTGCCGCTTCTGCTGCTGTCCGGCGTGCTATTGCCACTCTCGCTGGCGCCGACGTGGTTGCAGACCATCGCGGACTTCAATCCACTGTCCTATGCGGTGGTGGCGGCACGCGACATGTTCAACGGCAACGCCGGCAACCCCGCAGTCCTCAAGGGAGTAGTCATCATGCTGGCGCTGGCGGTAATCGGCGTCGTCATCGGCGCGCGGTCTTTCGATCGGGCCGTGGCCTGACCCGATCCTCCCGTTCGTCTCGCACGGTTGTCATCACCACGGGTCGAATGACTTCGGAAATCAGCCCTGGCTAAGCACCGGGCACAACGGAGACGGCGGCGTTATCGTCCGGCACAACGTTCAGTTCGAAAGCGCGAATTGCTACGGATGAGCTTCATATGCATTCAGGCACCCGGGTGCGCAGAAGTAGAGGTCACCGGAGCGATACTGGGCAGTCGCTTCGTCGACCGACATACCGCAGACGGGGTCGCGGGCATAGATCGCAGCTTCGGATAGCGTCGGCTCGGCAGAGTCGAACATACGCTGCCCCAAAATGTCAAAATCCTGGCCATGTCCCGCGCCAACCACCTCGGTGAAGGAGGCGAGGAAGATACCCATGAGTTTTCCCTGTGCCCGCGTCGCCTCCTGCTCACGTCGCAGGTCGGCATAGTTGACCTTCTCCAGCGCGACGTCCAGGACTCCTTTGTAATCGCCGCTGTCGTACACCCATCTGGTTGTTGAGAGGTAGGGGAATTGGTCTTTGCCGACAAAATTGCGACGTCGCAGCTCTGCTGGGTCGATGTTTAATTCGTAGACTGCGTTCTGGACCAAACGCTCAATGAGGTAGGATGTCTCAGTCACGCGGAACGAACAGCGGCATGCCACCCCGCTCGGCGCCCTGTTGGTGTACACACCGTCGGCCTCGATCGTGGCAGTCGGCATGTCGTACGATCCGGTGACGATGGAGAACAGACCGGACTTGGATTTAGTGGGTTGGGCGTCGGCGAAGAAGGCGCCATTATCGCTCAGCAATTTGACTCGCAGGCCAAGCATCGTTCCGTCGTTCTTGAGTGCGAGCTAACCGGTCATGTGATAGTCGCGCGCAAAGCCGGTTGAGATCAGGTTCTCGGAACGATCCTCGATCCACTTGACTGGCTTTCCTAGCAGCAGCGAAGCAACGGTCGCTACCACGTAGCCGGGATAGACCGGCACCTTGTTACCGAATCTGACGCTGATGTCCGGAGATATCACCCGGATCTCGTGTTCCGGAATGACGGAGACGTTCAACTGGAACAAGACGGGGCTGCGTGCATCATGACCATTGGGGTGGAAGATGTTCTCGCCTGGCTTCAGCCCTGGGACGTACCTCCAAAGTATTGGGTGGACTGGTTAGCAGAGCACCTTAACCGTGTCGGAGCACGTCGCGGTTGAGAGGTAATGGCAGCCTTGCAGGGCGATCATCTCCAATTAAAGTTTACGAGGCCCCGGTGACGATCCCGCGAATGGCCACGCCAATCAGGAATAGGGACGCCGCCGCAAAAATAAGCGAGTCCTTCCGTTGAGTTCCATTCGAGGACAGGAAGTAAGCGGAAGGAAGGGTGAGCACGGCGACCACGCCATAGAGGTAATGAAGACTGTCATGCGGTGGAGTCCCTTGGGCACGCAGCAGCAGACCGATGACGCCCTGGGTGATAATTACTCCTTCGGCGATGATCAGCGCACCGAGGTATCCACCGGATGGGTTGGAACCTCGCAGGAACAGCACAAGACCATAGCCGGCCATGAGTGCGCTATAGAGTAACAGCACGCGCGAAAAGCCCTGATGTAAATAGAGCACTACGTCTTGAGTGGTAACGGCTAGCAGGCTCGCGAACACAGCCGGGCTCCCTCCGCCGGAACGAGTAGCTGATTCACCATGACATGAAGCGTCACGTAGGTCGAAATGTGGAGGATCGGAGTCGGCCAGATAGTCATTGGAGCGGATGCGGCGTGTAGGGTTCAGAACTATCGTTACCGTCGGAGCGCCCACGGTCGTAGTGCCGATTATCGGGTAAGGGGCGTACCACATTCGGGGCACAAGTTGGCTCCGTCCCAGGCACCTCGATCTGTCGTCCTCGGAACCACCATCCGTCGGCCCGCGGGGTGTATTCGATATTTTTAGACATGCCCGGTGGTTCCCGGTCCATCGCCACGACCTGCGACTTGATTCCGTTGAGCGCATGCGCGCGGGGCGAGGATGGCCGGGACGGAGCCACGGTCATACGCGCGTGGTACTGTGGGGGCACGTGTCCACGATGCCGTCCACGACTTGCCTGCGCTCACTGCGGCGCGCCATCGTGTGAAGCCGTAAGCCGAGGGAAGAATTTCACCCCCGCGGATAGGCCGGCGCCGTCCATGAGGGTTCGCAGCGCCTGTATGCTGAGAAATCGCTGCTCCGGCGGCAACCGTGTGTCCAGGTCCGGCGTCTCCAGAATCCAGGGAATCCGGCGCAGCTCGGGCTGTGCCAGGAGGTGCTGAAAGCCCTCGCGCCCGATGTAGCCCTCACCGATGACGGCGTGTCGATCTCGGCGGCTCCCGCAGGGAACTTTGGAGTCGTTAACGTGTAGTAGGACCAGACGATCCAGGCCGATCAAAGTCTGGGTGTCGTTCACCAGGCGGACTGCCGTCGCCGGATCCAAGAAGTCCCAACCAGCGCCGCATAGGTGAGCCGTATCAAGCGCTATCTTTAGCCGCCGATGCCCTCTCGCTAAATCGAATAACGCCGCTAGTTCCTCCAAGGTAGACCCGATGAGGCCGCCTGAACCCGCGCTGTTTTCCAGCACGAGGTCGACCGTGTCGGGCGTGTTCTCGAGAATCTCCCGCAGTCCCTCGGCGACGATGTCGCGCACCGCTCCAAATCCTCGTCCGCCGTGGCTTCCGATGTGCGTAACGACGCCAGCCGCCTGCAGTGGCTCGCCGGCTTGTAGAGTGGCAACCAGTGATGCTCTGGAGCGGGTGCGGAGCGTGTCGTCCGTTGACGCCAAATTGATGAGGTAGATGGCGTGAATGAACAGCGGATCGACGCCCTGCTCCAGGCGAGCCCCCAGCAATCGTGCCGTCTCCTCGGGCCGGCACACGGGCGGTTTCCAGGCGCCAGGACTGGAGGCAAAAATCTGTACGCACTCCACGCCCTGGGCACGGGCCTCGCTGATCGTGACTTCCGGTTTTCGGCCGAGTGAGAGGTGGCATCCAAGTCTAGGAGCGGCGTCGGTTTGACAGATGTTCATCTCGCCACTATGCTATTCGACATGGAGAAGGAAAGGACGCAAGAGACACGTACCGAGAAGCAACCACTAGGGCCTGTTTTCAAAACGTGTCAAAATCGGTAGACTCGTGGTATGAGCAGACGAGATTTGACCAATGAGCAGTGGGAGCGGTTGCGGTGGCTGCTCCCACCACAGCGAGCACGTCGTGGCCGCCCCGCGAAGGATCATCGCCGGATCATCAATGGCATGGTATGGATGCTGCGCACCGGCGCCCCTTGGCGCGACCTCCCCGATGAGTACGGTCCCTGGCAGACGGTGGCCACCCGCTTCTATCGCTGGCGTAGAGCCGGCATCTGGGACCGTATCCTGGCAGAGCTGCAGGAGGAGGCGGATGCTGCCGGGGATCTGGACTGGCACCTGCATCATGTCGACGGCACCATGATTCGCGCCCACCAGCATGCAGCGGGGGCGCAAAAAGGGGGATCGATCACCTGAGGTATCCCGATGAGGCGTTGGGCCGCAGCCAGGGAGGGTTTGGTACCAAGATCCATGTGCGGGCGGAGGGGAA
>JAABUZ0100000301.1_pt1 | contig 126448 bp, 109 predicted proteins | sample 5562091 | NCBI WGS metagenome assembly JAABUZ01 (sample SAMN12813069, study PRJNA571459) | rock metagenome | isolation source: Antarctica rocks | place: Antarctica: Victoria Land, Linnaeus Terrace sud | collected 2015-12-21 | reverse complement strand
CTTTATATATAAAATTGCTTATATATATAGTAAAACTATTAATATAACTATAAATATAATTAGATATTGTAGTTTCTCTATTATAATAATAATAATAATATTTTAAAAAAAAAGATTTATTAGAATATTATTAATATCTACTTGATTATTAGTATATATTATTATATTATTACTTAAATTCAAACTTTAAAATATATTAGAGATTGTCTTTATTTGTGTTAGACTAGCAAGATAGACAAGTCTTATTACTTTAATTTTATTCTAATATATAAGTTTGTATAAAAACTTTGTATAAACTAGTACAAATCTATATAAACTTGTTAGCTTTATAAATAATAAATTTGTTCAAACGCTATAACATTAATAATCTTGGAATTTTTAAATTTAAGCTTATAAGTTTAATTTGTTGTCAAAGACTCTTTCTATTAATTATCTACGCTAGGTAAGTTATTCTATTTTATACAAAGATTTTGTACAAATATTATCTACACTTTGTACAAATTGCTTGTTCAATTGTGTGCAAATCTTGTTGTAATATTCTTATATTTGTATCTATTTATATCGATAATTATGTTATTCTATGCTCTTTATAGTAAACAATCTTTGTAGCTTGTTATTTAGTAGTCTTAAGTAGTTTTATGTAATTGTTGATGTAAACTCGTACAATTGATGTATATCTATTAGTGTCTAGTAATACGATGTACTCACGAAAGATGTCTTGAACTTATTGTATTATTTAAATATCTTCGTACTCTTCTTTACAAATTTATGAACATATACTATTTAGAGCAAGTCTTTGTGCATTTGTTAACAATTTCTATTAATTAGTCTATGTGTCAATAGCTTGCGATCAAATATATTACGTACAATAACATAGAACTTTTTACAAATCTTTTACAACTCTCTATCGCATATCAAGAATGTTAGTTAATAACTTTACAAACTTCGTAGAGTTTAATATCGAATAATGAGAGAAATTTAAAATCGAGTTGCGAGATAATTACTCGAGTGACTCGATCGATTTCGATATAGAATTTGAGCAAACTCGTGAAAGATTAATTAAGAATAGTACGATCTTGATCGAGTCTAAACTTGACAATACTTGCTTGAAATTTTTAGTGAAACTCAAGTCTATAATTAGAAGAATTCCATGATATGCTATTATCACATTGGGTTTGACTAATTTGTATAAAATTGAAATCGTAAAGCTACGAACAAATCTATTGTTCTACAAACTTGATTCAACGTTATTTATTCGAGCAAAGACTATAAGAGTTAAACTAATCGCGTCGAGTTAAGTCATCGAGTTCGAACTAGATTTCTAGCTCGTCAAGACTCGATTTGAATCAAAAATCTTAACCCAAGTATTTAGATTAAGTCAAAGAATAAATATGAAGTACTTAGCGTATAACTTGACTCGACTCGCCAAGACTTGAAAAATTTAAATTATTTTTAAAAAAGTGCATTAATTAATTTGTTTATAATATTATATAGTAATGCATTTAGATAATGCATTTGTACGTTATTTGTGCGTTATTATTTTTAAACTATTTTTAGTAATTCAAATAATGCGAATTTTTTTAAAAATAGAAAATCTTGGCATTTTGACGTCATTTTCGATTGCTTGACAAGTCGATCGAGTCGAGTCAAAAAATCGTTAACTCGAGATCAATTCCAAGTCGAGTTAAGAGATTGATATCGAGTATTCGAGTTAAGTTAAAATGTTGATATCAAAACCTAATCCAACAATCAATCTAATAAGAATTATAAGGACGAAGTCTTCGAATATAAGTTTGTTTCAAATAAACATTGTTTCACGTATTATAACAATAATTAATATTAATTTTGTGCAAAGTATAACAAGCATTAAGCTAAGCGCCCAACAAGAAAGTTTATAGAAAATGAAGATAACGAAGATTCAACTATATCTAGTGATGCGTATTGTCGCTTCTTTATTGTACTTCTATACTAATATTGTATAACAATATTTAAGAAGATAAATATCGTTTGTAGAAACAAAAGAAGCGATTCGAAACTAATAAGTATAAACGAGATAAAGAGAAAGAGTAACACTAATTTGTACAAGAAGATCTACAAAATGCACAAGTCTATGACGAGACATTACAAAGAGCTCGCTAGAGATGCTTTGACAAATAGTAAGTAGTTCGATGCGAACGACATGAGTTGATGCAATAGCGAACAATAGCATGAAGAGTGTTGAAGTAATCAAATAGCTTGGCGACATTCAATAATATGCGCGAGATTAGTGTTGCTTTACAACTTCTTGGATGTTTGTAGTGCGATCATGTTGATCGTCGCAATATCCAATGTGGATTTTCAAATTTCAATGTTCGGTTTTCGATTTTCGGTTTTCCGAAAATTTTCTATTTTGACCTTAAGCAGGGTATCGGCCACCGTAGCATGTTTCTAGTACGTGTCCAACGATTATATCTTGCACTATTCTCGGTCACATGACCCCGAAGTCGCTCTTGAGACTATTCTTTCGCCCAAGAATTGATAAAAGTCTCTCTCGCCCTTGCGAAGTTGCGCTAGCAGAGCCTTGTGTGCTTTGAGTCAACCAACATGGCGATGCATATATCGATGTGTAACCTTCGAAGCAAGCTTGCAATATTCGGCTCCGTTCCTGCCCTTGCCCTACTAGTCTTGCCACTCTGAAAGATCCGTATTATGCTATCATTATGATATCTTGACAAAGGCATCCTTTCCCCAATCCAACAATCCCTATTCCAAGTAACCCAATAACCCCCATCTCAAACAAATCAAGAAGTCTCAGTCTACTGACTAAGCAACCCACCCACCATCAGAAAGCCATCCCCGGACCCGCCCATCCTCCCCTGAAGGACACCACCCCGCCACCCAGGCTCACAGCACCCCTCCCTCCCTCCCTCACTCCCTCCCGTCCACACCCTCAAAACCCCCCCACCCCCCCAAACCCCAACCCCAACCCCAACTCCACCCCCCCTACTACCATCCCCCACATCCCCCCCACCTCCCTCACCCTCCCCACACCACCACTAGCAGGCATCATCGCCGCCGCCGTCGCACTCCCCTGCACACTCCCAGCGCACCCCACCCCGCTGCACTTAGTGGATGACGACGCGGGGCTCGTGGTGCTCGTGGTGCCGGCGCCTGAGCTTGAGGCTGTGGTGGTGCTGTTGCCGCTGGTAGGGAAAGGCGGTGCGACTGCTGCTGCTACGTTGGCATGTGCTGCTACGCTGCCTGGTGGAGCCACTGCTGCTGCGTTCGCGGATGCAGGCAGGGTGGTGCCATTCTGTGCCGGCGCTTGAACTTGTTCTGGTGAGGCTGTGGAGGCTGGTTCTGGCGCTGGCGATACGGCGGTGGCGTTCTCGGGCGCGGATAAGGGTGCGGATAGGGGTGCTGCGATGGGGGTGGAGGGGAGAAGAGCGGTGGAGGTAGAATGAGCGGCTGGTGCGGGCGCGAGAGTTGCAGGGGCTTGGAGCTGGCCGTCGGAGATTTCGGAGACGAGGTTTGGAGGGGAGGGGGGGAAGGAGGATTGTGCGAGAGTGGGGGTGGAGAGGGTGAGAGTGAGGGTTAGGAGGAGGAGGGTGAGAAGGGGGTGAGGGTGAGGTTGAGGGTGAGGCATTGTTTGTGGTGGTGTGGTGGTGGGTATGGGTCGATGTGAAGAGTGGAGGAGGGAGAGGGGAGAGGGAGGAGAAGTGAAAGTAGAAAGGAGGATGCATTTCTGTTATTAAGTGGAGCTGCAAGGGGCGCTGGTAGATGCTGAGGAATGTAACACAAAACAATTAAATCCACGTGGAAAAGCTCAGACCAGTAAGAAGGAATTTGTCGATAGATAGATAAAGCAGGAAAAACTTCAGCTGGGCTGGCGAGCTCGACATCCATCGAGCATCTCGATCTTGTAGCAAAATCTTGGAGCGGCGGCCGGATAAAATTCCCAGTGGCGATTTCAGGTATGGCGGATCGTATCCTACAAATATCTCTTACATTCTCTTCAAAGCATCGGCTTCCGCGCCCACCCACTCAGACACCTCCACCCCGCCCCAGTGCTCTTCCCCTCCTCAAGCACACTCGCCACCCCCTCCAACAGGTTCTCCTTGCCCATCTCCATCTGCACCTTCAACATCCACTGCTCCCACGCCCAGCTCCCCACCAAACCACTCATAGAGGCCGCATCCCCCGTGCTCCCCACAGGCCCCTGCACCGCCTCCATGCCCTTCCCATCATGCGTCGAAACATCGGGCGGCGGCGTCTCCGGCGGCACATACGCGTCCCTCTGCGGCGCTCCCATGGGCAGGAACGTCCACGCGCGCTTGATGTCGTCGAAGCCTGCTCTGCGCACACGGCCCAGCCAGGATTTGGTTGGTGAAGGGTCGTAGCCGCGCGTCTTGAGGTTGAAGCCGAACTCGACGGAGGCGGCGGTGCCGAGGGGGCCGGCGTTGACGATTTCGGAGTCGAGGAGAAAGAACTCGATATACCCGCAGGGTTTGAGGCAGCGGAGGCATTCGCGCAGGCAGAGATCGTACTCGTCTTCGGCGGCGGTTTTGAGGTGGGTGAAGAGGGAACGGGCGGAAATGACGGTGAAGTAGTTGTCTGGGTAGGGGAGCTGCCAGAGGTTGGAAACAGGTGTGCGGCGGACGTTGGAGGGGCCACGGATGGGTGGGCTCGGTGCTTGAGTCTCGGTTGTGGCGGTGTACACTTTGACGTTGGTGTACTCCTGAGAGCAATGCCATGCCCAGTCACAGTTGGGCTGACCTCCGATATCGAGCACACGGACGTAGTCGTTCGGTGCAAGGTCATCCCTCATGTGGAACGCTGCACATTTCAATGCTTTGGTAGCCGGACTATGGAGGAGGCTGCCGCCGTTCAGGAACTTTTGAGCTTCGATCACCCACGTGGCCGCGGTGACCTGCTCAAGCGCTTGACGCTCCCTCTCGACCTGTGCGAAGACTTTCTGCTCTGTTGTCTGTTCGCCGGCTTCTTCATCCTTGCCTGGGAACATCGAGACGGGTCTAAGAGGAGTAGGACGATCCGCTTCCATGATATGGTGATTGCCTTGAAGCTGCTCAATATGCGCCTCGGGCATGGCAATACGCGCTGCCTGGAGCGAGTCTGATCTAGTACGTCTGTGCGTAAAAGCGTCTCCCTCAGAAGAATCCCTCACGATATGCTGGAAAGCGTGATAGAAGATCGAGTCCGACTTAACCTTGGCAGTCGTTGGCGATTGACCTTCGCTTCCGATGAATCGAACGGCTTTCCTTAAAGGTGAACCCATCGTGTCCATCCGACCATGCATGCTGGGCCTTCTGACAGGCGAACCTCCTACTTCATTCACAGGATTCGTCTCTCTCAGCGCAGACATGTACGAGGTCTGAGCTGCAAGCCATAGGCTCGTACGGTCGAGAGTGTTGTTTGCCACTACCTTGATGGTCTTTTCGTAATCCTCATCGTAATTTTCGGTCTCATCCGCGGCCTCCACCAAGGGGCTACTTTCGGGCTCGCATGCAAAATGCGCAGTGCTCGCAGACTTCAATGGCGGTTGTCGAGCAGTAGGTGGCCCTTCGGTATCGGCATCGTCGAATTCGACAATTCGCTCAACGGCGTGGCACGGATCACTGTTCCAAGGGCAATTGTAGAAGTTCTCCGCAGTAGTAGACGAAGGAGGTATGACATCGCGGTCTGTACCCAAGCACCAGGTATGCCTCGCATTGTTTCCTAGAGAGGAAAAAAACCCACCGGGCGATGGTATGCTCAAATCGGACAAGCTATACTCGGAACTGTGCGACACTGGCGTGAAATCGACACTGTTTGGCCGAGGTGGTCGGACGGCGACCTCCTGCATTTCACCGACTGGCTGCTCATCTTGAATGTCTGGCTTCTCGGGGATCTCGAGGGAAAGGTGCTGCAAGGTGGCCATTGCTTGGGGAGGCAGTTGCACGCCGGAGTCTGAGCAGCCACTATCAGACCCTAGAACAGGACTATCCGGTGCCGGCATGTCCTCGCCAAACCCAAAATCCCTGATGATTGTACCATCGTCAAAGTTCTCTTCTGTATACCATCGAGCTGCTTCATCTTCACCAACATCGAGACCTGGAGTTGTAGGTTCGTTCAATTCGAAGACAGTAGCCGTACTGTGAACCTGATTTCGCTTGCCCGCATTACCCCACATATGCTTGCCATGCGGATGGACCTGCATATCAGGAGTGGTGGGTGCTGTAGAACAAGCCTGAGGTTCTGACGAAGAGCTCTCATCGAGTGAGGGCAGGTAGCTCGGAGCTGGCATGTCGCGAGGTAGTAAGGAGAGAACGGCGGGTGAGATGGGGATCTTTGGCGGAAGTGGCGGAGAGCCGCCCTGGAGCTTCTGGATTGTTGGCCAAAAGCCGGGAGACGGTATGATCAAGGACGGAACCTTTTTCGGGTCTGTTCGCGAGTCTGTGGAGCTACTCGGGGATACCGATCGAGCGATCCCGACTTGTGGGAACATCGACGCTCTGATGTCTTGACCAAGATCGGAATCATCGTCAGAGATATCATAAAGGTCATCGTAGTCTTGCGACTGCCGATGCATCCTGTAGTAGGAGGAATTTGAGGATGTCAACGATGGTACCGGTGATGTTGATTCGATTGATCGCGTTGACCCAGACGTTCTTGTCCTTCCACGGACCTCGAGCTCTCCGCGTTGTGGGCAAAACTCGGCAGCTTCATCCTCGCTATATTCGTCTTCTATTATAGTATTAAGTACGTGTTTCCGGACCTGCCGTGGTGGTGGCTCATATGTAGTAGCGGGTAAAATGTAAGCATCCATACTGGAAATCGGGTTATGCTTTTCTGCTTATTGACAAAGGAGGGAATGAATGGTAATAGGACCTAAACAAGGTAATGCCCGATCAACGGACTGGTAAGAATAGGTGCGTGCTCGATCAACGAACACCACGTGAAAAGGCAACAAGGCAAAGATGCGGGACGAAAGTAGGCAATTAAATCTATACGTAGAAACAAGGCAACACAAGAAGATGCGATCAGCTCAGGTACAAAGTGGCCCCCGCGTCGACCATATATTGCCCGCTTGAAGAGGAGCAGCTAAGCTTTCCCGCCATACTCGGCGGTTGCAAGCCATCTGCTGGCAAAGTGCTAAGAAAAGGCAGCATGCAGGAACTAAGCAATTAAAGGCGTCAGCGAACAGAGGTAGACGCAAAGAACGATGAGCCTAAAGAACAGGCGCCAATAGGAGCATTCCCAGTGAATAGAAAGAGGGGGGTGAGAACCCAATCGACTGGATCCACGACCAGACGTTGAAAGAGAGCGTCTCCATTCATTGCGTTGATTGGATGCTTGTGCATGACCGTTACGCGCCCACATCCTGGTTTAATTCTATCTTCGGCGCGTGGGTTATCTTGGGCATTGTTAATCGAAGGTGGTAGTCGAAGCATGAATCCCGAAGCTATAGATGGAAACCCATCCGTTTGCAACGAGGGTACCCCAGAGTGCGTGCCTCGAAGCACTAGAATCTGCTTGAACATGAGGGGAAAAAAAGCCGTCGAGAAGAGGTCTTGGCGGATACTCCACGCTAGCTCTTCTTGAGGGGAGACTTCGGCAGTACTATGCCAAGACTTTCTCGGACGCACGTGACGAGCGTGGGATTTCTCTCCAGATAGCTTCCATAATACCAGCTCATCAATGCCATTGAAGCCAATTGTGATGATCCGACGGAACTGATATCTCTTTACAAACACTTGACCATTCGCCAGCAATGCCTCCGCAAGCCATCATCGCTCCCTCCATCCTCTCCGCCGACTTCGCATCCCTAGGCGCCGCCTGCACCGACACAATTAGCCATGGCGCCGACTGGTACCGCTCTCCTCTCTTTCCAGCCAAGGCGCTCCAAACCGATCCTTAGCAACATATTGGACCGCTATCCCTTTTTCCTTTCCCCATTCAATGCCTCCAGCCGCCGAGAAACCCATTACGCTTAGCAGCGCGCCGTAGCAATGCCCATGCTAACCCCAACCTCAGGCTCCACATCGACATCATGGACGGGCACTTCGTCCCCAACATAACCTTCGGCGCCCCCGTCGTCTCGAAAATCCGCCCACACGTCTCCCGCCCCAACGCCGCTCACGGGAAAGGGACGTTTGACTGCCACATGATGATCGCCGAGGTGTTAGCCCCTCCACCCCTTTCCACCTCCCCTACCCTCATCCTACAACTACGGTATGCTAACGCACCACCCCCACCTCCTAGCCCAAGCGCTGGGTCCAAACCTTCAAAGACGCCGGCTGCGACCTCTACACCTTCCACCACGAAGCCGCCCTCTCCTCCACCGCAGCCGAGACCCCAGCCGGTGCGTCCGAGCTAACGACAAGTCCGCGGGAGATGGTGTCATATATCCACTCCGTGGGCATGCTAGCCGGCGTAGCCATCAAGCCCGAAACGAGCGTCGACGTGCTGTACGAACTCCTCGAGAGCGCTGACAAGCACGAAATCCCCGACGTAGGTCTCCCCCCCCCTTCTTCTCCCTCTGCACCCTCCTTCTCCCCCTCCCCATCTCACTCCGCCCCCCCCGCCAACCCAACTAACCCTCCCCCTTAGCTAATCCTAATAATGACCGTCCACCCCGGCTTCGGCGGCCAACAATTCATGCCCTCTTCCCTCCCCAAGGTCGCCGCACTCAGAAAGAAGTATCCGGAGTTGAATATCGAGGTCGATGGCGGGCTGAGCGAGAAGACGGTGGATCAGGCGGCGGCGGCGGGGGCGAATGTCATTGTGGCCGGGTCGGCGGTGTTTGGGGCGGAGGATCCGGGGGAGGTTATTAGGGTGTTGAGGCGGAGTGTGGAAAGGGGGGGGAGGGGTAGTAAAGTGTGATGGGAGGTATCAGAAGCGCTTGTGTGTTGGTGTCTAAGGGGAACGATATGATGAGATGACGATGGACGGATCGACCAATGACAATTCGCTGAAGAGGCAAGCCGTCAAAACGCATCATATGCCCTGCGGCGACAGTCATGGAGCCATCTTTATGAGAAACGATTCATAAATATGGACACGGCCCCCTCACCAAGGCCTCTATGCTTGCCGGAAGATGGAACAACACAATTGCTATGTATAATTTGACGTTGGTGACAGCCTTATATACGAAAAAGAATCTCAGTCCACCAACCTCGACGACGCGCTTAATTCACCATGGATCAAGTACGCTGCCTCCTCCACCCAGCCCTCTGCACTTCCTCGTGGCAACCGTCCCATTAAGTAAGTGCCATCTACGCGCTCAATCCACCATAGACCACCCACCCTCTCATCTCCACCAGCCCTCTGCACTCCCTCCTTCCTCTGCACCCACGCCTCCCCTCCCGAAACCACCCCATCAACTCCCCGCCCCCTCCCCCCTCCTCCTAACCCCAACCCTACACCCCACCGGCTTCCTCAAAAACCCCTCCCTCGTAACCAACTCCCCCTCCCTCAGCTCAAACGCATACCGCCTGAACACCGTCGCCACAATCAGCGCCAACTCCATCTCCGCCACATTCCGCCCCACACAGCTCCTCGGCCCATAGCCAAACGGTATAAAGCTCGCCTTCTGCCTTTCTGTCAAGCTATCGGCGTCCCATCGTTCCGGACGGAAGGAGTCGGCGTCGGGGCCCCAGATGGTGGTGGAGTGGTGGATTGTGTAGGCGGGGACGGAGAGGACGGTGCCGGGTGGGAAGGAGTGGTTGCAGAGGGTGATGCCGGGGCCGGGGGGAACGACGCGGGGTAGGCCGAGGGAGGAGGTGGAGTGGATGCGGAGGGTTTCGTTGATGGTGTTGTGGAGGCTGGTGGGATGGTCAGTAGGACGAAATATGGGGGGGGGACGCGAAAGGACGTACTAGGGTAGGTCTTTCACGGCTTCGAAGTCCGGGACGTCGATTCCATCTGGGATTGCTTCATCGAGTTCCTTTTGTAGCTTGTCGACGACCCCAGGGGTTTTCAAAACCCAGAATAGCAGCGCGCAGCTCGTGTTGCTCGTGGTGTCGCTTCCCGCGATCAATTGCGTTAGCGCCTCCGCCGTCAACTCCTCCCTCCCGAGCTTCTCTCCGTTTTCATCCTTGCCCTCCATTAACCTTGCCAGTAAATCCACGCGATCGCTCTCTTTTCCACTTTCCAAGCGCTCATTGACTCTCGCTACAGCAATGCCTGCAAGATCTTCCACAGCCTGCAGGCCATCGCGGAAGAAGCGGTCAGGGAGATATTTGGCGTATGGTTTTAGCGCAGGGTAGCAGCCCAGCGTGGCAGAGACCTCGCCGCGACGGTTGAGGACTTGGATGGCCGGGGCGTACGTTAGGGGGCTGGAAGGGGTCTTTCTGACTTCTGCAATGTCTTTGCCCTGGGGGAGCATGCCGAAGGGTTTGCCGAATGCCTGTGACCTCCGTCAACACGTTCATGCTTCTGTTTTGGCCTTTGATGTCTCCATGTGTCTTTACTACATTATCTCTTGTTGCTTCTTCTCCCGCCCCTAGGAAATAAGAGCTGTGAGACTGACCAGGTCGCCAATGATATCGAAAGCCAGGTAATTGAACCAATGCAGCGAGTCAATCTCTGCGTATCGTTGTCCATTCTCCACAGTGGTGGCAGAGATACAGTCCCATTGCTTGATCAGCTCTCGTAGGTTGTAGGTCATATATTGCTCGAACTGCGAGATCGACTTGGTGCTGAAGGTATGGGAGACGGTCTTTCGCTTGCGTGTATGTTCGGCACGGTCACGAGTATTGAAGAGACCGCGGTGGATGGAAACGAAGGCGTCGTAGTATTCACTGTTTCATCCCGGCAGTAAGCGGATATCAAGGTGCTGATTTTGAAAAGATTTGTCATTCATCGTACCTTTTCAGCCAGCCTCCCCCATGGGAGTAAATGACTGTTATAGCCTCATTGTCCGCAATCGAGACGTGGTTGGGCTGTATGCGAACAAGCTTGCCGTACTTCTTGTGGGCAGCGTCTACGGCTGCGAAGCGTCTCCCACGCCTGCATTGGTAGAGTAGCCAAAGATTGGAGAAGGCGGCAGGGAGCGGGCCGGGAATGTCACGAATAGCATGAGAGCGAAGGTAGGGTAAGAGATAGAAGATGAACGGTAGGAAAAGGAGACTGTAGGGTGTCAACAGGAAGGAGAGAAATATTGTTGACGCATCAAGTTGAGTAGTAGGGGATGAAGATCAAAGGTAGCAACGACGAAGTAGACAAGGACTGAACCCTCTATGTTCGGGACAAGAGGACCAGCTCACATTATTACATCGTAGAACAAGGACGGGTAGCTGCGGCCAGCGCAGCTTGCTATGAAAGCACACTGGAGTACTCTGTTGATAGTGTCGGTACGAAGTGATCGCTCGATGTTTAAGTGGGGTAGGACTGGGCAAATGGAGAAAATCGCCCGATCGAGCTCTCCGCCAATCAGTGCGATGCTCTCTCCCTCAGTCACGTGATGTCCCTCGGCTGCCCCCACATTGCCGCTTCTGAATTTGAACACCATGGCATCTGTAAAATCCTTTACTGATAGCGTGTAGACCCCGAACGATGTGACGAGCCTTCCATGGTCCGTACTATTCATCTTCGAAGTGATACCGGATTCTTCACGCAGCTTCAGCTGGGCAACGGAGCGATGGGAAACGGCGAAACCACGTGTCGCACTTGTGGGACCTCCTTCGCTGATCGTTAGCGACTATTAACAAAGACTGTTGAAACCCTGAGGGAAACTACACTTACAGCTTCTCATCTCTGACTACACGACTGCAGATAATCTCGAGTCGTTGGACTCTACTGGTACTTTCGCGGGCTCCACCATATTTCCCGTGTTTGAAGGGCACGCATCTTACCTCCAGGAATTCTCAATGTGGTACGTTTTGACGGAGCTAGTTCACGAGCTCCATTGCGAAAACATTGTTCAATCGGAATCCACTAGCTGAGCTACTGAGCTCTTGATTGTTGCTCAATGGGAATTCTAGGACCGGCTTACTTTCAATCTTCCGAAACTACTCTGTTTTCATCAGAACTCCGACCGAAGGAACCTCCATCTTGATGCCGCGAGCGGTCAATACAGCGGCTGCCACTCAGTGATCTATGGTTCAGACCTGGTTGACAGCTACATGAACGCTGGTACACTTGCCTAGTCACGAAGTGCGCGGTTTTGCCGGCCTACGGTAGGAGATCGAGCTCGCAGAGCAATCTACAAGGGAGATCTATCTTTTCGATCTCTAGTAGAGAAATAATGATGCTCAAATCTCGATAAGGAAGTATCTGAGTGGGGTTTCTATGTTGATTCTGTCGTACAACCCTATCCAGTCCGGTTTCCTCTTCATGACTTCGTAGAAATCAGCCCAAACAGGCAGCGATCTACGTTCCAGGCCCATGGTTTATGTTGTATAAAACAGTATCGTATCTTCAAGTGGGAGGGAACTGTCTCCTCCTCGAGTATACTAGGACGCCGCTCCAGCGGCCATCTCCTTGGCCTCTGCTTTCTCCGTCCTAATTTTCGCTTCGGTCTTCTGCTCGAGCTTTCCCTCGTTCCTTTTTACTGTGGCTATCATCGACGCGTACGTCATCTCGGTCTAGGAGGTCGCACGCGTGGTCTCGATTCTCACCTACATGTTGATAAGCGTAGCGGCTTCATTCTGGAGCCAGAAGTTGAAAGGAGGCGGGTGTTCCTGGGTCTTTAGCATTTCGAATATGGGTGCCGTGTCCCAACCCAAAGCAGGGAAAGGCACTCGAGTTCGACAGGAATTGAAGAAAACCCTATCAGGAGAGAATTATAGATAAGCAAAGCACTGGGGAAAAGCCTCGGAATTAAAAACGTCGCAGACGATTCGAGATCGTTGGTCTTCGGCCGACGCAATCGGCCGTCGAAAAGTAGAGAAGAACGCATTGATCGTCTCATTGCAGGGCAGTACCAGGCCCCCATGCTTTTACCACACCGTGCTAACTTGCCTGGCGCTATGGCGCTAGGAAGAAGGGATTGACGTACGAGAGCCCCAGCTGTGGAAAACAGAAGCCAAAATCTTGGTGATTGTCATGTGTCGCCTTGCTCTAAGGCAGTCCACCAATAAGCTCGGAAAAGGGTGGTCCGGTCACGCCCCGGCCAAAGCACATGCCAGAAAAGGGTAGTCAGTCGGCAATTTTCCGCGCATATAATTACCCATTCGAATTCCAGAATTTAGATCGACGTCTTCGTCTACGTTCTTAGCGATTCGCGACGACATCTCGTTGAAGGTTAGATAGAACTGGCTTGAAATTTGGTCGAGAAGCTGTACAACGAGCATTTTGAGCTGATCGACGATAACAAGAACACTTTCTTTGGCGCTCTCGGTGACTTGACTTTGGAGGCTTGGGAGGCTCAAGTGAATAATGATCATCTTGGTTTTTGGGACACCGGCTCTGCGTCGGATTTCATCGAATTGCTGTGGAATAAGGGACGGAACGAAGATCTGGGAATTTTCCAGATGCCTACTGCTCCAGATTCCCACGGCCATGCTAGTCTCGCATTGACGGACAATAACGATCTCGATGGGAGTCTTGGAACCAAATCTTGACGTTATAGAGAAACAGGCTTGACGTCCTCGCATGACGACAGACAACGATCTATATTGGGAGTATCCGAATGATTTTCCTGCGATCATAGGAAACAGGCAGCGAGATGGATCGTGTACGAGACCCTTTGCAAAAGTCTCCGCCCACCCAGAAAATCGAGCGATAAAATTGCGCTCTTTCCCACCACACTTTTGATCAACAGAATCAACACATAAAGGCCTCAAAATCTCACTGATTACACATAAGATATCAAAGTCCTTGTTCTCCAAGTTTTAGCGGATTTGGAGAACATTGCATAGCTATAAAAGCGTTGCTGCGCACTAGTAAGGGTTTTGATGTTCTCGCTTATTTTTGGCAGGTGGGCGAAGATTTTTGCAAAGGGCCTCGTACATACAGCTTTGGCCGAAATCATTAGTGAACCAGGGACAAAACATGTAAACCCATGGGCTCCGCCCTATCTTGCTTGAACTCCATCTCCATAATCCGCAGCAGTAGCAGTCTCGCACAAAACGCAATAAGATTAAAGCTAAGTCGCTGCTTTTCATACATAAATGTCTGTATCCCGATTCTCACTATCGAGCGTGTCGGAAACATCATTTTCTTTCCCAAATCTCGGTCAAGAACCCGCCACTAGAGTCTGCCTGCAATCAAGCACAAAGCTATCACTTTGCACAATAAAACGACCAACCCACTGATTCACCAATGTTCTTATCAATAACTCTATTTCACAAACTTCTGCAAACCTGAGAGACATGGTGAAGTCCATGCAGTACTCACCCAAACCCCCCTTTCCCATCAACTACAGTCCCATCCCCAACACTCTCAAACACATAACAACCTTCCCACCTCCCCATCATAACCCTCAATCTCCTACTCGCTCCAACCCATACCACTCCCCACCCCCATTCCCCACCCACCTCTCCAGTATTTCCCCCCATACCTACCAATATATCCCAGCCCTCCCTTCGCTCCCAAGATCTAAGCAGCCTCCCCCCACCCCCCCACCAACTTTTCTCGAATGTGCATGGCTCTTCTCGATTGCCGCGCCCAAGAACAGCGGGGTGTCTCTTACAGCCCGACACGCTTGAACTGTTCGCAGTGTTTCGCAAATAGCCCGTGGGAATGTTACCACAGAGCGGATGGTCTTGTCGGTATTGGGGGTGGCTGCTAGTAGTGCTATTTGTTCATTCAACTCTTTGTAGATAAGTGAGAAATGGGGAGGGGAGACTCGTTCCTGTGTATGCCAACTGGCTGTGTAATGGAAGGGTCCTGGGTGGTGGGGGGTGGGGCACCAACCGGTGAGCCGACTCTCTATGGATATTGGTTTTCGTGTGCGAGTCTTTGGTGTGGATACTGGAGATGAGGTTTTGGCTTGGATTGGTCTGCTTTTGAGGGATGTGTCTGATAAGCAAGCCTTTGAGTTGTTTGGTTTCTCAAGATAGGTCTGGTTTGTGGATTTATATACAAGTCTTTATGCGTATTATGATTTCTATTGATTTATGTTCTTTGTGGGGTTGCTTGGTTGCTAAGCTGTGTGGCTGGATTGTGGAGTTATATACAAGTCGTTAAGCCTATCACGTTTCCCATCGATTTTGATCCATCCCCGAGTCGCCGGATTTTGCAACCCACATGTCCGATTTCTTAGTTTATATACAGATATATATGCGTATCAAATTTCCTATCGCGTTGATCTTTGTTCATAACACCTTTCCGATTGCGCTGGTATCCTTTCATAACATCTTTCCCTTCGAGCTGGTCTCTGTTCGTAAAATCATTTTCTCCCAAAATGTCGTACCAGTCGAGGTCCTCCAATTCTGCATGCCATCAAGATCCAGTTCGCCAGCCTTCGGGGTATTATCCGCCTGCAGAAATCTAATTCGAGTAATGCCCAAACGGCCAACCCTGACCCACCAACGCCAAAGATTGCCAAAAGCAAATTGTTCCCAGCGTCGTTTCATCTATGTCTAAACTGTATCAGCTGTAAGTTGTGGAAAAGTGGATTGGGATGTTGTCATAGCGTACCAGTCAATTCGTGGTTGTTCTAAGTAGGGGCCGTTACCCCATGAACAGTGTAAGGCGAAGAAAAGTCCCATTAGTCTGATGGAAGAAGCATTGGTTGGTGGATAGTCAAATGGAAGGAAAGACTCTCAAGGCTCGCGCTCGTCGTCCGTGATCTCGTCGTGATCGTCGTCGAACCAGTCGTTGACGCCTCCGAGAAGCATCTTCCATACATTGCCGTCAGCCGAAGTGGTATCGATGATATCTCTGGAATCCAGTAAATTAAGTCAGCATACAATCATGTTGAGGGAAGATTACCAGATCAGTGAGTTGGACGATGGGAAGAGTATACAAGCGGAAACAGGGCCGAACGTACAACTCAAGTCCAAGCCCGGAATCCAGTTTTTGGAGGCGCCGTTTACCCTCCGCATTATTCCCAAAACGAATGAATTGAATACCAATATGCTTGTTCGGCAGCCTGTGCTCCTGTAATAAGGAGACAAGTCTCTTAATCTCCTTGACCAAGGTACATCCAGGCTGCCAGACCCCGTCCGTCAGAACGTAGAGGCTGAGTCGGCGAGGGCCTATGGTGGGCGTGGAATCAAAATGCAGAAGCTTGCTTAGAATGTTCCGTTTCCCAAACCGAGCTTGGTACTGTTCAATGATCGACGCGAATCGCTCTCTCATATCCGGCAAGCCATGTGCTGGGCGTTCATCGAAATAGCGTAGCATCTGCTCGTTATCCTTTGGTTTGTGTTTCCCGGATTCGGTAGAGAAGCATAGATCGAGCCCATCTGGATCATAGCGCTGGGTCATATATGAGAGAAGCTCAAGAACCCTCACTTGATCCCGATGTTGTCCCATACTTTCAGCATTGTCGATAAGAAACGCCTGCAAATGTCAGCTACTTCCAGGACGGAGTGGTTTGAAAGCTGGGAGGGGGGCTGATGAATCCACATACGTGATCTCGCTTTCTTAATACGGCATCCAACGTCTGGAAGAGATCTTGGTCAGGGTACCTAACGTTCTGTCCGCGTTCTCTAGCCCTTTTGATGGTCAGACCCTCGTTGACCGACATCTGAGGATGAGGTCGATCTTTAAGCGCTGGCCTGTAGCGAGGAGAACATTCTTCATCGCAGTCAGATGCCTCGAGCAGCAGATCCGAAGAAGCCACTCCTCGCTCCACGAATGGATCCGAGTGCCGAACTTCTGGTAGATGGGAGATGCCTTCAGTAGTCGAAGGTCTGAGCGCTAGTCCTCCAGCAGAAGCGGCCGAATACCTATTCTGTGGAGATCGCAGAGGAAAATAAGAAGACTGGGTGTTCTCATAAGTATCTGCAATAATGCCTAAAGGATTCTGCTGACTCCACTTTTCCATCTGGGCCGTTTTCGCGGATGAACGCATGTTATTTTGTCGGTGCATACTTGGGGAAACTGGCTGCGACGAGACACGCTCCACACGACCGTGTGTGAAATTTGGCTGTTGATGTTGAGCTTGAGACCGCTCTGATGAAATTGTGTGTTTTCGGTTTCCGTTATGATTCATAGAGTTGTGCACGGGCACCTGGACATTGGCATGTTGCACCCATTCGCTGTGGTTATCTCGCTCTTGTAAACCATTAGACCACACTCGATGCCCCGACGTCTGTCCTAGATCACCCCTTTCCATTTCAACCTTAAAGGTCTCTGTAGACGATGTGCTTGACTTGGGAGGCAAATTCGGAGGCAGTCGCTTCTTCATTTCGAGGACCCCGTCCGAAACAGCGTGGTATCGTCGACGCTCCAGTTTTTTCTGTGCGTCTCCGAGGATTCTACCGGACTGGTAGAAGAGTTGATGGGCTGACGCGCGTGATTGATGGTCTATTACAATTGAGCTGTGAACCAGTCCCTGAACAATCGTTGGCGTCAAATAATCGTGTATACGCCTGTTTTGCATCAAGTCCTCGTGCAATTGGCTGACTGTATCCAGCACTTATCCATTGCAGTGAAATCGATCTTCGCCGACTTCTTCTAGCCGTCGCCGCCTGTAGTCCCGTAGTTTTCTGCGGCCTTCTGTGACCCAGGTGATAACTTCGCTAAGAATACAGCCCATTGACCAAATATCAGCGCTCTGTGATACTTGAAGATGCGATCTCTGAGATTCCTCGGAGTCTGGGCTACGATATGTCTCCGGTGCACCTTGAAAGGTTCAGCGTTCGTCTTGCAGCAAAGGCGAATCGCTCACCGTAGGCATTGCTTCCATACTTATCCTCATCAGTATCATCGCGTGAAGACGAAGAGTGCCATCTGAAATGAGATAGCCCTAAATCGGCGATTTTGAAATCACACTCATACGGAGAACCCGCCTTCCTACTGACTACCAAGATATTATCGGGGCTGATGTCATGATGCCAGCTGCGAATAACTGTAAGCGTCTGCAAGTCAAAGATCTGCAGGATTTCTGTACCCAAGTAATGAACCTGGTTCGTCTGGGTTCAGACTAGGACTTTTAGTACCATGGATGTGATCTAATCCATGAAAGATGGCAAGAAAGCATTTCCAGAAAGTCATTATTTCACCAATGTCTGTTGGCTCATCCGTATTCTTCATGTATTGATCGAGTGTTCCCCGATCCGCGTACTCTAGAATGATGCTGTAGGTCCCATCTCTCACAAAACTGCCGTAATATTCAATGATGTTTCCGGGAGGCATACCACCGTATCTTAACTTCTTGAAGGCGCTCCGTTCGGTTTCGAAATACTCTTTAGCTTCTAGAGTTCGATAAGTTTTCAGTACATAGGTGTTAGGGTTCACACATGATGCCGACTAGTTACTCGGTCAGCATTGCACCAAGAAGGTTGGCCAGGGGGGTCTGGATACCGCGTCGATTGACTTGCTGGGCTTGAGACTGTTGTACTCTTCATCGACAACGATCTTGTACACTTCTGCGCTACCCCCATCTCCAATCTTCTCTTTCTGGACGATAGGGAGGATGTAATTGCTTTCTAGACGATAGCTCATATTGTACTCGAGCTGGACGGGGCAGAACTGCCATTGTTCTTTGCAGAAGACCTTGTATAGATCGCCACGTGTCGACTTGGGAAAGTCCTTTGATTCGACAGTGAACGGGAGAAGATGATCTCGCAAGCTGAGGTGCTCGACGAAGTGGGAGATCATGCGACCAGAGCCAGCGGAAAGGAGGATTGCAAATGGTCGCAAATAGTGTCTGATGACAAAATCTGCGTCCGGCGCCGGGTGCTCAGTATCCCTGAACAGTTCGTTGAGCAGCGTCTCGATCCTCTCTCTTGTCAATTTCTTGACCAGAGCGGCCTGCGATATGTATTTGATGCCGACTGTATTCTTCGACCCACCGCAACCGTCCTTATGAATCTCCAAATCACATTTCCAGTGTAGGAAGTCCTGGGTGGCGGCATAGTTCTCTGGCTGCGACTCGGGCCTGAGAGGAGATGCTGAAGTCATTGGCAAGAAGTAGGGAGGGCAGGGACCATGTCGAGGCAATGTTCGAGCGACGTACAATGGATGCGCAGGATTGGTGTTGTCGAACCCAACTTTGGTTGCCCGTCAGGGAGGTCGCAAGCGCGTCAAGTCGCAGCACAGGGCGTGTGTTTGACCAGGCTTGAGGTGCCGGCAAGAACCATCGTTATCACCAGCAGGAAAGTGAAAGATGATGCGAACTGCTGACTAACGGACTTTTGGACGCCTAGACTCGGTCGCAGAGCCGCACCAGGTTGATAATGCTGCGGCACCGGCCCCCAAGGCATTTCCCCAAGCCCGGAGCCATGGCCCATGGGACCGGTCGGCTGACGGCTTCGCCTTGGTAAAGTAGAGTAGCGCCCGGCGAGCTAAGGAACGGGCTATCGTAGTAGTTAAAGTATTTCGCTATGTGCACACACACAGGAGACAGTGTTTTACACAGGACGGTAGTGTAGGCCCAATGGAAGACCTGGACAATCACGGGATCTGCACAACAGCTTTCTATCAGAATCCAATGCCACTCTGTGTGACATGGTTACACACAACGGTAGGACGACCCCGCCATCTGCCAGCGCGCGCTGCAGCTGATACCAATCGAAAATGAACTGCCACCCCACCTGAGGATCGCAGCAGTCACCTCAATTGTCTTGCTTCCTCACTCTAAGGCCATATCGACCTGACTCGAGGACCAGAAGCTATCTAGCTCCGGAAACCACTGCGTTGTGCCAAGCCATCAAGTTGTCACCACGGAACAAGCCTGCGCCACGATCAAGATCTCCAGCCATGTCGACACCCAGCCCCGACCCTGAGACCGTTCAGTGGGTGTACGACGACATCCCTTACTACCGACTCAACCCTAAAATCATCACGGCGTTCTTACAGAGCAAGTGGAGTGACTATGACGAATTCTTTGTGGAGGCAAGTGGCCTGCGCCTGCCGAGTGTCAGCTCCGAAAAGCCCCAGCTGATAGGCGCCAGTTGGTAGAGAAGAAATATCGATTCTGGATTCCCCGAAAGCTGAGAGAGGTACCTTGCTTCGCCTTCCATCCTTGAGACACTTGAGCCTCGTGGCACTGATTCACTTATCTTTTCCAGAGCGAGCGTGAGAAGTTGTTTGCAAAACGCCTACCAGCGTCTTAGCATGGCATATTTATCGTGTCTGCTGTAAGGCGGGGAATGAAGGACGTTCTTGGCGTAAGGTATTTCGGCAGTTCCGGGGCGGAGATTGCGGCTGAGGTGCTTGACCACCATTGTTATATAGTATATATATGATCTTGGGAATAGATATATATTCATCGCTTCATCCGCCTTGTTGATCGCTATAATCATCTTCTCCGGAATGGACCAATTAATAGCTTTTTGCAATGATGGACTACAGTATCCCCTCAACCTATCACCGAGGGATTATCCCGAATACGTGCTGCTGTCCTTTTTTCAACTGCTCAACCTCAATCAACATCGCCTATTCTCGAGCGAAGAGAAATCAGAGCTGAATTTCCGGGACCTCGATAATGACGGCGAAAGTCAGTTAGCTACAATCCCTCCAACTAGCCCACACTGATGTAGGCGATTTCGCTAGCTTTCTGGAAGATCAGCATCAATAGCTTGGTGAAGCTAAGAGCTCATCTCGGCATCGAGCCTGGTCGAAACAAACTCGACCCGAAATGCCGCTTTTTGTAATCAACCCTCACGCCACCATAGCAGCTTCGGACACGCTAATCGACGATGCTAGATTCATACACGCACCCCATTCTCGAGCGAGACTCAACACCACTCGCGAGATGCTCACACAGTCCTTGACTTATCTTCAAGTGATACCTGAATTTCTGAATCTTTTGTTCCCACTCGGAGAACGAGAACTTGCACAAGACTTCTATTCAGATGGATTCTACCAGTACACAGATCTTTCTAATGCTACCCCCAGCCTACAATTGCCAGAGCGGGCTTGGTCAGGCCGTGACTTCAAGATCTGTTATAGTCTCAAATCAGTCGAGCCGTCGGAGTCGCAGACTGGCTGGCCCTGGTCGATCCGTCACTGCGCTGTACACCATACCTTTGATGTTTCCAACGTAAGATCGACCTGGGTAATTGTGAAAGGGAACCAGTTGATCGAGAAGCGCATTTCTTCAGCGACAAGCGGTCGAGGCCCTCCCGAATACTCTTCATACGGGACACTTGACAGAGCGCTGGCTGCAGCTTTTGCCACACATCTAATAATGACTGACTGGTCTGCGGAGAATTGGCGCTGGTACATCAATTTCTTAGAAGAGAAATTTGGAGAATTGACTCAAGGAGCAATTTCGATTGACGCAGACGTGCCAACACACCCTGTAGCGATGGAAGACCAATTTGCATCAGTGCCCCGAACAAACACCCAGACCACTATTCAGAGTCCCATAGCCCGAGTACTGTCACCGAAGCTATTTCGTGCCGCAACGCAGAAGACTGATATCTCACTTGCCCTAACAGAGTTGCCAGATTCGCCACCACAGCGAATCCATGTAAACGCGAGATCAGGTAAAAAGCAGACTCTGCCACCAGGGAAATCTATAGTCGCAACGCAACCATCGGACAAGCCAGCCTTTCAGTACGATACTTATGGCCAGAGGCAATTCAAGTTCCGGCATTTGCAAGTGTTCAGGATCTCGAAGAAAGTGCTAATGAGACAATCTTGGTTCTCAGACTGAATCTCAACATTTACAAACAAATCTCCGCATTCTACCGGTCACTCTTCGAACACGGGGAGCTTCCCAGAGACACTATCGAGCAGAAATGTAAGGGCGGTCTGCTTCGATTCGAGCGAAGGATACAGGGAATTGAGAGTCAGACAGACGCTCAGATCATCAGGGTGGAAGCTTTGCTGCGGCTCATGGCTGACCGAAAGACACTGGTAAGGTCACTTATTTGGCTCCCCTAGGCCGCTAGCTCCCTTTTCGATATGAGGATGGAAGCTGATGTAGTTAGCTCTACGGCTTGCTTGACTTCCAGAATACCAAGTCGAACAGGCTTCTTGCGTCGCAATCCCAGAAATCGACCAAAAAGATGGAAATCATGACTAACGACATGAGCGAGATTGCTCGCAAGACCAAAACCGAGACTGTTTCCATGAAAATAATTACATTGGTGACCTTGTTCTTCCTCCCAGGGACATTCATCGCTGTAAGTTGCTCATCCCTCTACTTCTTGGTAAGTCGAATTACCACTCTCGGTGTCGTTGCACAACTCTTCATTCGCTCTGCTGGGTCCAACGTTGATGGCTGACTGGCGTTTGTTCAATAATTACAGACTCTCATGAGCACAGATATAGTCCACTGGGATAATGGTCAAAAAAACTTTCAAGCTGGTGCCCTGCACGTATACCTCGCTGTCTGCGTACCATTCATGGCGGTCACCTTTGTGGTCTGGGCAGTCCTACAATGGCGCGAACGGCGCAAAGAACACCTCCAAAACGAGCGAGCCCGAGCGAGCCTAGTCTAAACGTGACAAATCAAAAACCGATCCGTAACGGGCCCCCTTTCATTTCAGGACTCAAGCCGTTCGAGAGGGGAAACTTCGGCCATGTCCTTTAATCTTTCGAAAAGAGATCAAATCAGAAACCTGGTCGACAATTTATTCATCACAGATCTACCAACACTTTTCCTCAACGAATTTCCTTCTCACTTTAGGCTAATCAAGCCATCTTGGCCTGGCAGCGGGATTCCGGCTTATTTCATTCTGAACATCGCGGATTTTTATACTCGATCAAGCTTTTGTAACCTAGCCTCCTTATTCAGCTATCGTAATGATAATGCTTCAAACTAGCCTCCTTATCTGGATATCATGGAAAACATGCTTTGTGTACGAGACAAAGACTGTTTGCTTATAATCTGAGTGTCCTGTCTACGACTATGCTTTCGGGTTTTCAAGCTAAATCTATATATGAAGCCGTCATCGCATCGTGAATACACGCATCAAGAGGGCTAACACTACTACTACGAAGCGAGCGAAGTCTCGCTCCTCTGCCCACCTGGGTTTGCATGAAGTGAATGGGTGTCCCAAAGAGAGTGATGCAACGAGGAAACAATATGGAATAGTGGCCTGCGTACTGAATAACATTGTGGCTAAACACAACCCTCTGTCTCTCTCGCCCCCTGCACTATCTATCTCGCCTATCACACAGACCTCTCTGAACGGATATCGAAGCAGTATCTTAGAGTAAGCCATCTAATAGCAAAGGAAAGGTTACGCGATTCTAGCTTCGAATCCACAGTTGAGCAAATAGAACGGGTTGCTGAACGTCGTCTCTCGCAGATAGAGTACCACTGCTAACATAGAAGACATAAAAACCCCGAAATCGCTTCGGATCAGCAGTCGTACAAGTGCTATGCAATCTAGAAAGATCGAGAAGTCTACTCTTTGGCTGACAGACTTTCCTTGAGTCCTTGGACCTTCGATTGTTCACCCACTGCTCGCATGCATCTCTCCAACCTTCCCTCTCTGACAGCGCGAACCTTGTCTCGAGCTCAATATACGGCATACCAGACCTTCAATATACCCTACTAATGTGGTCTCGCCGCAAACGCCGTGCCATCTCGACTTACTGCTACTAATCACTTGCTTTTCCCTTTCAGCATACCAATATATAGCAATATACAACGTATAACACAGATCTCTCTCTCTAGCTTTCTACATTCTACCCTCCACTGATATATTACCATGCCAGTCTCTACCTTTCGCCTCCTTTCCTACTAAAACTGCCCTAGCTCATATCCCGTCGACTACAATCAATTAACGCCGATAACAGGGTGCTTTACGCATCGTCCTCGCACATCCATTTTATAGATAGCGTCTCAAAACCTCGTTATCAACGGGAGAAGTCCCTGACGCATACAAGACGCCCCTCGCCGCAGATTCGCCATACCTTCGTCGCAAGCTCTCATTCCTCTGATCGTAGCTCTCGCTAGGAGCTATGCGCAAGGGTCGCAATCGTGCAAACGATGCGTATTTAGTCTTACATCGTATCGTACGACTCGTCGTCGTCGCAAATGATGCGATAATAAGACTATATCAAATCGTACGATTTGCATCGATAGTGCATCGATAGTACGAGTATTTAGAAGATACATTTGATGCTTTCTTTCCTATATATATTTATCTCTTTATCGCGCATCTAAATATCTTTCTTCGTTATCTTTGCAATTATAACAACGATCAAATTCGCGTCTATATATAGATTTTGTTGCATTCAATGCTTGACGCATTTTAAAGTCTCTATTATATCGAATTTTAAATGTGCTCTTTCGTTAGTAAAAATGTGCTTTGTAGAAGAAAAAACGCGTTTTAATTCAAATAATATTGTTAAAATAAAGAATGTGTTTATAATTATTTGTGTAAACATCAATAAACGTAATCTTTAATCTTTTTATTATTAAATAATATTAAGATTATCAATATTAGACTAGTCGCGTTAACCTAGAAATGTCACGTGCAAATATTAAGACTTAAGTTAAAAAAAATTCGAAGAATCGAATCGCTTAAAGTAGTTTAATCGATTACTATAAATAGTTTAGCGCAAAGCGCGCTAAACTAAATTGAGCGATTCGATTCCAAAAAATCGTCGCGACCCAATCTTGGCGTCAAGTCGAACTAAAGAGATAATATCATAACTTGACTTAACAATTAGTTTAATCAATATAGATAAAAGACTTATTTAAATATTGTTTTAACTTGTCTATTGTTATTATTAATTATATAACATTTATTTATCGCAAAAACTTTAAAATTTCAATTGTTTTTATAATTGTTTTGAACGAAAATCTTATTAATATAAAAGTATTGTATATTTATTATAATTGCAATAATTATTGTCTTACATCTTTAATTTAATTTAATTAATTATTAATTTAATATTCGATTTTAAATTTAAAATCGAATTAAATTGTTAAGAAATTAAATAAAATCAAATCGCTTAAAGAAGCTAGCTTATTACTATAATAAGTTTAGCTTAGTCGAAAAGTTACTATTTTAAGTAATTCGATTTTAAAAAAAAATCGAGAAATTAAATCTTGACGCTCTTACGTGATATTTTCGATTTCTCGCAATTAGTTTAAATTTAATTAAGTTGTTAATACGCAACAAAGTAGAACATCTTTCTTGTAAAATTAAATGCGATAACGACAATATAGATAGAGATTAAATCAACGTTCTTATTTTAGTATTTCTTAAGTTTCTTTTATTTAATATTAATTGATAGCTTTATAAAGTTATTGACAATATACAAAAAAGCATCAATTTTGTATTTATTAAGAAGAAAGTCTAATAACGAAAGAATTCTATCAATAGTAACATGTCGTTTCTTCGTATATTTAATTATTTAAAAGAACAACTCTAGAAAGTTTCTTATACTAGTTAGCGTTCTTCAATTATTAATAGTTAAAATATTATCAAATAAATTAGAATTGTTATCAATAAAGAATTGCAAAAACGACTTAATTCTATTAATAAATTAGTTAAGCATTATAAACTAGAAGTTTTATCGAACGCAATAATCTTTTTTTAACATTAAATTCTTACTTAATTGTTTAAACTTCTAAATTCTTTACAAACTTCGCATAATATAAACAATAATATTATATAACTTATTTTGCGAATTAAGCTTGCAATAGTTTTAAAGCTCTTTGTTAAAAGAATTGTTATTATTGTTTTTATCGCAAGCTTTGCGATTGTTTTCGATATTAGAATATCTATTAATTAGAAACGTTTAAATAAATAGATTAATAATGTAATTAATGTAACAAAAACAATACTTAATTAAATTATAATAAATATTATTTATTTCTTTAAACTTCTTTGTAATAGTCTTTAACATAATATTATTGTGAATAATATTATTTATAACAAAATATTCTAATTTGTTGCAAATTGCGTAGACGAATAAGATATTTAGTATAATAATAATTATATTTGCACTATTGTACTTATTTTGAAGCTCTTTTAACATTAATAATATAGTTCGCAAATCGTCTACTTTATCGATAAAGTATGCAATATTGTTAAGAAAGACAAGATTATTAGAAAACGTTTAGACATTATATATAATATAAACAAAGAATATTGCAAAGTAAAGAAGATATTGTAAACGCTTCTAATTCTTTTAAAATAATAAATAAACTCTAGATTTAATTGTATTAGACGCAAAAGAAAGTATTTTATTAGCAAACTTGTTAATATAATGTAGAAACGTTCTAAAGTTCTTATTAGATATTTGTAAAAACTTTATATTTGTTATAATAGTTTACTTTATATAGAGATATTCTAGATGCTCTTTGTTAATTTTCTTAATTATATCGATATTTAATTAATTATTCTTTTTTTCCTTTTGTTTCTTTGTTAATCGAAGAAAAACTATTTTAATACTTTTGTCGTATATAGTTGTTGCAACAATCTATTAATTAATAGAGTTAATATTGTGTTTCTTAACAAGATAATTCTTAGAAGCACAAGTTTCGTCGTTAAGTTTATATATAATATAGTAGTGCTTGCATTTTATGTTATTATTGTTAATTAATTCGAAATGCTTTTAGATATTTAATACAAGCTTTCAATTTTGTTTTAATTCGTTATTAATTAAGAATAATTTAAAGATTGTTTACGATATAACTCGAGAATTAGCAAGTAAAAAGAAAGAGTTAATTAAATTGTTGTTACTTATATTGTTTAAATAACTTCTTATCGCTATTGCTTTAAAACCATTTAATGTTTTTGATTTAAATAATCTTTAAATTTTTCTCTTTAATATTTGTTTTAGCTCGTTGTTGCTTCGTTGCTAACTTAATAATTCTTAAAATAATAAATTGTTTTATATCGATATTTCTTGTATTTCTAATCGAATTCGAAGTCGTTATATTGCTTACATTGCTTGCAGCAAATCTAATATTAATAAATATACTTTATAAACTCTTGTGCAAAGCAATTAAAATAAAAAAAATAATAGAAAGCTCTAAATTAGACATTTCGAGTAAAATCGCAAAATAATAAAATGTATAAATTCGAAGAAGAAGTTCTAGATTTAGATTTTTATTATTAAATAAATTCTAAATCGATTATCGAATCTTCTAAATTGTTAGATTGACTATCGATTTATCTAATAATAATAAAATAAACAATAAAATTTATTTATTAATAACGTTTTTATGCGTATTTTATCTTAACTTCTTATTAAAAAATTATCTCTAAATAACGCTAGAAAAAAAATAGATATTTCGACAAAATATTAAAATTTACTTTAGATCTTACTCTAGAACTAGACTAAACATCAAAATATTTATAAATAGTATTGTACTATTAATGCGCACAATAATACAAATCTTCTACATTATATTATACAATTTACTAAATATCTTGTATTACATTGCATTAAACAATATGTATCAATAATATATTAATAGTACGAAACAATTTGTATACGATTGCGAATCTTAACTATGCGAACAAACAATCTACGTGCGTTTTAAATATTCTTTCTAACTAGTTATTAGCGCTTTTATAACGATTGTCGTCTCTTAATCTTATTTTTAGATTCTTGATTTTAATTTCTAACAAGATGCTTTTGATTAAATTTCGCATTTCTTAATTTATTACTATTAAAATCTTACGTTTAATAGAATAATCTTTGCGTTTTTAATAATATATCTTTGATAGAATTTAAGTTAACATTAAGAAAGTTATTTGATTGCAAAGTTTTTATGTTTCGAAACGTATCTTAAAAACAAAGATCGACTTAAACTTCTTATATATTAACTAGACTAATCGTTAGACTAGATTATAATATTATTTCTCTAGTTCGACCTAGCGTCAAGATTGGGTCGCGACGATTTTTTGAAATCGAATCGCTCAAATTAGTTTAGCGCGCTTCGCACTAAACTACTTATAGTAATTAACTAAACTACTTTAAACGATTCGATTTCTCGAATTTTTTTGACCTAAGTCTTAGCATTTGCACGTGACATTTCTAGGTTAATGCGATTAATCTAATATTAACGAACTTTGTAGTTTCTATAACTTTAGCAACTTGTAATCAAAACTTATAAGCAAAGCAATTTAAGAAAGCGCATAGTATTTAGAGTAATAAATGATTAATTTTATATATTTCAATAACGAAATACAAAAGTTGATCAAAATTATCTTGTTAGAAGTTAAGATTAAGAAACTAAAAATAAGATTAAGAGACAACAATTGTTATAAAAGCGCTAATAGTAAAAGCGAGTTATAAATTTGCAAGCAAGATTATAAACAACATTCGCAAACGTTTGCAAATTGTTTTACACTATTAATATACTATTAGTTTAAATCGTTTAATGCAATTTAGTGCAAAACATCTAGCAAATCGTGCAGTTTAATATAGAAGATCTATACTACGATTTACACTAATAGTTTATAAATATCTTGATATTTAAATGCAATTCTAAAATAAATTTCAATACTTTGTCAAGATGTCTATTTTTTTTCTAGCGTCGTTCGAAGAAAGATTTTTGATAAGAAGTTAAGATAAAATACGCATAAAAATCTTATTAATAAGTAAAAATTATTATTAGTGCTTTTATGTATATTTGCAAAGCTTAACACTAGAGAAAGACTTAATCTCTTATTATTGACATATATATATTACAAGTTATCTTCTTAATTATTGTTATTGCATCTATTAATCTAATTAGCAAACTAAAGCTTCTATATATTTCGTTTATCGCATTTCGAGTAATTAGCATCTTCTTCTTATTGTTGTCGACATACTTGTAACTTTTTTCTTTGTTTTATAATCTTGCATTGTTTGCTATCTTCTATTGTATTAACAATTACAATCTATTGTCGACAAAATTTATTATAAAGTTTAAACAATCTATAAAATATAGAAAAACTTGTTTATAAATAGATTAATATTTAAGTCTTGTAGAAAAGTTATAGAGAATTCTCGCAAAGTTTATTGCGTTGTCAAGAAGTTATTAATTGTCTATCTAGAGAAACAATCGTAGATAATATAGAAAAAGATAATTTAATTTCTATAAGAAAAATAGAGTATATATGTATTAATGTCGACAATAAGTAGAATTGTAAAGAGACTACAATTAAGTAAAAAACAAGCACAACAAGTTAAATATTGCTAGAACAAAGAGCTTTGCAAAGTTTAATTAATAAACTTTCTTTATATTATCGCAAAGCAATTTGTCTTTATTAACAAAATTATATTTAACAAGACAACAAAATAGAGATACTCGATATATATCTTTATTAATAAGAACAACAAATATAATGTAGATTCAATTAAAGATTGTTATTAAAGCGTACTTTTAATCTATATTATAAATAGATATCTATCTTGTATAACTACTCGCGAAGACTAATTTAATATAGAGATTATTTTGCAATAAATATTAAACAATCTATTGTTTTATTGCAATGTCTTTCTAGCTTCGCGAAGCGTTATTGTTATAAACAATGCTAATATGCATATTAACTTGCGTATTAAAGAAGTTATTAAAACTTATAATTGCAAGATTCGATATTTGTCTTTGTACTTGTTAAACTTTAATTTAATCGAATGAAGTTTAAGTATATTAAAGACGTAAATTAGACGATATTAGAATACTATTTAACTTGTATTTTTTAACAATTTTGATATGTATTTGCGATATATAATTAGAAAGAGTCGATATAATCGTTTTGCGCATAAGCACTTCAAGCATAGCGTTAATAAACAATATATATTCGAGACAAATATATAAGAGTTAAATAGAAGACTTGCGAAGTACAAAATCGAGATAGATTTAAAGAAGAAAGAGAAGAAAAATAAGATATAGAGATAAAAGTGTATATGTCTTAAAGAGATTGTTCGAGAGAGTTAAATTTAAGATATATATAGATCAATTTCGAGAACAAGCAATAAATCGAAAATATTTATAAGAGCTATATTAAATTGCATCAAATGTAGAGCTAAATAGATATATATTCTTATATATCTTTGCATTAATTGTATGATTAAATATAATACTATCGAAACTTGCAAATTAAACATTTATCGAAGTTTGCAAATCAAACTAATTAAGATCTTCAAAAATAATATTATATATATAAGAAATATCTTGTTTTTAATACAAAATAGATCTATTTTTCTTAACTTTAGATTATTTTATTCTTTATCTTATTCTTGTTTATCTTGTTCTTCTTCTCTTTGTCTTTTGTCTTATTGTTATTACTTGCGTTATTGTTATTTTTATTAATAGATTTATTGTCTTGAACAACTATTAATAATCTCTTTGCAACTCGATAATAAGAATTAAATAAAATTAACTCTATCTTAAATTTACGCGCAACTCTATTAGATATGCTCTTTTCGATAACAATACAATATAACGTAGAGAAGAAATTTGTTATTAACTTTAGATTATCTATTATTTCTCTTAATTCTTGACGATGCTATATATTCTTTCTATTCTAACGTAACAATCTAATAATATTTTCTTAAAAATCTATCTAAAGAACTTCTTGATAAGAATATTGTTGTTAATATTTAAGTTAATAAATGTTACAAGTTACGTGCTAATAAGTACTATTCGTTGCGCATTGCTCTTCACAAGATAATTAGGAAAGAAAAATCTATCAATAGAATTAAGATAATTAAGATAACTTAACGTTTAAACACCTTAAATTCAAGATTAAAGTAATTAAGATAATTAAGATTCTAAACACCTTAAACATCTTAAATCTTAAATGATGAAAAGATATATAGCTTTCGAACGCGACTTTCTTATAAATCGTGTTTAATTTATCTTAAGTTTTAACTTATTGTTACGATTACTAAGTTGCAATCTCTTGTTATTAAATGATTGCTTGCATTGTCTAAAGACGTTTACAAATCTCTTTAATAACATAATTCTCTCTAATATCTCTTTAAAAGTACTAGCGTAACACTTTGAACATTCTAAGAATGTTTATATTAAATCAACGCGTCTCTATCTCGAACATTAGCTTAATAACATTACGTCAACTCTTTATTAATAAAGACGACAAAATAAGAATTAATAAGTCTAACGTCTATTATGAAGATTAAATCGACCTAGAGAACTAACTTATATAGATAAATATTTATTTCATCTTTTATTTTGTTCTAGCGAACAAAAAGACGATTTTCGCATTCACATTTTTTAGAGAAAGAGCTTAGCATTAATTTAAGTTAAACTTACGCAAATATCTAAAAAACTATGACGAAAATTCTTGTGCAATGTTTATGAACTTCGACAACTTCAAGAAAGAGCTTCGAAGAATCTTTGAAACATTTAATGAGAAACAAATCGCAAAAAGAGTAATTTAACATCTAATATAACGAATTTTTGCAATAGATTATGTAGCAAAATTTTAAAAGTATGTTAATCTTATTAAATAAAACGATGTCGCACTTATGACAATGTTTCGACGAGATTTCAAGAACAATTTTAAAAACGAAATTATGCGCGATAACAAATTTATTAACGACATGTTTAATCTTATCGAAGTAATTATCGATTTTAACAACAAGCTATATAAAAGAATTATAAAAAAGCGATACGATTAATTTCACGAAAGAGCAAAAATCTTCTTTGAATCAACGATTAAATATTATTAGAAAGAATTTCGTTCTAATTAGAAGTACAATAATCTAGACTATCGTAAATCTACATTTATAAAATTGAATTTTATTTAACGACGCAAAAAGAAGAACTTTAGAGAAAAGCAAAGTAACGAATTCTAGAAAACTTGCTATTTATATAACAAATCGAGTCACTTCGCAAGAGATTGTCAATCACGAAACTTAATAAATCGTTAACAAATCAATGTTATGTTAAGAGAGAAATCTAATAGTTAAAACGACATTAGAAAGTAAATTAACATAGAGATAAACACTTTCAAGACTAGATCGAACGACAATTACTATTTAGTGAAGAATTTAAATCAATTATAGAAAGTTCTAGATAAAACATTATTAGACAAGGCATTCGCATTTACGTAGAAAGTTAATCAAGCACTTCTAAAAACTATTAAATCTTATAGTTTAGTTATTGACTTAAACAAAAAATACAATTGAAAGAACTTTCACGAATGCATAAAAGACATCACAAATCATTTTGAGACTTTAGCTAACTTATCGAAAATCATAAATAAAAACGAGAAGAAACTAGAAAGCAATGTTATTATAGAAAAGAACATATTTGATATTGTTATGAAACAATTAAATCTTACAACATACGTAGACCTCAATTAAATAACTTGCTATAACGACTTATACTAAACTTACTTAAAAGAAAAGAACGAAATTAATTAATTTTCTAGAAAGTTAAAGTTAGCAATTTAGCAAAAAAAGAAAGCTTAGCGCAAATAGACGCTTAAAGTAGAAGTCATAGCACAAGAGCAAAGAAAAGTTCAAATTTCTTAGTAAAGAGCATATTAAAGAAATGCAATATGTTAGCTTAACAATAGCAACTAAACTTAACAACGCACGTACAATGTTTTATCACATTAATTAAGATTAACGATCGTTAACTTATAGCAATAATCGATTTTAATGCGATAGATAATTTTATGATTAAAGCTCTTGTAAAGAGAAAAAAATATTCTATTTAAAAAAAGCTTGACGCTTACAATCTAATAATTGTAGATGAAAACTTATTACTCGCAAGAAATGAAAAAGTGAACAAAGAAACGAAATTACTATCGATAGCTATTTAACAACATCACGAGAAACTAATTTTTAATATAATAAAAATAATTACTTACGATATCGTTCTAGAAATGTCTTGATTAAAGCAACACAATCTAAAAGTTAATTAAAATATACAAGTACTTAAATTTGCGCGATGTGATTACGCAATTCACATTTAATCTACGCATCAATAACGTTTAATAATAAATAAAAGAATAAATCGAAACTCGATCGTAAGTAACGAGTTTGCATTTTTACAAAAAAACAATCTAATAAAGTTCGACTTAATAAGCATTAATAAAGATTAGCTAAATCATAAGATTAAAGTAAATGAAGAAAATTGCGAATCTTTTGAGAGTTCTAAACTATTTAATATAGCGAGAGAATCGCTAAAATACGTATCACGAATATACAACAATTGAGAGCATCTATTCTAGAAAGAGAAAACAACTAAGATTTTATCTAAACATTAATCGTGAGATTACGAGATTAAACTTGAATTAAACAAACAATTTACGTTTAAATTTATATATACTTTATTTAAAAAGAAGTTAAAAATACTTCGCGAATATCTAGTAGAAAACGAAAAAAAAGAATTTATTAGAAAATTCCAATTATAGACAAGATACTCGATTCTCTTTGTATTTAAGAAACGAAATTCTTCATCTATGTGTCGATTATTGAAAGCTAAACAATATTACGATAAAAAATTAATATTCATTATTTAACATTAGCGAGCTTCAAGATCAATTGTCTAAAACAAAGTACTTTATTAAACTAGATTTACGAGAAACGTACAATTAGATTAAAATAAAAATAGAAAAAAGTAAAAGACAACTTTTTGTATACAATATAAATTATACAAATATATAATAATGTCGTTCGAACTTACGAACGTCTCGACAACATATTAGAAAATAATTAATAATATATTACAACAATATTTGAATCGATTTGTCATAGCATACTTGAACGACATCATAATTTACTCAAATATCTTGAAAAAATATATAAATTATATTTTCAAAGTATTAAAATATCTAAATAAGAGAAATCTACATTTTAAATTAAAGAAATGCGAGTTTCATTAAGAAAAAATTGATTTTCTTAAATTTGTCGTTAAACAACATAAAGTACGCATAAATTTCAAAAAGCTACGAACAATTAAAGAATAAAATTCATTTATTAACGTCAAGAAAATTTAATTCTTTCTAAATTTCATAAATTATAATAAGAAATTTATTAAAAACTATTTCGCTAACGCAATATTATTGACAAATTTAACGAAAAAAAGACATTATAAAAATAAAAATTAACGAAAGAGAAATCATTTTAAGATCTTAAGCAAAAATGCTTAAAGAAACTAATACTAAAAATGTACGATTTACAATTGTTAAGCAAGATTGAAATTGACGCATTAAATCTAGTTATCGATGTATGCTTTAATTAAAAGCATGAAAACATATAGCACTTAATAACATATCTTTTAAGAAAACTTTTATTAATCGAATAAAATTACGATATTTATAACAAGAAGCTACTTGCTATTGTAGCATTCTTAAAATTATAAAAAATATATATCGAAAAATTATCAAAACTTACGATTCTTATAAATCACAAAAATCTTTTACATTTCACTATTATTAAACAATTTAACAAAAGACAAATGCGATAATTAGAGCGACTCGAACAATACAAATTTAAAATATAATATACATTAAACAAAGATAACGATAAAGTAGACGCACTTAGCAAAAGAAGTAATCATATAAAAACGAAGAAATCGTTTAATTATAACATACTTAAGATTAACAAAAAGAAATCATTATTAGCAAACAAATACGAACTAAATGCTATCTTACGAATACTTAAAGATAACAAAGAAGAGTTTCTAATAAAGAAAAAAAAAACTTCAAATATTTATCGACAAAATCGACAAATGTATAGAGAAACATTATGATAAATCATTGCAAAAGCACTTAAAAATGATTAAAACTCTTTAGCTTTTACGTCAACATTATTAGTTTCTCTAGATAAGACAAGTTGTTAAGACGTATATTAAACGAGATCTTAGTTGCTAACAAAACAAACATAATATATATATAAACTATGACGAAATCCATTATTAGAGATTATCTATATTGTTATAAGATAAAGTTACGATAAACTTTATTATTAAGTTGCTCAAGTCGACGAACTTAGCAATTGAAGACAAATCTAATTTAATACTCGTAATAATTGATAAACTTATTAAGTACTTATATATTATTATATGCAAAGAGAAGTTTACAACAAAACAATTAAGATACATTGTATTGAATCAACTTATACAATATTATAATATATTTAAAGAATTAACTAGTAATAGAGACAAGCTCTTCACGTCTAACTATTAAAAGACGCTTCTATCAATGTTAGAAACGAGACTCAAAATATTTATTGCCTATTATTCAATTATAAATGATTAGACAAAGCGAACAAACTAGAGTTTAAAGCAATATCTAAGACATTACGTCAACAATACTTACAATAATTGAATATCACTTTTATCTATGATTCAACTAGCATTAAATGCAAAGATTTCGAATATTATTAAAATAATCTTATTCTTCGTCAACTATAATAGAGAATTTAATCTCTTCAAGAAAGAACGAAAGCATCTATTAGCTCAATTAGTCATCGCGAGAATAGAGACATTAAAAAAGATACACGATAACATCTCTAAGATGCAAGAAAAGTTGATCAAATATTAAAACAATAAACGAAAGACGACATCTTAGCTAAAGAAGAAAGATAAAATATATCTTTTTATAAAAAATCTTAAGACAAGAAAATTAAGCAAGAAATTGAATTATGTCAAAGTCGAATCGTTTCTCGTTAAAAAGACAAAGAGATTAATCAATTATAAACTCGACTTATCTAAGAATGCTAAAGTATTTCTAGTATTTTATATCTTATTGTTAAAATTAACGAATTCAATTACGTCTTTATAGAACACATTTTATTTTTATTTATAAAAGAAGAAATAATATAAAGTTGAAGAAATTTTACAACAAAAAGATCAAGAATACTTTGTCAAATAAAAAGAATATTTTATTTTCGAAAACACGTAAAAGTCACTCAAGAATCTAAAGAAGTGTCTTGACAAGCTACGACGATTTCGTTAATGACAAAATCACTTATAAGAGTTGACAAAGCATTTGAGAACAAAGAAGCGAACAATGAAAAATTAATAATAGTATCGAATAAGACCTTGAGCGTCTCTTTAATACACTTGATCTCTCTTTCGCTCTTCTTGATCTTTAGAATATTCTTCGACTTCGCATCACTTATATTTTTCAAACGACAAAATTAATGTTTTCTTTGTTTCGTCTTTCGCGTAATTCTTAGACGCAACTTTATTATTTTATTATCTAGCTTTTTAGCTTTCTAGATAGCTTTATTCATTTCTTAATAATTAAAAGTCAAATTGTATTTTCGATTCTTTCGATAACATTTCTCACACTTGAGATACTCTCTATTTACTTAATAAGATACGTTAAATAAGACGTAGACTCGACAAGAACACATTAAGAAAAGAACATACTTATAACAACAATTAGCAATAGAATTGCGACGTTGTTTAGTAATTAGCTTGATTAACATAATAAGAAAGAATAAATGATTTTGAGACGAAAGTTCTTGAAGAGAGAAGATAATGTTACGAGTTGCATGCTAATAAGTACTATTTGTCGCGCATCGCTCTTCACAAGATAATTAAAAAAGAAAGATTTATTAACAAAATTAAAATAATTAAGATAACTTGACGTTTAAATATCTTGAACTTAGAATCAAGATAATTAAGATAATTAAAACTCTAAACATCTTAAACATCTTAAATCTTAAATAATAAAAAGATATATAGCTTTCGAACGCGACTTTCTTATGAATCGTATTTAATTTATTTTAAGTTTTAACTTATTATTACAACTATTAAGTTGCAATCTCTTATTATTAAGTAATTGCTTGCATTGCCTAAAGACATCTACAAATCTCTTTAATAGCATAATTCTTTTTAATATCTTTTCGAAAGTATTAGCGTAACAATAAAATTTAATTTGCGAACAACAAATAAAGAAAAAGAAGAAGAAGCAAAAACAACTAATTTAATCTTTTGTTTAATTATTGTCAATTATATAAGATTTGCATTAGATAATACTTATTGCGATAGAAATTGCATCTACAAAGATTAAAATAAATATTAATTTTATTAATATTAATTTTATATCTAATTTGCAAAGCTTAACAATACAAATATATAATTAAACAAATAATACATTAACAATTAAAACTAATATAGAGACTATTACTAATATATAGATTGTTGCTAATATATAGATTGTTGCCATAATATTAAAGCATTCTTTTTAGACATTAAATTTATTATACTTTTGTCAATACTTCTTTAAATCTATATTTTCGTTATTTGTTACTAGAATTGCATATAAATCTTTAGATTACTAATAAAGTTGCTCTTTTTTTTACAATTATCTTAATAATCTTATATCTTTTTATGCAATTACGATTATTAAGACTCTTGTTACAATATTCTTGTTACATTAAGAAATTTTTTATCGATGCAATATTTCTTATTGTAGTTCTTCTATAGAAGTATCGAAATATCTATCTTCTTATCTACGATAATAAGATAACTATCTTAATAGCATTTCTTTTATATTTGCTTATTTGTGCTTTTTAAATCGACAATTATCTAAAGACAACAATGAACAAATCTATTCTATTCTTTTATTGAAGTAGCATTTATTGTTATTAGTATTGTCGACAAACGTTTGCGTTCTATTGTAGTAAAAAAATCTACTAATCGAATTATATAACAAACACAATTTGTCAAATTGCAATTATATTTTGCTAAATAAGTTGTTAATTAAAATTAATTTATCGCAAATATTAAGAGCTTTGTTGCAAAGTACAATATCTAGAAAGCTAAAGTTAACACTAATAGTAAAAAATTAAGTACAATAATATTATTTAGAAAGAATTATTCTATAAATACAATCTCGATTTATATATCTTCGACTTTACAAAGAAAGTTTTATAAATACAAGTATCTTGAAGATTTCTAGTTTGTCAATAAATTTGTTCTATCTTTTATAAAAAAGTCTATTGCAAAAGAAAATTTCTATAATTTCTATAATTTTATCTTTTTAAATAGAAATTCTAGAAGCAAATCTATATTGACTTTACTATTTAATATTATACTTGATATTATCTAGCAAAATATCGACTTCTTCAAATAGCAATAAAATGTTTTGCAAAATTTTTATAAATAAAAGTTGTGTTACTTTAAGACTTATCGAACTTGTCGAATTTTCTAGTTCTATAAAGATTACGAAAGACAACAATTCTAATAGATAAAACGTTGCAAAAATAGAATTCTTTAATTTTTACTATAATAATAAGACAATCGCTATTGTCTTAACAATCGAATACATTAACAAGAATATTTATTTTCGTAACGTATATATCTTTATAGAACAATATAAGAATATAACAACAATTAAGAGTTCTAAAATAATTAGAAATAATCTCTATACTTGTCTTCGTAATATTGTCTTAAAATAATATATTTTTACGTTGTTAAGAAAGCAAAAATTCTTTATTAAGCATAAAAATAATATTGTCTATTGAGCGAAAGCTTTAACTAAGAGATAAAAAGAATTCTCTTTTATAATTCTAGTTACAATTATACGAGAGCAATATTCTATAAATAATGTACGTCGACGTTAAGAATCTATCGACTATGCTTAAATTGTTACTAGAACAACTAAATTCGCAAATATGTTTATGTACAATTAAATATACTTAATATATAATAGTTTTAATCTAGAATTTTGTTAAAATTTAAACTTATTCATAGAAGCAATCGATTTAAATTTCTTTCTAAATAAAATAAAAGTCAAGAAGAAAATCTAATATACGTTAAATGCTAGACATCGCGAAAATACTATCTACGTAATTTATGTTAAGAATTAGCGCAATCTAGATAATTTTAACAATTGTTCTAATAACAACGCATCTTAACTATACAATTAAGATTAATACTATCAAGATAATTATCGAAGCAATAGTGACGCTATAGAAGTAGACAATACTAGTAAAGCACGTTCTACTTATTTCGACTTACAATCTCGCAATCAATTTTTTACGTTCTATTAATTCTAGTTCTTTGAACTATTATTTTAATCTTATTAGAATCGTGTTTATCGATTATTATAGTTATAACAAAGATAGCTATCTTAACAAAGTAATAACTATTAAAACAAATCAAATTCAAGTTAGATTCAAAATATTTCTTCTTCAACTAAGCAAGATTAGCAATCTAAAAATATTAAACAATCTACGTTATTAAATCTCGCAAATGCGTTTGCTTTACATCAATCTTTCTTTTGTTCTTTTTAAAACTACAACAATTAGATTTAATTATAACGTCTTTAGTAGCAACAAACACGCGCTTATTATAGAGAAACAAACAAGAACAAGAATCTTAATTAAGAGAATAATTATAATTATAAGAAACATAACTATTAGAAAGATAAAAAATATTATATTAATAATAGAATCGCAAAGAAGAAAAACTACAACAATGTCAAAATCTTTTTTCTCTAGATTTCTAAGTTATTTTCTAGAGACACAAAATGCAAGTAATGCAATATAGAATTCTTATCTCGAAACAAACTATATTAATATCTTTGCAATTGCACAATTAAATTAATAAAAAAAGTCTTTATTAAAGCAAAAGACAAGATTATTACTTCGATAGCTTATTATAGCTTCTTAAAAGTTATCTACTTAAAAGTACTCTTAAACAAAGTACAAGATTTAGAATTTCGATTATAGTATTATATTATTATTAAGATATTTGTTGTTGTTATTCAAAACAACAATATTGTTTTAAAAAAAAAGAACAATATTGATTTTAATATTATCTTGAATTTCGAATATATTATGTTAATAATTAATTGCAATTTTTTGCTTGCGTAGTTCTTCGACGCAATAATAAAGTATACTTTTTAGTTAAATAAAGTTCGAGATATCGAAAATATTTATTTCTTGTCTTCGAAATATATTATATTAAAACTATTAATAAGTAATAATCTTAATAACTTGTCGATGCACAACAAGCTTTAAAGACAAATACATATTATAAATAATCTAAAGATCAATATATTAATTAAGTTAAATATTCTAGATTTTTAAAAGATGTATCTAGATTACGAGCACGAACAGCTTATTATAAATAGCTATAAAGAAATAGCAATATTAATAGACGTTATCTCGATTATAAACAAGATAAAAAGAGTAATATAAACTCTTACAACAACTACAATTTCTTCTTATAGTAACATTATAATTTCTATACGTTTGCGAGATAATATTTAATTATCTTAAGATCGTAATCTTATATTTGTGTTATACTAAAAAACATCAAATTGCTTCGATATTAAATACAAAATTCTCTTTTATATTATTAACGTTAATTTCTTTATGATATAGATAAATAACACTCTTGATTAGTCTATTAATATAGACAAGAATTCTTGTCTAGATACTTTATAGAAATATAAGAAAAAAAGTTGTTATATAGTAGTTTCGAAATATTTTTATCTAGCAATCGACTTCGACATTATTACAAGATTATAAATAAAAAAGATCTTTAAACTAGATATGATTGCTTTGATTGCTTTTGCATCGATATCTAAATTATTTATCGAAACATCTACGTTGCTTACAATAACATTCTTTATCTCTATAAAGTTATTAGCATTCTCGATTATAGAATTCGCTTTTGTTATCGAAATATTTATTTAAGCATCTATAAAATATATCAATCTTAATAGCGTTATTTTTTACAATAATAAAGTTGTTTAAAAACAACTTATCGCAATAGTAGAAATCTTTTTATTGCTATAGTAAAATATTAATTATATTGTCGATCTATTTAAATCGAAATAGATATTAATTATCTTAAAATTAAAAATTAAGATTAACGTCGCAAAAGTCTATTCGCTCGATCTCGTAAACAAAGAATTTCTAAATTAGAAATTTAACAAGCTATATAATTAAGATTATATATAATTTACTACGCAATCTACTAAATTTAATTAACTTGTATTTGTAATATAGAGAACTATAGAACAAGCAAGAAAGCAACAATCTAAAAACAAGATTATTATAAATATTTGCAACTTAAACAAGATTATTATTATTAACAACTACTTTTTATCTTTGTAGTCGAATATTATTTTACAAGTAGCTAGATGTCAATTTATAATTATAATAGATATTGTAAAATTCTTCTATTAATAATTTGTACGTTTGAAGAATCAAAATAAATTAATAATAGTTTTTTATTGCGATTAAAAGCAATTTAATATCGCAACAATAAAGTTCAAAAACTTATTATTCTATGTGCAAAGACAAATAAATAATCTCTTGCAATCTTATCGTTAATATGTTAGAGTTTACGTAAACAATATAATAATATTCTTTAAAATCTTAGAAAAGCATCTCTATTATCTATATACAATTTTCTAGCTTTTGAATTTCAAAGAGATTATCTTATCTCTCAAGAAATTCTTTCTAGACTACTTATTAGTTACTTTACTAGAGCAAAAGATAGATGTTTTTAATCTTATTGCTTTAGCAAACAAAATTGTTGTTATTAAGAGTCTTAATTTTTTGTATAAGCTATTTGATTTGAAATTCTATCTTAATCTAATTAAATAATTACGAGATTATATTTTATATCATATTTAAAAAGCAGAAGTTCTACAACAACGCAAAATTATTCTCTTAAGATTGTTCTTGTCAAACAAGAATCGTATAAGAAAAATCTACAATTAAAAGATCGTAATTAACTTAATTATTGTAAAGAACCTAAATTTTTATCGATAACTTTAAGAGTTCTTCGAACGTACTAAATTTTTGATTTACTTCGATAGAAAACAAATCTTATATATCGATATTAATGTCTTCAAACAACGTAACTTCGATATTATAATTTACTATGTTAAGAAGAGCGCTAATTTGAACAAATTACGACAAATTAACGTAGAATCTATCTTGTTTCTTAGTCGATTATTAAATTTCGCGAAAACGCGTTATTAATTTATTAAGTTAAAAATAACAAGCTTAATATAAGTAATAAAGTGCGTTCGACATATAATCAAGATTGCTTTCGATACTATTGTAATTTTTATTAATTATTTTGTTAACTCTTTAATAATACAACAAATTACTCTTAGTTTAAGCAATATTAATAAACTCAATTTACAACTAGTGTGTACTTTTATCTATCTAAGCTAGTTTCAACTAAAGATAAAATATTGTCTCGAGAAACAACATATTATTTCGAATATATTATTTAGATTGTTTGTTGTCTTTATTATCGAAACAAATATTAATGTCTTAAGAACACTTAATATAAATATCTATTATAACGAAATCTAGAATCTCGAATTACTTGATCAAATATATATCTATTAAAATATTCTAATTGCTATGTTAGCAAACTTTAAACAACAGTTGCTTGCTACATATACTAAGAAAGTATTTTAGCAAAGTCTAATAATTATGTTGTTAAACTTAGACAAACGAATATTTTAGAAATAGACATTCGATAACAATAATTAAATTCTTAATAACTACAATAATATTAATAAATTTAACGACAAATAGACTAATCGTTGGGTCGAGTTTCGATATCAACATTCTAGCTCGACCCAAATACTCGATATTAATCTCTTGATTCGACTCGAAATCGACTCGAGTTAACGATTTTTTGACTCGACTCGATCGACTCGTCAAGTAATCGAAAATGACGTCAAAATGTCAAGATTTTCTATTTTTAAAAAAATTCGCATTATTTGAATTACTAAAAATAGTTTAAAAATAATAACGCACAAATAACGTACAAATGCATTATCTAAATGCATTACTATATAATATTATAAACAAATTAATTAAATTGATCAATTTGATTAAGTTGATTAATGCACTTTTTTAAAAATAATCTAAATTTTTCAAGTCTTGACGAGTCGAGTCAAGTTATACGCTAAGTACTTCATATCTATTCTTTGACTTGACTCGAATACTTGGGTCAAGATTTTTGACCCAAATCGAGTCTTGGCGAGTCGAGAACTTGGTTCGAACTCGATGACCCAACTCGACGCGACTAGTCTAACGACAAAGCAATACTTAAGAAATTTTATATTGATATTTACTTTGAGCTTTGCAACAATTAGATTAATCGCAAGAAATCAAAAACATCACGTGAGAGCGTCAAGATTCGATTTCTCGATTTTTTTTGGAAATCGAATTGCTTAAAATAGTAACTTTTCGATTAAGCTAAACTTATTATAGTAATGAGCTAGCTTCTTTAAGCGATTTGATTTTATTTAATTTCTTAACAATTCAATTTAATTTCAAATTTGGAATTAAATATTGAATCGACAATTAGTCTAGCAACAATCTAGTATATTATTTTAACAAAAACAATATCTTGCGACTATATATATTTAGATCGATAAAAGAGAAGATCTTTAAAACAATTTACGATAATTATTATTTCGAATATATTGTTGCTTTACAAGAATTATTGAAACACTCTTTATTTTTAAATTGCTTAAGAAGATTTGCATCTATATAAAATATTGTCTTGTCTACTAGATTAATTAGATTAAGCGTTATCGTTTTTACGATAAATTAATATTAATATTTACGAAATCTTATTCTTTTTATACTATAGTTATAAATTACGTAATTGAACTACTTAATAAATTCGACTATCTACTTATTATTATTAATAAGCTTAGTTGTTGTCTACAATTAATTTCTAGTTATACTATTGACTTTGCAATTGTTTAAACATAATGCGTTCTAGATTGCTTGCAAACAACAAATTGAAATATATTATAAACAATTATTTTCGACTAAGACTCGAAATTTATTTTCGAGTTTTAAGAGAAATTTTTTCTTCAACTAGATACGTTATTATTAACAAGTATCGCTTATTATTTATAAATAAACAATTAATTAAAAAGATCTAACTAGATTGTAAAAATTGCTATTTGTTATCTTATTATTATTTATTTTGACGTTTAGTAATAGTAGATTTTATCTATATTATAGACACAACTTAATAACAATTTCAATATTGTTATTAATCTAGTATCTAACAAGATAATTTATAAATTTAAGATAAAGAAAGCACTCTTCTTATTTTATAACGATTATTCTATTACGTTGCATAACAATTATTCTATTCCAAATATTTTTAGCAAACGTCTAGAATTTTGCGTTAAGATAATCCACGCAACAATCTTTGTTAACGTAAAGATAAAAATCTATTATAATGTTAGACATTATTTATTGCTACTTAATCTCGATAACAAGATCTATCTACGTCTTAATTATAGATATTATTTGTTTAAAAAGTTAAGCAAGAAAGTTTTATTACAACAATGCGATTCTTTTCTAGTAAAGAAAAAAGTCGATTGTTTTATCTATCTATTAGTACTATCGTTTATATAGAAGATCTACTTAGTTGTTTTTGTTGTTTAACTAAAACTCTTTTCTTTTGTTGCAAATTCTTACGAACAATCTAAACTAAATTATCTAAATTTTGTCGAAATCGAAGACGATATATTGCAATAAATATTCTATAAGATAGAGCGCATTATTAACAAAAGAATGCGCATCTATAGTAGCAAACAAGTAGCACAATATCTACTTCGATAAAAAAGTTACAATTTTAAGTATAACGAGTAACGAAGCATTATTAAGTTAGGTAATTGCATTAATCTAGTAAAGAACTATAAAATTAAAGTTAAGAAAACTTCTAATTGTTGTTAATTACAATTACGAAAACTTACTACTAAAGCAAAATCTATAAAGTTTAAGTTTCGAAAATTTGTTATTGTATCAAGACTTACAATATTCGAATATTTATCTAAATTATTTTATCAAGAGCTTGATTCGATTGTTTTTACAAATTTCATAATAATTATATCTCGTTGTCTCGATTTATTTTGATAAAAGAATCGCTTAATAGTTCGAAGCTATGTGTTAAATATATTAGCGAGAACGTTGATCTTTTTTTCTTTTTTTCTAGCATGTTGTTATAATGCTTCGCACTAGTTCTTTTCTTATCTAGTCGATATTACTTTATCTCGATTAGAATTCTTGTTCTAGACTAGAAAAGTGCAATAACTTTAGACAACAATATATAGGTAGACTTCTTCGCCTTAGAACTTAATCATCTTTTATCTATCTTATTATTGCTTTATTAAAACATTAAAAAGTTATTAATAGATTAATAAATTTGCACAACTCTTGTATGCTTTAATCTAACAATTATTATTATATTTTGCAAAATCTAGTTCTTGTTAATGTTGCGTTTATCGAACTTGTCGTTAAATAGTTGTTCGAAAGTCTATATATTAAACTCGTTAATTATTTGTATAATTGCAATATAAATTTACTCTAAACACTTAGTAACGCAAAAATCGATCTTTATCTTTATCTAAGAATTATTGTGTTTCTTCATTATTCTTAACTTCTTTAATTTAGAATCAAACAATTAATTTAACTTTTTTTAAGTTGCACACTTCTTATAAAGACGACAAAAAGTCTTAACTTTGTTGTATTTCTTAATATTCTTTGCTTATTTATATTGCTCTTTTTCTTATTGCACTTCTACTTGTGCGCAAGCGTTTAATATTTGTTTGTTTGCTTTATATTTGCATCTACGAACAATATTATTAACAAAATCGCAAACAACAATATTAAAGAGTCTTTCTTTAACAACAATATTTCGTAAATTATAGATAGTAAATTTTGTTTTGCAAACAATGCGATTCTTTATTTAACGCTCTTGTTGCTTTCTTTTAAATATTGTTGACGTAAATTCTACACAACAAGATTACATAATTGATAGTAAAGAGATAGAAATATTTGTAGCAATATCGCAATTGTTGTTATCGATAATTAAACTATTGTTTAATAGAGAAGCAAGAGAAGTAGAAGAAGAAAGAAGAAGAGATGCTTGATTGTTGTCTACAACTTCTCGACCTTTGTTCTCAAGAACAATAGTAGCACAAGCAATAGATTGTCTTTGCTTATTAGAGACACGAGGCGATATAAATTAGTAAGAAGAGACAAGGCCTTAATTGCAACGTTAAGAAGGCATATTGCAAATCTAAAAATCGTATAAATTTGATAAGTTATATAAATAGAAGCTTTAGTTTGCTAATTAGATTAATAGATGCAATAGCGAATATATATGCTAGTAATAGAAGATTAAGTCTTTCCCTAATGCCAAGCTTTGCAGACACACATGAAAGCGCTAATATTTACTTTACTATTAATAGATCAACCAACAAGCGACCCGACGATCTAGCAAATTCAATAATCAACTCAGGGTCCATTGGGCGACGAAATTCTAAATCTCGAAATTCTTCTTCCACTTTGCATCTTACAATCTTATCTAAGATGTTTGATTCAGAGCTTCTCATCGCTCTCTCTACCTCAATTGCACCACTAAAAGGCTCTCACTATCAGTGCACTATCAGTTTAAACCGTGCAGTTTGGTTTAAGGCCTAAAACGCACGGTTTGCACGGTTGCGACCCTTGGTCACAAGTGAAGTAGGTGTTTTGGGAACGGCGGCGTATAGTCTCTCTTCAATTGACTCTCGCCCACGATACTTAGATATGCACGAGCGACCTTTCTCTTACAAATGTAAGCTCCCTAGTCTCTCAAGCTCAAGTCCCCAAGTCAGGTAAAAGTAAAAGCTGCATGCTTCGCTCCCCCTGAGATCACCACGTATTCTCCCTTCTCCAGTCATCAAGGAGAACAGAAAGGCTAGAGTTGAAGTTCTCTTATTACGCCTTCTCTAGGCAAAAACAACCTCTCCCCCCTAGATTCCAAGCCCCAGTACCCTCCCCGCAAATCTCTCAACCTCAAGTTCCTTTTCCCCAAACTTTTACGAACGCCGTATCTTCCCTCCCACTGTTACCATACGTCTTCCTCCGCGTTTCAGTGGTTGAAGAAAGGAAAACAGAAGAGATAAAAATGCACGATCTGACTACTTCCGCCCACCAGACCTTCTATAGACACGAACGACCTTCTCTTGCGAATCTAAGCACCACTACCGTCCTCCAACAGTCTCTCGAACTCAAGTGCCGATTTCAGGCACGTCTGGAAGCCCGTATGCTTCCCTCCCCCTCAATTCACTACGTATTTCTCCCCTCTCTGATCACCAAGAAAAGAATGCAGGCTTTGGCTTCTGTCCATCATACCTCTCCTAAGCACAATCAACGTTTCCCCTGCACCACTATTGTCCTTCCACCGCCTCTCGACCTCAAGTTCCCATTTCAGTTTCGAGATGAAGATCGTAATCCTTCCCCCTCCCTCACCATGCCACGCACCCCCACCGCCCCTCTCCTAGTTACCAAGAAAATAAAAGCGTAATCTAGCACCCGCCCACCATAACATCTCATCGCACGACCAACCTTTCCCTCTGAAAACCCAAGCATCAATATACCTCCTCTCCTTCTCTACTGCAAAACTTCATTAGCATCGCAGACACCGACCAATCGCCCACTAATTCGTACTTATTCAACAACATCATACATCCTCCGTCTGTCCAGAAAATTTGCTGGTCTAGACAGCTACTGCTCGATTACTTTCTCCTAGAACATATCTACAGAATTGCCGTGTCGCCATACACACACCACAGAACAATCAACAGAATCCCAGACTACCTCTCCCAACAGGCAAGTACCATAGACGCAACGCGACTAATGAACAAGCCAAACACTCAGTACGGCCCGAAACAATGCCGGTTCTAGTTGTTGCAAGATATCTCGAAGTCGATATATCAGAGTAATCTGACTTCGGTGCGAGCTAAGACCATAGAACGTCGAGAGTACCTCGTATAACGGCGGCCCCTCCAGCGCCAGCTGCAATCAATAGCCAAAATTGATCATCTCAGGTCTCAGGTTATACAAAAATCAAAGCCTTCCGCCGATATTCTTCACTCAACAAGAAAAAAAAAATAACAACCATCCAAGGATGTTTCAACGACCTGGATGCTAGTCGTTTCCTTGCTCGGCTCGTAGACACCCGATCCTCAACCAATGCCGTAGTAGCCACAAAGCCATCATCGCCCTACGGGCTCACAATTCTGTCTATCTCGAGCTCGTGCAGAGTTCATTGATCGGCCGCTGGTTTCTGGACCTAGCAGCCAATGCTCGCGTTCTTGGACATAGCATCTACCAACCCAGCTCCCCCAAGCCTCGAAAGAATGCCTCGGAGAACAGACCATCCACAACCCCACCCATCCACCTCCCTCCGCCACCCCATCCACTTGCCCCCCCCATCCCAATAACCACTGTTCCCCCAATACCAGCTACACCTACCCCCCAATGAACACCCCAAATCCCCGCCCATCAACTCCACCCCATCCTAGATTCAGCCAGAGAACGCCTCACACCCTCTAACAGGGCAGGAGACTTCCCGGCTTATACATCATTGCATTTCTAGTTCTTCAACAGCGCGAATTCATAGCGATGTTCCTACCCTACCGAAGGGTGGGGGGCCCCTACAATCTATCTCAGAGAAAAGAACATGAGCAGGGGTGTCGATGTTTTGCCAGAGACTGGTCAGCTAAAGGGGGGGCTTGTTCACTTGAGGGTACGTGTGTAGGAGTCAGGGCTACCGCTCACATCACCAGCTAGATATACACAATGTGCATGCTTGAGCCCTGGGAGACACAGCGACAACGTCTACTTCCAAAAGCCAGCCACACGAGAACCAATCATCCTACTCCACCACCCCATCCTGCCACCACTACCTACGCGGCTGCGATAAGTGCAATAAACGTAAACGGAGCAGGTGGACGGATCAAAGAGACGCAAAAAGGATGAGAATAAGAAAGCCGTACTAAATGGTATATAGACGACCCGATACTTGTCTTTATTTGTGATATACTAGGCCCCCTGGCTTGCAGGGCTCTTTGGATTGTGGTAGGAGGTTGTCTGATAGGTTGAAGGCGATGATTCTTTTTCGGGCTTGATTGGCGGTCCAAGGGATAATGTCAAGATATGCGGATCTGGCGCTGCGGGTGGGAGAAGTCGTTTATCATTGAGCTCGTTTGAATAGCTGGGTTGCTGCATAACAGAGGATTCCTGGCTCTGATCTCATGGTGAAATGCCACGTTAGTGTTCTCCCTCGAGCATGCCATACCGCCTACAACCGCTCATTCTCTTCCAGCGTCCTCCCGCATCCTCCACCCACTCTGACTTCGATTTCAAAACCCTCATCCCCCTCCTACACCCCCGCATCCCGATACCGGGCAATGATTTTCTCCGCTGCAGTCTCCCCTATCAGGTATGCCACGGCTTGTAAATGCGCACTAAAAAGTGTCCCAACATCAGCACTGCGCCCAGCTCAACACAATCTACGTGAACGAAATTCGGAATAGCTGAGAAGGTGATAAGACTCACCTTGGCAAGAAAGGCGCAACGCTCATATCCACCACTCTTAGATTTTGCACGCCGAGCACTTTGAAGTCTTTGTCCACGCACGTCCCCGGCTCATCGATCTTGCCCATCTTCACGGTGCCGCAGGTGTGCCACATGCTTATTGCGGTTTTGCGGACGTAGGCCTAGAGGCGATAATTATCAGCCCCAGACTTCTATCACCCTTTGACTTTGCGACTCTCGATTGATATCTACATAAGCATTGCACGCACCAGAATATCCTCATCCCCACCACCCTCGGGTCCAGCCGCATAGCGTATCGAGTCTTTCGACATCAGAGGCTGATTCAGAAACTCCAGAGTCTCGCGAACGGACTCGATGGCTAGGCGCTTGTCGAAGGGGTGGGTGAGGAAATTGGGGTTGATGAGTGGAGGATCGGCTGGGTTGGAGGATGAGAGTTTGACTTTGCCTGTGCTGTGGGTTGCGGGGAAGGCTACTGCGGTGGCGAGATATTTCTCGGGGGCTTTGACGCTGGGGCTGGGGTTTTGCTTGCAGAAGAGGGTTAGCTCGCGGTTCTAGATGGGAAACGTGGACGATGTTGGGAGACGAGTGGGTCTCCTCTTTGTTGCTTAAGGAAGGCGGAGATTTGTAGGAAAGAGAGATATATCGAGAGATACAGACGTTCTGGGTACGATCCACGGACAGAAGAAAGCGATGACAAAATCTGGAAGCAGAAATTGACTTACGGAGATCATCTCGTAGAAAGGTTTCGTCTCCGCCTGCCAGAGCTGCTGGGTTTCTTTATCCAAAGTCATGAACTCTTGCGACGCAAGAACAGTGTCACTCTTGAGATATGCTATCATCTGCGGTAGATAAAAGCCAGACAGTGGACCGGTCTGACTATGCATCCATTCTTCGCGGGCTTGCTCCAATGTAACAGGCGAGTCAATATACGAAGTTCGATGGTGACTCTTGGGATCCTGAACAGTCACCAGCTCGAGGAACAGTCGATCCTGGAGGTTCTTGCCAACACCAGGGAGATCTTTTGTGACTGGGATATTAAGTGGTTCAAGGTCTCTGGCCGGGCCAATACCTGATAGGAGCAACAGTTTCGGCGAGTCAATTGCCCCTGCTGCAAGTATAACCTCTTGTTTCGCATACACTGTGCTCGTATTAGCTAATTCTGTGCGCCATCCCATGAGTGGGAAGAGTGAGCTACTTTTCTTGCCATCTGCTTGTACGCCGACGGCCTTCTTGTCCTGGAACAAAACCTTGGTGATGCTAGCCTCAGTCATGACGGTCAGATTCGGCGGGCTGGACGCAAGATAAGCCCCTGAGGCTGTTACTCGTTTGCCATCATGAATACCCTGCTGGCAGACGCTGACACCAATTGGATTGCCAGAGTTGTGATCTAGGTTCTTGGGGTGGTAATGGTATGCGCTTCTCATGAATTCCCCGAAGCCAGGGTCCCACGCGTTTGTTACTCCCACGCTCACTGGTCTGGAGGTGCGTGAGTGATGCAAGTTGCTAGAAAACGCAGCTATTCATACCCATTAGATCCATGCGCCGTAGGTAAACCCTCGACGAAATCCTTGAAGTGGTTTCCAGGTTGACCAAAGGTCTCAATCTAGACGTCTTCAGCATCAAATGAGGACACCTTGATGTATAAATCCATACATTCTTGAATCTTGTCTGGGAATGCTCCCAAGCGTAGCTGGCATCTCCAACGAGCTCCGCCCAATGATCATAGTCGGCGCTAGGTCCTCGAGTGTAGACACAGAAATTGATGGCAGTGCTTCCTCCTAGGCCTTTACCCCTGCTATAGTCAATTTCCCTGCCGTCAAGCCCTTGCTGTGGAACGGTCTTGTAGCCCCAGTTGTAGCCCGGTACGATGAGAGTCCAATGTCGCTCTCCGAAGCTCTGTTGTGTCTGGTCTTTGTTCTCTCCACCAGCATCGAGAAGTAGCACAGTCTGGCGCGGTAGCCCTTTGGCAAGACGCGCTGCTAGTGCGCAACCGGCTGCTCCAGCTGTAGGAGTGGGTCAGTGTTATTGTCTCGATTGAGCCTGGATCATCTACCTCCAACAACAATATGATCGAACTCTGCCATGACTTCGCAACGAGCAGCAACGGTGCCCAGCAATGGTTCAGGAGGTTTGCCTTAGCGCATGATAGGTGCTCCTAAGGATCAACGACTAAGACATCGAGCTTGCAGTATGAACACGGGCGCTGTGAACGCCCGGTCCGATGAGCCGCATTGTGGACTTAGTGTGCGTAGCACTAGATTAAGAAGCCTCATCCGCATGTCTAAGGTTACGAGGACGGTGAATGGCTCGGTATCAGGATGAGGCGAGCCAAGCGAGCCTGCATACTTCTGACGTCAACTTGCTTCCACTCAAACGGCATAGTCTGTTTCACAAGGTGGGCCAAGCAGGCAGCGCACATGGATATCGACTGGTCACCCACCATCAGCCTTACACTCTGTACGGCCCGAAGCCGCAGCCTATTTCAAGAGCCCATGCGACCCAATCATAGCTCGACGATACGTTAGAGCAGCGTGAGTCGATTTGCACTAATCGTAGTGGCCTGCTCTCCGAGGCGGCTGCAAGTGAAAGTCCCAGCAGCCTTGGCAGCAGGTGTTTCGATCGACGGTTACGGAAGTCAGTCCCTGCACAGGCATCTGAAGTGCCCACGCTAGTGTGATATGACATGCAGGAAGCTGAAAACATCCGGGCCAATGAATCAAGCTACGCGACAGAGCTGCAGCTGGGGGCTACGGGGGCGGAGCAGAAACAGCTGCGGAGGATTGTACCGCACTGCATGACGACCAGTGAGAAGGTGGTGGTCGCCTCTGCCGCTCCTATTCCGAATCTCAACGTCCCTCCCGTATCGAGGAAGCCCTGAAGTGGGAGTTGAAGGATGGGAGATACATAAGTGTCAAAGCGCGGCCGATAATATGTCATCCGTCCAATCGCTCATTGATCGTCGAGGATTGTCGCCTTCTTCTCGATAACAAGGCAAAATGGATGTCTTCTACCAGAGTCGCACGTCGGAGGTCTATGGTGGGACGCTTTCCCTGATACTGCTGGCAACAATTCTTGTCGTCGCCCGTCTCGTCGCCCGGAAGACGTCGGCAGCGAACATTTGGTGGGATGATTTTGTGAGTAATTCTCTGAGCAATTTTCACCCTTGGTTGGGATTCTTGGAGAATTTGTCTTAGCAGCAATTCCTTCAAGACATCCGTCGTGATACCATACCATAAGTTCAGGACGTGAAGCTGACTTCGAGGTTTATACAGACAATTTTTGTCGCATTGGTAAGTAGAGGAAACAAGGAGCGGAGGCAGATCTCGATTCGATGCTAAGCTGACCCCAGTCATGTGACCCAGGTCTTGGACTGGGGACTGAGCTCATGTTATTGGATGGAGATCCGCTGGGCAGGCCTTGGTCGCCATACGCTCAAAGCTGGTGGGCCAGCCGGACCAGATGAGATATACAAGTTCTTCAAGGTGAAGATACTCAGAGCTTTGCTATTCGCGCTGGCTCCTAACCCCAGTGTTTAGTTGTTTCTCGCCATCCAAGTCATGTACTTTGCTTCAGCCGTGGCCATCAAGACATCCCTGATCCTTCTGTACTACCGCATTTTTGGAGTTATACGATGGTTCCGATGGCTTCTGGCAGCCATGTGGTCCATCGTCGTGCTCTACTTTGTCGTTTGTGTTCTTGTCGCCGTCTTCGAATGCAGCCCCGTCCAGTTCTACTGGAACAAGTCCGTCCGAACGGGCCGCTGTATCGACCAGAACCAATTCTATCGCTGGAACGGGGTTGCCAATCTACTCATCGATTTCGCCATCTGGACACTTCCCATGCCTGTGATCTGGACCCTGAACCTGAACAGGCGTCAAAAATGGTCCTTGAGCGCGGTCTTCTTGCTGGGGCTATTGTAAGCATTCTTGCAAGGACTCTCAATGCATAGCAAGGATTTAGCTTACACTCTCGGCAGCGCATGCGTCGCCTCCATCGTCCGGGTGGTTGGCTTCAATTGGATTGACTTCAACGACATCACATACACCATTGTTAGCGCCTCCATATGGACGACAATCGAGCAATCGCTCGGCATCATCTGCGCGTGTCTTCCAACAACGCGCCCGCTGTTCGGTCGATTGCTGCACAATATCAAACACAGTACTGGTCATAGCAGTGATCCCACACCTCAAGAAGCAGCGCCGAGAAGTGCCATCCCACGGCCACACTACGCATCGCGACCCGCGGTCGGTGGCGCAGCCGAGAGATCTTGGCTTGGGTTCTCGCGCTTGAGTGAGGAGAATACAGGAGGGGTGAGCTTGGTCACAGCTCACGCATCTACGGCGAGCGACGACCTACCGATCATGCTGAACAGAATTATTAAGCAGCAACGAGTAGAACAGCGAGTGGAGAACAGTGTATGATGGGGTTTTCCTTTGAAAAGAGTGCAGCATTTGCAACTCGCGTTGCCTGCTGCATAATCCGGAGGAGTTCGATGCGTCAATCGTAGAGTGTGAATAATATCTTCATTCCTTGACGGCCAAGCCACGCCTTGAGTGACTGAAGTCATGGTAGATGTATATTTGGAGATGAACGACGTACCTACACTGGGAATGGCTTCCAACCTTCCTAAGTCTTCGACGTGGCCACCGAACCCCGGAATCTCTGTAGAATGTCGTCTGCAATCTTCTCGGCTAAGGCATAGATCTACGCGTTCTCTGAATCAGCACTGGGTCTGTTATCTTGATGCGGATGCTGTTAAGACATGTGGTCAGAAGAACTTTGAACCTTGACTCACCGTTGCCTGAGGGTGTCCTGGAGGAAGGAAGGGGAAGCTACTGGCATCCACAACCCGCAATCCACGAACCCCATAGACTCTGGCCTGCCCATCTATTACGGCCATCTCATCGGACATGGACCCCATCTTGCAAGTGGCTGCTGCATGCCACACGGGAGCTAGGTTCTTGCGAATGAAGTCCAGGATCTCCGCATCACTCTGGACGGCGGGACCAGGGAAATACTCTTGTCCAATGGTCAAGGTCTGCATACTGGCCCAGACTTGGCGCTGACGTTTGAAACCGGCAATGGCCAATTCGATGTCTGCAGCATTGGTGAGCCAATTTGGGTTGATGAGCGGTGGATCAGACATGCTGGTGCTATTTATCGAAATACTGCCGCGACTCAAAGGTGCCACCAGCGCTGTTGCTACAGTTGCATAGTTGTATCCATCTTCTGGATCCTGAACCGCATAATTCGATTGATTGCCAAGAATGCCGCTGGCAGGGAGGAATTCAAGATCGGGCCAATCTGGCGGGAAAGACTCGTCCAGCGCCTCTCGCGTCGAGGCCGATAATCCGTTTCTCAGGTTCGGAGGTAGCTTCTCGAAACCGAGAACACCTGTCCCAGAAACGGACAGAGGGCCTGTTGCGTTGTCCAAGTATGCTTGCACTGCAGCAGCGGCAATATCGGGGTTGTTCAGTCCAGCAGAATTGGTCAAGACATTCACCCGGAATGACGTACCATAGAATATCTGATCCCACATATTCTGTCCAACCCCGGGGAGGTCTCTGACCAGTGGGATATTGAGGCTCTTTAGTACATTACGAGGGCCAATACCAGATACCATCAGCAGCTGCGGAGACTGGAATGTACCAGCCGAGACTATGACCTCTTTCCGAGCCTTCAAAACATAGTCATTGGTACTTTGGCTTGAGGATCCTTCGGAGCTGACCGAGACCCCCCTAACTCTGTGACCCTCAAACAGCAGTTTCTGGGCAAGAGTATTATTGTAGACTGTCAAGGTTGTATGACCAAGTGCAGAATGGAGAAAGCTTGATTCCGAGGAAGACCTTGTCGATTTGGCAGGATCGATCGTTGCGGGCACGTACGCAGAGCCGAGAAGGACCCCGCTCTGGAACCCATCGATAGCTGCTTGTCCAACAGACTGGAGTGCTGGAAGTACCCATGTTCCGAATGGATCGTTATAAGCTCCGTGCGAAACATGAAGCGGACCTCCGTTGGCACTGAAGGCTGATGCGTCCTGCTGATTTGTACTATTTGGATAAGGTACGGTAGGAGGAGTGTATTTGACACTTTTCTCGTAGTATGGTAAGAGATTGGGGAAAGTATAGGTCTGATCCCGGGTGTCTGATGCCCATTTCTGTGCAGAGCCTGCCGTTTGCCTGTGATAGTACAAGAAGTTCCTCGCCGAAGAGCCTCCTAAAGTCTTGCCGCGAGCATAATGTAACCGCCGATTATTGGCTCCCTGCAGAAGCAATCGTTAGGCCTGCCGTTCCACCTCCGACCACAACATAGTCGAAAGTGGTATTGATGCCAGGAACACCATCTGATTGGGCGAAGTTCAACGTCGTCCGAGGCTGTGCAGCTGGGTAAGCAACAGCCTGCAAGGCTAGAGCAAGGTTCAGAGGGCAAATGGGTCGCAGCACATGCATGATGGTGTTCTCTTGGTTTCTCGGACTGAACTTGGATATTGAGCCATTATAACCCATGCCATCGGAAGCGCACTTGCGAAAGAAGAAAGCAACAATGACATTGCGATGTCCCAGCACCTTGCTGGAACGGGTGGGACTTAGCGAGAAGATCTACGCCATCCATTCGGGTTGCCTAAAGCAGGCACCTAGAGTGGAGGATTTGGCGGTTCGAGCAATGGGCGGGCATCCTGACTTTCACAGGCCCCAGACAGGCCTCTGATGCCGATGGGAAGAAGAGGTTCACGCCAGCCGTTGCGGGCTCGTCGCTGTCGCTCGAAATTTGCGATGGTAGAGCCGCCACTCGCAGATGAGGAACGTGGCGAGTCAGTCGTCTGGCTCAAGAGCCAGATAAGTGACCGTGCCATTGTTGACTGCATACCGTTGTTGTGCCCGGACGAATCGGTGGTGCGCTCGTACTTCGGAGCCGTCGAAGATGACTGCATTGTGGCGCGTCAATGGTGTGGAGGCCATGGGTTGCGCGACTGAGTGTGCAATGAAAGGCGTATGACGTCATCCATGCTCGAAACGGCAAGCTTCCCCTCGGTCCGATGTCGTACCTTGCTTAGGGCGGCACCAGGCGGCGCAAACATTACGGGCACCCTCATCTCCGGCCCGTACCTTCCTCCATCACTCGGGCGCTCAGTAACGAGGGATGCTCTTCAGCATAAGAATGGCAATCTGACTCTGGACAGCTTGCATTAGTCTATCTAATCCGGTACCCCGCTTCCTGAGACTGCATCTGCGCACGCGGCCCCCAAATTCTCCTCCCAGGCCTGAAATCCCATGTGCTGGGCACCGATGGCTTCTATACACTCCTGTCATTGTCTTTAACATTTGTATTTAGGGGTCTCCGATGAAACACGTACTCCTTGGCGGTCTGCCTCTCTAGCAGTGTGAATATGAAGCCGAGGAATCGCAAGCCTTCGAAAAGCACCCGGCCAGCGAGTGGGATGAAAGTTTCACCCTGAGGACTCAAGTTCTCTCAACATGGGCTTGGGATTGCGCCTGCTATTGATGTGTATACGCTTTTCCGGACGCTGAACGGCCCCTGACACGTACACGCGATAAGCTTTCTTCACTGCGGGCTGACGCAGGCCATGTCAATACTGTGAAGGTGCCAAGTACTACACTGCATAAAGAGCTGCTTACTGTTCTTGGGAATATCTCCGGTATGCGCGATGCCAAAGTCGTTCCGAGTCCGACACAGGTGGGCTGGCTGTAGCCTGTCATACTTATTGGCTATCGGAGACCCAATCCCACGCCAGTCGTGGGCATTGGGCATCAGGCGTCAGGAAATGTAGGGACTCTCGATGAATCCGTCTCGTTGCGAGTTTGATCTCGCATATGCATGACATCAGTGGTGTTCTACATGGCGCGTCCGCTAAAGCTTCTAGAATGTCGAGGTCGTCGAAGCCTGGAGAAGGCTATATTAGAAAATAACAAGACGAATGTATCTCTCCCTAATAGTTTCAGATCGTATGTCCATCTTGAATTCATCGTGCTTTTATATGAGAGTTCTCCTCTCGCTATCTTTCTCTTTTGTGGTTGAGTAGGTCTGTCATTGCGATAAAACCATCTAGGCGTACGATACTGCGAACACGACCATGCATCCTCAATCAGTACGAGACTACGCGAATGATACCCCCAACTATGGACAGAGGCTCCTGCCTACACTCATCGATGAGATAGCTCACTCCGACCCAGACAGAATATTCGCCGCCATACCGAAAACAGCGAAGCCTGAGGATGGCTTCGACGACATGACGTTTTATCGATTTGCCAAAGCTATCGACAGGTGCGCCTGGTGGCTTGAGAACAAATTGGGGAAAGGGAAAACCCATGAGACGATTGCTTACATCGGATCCTTGGACTTGATGTACCATATCGTGACACTGGCTGCAGCGAAGACTGGACATACTGTATGATCGATACTACCCAATACCTTCATCTCTCACCGCTCGCAGGTATTCCTTCCATCGCATCGTAACAGTCTTGCAGCCCACGCACACCTCCTCGATGAGATCAACTGCAGAATCTCCCTCGTTCAAGCATCCATTCCTCCAGGCCTCAGTCACTTTCTTGACGCAAAATCGATGCGAACTATCAGCATACCCAATCTAGACTTCTTTCTCCAGTCGAATGAATTCCCCAATTATCTGTACCGCAAAACCTTCGATGAAGCAAGACATTTACCGTTCGTTATTTTGCACACGTCAGGGTCGACCGGTCTACCCCAGCTGGTTAAGGTCAGCCATGGCACGGTCGCTAGCATGGATGCCAATCAACTGATCCCTTTACTGAGCGGGACGCCGGTCCTTGGCAGCTCATTCAAAGGGTCTAGGATGTTGATGACATTTCCTTTGTTCCACATGGCAAGTTTTACTCTGTTGCTTGGGCTCGCAGTCTACTATGGCGTGATCCCAGTTCTCCCCCCAGCGAATGAGCCTTTGACTGCGCACTTGATAGATTCCATCCATACTCATGCTTGCGTCGATGGAAGTGCCCTTCCACCCTCCATCGTTGTCGATCTCTATCACGAGAAAAAATTCCTCTCTAGGCTTGGACGTCTGAAGTACTTGCTGTTTGCTGGTGGATCTCTCCCTCAGGAAGTGGGGGATGCAGTTTGCAGGGTCACACACCTAGCAACGGTTATTGGCTCCACAGAGACCGCATTCCCTCCCCATGAAGTATGTGACTCTGAAGATTGGGGATATGTTCGCTACAGCCCCTTTCATGGGAGTGTCTTTCGTCCACTGAATGAAGATGGCCTCTCCGAACAGATAATTGTGCGAAGGCTAGAACTGGATCTCTTTCAGAGTGTATTTTCAACTTACCCAGATATTGATGAATTCCGAACCAAAGATTTGTACCGAGAACACCCGACCAAGCCAGGTCTTTGGAAATTCTGTGGGCGGACAGACGATGTCATTGTCTTTTCTAATGCCGAGAAGTTTAATCCTGTTGACTTTGAGGGCGCGGTATCATCTCATCCAGCCATCAGGACAGCCCTTGTCGGCGGACATGGAAAGTTCCAGACATGCCTTCTGATCGAGCCAACAGCGATCCATGAAACCGAAGCTGAAAAAGCAACCTTGCTGAACGAGATCTGGCCCACCATTGAAGGTGCGAATCGAGTCTGTCCATCGCATGCAAGGGTAATGAAGGATTTGGTCGTCTTTACAGACAAGACCAGGGGTGTCGAACGTGCCGGCAAAGGCACTGTCCAACGAATGATGACGCTAGGCTTGTACCGAGAAGAGATTGAGACCCTTTATCAAGCGCCTGCGTTGCCCAATACTGCTCCAGACATGCTTATCGGCAACGCTACACAAGAGGCAGACACCCTACGCAGTGCGCTCTTCCGGATAGTCTCGGCCTGTACATGGCTTAACGGCGAATTGACAGCTACTGCAGATCTTTTCGAATTAGGACTTGACTCTTTGCAGACTATCTCATTGTCGAAACAGATCAATGCTTATCTCCTCCAAACCATGCTAAACATGAAGCTGGTCATCCCCCAAATTATTTACGCACATCCCAATATCGAGATGCTTGAGTCTACGCTTCAAGACGCAGCTGACTCCGCCATCAATAGCACAGCCTCCCCACGAATGCAGGCCATCTTCGACAAGTGGTCATTGAACCTCCCTAAAGCAAAACAACCCCATTCTCTAGAGGCCAGAAAACCCTCAGTCGTCCTTCTCACAGGATCTACCGGCTCGCTAGGATCTTACATTCTCGACTTGTTGATAAGGATGCCGAACGTTCAGAAGATATATTGTCTAAACCGTAAACACGACGGGGAGATACAGCAGACGAAATCGTCGAAGTCGAAAGGCCTCCAGACACGATTCCAGAAAGTGACTTTCTTGCAATGTGATCTATCGCAAACGTCGCTTGGGCTTCAGGAAGACACCTACAACGGCTTGCTTCAAGAAGTCACCCATGTAATCCATAACGCCTGGGACGTCAACTTCAATCGCCCACTCGAAGCGTTCATCAATCCGCACATCTCCGGTATCCGTCACCTCATCGATTTCTGCAACCAATCAACAACCAACACTCGCCTCCTATTCGTCTCAACCCAAAGCACAGCCCTCGGGCAGCATTCAAGGCAGGCTCAACCCATCCCCGAGGCTGTCCTGTATGACTGGGAAAGCTCTCTACCCATGGGCTACGCGCAGTCCAAGCTCATCGCCGAACAACTCATCGACGCAGCGGCGCGAGTCTCCGGTCTGCAGTCGACCATCTGCCGGGTGGGCCAGATTGCGGGCCCGACGACCGAGCAGGGATGCTGGAGCTTGAAAGAGTGGTTTCCGAGCCTGGTGGCTAGTTCTGTGACTTTGGGGATGCTGCCGGAAGGGCTTGGGGAGATGGACATGGTGGATTGGATCCCTGTGGATCTGGTCGCGAAGATTGTTTTGGAGTTGTTGTTCGTGGACAGCGAGGACATGTCACTGGGGCTGAAAGGCCACCAACCAGCGAATCCAGGCGACTCGCCCTCGGAGCTTCAGTACAATGCCGTTGACGGGCCGCCAGATGGGAAACAGCGTCCGGTCTTGCACTATACCCGAGAGTCGCTTTCCACTAATTACTCCAATCCAGAGGTCCCCAATGGCGACACCACGACCAACTGCTCCGCGCACCGAACAGCTACCTTTACACCCCCGAGCAATCCCCAGACCTCCACCGAAGCCCCACACACCAACCCGCTCCCCACCCACCCTTCGACCAACCCCCCAATCGAAGTCTACAACATCCTCAACCCCCACCCAACAACCTACCCCGCCCTCCTCCCCACCATCCGATCCTCCCTCCCCCACGCCCTCCCTCTCGTCCCCTTCGCCACATGGCTCGATACCCTCCGTATACGCGCCGAAGACGAATCGCAAGTTGCGAATCTGCCGGCGATCCGGCTTTTGAGCTTCTTTGAAGGGGTCGTACAGGGGGAAGGTGGGGCAGCTGTTAGCGAGGGGTGGGGGAACGCACTGAGTACGGAGGAAGCGGTGAGCTATAGTAAGACGATGAGGGGGCTAGAGGCTGTGGGAAAGGAGTGGATTTGGAGGTGGGTCCGGCAGTGGGGTTTTGGGGGGAAGGGGTAGGGGGTAGGATGAGCCGCATATTGAGGGTGTATCATGGCAGCTTCATCCGCATGTGTGTGCAAAAACTACCGGAATCGAGGATGGCCCGGGTCTCTGATGAGGCAACCACAGCGAGCCTGCACGCTCTCGACGTCTGCTTGCTATCACCCGTTTCCGGCCACCAAACCTGGGGGTGAACATCGCCGCGAATGGGAGTGCCCAGAATGATTTTCTATTTAGTATGGCAGTTACCTAGTTTCTCATCCTTATTCTTTTGCGTCTCTTTGACCCACCGAGCCACTCCTTTTACTTCTTTTGTCCCATTCACGTACCTAGTGGGTAAGTTCACGGCATGATTGCAGTCTTAAAGTTTTCGTGTGGCTAGATCTTACAGCGAACTGTCGCTATGCCTCCTAGAGCCCAAGCACACATGTTGTTTGCAAGTCTGTGGCTGTGTATGGCCAGATAGAATTGATGCGACCCATCTGTCACTGCGAGAAATTGCATTCGATTTACGGTAAGACTAGCGAGGAATGCGAAGAGGCTGGAGAGGAATCTTCGAGGATGAGACGCGTACTGGTAGTGACGACTACCTACAGGCAATGACTCCAAGTACATAACGCAGACAGTTGTCATTATTGAGGCTGTAGAGGCTACTCTTCGACTACCTTCGTTACCCTGGGCGCTCACGGTCCTACGATAGATTGATACGGTCTCACTGGATAGGAAACGAGTTTCATGACAATAAAAGATCCGGCAATAGCAGAAAACTTGCCATAAGTCCCATTTCATTCGGATTATCTGCCCCTTATTCGCTGGCTCTATAATCTAGGCAGCGCCTCGACTATCAGAAGGCATCGACGAAAAACCCAGGGAACGGCTATGCCGATTCTAGTCATCCAGAGCTTGCCCTTCGCCGTACTTCCAGAACCCACGTTTCTCGCCATTTCTAGTGCTACTTCTGGCGTCAACTTTTTCCATCTTCTCATTTCTGTCCTTGCAGCTCACGCAGTCGCACTCCTCAACTTCGTAAATGCCCAATGCTTAACTACTCAGCTCTTGCCATGTCACCGACCTTAACCGCGGACGTATCTACCGCGATTGCACTCCTCGAAGTTCCTGCGAAGACCCTAGTCCTTGAGTTTAGCATCGTCGGACAAGTCGAGTACAGGTTAATTCTATCGCGTTGCGCTAGTCTCCTAGAACAATTCAGCGAGGAGCAGGCGCTTTGTTGACAAACTCACAGCTCGTAGAATGACCGCTGTAACCCGGGCACGGCGTCTTCCATTGACCACACCACAGCGAGCATCGTTGAGGACATTCTCTTTGTGCTTGGTGGCCGATGTGCGTGTGTCTTCGTCTTGCTTTCTCGTAGCACGGGTTCTTGTAATGTTGCCGTCCACGTAATGTTGCCATCCACGTCACGAAACTCGATAACAGGGACTCGTCACTCGAGGAAGATGACACAGAGCTCCAATCATCCTGGAGGCAATCATCGGCGTCGCCGTCACTATGGAGGAATTCGTCAAAATCAACGTCGAGGATCGGTGAGGATCCGCTCGGGCGCAAATCTGGAACCAAGGGTGGCTGGAAAGGTGATGAATGAGAGGAGTTTATCCTTTCATCCTCTGTAGTCACCGCTGGTGTAAGATCACCGGCGGAAAATTCAATCCCACTGTCGTCACCTAGGTTGCCTTGTACCCTCCTGACTCTGACGGCACCATGGTCTGCTCCGAATTTCACCCGGGGATTGACGCTGGCTCGTGGCTCTGGCTGACGAGCCTCGGCGAGGTCATACTCCTCTCAGGAATTCTTTGATCTCTGCAAGTCATCTGCCTCAACCTCGACATCCGAGAAGTCCAGGCAGTTTTTATGGCAATCGTCAGGCTCAGACTCGCCTTGATCGGACTCCCCCAACTTGTATTCACCTTCCCCACCAGCCAGGTCCTCGAGCGTTGCCTGGTCATTGAGTAGAATTTGGACAAGTCGATGATCCATTCGTTTGACGCTATCAGTGGCTAGGTTCTGGATCTTTTGTTGCGAATTCAACCATTGTACGTCTTCCCCATTGAGACTGTCCACGAAGTCTGCATGCTTCATACCAAAGAGCAGGGAGGCCAGAGTCTGGCTAAGCTTGTCCGATTGAACATGGGGAGTGTCTGCAAGGTTTATATAGTAATTTTGCGTGAATTCCTCAGATATATATTTGACAGGCCAATCTTCGAGCACACCCGTTTTCGGGCAGGCTCCAGGAACCTATCCAGTATTGGAACGGAATAGGCTGATACGAGCCCAGTCCTGCTCTGGTGAATTTTGCTGAACAACATCTGCTTCGTCGACCTTGATCAATATCAGATTTGACTACCCCTTCTTAGCTTTCTCATCAGAGGCGTAGTCAGCGATGACTCGACAAAGAAGTCGAGAGACCATTGACCCAGCTATAGTAGATGAAGGACTAAAGACGAACCACGAAGTGTAGATTGCTGTATCGACTGAGGTAAGATGAGGGTATGCTAGCTGATATAGATATAAGAGAGGGAGTAATCACTTCTTTTAACATATACTATACAGATAGTAGGTGGCAGAGGGTAGTTCAAGAATGACGGAGGGAAGAGGGGGAAGAAGTCCTTAAGTACCAGATTTCGCCGCCAAGCTTTGGTGAACAAGGTGAGAAAGGGTGAACAAGATAAGGAAGGCTATACGAGGTGAGGAAGGGTGAGTGGATGGGAAGGTAGATCCGGCAGTGGGGACTGGCGGGAAGGGGGTAGGATTTAGTGTGCCAAGGGACTTGAGGTCCTCAAAGGGTACTAATCGATATAACGCGTGGAATCTCTAGCTTTGTAGAGATCTGTAGCGCTGATTGTAGCTGCATGCTTCTTGGACTGAAAGTATACCCTGATGCAGAGAGATATTGAACGCGTTTCAATTGGTGAGATCAGCGCTACGAAAGACCGAGTTGCAAGTGGAATGAATCGTGATAAACTGAGGTTTCTGAGCATCGAACCGAATAACAGTGATATACCCACAGCTGTCACGCATGGGGCGTCCATATGAAAACATATGTGAGCAGGGATTAGCAGGGAAGACATTGATCACGAGAGCAGCAAGTGGGTTTCGTTTCATAGTTCTGTTTACGATGCCTTCAAAGTAAAATTTGTCTCTCATTTTCAATGGACGCAGCTTCAGTAGGAGAATGGCCTGTTGCATCGACACTGGTAATGATGAATACCGTCGCACCGCACTCTCTCCCTCCTGTCTCTACTTAGCTCACACTTCCACTTTTCCTGAAATCATCCTTGCAGTTTCATTGCGCCAAAGTCACGTGGAACCAGAGTCAACTTTGTTTTCGTCAATCAACTGTGATATGTCGAGGAAGATGTGAACTGCACTTAGTGTTGAGGTGGCATCAACACAAAAGCAAGGTGGATTCTTTGGAATTGAACACCGTGCACTTGTAAGAATATACTTACCTAGATGCAGTAATTAAGAATTAACTTGATATATCCGCGATGGGAATCAGTACGAGTTCGCTGCAAATCATATCTTATCTACAGCCTCGAACACACTGAGGCCAGAAATTAGGAAGCGAGAAAAGCGGTGAGTCCATCACATGAGAAATTCCGTGAGGCATGCACACTTCTGAGTGACTGTATCTTGGCAGGGTCAAAGGTCTTGCAAAACCTGATTTTGGAAGCAGTGACGATAATATTCCTTACTTCGCACTTTCCTAGAGCAAGAACTCCCTATCAACTGTCACTAATGGATAGTAGAAACTGGCACTGAGGAGCGACGTAGTGCCAATGCACCTCGTGTGAATTGCGTTTCACCACAGGTTAACACAAATCATCTCTTCTCACTGTTTCAATATGCCCTCGACAACACTAAGCATCGAGGGTATATCTTCCCCGGTCACTACCGCCATCAACCTCTCCACATATACATCGTCCAAACAACAAATCAATCATCCCTGAAGCGATCGTGAGTATCGTTCCGAGTTACGTTCTGATCGGCAGCTTACAATTACCAGCAAGCATTGCAGCAGATATGGCGACCAGAATAACGGCAAACGCGTCCAAGGCCGACCTGCACATCACCAAGCTACCGATGGAGATACTATCTCAACTACCCCACATGCTCGATAGCATCGATGATCTTTACTCGCTTCTGAGCACCTCCCGCATCTTCTATCAGGCTTGCGCCGGCACTTCAGCCAAGCTATCACCGAGCCGCAGAATGGAGAAACGTCTCACTTTGGCAGGCACTGCTCGTCAGGTTGCCGACTGGGCAGTGAAAAGCACATCCAAAAAACTGGAATTCGAATATGCCCTGGAAAAAGGGAGCCCTGGCCTGCTGCAGCTAGCATTCGAGGTAGCTCGCTTCAATCTAGACGAGATTCGTGCACTGCACGAGGCCAAGCAGGATATTATCACCCCTCTAGCCGAGAAACTACTTCGAGATTGCACGATGTGCGAGAAAGGCAAGTTTTACAAAGTAAGGTTCTCCTTTCCGAGCTTCCTGATCCCTTGTCGAGCACTTGAAGAGCCCTGAGACATGTTCAGCGAACGTTTGCTCGAAAGACATGCATTCCTTCTCGAACCCCGAAATTTTGAGAAGGAAATAATGACTCCGTAATTATATAGATGCACTGCCTCAACGTCAGAACAGTATTGTACGACTTTATAACCTACTGCGAGCTCTTCCATGCCGACATCCGCAGCAAGATCGACAAAGACGCTGCGTCCAGCGCCATGGGCCTTGTGACACGAAACCTGTGGATCGAAGCCTACTTGCGCGATGTGGACTACAGAGGCTATAACCGCGACGTGCTCCGGAACCGACGACTGCGAGATCTTCAAAACCTCGGGAGATGCCATACCATCCCCGAGAATGCCGTTCAGATTATGCTCCGAGAAACACAACACATGCCATGGAATCATTCCAAGGCCTGGCTCTTTGGCAATCACATACAGCATCAAGGGGTGGCTACTTTGAGGATCATAATTGATGATGGTTTTAGCAGCTTGGAGGAACGAGACAGAGCCATAGAAGAGTTCGAGGGGTTGACGACTGGGACAGAGATTGGTGAGCAGGGAGGAAACGACTTGGAACCTCACCCTAGAGTTCGGTGGACTTCACTAAAAGAGGACTTGAGACCTATCGCTGGGTGGTATTTACGCTAGGTATCTGAATTATACCTACCTCTCCTCCCAAGAGCTGCTGGGTTCGAGAATGACGGAAATTCCTCTTGGAGTCACGGGAGTCCAGCTTAGCATACAGAGTGGGCCTTTCGGTAGCTGGGGGGAGTAAGAGCTTGTCGTGAGTATGACCCTGGGAAGAACGGCATATCTCTAGGCCACTGCTTCTCAGCTACCATGGGAAATGTTGCGACTGATCGCCGGGTCTTGCATTGATCCTCATCCGGTCTAGAAGGAATAACAATGAAAACGATAGTTAAGAAGACTTCTCGTATTCATGTTCGAGTGCTCACCAAGGCGACTCTCTCTACGCGCGTGCTGAAGTCGGGAACTCCAGGTCCGAGATTTGCTCACATAGGGAATCGCCACTGCCCACTTCATTCGTCACTGCATCCTGGAGAAAACATTATTTGATTGCCCGGAAAGCCGTAAATTGAGCGATTGAAGCCCTAACACCCTCCCAAAATCGTCTTTGAGTGCAGATTAACTGCGCAAGTGCACGAATCTCCTGGATTGATGTATGCTGACTATACCAACGGGGAATGCATGTCTCTAGTTGTTGAACTAACGAAGTGATGGCCACAATGCATGTAGAGCGTATAATATGTAGATTGAGGGAGAAGGTGACCAAGCAAATCTCTCAGATGTCTCCTCAGTATTACGACATACGCTAGGCTATATTGATGTGGGTGGTCGGAGCGGAGGGAACCCTGTCGCTCTTGACTTCTTGCACCTACCCGTAAGCCATGACCAAAATCCCATCTCAATTCCCCTTCATGTCAATTAACTGTCAGTTCATGAAATGCCAGCGCACCTGTTTGTACCACTATCAGGGACATGGGCAAAGGCTCTCAGCTACCCATTTGGTCTCAACATCCGTTTCAACTGCAAGTTTGAGCAGATGCCCAACCTGTAAGCTTGCGCAGAGTCGTGAATGTCAATCCACTCCAGTGCCGAGATCGTCCAGAAGCAATATGTTGCGCCACCCTTGCTACTTACTTGCAGTGAATCTTCTGGCGCTTTGACAAGCAGCTACGGTTCCGCGGCAGTGCTCTTCGAAACGCTGACAGCAAGCGAACCAGTCAAAACCATCAATTAATACTACACGTAGCACGAAGACTCGTGTTTTTGTCAAGGTCTGAATTGCATTCTGATTGTTCTTGCATCGTAAGTCTCATATTAGCATTTCAATGCTCTCTTTATGGCCATTTCTGTTTGTGGTGCTCGGTATATTGGATCCAGTTATAGATGCAGGACCGGCTCGGAACACCTTCACTGAAGAGCGTCTTGGACAACGGACGTCATGGGATCTGGAACATAACAAAGCTGTTTCGACTATCCCACGAGATCACTATGTAAGGCGGTTTGGCAACAGTCCGATTGAATCTAGGACCACTCTCTCCCGGCGCGAATCCATGCTCGAGACTTCAGCTCCCGACTGGCGTATCATCATAAACCATTGGATGGCCTTCGATCCATCATCAAACAGTATATCAAATCTATCCAGCATGTACGCCGGCATCAGATCCAGAGTAAACCAAAAATTTGGCCTTTCAGCACCTCGAAGAAGCGTATTCTTTTCTTATGGATCCCTCAGTCTGACTTTTCAATCTCTGGACGAGGTCGTACCCTGGGAGTCCATAGAAACATTCAGCAAGACCATGGAGACCAGTCTTAAACGTTCCGGGCTCGTAGCTTTGTATTTCGTCACACTTCATCTCGCGAGGGGCTCCATCATCACCGTAATACTCGGCGTTGGCTGGCACGGGATCAGAGCGCAGTTGTATCCTGAGGATTATGATGGCGTCAGAACAGACTGGGTCAGGACCAATCTCATCGGATAGCATCATCGAGAGAGTCAGAGTATGGTTAGATAATGGGGTTCACCCAAAATGGCTAGAACCTGGTCTTCGTTTGCTTTCCTCTACCTAGCAGAACAATCGCTGCCCAGTGGTAAGGGCCCGAGACGGAATACTGGTGGATAAGAGTTGGTAGAGAAGAGAGGGACGTGAAGGGTTTAGGGAAGCTTTTGAGGTCCATGTAACGCCTTGGATCCTAGACTTCTATTTCAACGTATCCACATCAGATCACTAGCACGCAGTGTCCAACTCCGCGAATTGATGCAGCTGACAATGTATCGACATTCGAGATTCAACTATCAACCCGTTTGGGTCATGTCGCGACAAGGAGCTTTTTCTTACTGTTAGTTTTGAAATTGATCGGGCCTGATCAAAGAGCAACATGCCGAGTCATATGGAAGAACAACAATCACGCTGACGCTCTATAGGAAAGTATTTTCGTTGATCCTCTTGAAGCCGCAGCTTGATTACAACGTCCGGAAACTTTTATATGCTAGCAAGTTTCGAGGCTGACGGTACTCTACAATTCGATCACGAACGATCTGTGGGTTATTCGCTTCTCTGGCGTCACCACCCAATGGATTCTGACACAAGATCTCATGGCTACTGATGAGTACTACTTTAGACGTATGATGCCGATTCTTGAAATTTGTTTCCGAATGTCGATTCTGCTAACTAAAATCTAGATCTTTCATTCACGGGGATGATCTTGTCCGCGATTGTTCCGGAGCTTCGTCTGGAAATACAGATTGTACAGTCACTTCGCTTTCGTTCCAGTCTCCCTTTATTCAACCAGGAGGAAGTCATTCTGACAATACGAGATCTCAATTGAGGGTGGTATTAGAATTCTGCTACAGAGTGCCGGGGGATATCCTCAGCCTACGAAGGAACAATAATACCGGGGCTTCGACACAGCACTGTTGTATGTCTTTGAGGCTGACTTCGTGGAGTCTCGATGGGCGAGACCTCTATTGTCGAACAGGTCGACAGTCCGAGATCGTTGCCGCAGACCAGACCACAGGATTTCCTGTCCTTGCGGCCAATCAACGGCTATCCAAAACTCCGGCGCTGATGGCCCGTGTCACGTGGGGGCATGTTCTCGGACGAGTGCAACCAATTGGCAGCGCGGTAAGGATTCTGAAGGTTCCACTCCGTCATGCAGCTCATACTCCTTGGAAACTAGAGGGTCCAATGACCCACACAAGTCCCGCGCCCACGCGACACTAAACATAAGCTTTGCATGAGGCGTCTTTCGGCGGTGGCACTAAGAGATAGCGCTAATCTCTTGGCTGGGCCCGTTTTCTTAAGTGTAGCCAACTCCCTTGCTTTTGCTTCGTCTTACTCGGCAGACCGCAGCATTCTCTCAGTTCTTTTTCAATAAACTCGTTTGATTTCACGGAATTTTCAATGGCCGAGCGAGCCATGTCCGAGAATTATGCGCCCATGGCGGGGGACGTGGATGTGGAAGCCAGGGGAGGGCCCCGACGGAAGTCGGCCGCGATAGGGCAACATCGCAAGTCCACGGTCGTGGTCGAAAACCCCGAATTGGTGGAAGGGGACGCACTCAACGCTGCTGATCGAGCACTGGCGGAGATGGGCTATGTGCAAGTTAGCGTTCCTCATCAATACGACTCTCGCCTGCTGACTGCGCTACGAGCCTTAGGTGTACAAGCGAGAGTTCTCATGGCTATCGTGTTTTTCCTTCGCTTTGTCCGTGTCCGGTCTATTTGCCAGTGTCTCTACGACGTACGTCTTCCCTCTTGAGGCTGGAGGCGCGTCTTCGGCGGTGTGGTCCTGGCTGATCTCCGGCTTTGGGTGCTATTGCATTGCGCTCTCTGTTGCCGAACTTGTGTCCGCCTATCCAACCTGTGGCGGGTTATATTTTACCTGCAAATACCTCGCGCCGGAGGGTTGGGTCCCTGAGATCAGCTGGCTCTGTGGATGGCTGAATTTGATTGGGCAAATCGCGGGAGCTGCCTCGACCGAGTATGGGTGCGCGCAATTGCTCCTAGCCGCTGTATCAATGGGATCAGACTTTACATACCTTCCGACGGACCGCCAGACTGTGGGCGTGATGGCCGCGATCACTGCCGTGCACACCGTACTCAACAGCTTGAAGACAAGCGCACTGGAGAAGATCACCAAGACGTACGTCATGTGGCATCTAGCAGTTCTTCTCAGCTGCTGCATCACCTTGTTGGTCATGCAAAAGAACAAAAACAGCACCACCTACGTCTGGACGACCGTAGTCCCTGCCGCCGGCTGGAGTCCCACAGGATGGTCTTTCCTCTTCGGCTTCCTGTCCGCCTCCTGGACAATGACCGACTACGACGCGACCGCGCACATCGCAGAGGAGATCCAAGACCCCGCAGTCAAAGCCCCCTGGTCCATCGCCACAGCGCTCGGCTTCACCTGGATCGGCGGCTGGCTCTTCACCATCGTCCTCGCCTACACCATGGGCGACCCCGCCACCATCCTTGCCTCCCCCATCGTCCAGCCCGTCGCCCAGATCTTCTACAACGTTATCGGCAAAGGCGGCGGCATCTTCTTCACCGTCGCCGCCTTCCTCGTCCTCAACTTCACGGCCATGACGGCCATCCAAGCCGGCTCCCGCACCATCTGGGCTTTCGCCCGCGACGAGATGCTGCCGGGCTCGCGCATCTGGTATAAAGTCAGCCCGCTGACGGATACCCCGCTGTACTCCGTCTGGCTGTTCTGCCTCTGCTGCGTGCTCGTCAATCTCATTGGTCTGGGCTCCTATACGGCTATTTCGGCTATTTTTAATCTTACGGCTATTGCGCTGGATTGGTCGTATTGTATCCCCATCTTCTGTAAGCTGTTCGGTCATCGCTTCGAGCGCGGGCCGTTCCATTTGGGGAAGGCGAGCCCGTTCATCAATGTCTGGGCGTGCATCTGGACGGCGTTCGTGACGATCATCTATGTGATGCCGACTATCCGACCTGTGACCATAAAAAATGTTAGTCCGGCCCAATTGCATCACGTGACTTGTTCCGTGTGCTAACGTATACCTAGATGAACTACGTGACTGTGCTCATGGCCGCGACGATGCTGTTCGCGGTTATTTACTGGTATGCATCCGGCAAATACTACTATACAGGCCCTAGAGTCAAGGCCCAGCTCATCATCGGAACGGAACGTGGTGGTGATTCGTCCTCGAATGATGAGAAGAAAATCATTGTGGATGAGCCACCAATTTCAAGTAAGGAATAAGTAAATAGGACGGCCGTCCTTATCCAAGCCCTGGGGCGGGAATTTTATATGTATATATACCCTCGCGTAGCACTACGCAACTTGGGAGGCTGCGTTTGCCTTTTACTGTGTCTTACTGGGGTGCTTCCTCGACGCCAGGGGAGATGAAAATATACATGCCCCCGCAGAACACTGCATATTGCATGTTGGGAGGCTGCCTTTCCCCACATCCCAAATCACTTTTCATGCTTTCTCCCCTTCCTCCTCGTTCGCTCTGCAGCTATCGGCTCTTATAAAACCTCCAACAAAAATATGTCCACCACAATTCAACGTCACAATGGGGCAGGGGGGCGAAGCAGAGGCCTCGAGCCCTAGTGCTTCGATACCCACAGCCACTACTCTATCTGCCGTCTATGTACAAGAACTTCTGAAGGGCCACTCATGTCAGTGCACGAACTGCAACTCGAACATGTGAAGCAACACCTCCAAACGGTCGTTAATCAAGTCATGGATATCTACGAAGCAATTCTCGAGAAAATCACGAAGCCAAATATGATCCACAATTACGAATCAAAATTTAATTAAATCGCGATTCACGAGACTCGTGAGTGAGTCTTTGCTGCGATTATTACTACTATTGGGATTGAAGATAAGAAGAAACAAGTCGCTAAGACGAGACGGGAACTTCGAGAGAGTGTTATCGCCAAAGTAATCGAAGCAAGACGATTGAAAGAATGGAAAGCTGCCTAGACACCTCACTCCACCATCTATTCTGTGACCACCCGTCTCTCTCTGCTCGCTCTTTCGAACAACCTACAAACATTGGCGATGATGTCTTCAAATTCCAGCCCTACCACCACAAATATCCAAGACGTGTAATTTCTATAAAGCGAAGCACTCTAGTTCTCTTTATTTTTCTAGCAGTGCGACAAGCATCTCTCTCACCAGTCTCGCTGCTCAAAATTCTAGCTCATTTCCATCCCTCAAGATATCTAAAGTATCTTCTCTTTTACGATAGTCAAAAGGGCTTACTCTTCTGAAGTCGACAACTCTCTAATACAAAGCAACTTATCCCTTTGATCGTTCGGGAAATAGAAGCTATAAGGACATAGCTCCAAGAAAATAAAGAGGATTGTTAGAAGAACCACAGCATCTGCCCACCTACTTTCGATAGTGCTCTGAGTGCTTTTGCTCAGTAAGCCGGAGGTCTGCTTCCTGCTTCATAGGACTTAGCTAGGCGTCATGAGATATATGCCCACGAAAGCGCGTTATTTGTGCTCATGTGGTTGTAGTTTGTTCAATGCGGGTCTTGGCGTACTCGACCTCCTTGAGCCTCCTCATCTCTGTAGACTATTCCCCCCCCCCCCTTCCCCCAAAGACCTTGCACTTCCCTCTTTCCCCCACCCTCGCAAGCCTCACACCAAGCCCCCATTCCATTCCCGAACGCCCTAACCCCGCTCCTTCCCCCCCAAGCCCTCGCGGCAGCAAGATGCGAATTTGGGCACAGCGCGCAGTTGGGACCAGGAAGGGGGAGTTGAGTAGTGGGAGTGGACTTGCTTTCGAAAATCTAAGTTACAAGGAGACTATGTGCGGGGATATGAAGGGGTAGATGGCTACGGGGCGTTGTAGAGGGGGTGTGGAGGTTTCTATGTATCGTGGTGGAAACGCTTTGCGTGGGGTCGGTAGATGGGGGGGTTTTGGGAAGGCTCTTGGGGAAGGCTGAGGTGGGGAGGGGGGAGGAGGTATGTTGGTGGATGCGAGAAGGGTGGGAATGACAAGACGAGAAGGGAGAAGGGGAAGAAGAGAGAAGAAAGAATAAGAGAACTGAGCAACAGAGAGAATGAAAGAAGAAGAGATATTGAAGAGAGAGTTTTTGGATAAGTTGATAGATACAAGAAGAGTATGAAGCGAAGAGAAGAGAGAAAAGAAAAGCGTGAGGAGAGAACAGAAGGAAAGGGATAGGGTTTTCGCATAACTCCACCCATGCATGGCCCGGGATACGCCATGCAGCTGCATGCCCATCGCTTTTGTAGGGCTGATCTGGAAAGGCACCAAATGTGAACATTTGCTGGGTTGTTTATGGTGTCGATTCTGTCCAAAGGGATATCGCATGGCTCCGCCCATCGCCTCCGAACGCCATGCACCTCCCGTGCCCTCAAGATCCATGGAAATTCCCCGCATGCATTTGGCCACATGACCATCTCCTGCATCTTCTCCCTATGGCATGGGCATGCCCAATCACTCATTCACAACCCTCAACCGCCCACTAGCATCCCTCCCCGCACTCTTCAATATCCCCCCCTTCGCCCCCGTGTGCCCCACCTGCCCACCCGCCTGCCCCCCTACCTGTGCTTCCTTGTGATGCAATCGCCCACTATTCATCTCCTCCTGCCCCGCCCTCACGACCGATTCGTGCGCCGCTATGGCTTCAGGGGAGGCTTTGAAGCGGCGGTCGACGGAGCTGTTGACTGTGCCGCGGAGGGTTTCGCCGACGCCCTGTGGAGTTGGGTCAGTATGATTAGAACATGTTGGTGGGGTGGGGACTAGTGGGTTGGGCGGAGAAGGAGGGGGTGGATCGCACCCCTGCGGACAGAGAGAAGAAGACAAAGCACTCACATGCAACCCCACAGCCGCGCTCTTCAACCCCTGCAACGTCCCCCCTCCTGATCTCCCATTCGCACCCGCGTTTCCAGCCACAGCTGTAGGACCCATCCCAGGCGGCGCATAGCCCTGCCCCTGGGGCGGCGGCGTACGACTCGGATAGCTGAAGTTGGATCCCCCCGTCGGACTCCTTGGCGGTTGCGGGTTGGGGCTCCGCTCGCGCATACTGCTCTTCACGGGTACTTGTGGCGCTGCGTGCGACATTCCACTGCCTTCGTCTCTGTATCCGCCTCTCTCGTTTGTGTTTGTGCCTCCCCTGAATTTCTCAGTGATCCTGTCCTTCAATGATTCCATACTATTTGTCGTGGTGGAGGACGCGCCGGGGTCATGCTGCGTCACGCTCGTGTGTCCCTCCGGGCCGGAGGTTACGACGGTAGTGGTAGTTGCTAATTTCGGAGTCAGCATTGCTAGAATGGGATTTCAGCGCTCCCAAAACTACTTACTTGTGGTCGTGGTCGTGACGGTCTGTCCCTGATCGTTGCGGTACGTCTCCTGGCTGATGGGCTGCCCGTGGGGCGCGCGGCTTGCATCGCTCCCCGTCAGGCTCGGCGTGGAGCTGTAAGTGCTATCGTGGGTGGAATTGCGGGAGGGATCGCAGGCGTCGGAGGGAGTGTGGGAGGGAGAGGATTTGGAGAGGCCGGGGAGGCGCCATTTGGATTTCTTATCTTTGGTGGGGTCCATGGTGTGGAGGTGGAGGGGTGAGGGAGGGAGGGAGGGAGGAGTTAAGGCGATGGGCTGCACGAGCTGGAGGAGAAGAGAGTAGGGTGGTTTGGTAAGGTAGCTGTGAGGTACTTTTGGGATGTTGCGAAACTTGGCAACGGTGGGTTGGTAATGCGGTGCGGAGGATAGGTCCTCGAGTCTGGGGTTCGTGCGCTACTTTGGTGCGGAGAGGCTTAGACGGGCGGGTGACGTCACTGGGGCTATTTTTTGGGTGTTGTGGGGTTCAGACCATTCACCTCGTCCGTCTCATGTCAATGCCACCGAGCAGGGAACGGAACCCGACTGGGAGAATCTTTTGCCGGTCGGTGTTCACCAGCCTCAGCTTATCAATGAGTACGTGCGCCTATACTGCTCCCCAACTCGGCATGCGTGGCTTCTAGGGTACCACGACATTTGCACTAAGAAATCAGTGAGTGAATAATCGCTCGCACATGTTCGATTCCGGCTCCGGTTCTCAAGCATTTCTTGATTCAGCACACTCGTAATCTAGTAAGGGTGTTTTGTATTCTTACTGCGCTTTAAAGTTGAGATAGACCTTCGTAACACCCACAGCAACAATTTCATGTTCGCATCGCCTAGAAGGACAGCGGTAGATTTGGCTCCTCTGCGCTCAATATGTTATGCTCTGAGGATAGAAAAGGTGATGCTTTCGACTTTGAAGATAGCTTGGGTGTTTTGACAGACTTGGATCTATTTCTACTCCTCGTGAGACCTCAGAGATGAGAAATTGCGACATTCCCAAGCAAAAGCTATATCGAGGTGTAAGTACTGCGCTAACTCTACAGCTTTCCCTTCAAAGCTTCCCTGTCTGGCGTACATGGAAGCAATCTCGTAAAGTACCACGCTTTGCAGAGCCTTCTGCTCATCAAGAGGGCCTGATTCCATGCCGCTGGCCCCGGAGACGCTCTATGACGTATCCCATAACGTACTACATGATCTCTATGCGCCTGTTCTTCTCGGGCTCTACGATGTTAGTAGCCAATGTCCCGAGAGTGGGTATGAAAGGAGACAGAACAGAACCAAAGGCCAAAAACTGAGTCGCAGCAACCCATGTCGCAGGAAAACCGATTATCGCGATCAAATGAGCTTACACTTTGCAAAGGCGATTGTTGTTGAATTCCTAATTGCCTACGGCATTGTCACAACGTTTTATAATCCCAGACGCATCGCCTCACGGCATCAATAACTCAATCAAGCGCTCACTATTCCGTGTATCTGTTTCTTAGGAACAAAGGCGAGTACGCACACTGAGATTTGCCTAGGCAAAAATTGTCAGACCTCTTCTTTTGGCCCCCAAGATTTTCGTCCAATTGCAACGAACCTAATTTTCGCTGCAGCATCGCCAAGCCGCAGGCAGAGCGGCGTTATGGCAGTGTTGAACCCTTCGTCATGCGTTCGTATCATTGTTGGCAGTCATCAAGATTCAAAGCACTACATGAGTCCGAAACCTGTCCGCACGTCAACGCCTTGCTGCACCCACTAGTGAAACAAATGAGGCAACTTTTGGCCCCTGCAGATGCGCCTGACGATTGGTATATTACGATTAAGTTTACGCATATTCTTCCTTCACACGACTGTTCTACATTTCTCCCACGATTACTGGCCATCTTTCCTGTCTATGACTTCAGAACATATGTATTTCTGACCAGCGCTGCCTCGCAAGCAGGAGGTGCGACGGTACAACCTCAACACCCTTCCAGGCTCACACTCCTCCTCTTCGGCGTCGTCCTCACCCACTTCGGCCTTGCCCTTGCTCAGAAATGCTATTTTACCGATCAAAAAACAGTCGCCGATGGTTATACACCTTGCAACACCAGCGCCATTGCGCATGGAGGTGGTACCGCATGCTGCGCTAACGGCGAAGCCTGTCTCACGTCTGGTCTGCTAAATGATATTTGACATGAGCATCAATATTGGTGCATGGACAGATAGCTCGTGGAACACCACGAAATGCTTCCAGAAGTGTCCAAGCGGTAGGTCTTTCCGTCTCCTGCCTGATTCCTCCCTCCATTCGTACTCCATGTGCTTACTTTTTTGGATGCTCCCTTAGACTACGGAAACGCCAACACGAATAACCTCTATCGTTGCAGCAACAATCAATGGTGCTGCTCTCGCGGCGGCAACACTACCAGTTGCTGCAATGATCCCAACGTCGCCTCCTTCTTCCCTCAAGGAACCAATACTGTTCATCAAATCTACAACGGCTCCGCCTTCGCCGCTGGCTTCGCTCTGAGCCCGACATCAGTCTCTACGAGCTCAGCAAGCGCCTCCACTGCTAAAGCCGACGGCGCAAAGTCGACTGCCACGCGCGCAAGTGGCGACGCTTGTCCCACAACAGGGGTCTCCCGCAATAACAACACCTGCCCAAACATGACTTACAACAGTGCCGAGACCAACACAGTCGGCGTAGGCGTCGGCGTCGGCCTCGGTGTCCCCTTACTCACGGCTCTCGCGGCCTCCCTCCTCCTCTGGGCAAGGGAGAAGAAGCGCAGCCGCGACTTCCAGGATCAGGCCGCTGTGGCCGGGCAGCAGTTGTTGTGGAGAAAACCATCCATGGGCTTCGGATCAGTCAGTGGAGGGAGAGTCGGTCAGCAGACTTCCCACGAGGTGCCTGGGCTGATAGAGGACTATGGCGTAGCAGAGATGATGGGAAGTGACGGAAGGAGAGAGATGGCTACTAGTCCAATGGCGAATGGAGATAGGTGAGGAGAATCTCGTAGGAAATAATGGTTGCAAGGTTGGGTCGGTGACTACATGGACATGCGTGTCTGTATGGACTGCATAGTGAGATGACGATGGCGTTTAGAGAATTATCAGCCGCCCGTAATGTAGATTATCTAGACCGTGGCCTGGTGTTTTCTCCAAGTCCAACGCTAGAAGCAGACGGGTATAGCGTGAGAGCGCTCATAGGGACAGGACATGAGGGATAACGTGGAGCGTCGTCAAACATCTGCCATTTGGACTTGTGGTGAAAGTACTATGTAAGGTAATCTCCTGGCATTATTGCTCGCGCCCTCAGTCATGGGCAGCGATACTGTTAACGTTTGGGATTCTCCGTCCTTGCCACGGGTGGAACGGATCGCTGCAAACCAGTAGCAAAGTGAGTAGCTACGTTACGTCCTCACTTGTATTTTCGGTCTGTGGTGCGTTTCATGATACTGCACGGACAGAATGTACACTCTGTTTGCGCATTGGAGGCACTCTCGAGATCGTGTTAGCCGATTTTTACTTCTGTAGATCATCGTTTTGAGTGCCTTGTCCCCAAATGTGCTGGAGCAGACTGGTCACTTATCGAGTGCTAAGAGTCGATCCTGCTTAGTATTGTCTTTGTCCACGGTCTTCGCGGACACCCGCGACATACGTGGGAGCAGGAACTTTCCCCGCGTGAAGATGAAGGGGAGAAAGTAAGATCTAACAGCCGCCTCTTCAGCTGGCGAAGCCACAAAAGGTCCACATCATCGGTTAGAGCAGAAAATGAGTCGGCACAGTCCAATGCTGGGACGACTTACTGGCCACAAGACCTGCTTCCGCGAACCATTCCAACTGCGAGGATCCTGACCTATGGCTACGATGCCGATATCATCGGAGGCCTTTTCAAGGGCGCAAGCAAGAACAATATAACTCAGCATGCACAAGACCTAATGTTGAAGCTAGAGCGAGAGGTTGAAGGTGAACCGATCATCTTCGTTGCAAATAGCCTCGGTGGTATCCTCGTTAAAGAGGGTCTTCACTGGTCAAAGTCACACATTAGTCCAAGGTACCAACAATTGCGCCAAAGCACCAAAAATGTGATCTTCTTGGGTGTCCCGCATCGTGGTAGCGAAACGTTGGCCCGGCTGGCGAACGTTTCTTTGCGAGACACGAACAGACATCTCATACGCTCACTCGAGGTGGAGGACGAACTTCTTGACAGAATACATTTCGAGTTCGTGAAAATGGTGCAACTGGAAGACTTCAGCGTATACTCGTTTCAGGAAAGTTCGGGACTTTCAGGATTGAAAGGTTTCAGCGGCAAGGTCGTCAGTGACTCTTCTTCCAAGCTCGATCATCCTTTGGAAATTGTAGAGACGATTAGGGGGAATCATATGGAAATGGCTCGATTTAGCGATGCAAATGACGAGGGGTATAGGACAGTATCCAAAGTGATTGCAAGATGTGTTACTGATATTCAGCAACACGAGAAGCGTGATAAGCCTACCACTGGGAATACACTAGATAGTGAGTTCTGAAATACAGCATCGTTGTTCACTTCTTGAAGTGAATAGGATTGGAAGCCTAATACTCTGTTAGATGTAAGTCCTGCTACCAAAGGGAAACGCTATATCCGGATTCCTTATATTTCGAACAATGACTTCATCGGGCGAGAGAAAGAGTTGCTATGGCTACAAGCACATCTTGAAAATCAAGCATCAAACGAAGAGCAGCACCGGGTGGCCGTCTGGGGACCTGGAGGTGCCGGTAAGACTCAATTGGTCTCAACCTATGCCTTTAGAAACCAATCGAAATACTCTGCCATATTCTGGGTAACCGCCTCAAGCGATATCACTTTACGAAAAACCTATGCGGATATTGCTAAGTACCTTGACCTGGCCCTTCCATCTGGTGGGGATCAACAGACCGCCATCGACTCTGTTAGAGACTGGTTCACGGATCACCAGCAGGGGGACTGGCTTCTGGTGATTGACAATGCGGATAATCTAGACGAGGTAGACATTCACACCGTCATACCACCAATGAACAATGGAAGCGTGATAATCACAAGTCGGAATAGACAGGCTGCAGGATTTGGACCAGCCATTGAGATAGGGGAGATGGATGCAGGAGACGCTGTTGCACTTCTGTTTCGCAGAGCCGCAATTTACCATCCTGCTCCAATGGAAGAGATCACGGGTGCTGAAATCGCGAAATCACTTGGCTACCTTGCTCTTGCTATCGAACATGCTGGTGCTTATGTACAGTCTGTTGGTGGGACTCTCCAGGAATACTTACAGCAATTCCAGGATGATAGAAGGGACACGCTGGACAAATCACCTGCTTTTTCTATGCATAAAGAATCCGTGGTTCAGACCTTCAACATGTCTTTCAAGGCGGTTATGGAGCGCAACATGGCTGCGGCTAAATTGTTATGCTTTATGGGCTTTCTGGACGCGGAGGGTGTACTCGAAAGTCTCATTCTGTCTACCGACGAGAGAATTACTATCTTTCGCGACGAGGTCATGAGTGGTCCTAAGGAATTCCGGGACGGGATTCAGGTGCTCACATCTTTCTCTCTCATCCGTGTGAAGAGCGAGGCGGAGAAGAAATCAATCTCCCTACATCCGTTGGTGCATTACCTCAGTCGTGCAAGGCTGAATGTCGAGAATCAATGGCGCTGGAAGGGCAGAGTCACTATATGGCTTGTCCAATTGTCGGTAGCCGCGAATGCTGACACGGTGTACTTTCCGCACGTTCGAGAACAGATGCAGCAAATGACCGAAATCAAGAGCTCTCCAGCAGACATTCAGAAACGCAGATCAGTATACTATTGCCTTGCTTTGCTCATGAACCACTATCGATTCGCATGGCAAAATCTAGGCGCCATGGACGAGTTGCATAAGTATTCTGAAATGGTTATGGAAGTCGTCGAGGAGGACTTGGAAGACCAGGAACATCTTTCCATCGTTGCAGTGATGGCACTCATCGAAGTCCAAATAATTACGGTGCAATTCATATCCTCTGATAGTACCTACGATCAGATCGTACTACGCTACGTGCTGAAGCAGATGACTCCGTTAGCCAAGAAAGCATTGGAGAACGCGCGCGACTCCCAGAAAAAAAGTAATACATCTAGCAACCATGCCAGCACCGCAATGTCATTGCCGAGTGAGGATGATGTCAAGCAAGATGGTCTTCTGAGCCTGCATGCTCTGACCACGGCTCTGACTCAGACGGTCGATGCAGGATCGTTGGTGAAAGTGAATTTGGCTCAGAATGATGTACAGGCTACTCAAGGATCAAAAGCCATCACCAGCAGAGATGAAACGAGCAAACACACCCCAGAAGTTGGCGATGGACTAGGGCAATGCGAATTTTTAAGCATACCAAGTCATGATCCAGTCCCAACCGACCAAAAGCCCGGCAATGAAACACCATCTCAACTAGAATCACCGGTGGTAAATGAGCAGACGACTAAAAAGTATGAAGACAGTAGTCTCACTTCACCCTCAACGACAGAGCCAGCCACAGACAGCCTCTCTTTTAAACCCAAACACCTCAGCGACGTCTTTTTATCTGTCACACCTCCCATCCGTGTCCAATGTATTCAGGGCAGCCTCGGCATCCTCATCAAAGTCTACCACAGCCACCACAGAACAGCCGAAGCCGACCTCCTTACAACCTACAGCACCCTACCCGTCGACTCCGCCGAGCCAGCTGACCCCTTAACCCTGCAAATATCCCAGCTTTTCATCGAAGCGAGCCGTCTCGCAGCGGCACAGGATCTCGACGGCCTGCTCTCTATCTACCCGAAGATCATCTCCATCGCCCCCGGCAGCATGGAAGCCACGTACATAAGCCTCGACTACGCCATCATCCTGAACAAGCTCCATCGGCCCGCAGAAGCGGACCGCGTCATCAGGCAAATCCTCTACAGTAAACCCACCACCCAGTCCTCCGAACCCATGAAGTTAGATCAAGATCTAGCCAGGGACCAACCAAACGCCTACGTCTGGTTGAAGAAGATCCTCTCCACCTCCCAACGGCTGCAGCACCACCTCGACCAGTCCCTGCAGACACTCCTCATAACCGCGCAGACGGCGCAGGCGGTCTTCGGGACCAACAGCCTGTCGTACTACCACGCCGCCTTCCTGCTCTACCGCTTCTACAGCTGCCACCACCCACAATCACACTCGAATCTGGAGTGTCCCCGTGAAGCAGACAAGTACTGGGAAATCTCAGTCAGCGTGCTCGAAAATCTATACTGTAGGGGTACGAGCGGTGAGAAGCAGGTGTGCAGCTTAGAGGGTCTTCACATGGGCGTCATGCTGTGGGCGCAAGGCGCACTGGAGGAGACGGTAGGAGGCTTTGACGCCTTCGCTGAGCTGAGCGGGAGGATTATGGGTGAGAATGACGCCCTGTCGAAGAAGGCGAGAAGGGCAGCAGCGATAGCGAAAGAGGAGTGGCTGCTCATGAAGGAAGGGAAGAAAGAAGACGTGCTGAGGTTTGGGCCTATTGTGTTTCCGAGAAAGACAGAGGACCTTGCGCTGCTGCTGGAGGATTGAGTGACCTTGGCGAAGCGCAATTGTTTGTATATTCCCCATTATCATCACCTCCATTTTTTCATTTCCAATCATACCACAACTTAGGCATGCCACATTCCAGCAACAGGCCATCCGACCAGTGTGCTATCCCTCTTTCCCACCAGTCGCCTCGAGACCTTCCTCCACTCTCATACCGTCACCACTACCCTCTCCCTCTCCTCTCCTCCACGTCTTCCAAGCCCATCTCCGCTTCAATCCACCCCCCGTCACACACGCCTTCGCGACAGCAGACCGTCTCCCTTCCTCCATCTCTCTGAACCTTCCCCCAAACCATCTCCGTCACGATATCCCCCCCCTCTACCAGTGCAGCTCCACTGGCGAGGCCGGTATCACCCCTCTGGTAAATTGCCACGGGGGTCGTGAGTCTAGTTTTCTTTACTTCTGGTTAGGTTATGGCTTCGAGCGCTTTTGTTGGGGAAGGGTGCTTGGCTTGGTTAGGACGTGGAAGTGGGGATGCCGGATTGGGGAGGTGTGGGCGGAGGGGAAGGGGGGTGTGGAGTCTTGTGGTTGATATGGCTGGTAATTGCTATCACGACATATTCCATCGCGCGCAGCTCAAGGGCCTCGGGGAACCTCGACTGTAGGCATGAGATTTCTGATGAGCGTTGCTGGACCCACTTGCTTGCCTACGATACGGGCGACGATGATGTCGAATGGGAAAACACGCCCTCACGCAGTCATCGCTCAAGAAAGTAATATCGTACTCGGAACACATTCCCATTCTTTACTAATCTACAACTACTAGAAGAAGATACCTCCAACACTTGGACCAATCCAAAAGATATTTCCTTACTCCCCCCAAACCACATTCGTAACCCCACCCAACCCACCGAAATCAGCCAGCACATCCTTGCCCATCTTCCCCGTTATCTTACACTTCTCATAGATGACCACTCTCCCACTATTCTGCAGCCCCACCGCTACCAAACTCCCCTCTTTATTCTCACTGAAATGCCTTGGGAACGCCCCTCCCGCAGGCGTCAATTCTCCGAACGCCACCACCCCGTCAACGCCGATGCTAAACTCCGCCATCGTGTCCGACGGGATCCTCGTCACGTTCTTGGGGTCCGGGTTCGCGATGTCGAAGGACGTGGCGTTGCGGTTCGACACCAGCAATGACTTGCCGTCCCTCGCGATGGCGATCTCAGCGGCGGCGTTGCCTGCAAAGACGGTGGCGTTGGAGGGCCCGTAGGTCATGCTGTGCGTGAAGGCCGTGAGGGCCAGCCCGCCGTTCTGGGGCAGGTAGCTGACGCGGTAGCCCGTGAGGGTGTTGGCGAGCTCGGTGACGAGGTAGTAGAGCGTCTGGGGGATGGAGCCGAAACCGCGGTGCAGCGTGGTGAAGGCGCCGTGGCGGGGCCCGGAGCCGGGGGCTACGGGGATGGAGGGGCGGGGGGAGAGGAGCAGGGTGGATGGGTCGATGTAGAAGATGCGGAGGAGGTCGCCGCCGAGGTCGGGGATCAGGAGGTAGGTGTTTGAGGGGTCGATGAGGACCTGGTGCGGGTGGGAGCCGGCTTGACGGCCGGGGATGGGGCCCGGGTGGTCGAGGGTGAAGTTGAAGACTTGGGAGGGGCGGAAGGCGGCGGTGAGGGGGTCGAGGCGGTAAGTAGTCAGGCCGGAGGTGTAGTGCGCGACGGTGAGGAGTTGGGTGCCGTTGGGGGAGGTGTAGAGGGTGGAGTGGACGGGGGCGGGGAGGGTGGTGGTGCGGTTGATGAGCGAGAGGGCGCCGGTGAGGGGGTCGAGTTTGAAGGAGTTGAGGGTGCCGTTGAGGGATGTCATGCCCTCGTCGACGCAGTAGAGGTTGTGGTTCTTGGCGTCGAGGTGCAACCAGGAGGCGTTGGGCTGGCAGGCGTTGTTGGTCTCGAGTTGGGCGAGGTTATAGGCGCCGTTGGTTTTGGTGAGGTTTAGGGTGGTGATTATGCCGGTGTAGGACGAGACGTAGAGCTTCGTCGCGGAAGCGGTGGCGACCAGCGCCGAGGTGGTGAGTGCGGAGAAGAACATTGTTTCGCCTGTTGATAAACGAAACTGCCGACCGAAGAAGTTTACGAAGAATCAAAATGACTGGAATATTGTTTGCGAGGGTTAACTTAGTAAATCAGAAGGTCTGTGGATACTGAGGTGTGCGGGGAGGCTTCTTTGAAAGGAGTTTGTGCTGTAATTGTCATCAATGAGATTGTGCAATGACAAAGAGGGATACTGAAGGGAGAAACAATGGAGTGTGATACGCGAAGCTTCGCTTCACATTGGTGCGCAAAGATTCTTTGTTTTGGTGACAACGAATTAAGGTAATGTAAGCATCCGCGCACTTATAGCTGACAATCGATTGATTGGCCAGGTGAAATAGTACAGCAATGGAGGGGTTGCCGTGCGCCAAGAAAAGTTTCGTACTCTAGCTTGAGGAACGCTACGTTGCGGTCAACGTGAAGAGGTCCTGTAATATCAATTGTGAAGATTGAGCCCCTAATCAGTCACTGAATCATTCTTCAATGATCGCTTAGAGTGACTCTGTTCGTAGTTCTACGATTTTGATGGGAGAGCACTTGCGATGAATGTTACCGACTGGGGGATGCTCGACAGGTCACGAAAGAACCATTGGGAGCCATCTCGTACTTTCGTGATATCTGTAACCTACTCAAAGATCCCTTTGGACCAATGGATCGGGTATCATTGCGTGCGGTACGTCGAGTCCTAGAATGTCAAGTCAGGTAGGCGCTCGGACCGCACAGTGTTCTGGCTCGGGCACGGCTTCGGCCCTTTCTCTCAAAAAGATTGCTCCTACTTACCCCCACCTTTATGAAGGGACCACTTCCATGAAAAGACGTCCGCTTGCTCCTAGTGTCCCTGTCAATTTTCGCTTCCGATCGCGCAAGGAGGAGGAGCTGCCAGCTTACCAAGACTGTAGGCATGTCCTATCTTATTATACCTCACACACAATGCTTGGATCCCAGTGAAAGCCTCCCAAAGCTTGTAGAAGCTTGTAACGTCCCTAGTGCCCAGATTGCCATCCGAGGCGCGAACAACAACCAAGCATGCTGCTGGACCTGTTTCTCGATCAGCCCCTTGCAGAAAGTATCGAAACCTCAGAGAGGCCCACTGGGTGTCATGAATACAGATGGTAAGCCCTGCTGCACGCCTGTTTCGCCGGCTTTCCCAAACGTCTGATCTCCTTCCAAAGCAGTCATCCCCTGTGCCATCTTTTTACAGCCGTCCTGAAATCCGGGGCGCTGGTCTGCTCCACATTCGATGTGACTTGGGTCGTAGCTATGCATAGAAATGTACAATGCTCCGTATACACCTATGACGCGATAAGTACTGGTATTTGTAGGAGAGAGGTACGTGGTCTGGCTTTATAGAGAGAATGGAGATACAAGACATATCACTCACCAACTCCAGTTATGTCTCCGCCTCTACCTCTTCTATTGAATGCGCAAACAGACACAAGCTCGGTTGCTGCAACGGCTATCTGAGCTCCGGACGCGCGAGCAGTAAACTGCGAAGAATGTATTCCTATATCGAAAGCGCAGAGCCCATCGCCTAATTCATGCATAGAGTACGTCAGATCAAGCTTGATGGGTCGGTCACGAATGCGAAGGGCAAAGTGATGATAGTTGGCTTGGAAGAAAGAGTACAGAAGGAAACAGTACTTCCTATCAGTCGGAACGGTAGGTTGATGTCAAACGAGCCGGCATCGCGCTGTCCAAAGGTATAAACATGGCTCGGTCGAACAGCGAATGTGTTGAGAGCATGAAGACAGCTAGGGTATGTGACAGTGCCATATGCCAGCCTGCTGCAACGGACTTGTGTGTTCTTCAAGAGTGTATCATTGGAGGGTGATCTGAAAGCGCCGATGTTCGTCTCCGGCTCCGATTCAGTCGAAGAGATTGAATTGTAGCCCGCATTAGCTTGTGTGATGTTTGCAATTGGGATGTGGGTATCGTTCAAGAGATGCGCCGACTGTGCGATTGCGTTGCTGAGGTCCAAAGGAAGCTTCAGAGCAGTCGCGGCGGAGACGAGGAGAAAGTGAAGCGCATATAAGGAAGGAGCTCGGAACATTTTGGCCTCAGACCAGAAAATGACGTCTCAGGACCATGAATCAAGCTCTGGGAATGGGAAAGTCAAGAAAGACCAGAAAACAGATCGTTATAGATCTCGGAAGTGCCTGCAGAGTGCTTGACATGAAAGATGTCTCACTCAGGATCGAAAAGGGTTATGTTTACCTGGGGTTGCGCTTCTAAGGAGTGGATTTGTCTTCTAAGCGTGCGACAGCCCGCTACGACTTTTGGCCAGTGAGAGAATCTAATTGGCGATAGGCGATTTGAGACAATGACCCACGTCGTGATTCGGTCGACTTCGAGACAAAGACACATCGGAGCGAGGCTAATCGGCAGCCAAAGGAATGAGCGGCGTAGGCATAATGAGTGACTTTAGGAGACGGTCGATCATCAAATTTGCTTCGATGCTCACGGACTTTCTATCGCCTTCCATTGTCCGCTTTCTGTGGCTCACAGTGCAATTCACAAGAAGAATATTGATCGGCCTCCCAAGCTTCTATCGCCGCTTAGTAGTGGAAGAGCTCGGTTGTATCCAAAATCTTGACTGCTTCACAATCTTGGCATGCTCGGTAACGCTCCGAGCAGACACAGAAAGTGTGAGTTGGTTGACAGTCGATGCGACATACACACTGAAGATATATCGCTCAGTTGTCTCAGGAGACTTCAGCGATTGTGGGTAGACCTGGAGCGACAACGGGCGGAGGCTACTCTTTTATGCTCTATGAGGACATGGAGAGTCCGCTACGCTTACGAGGACTGGCATAAGTGCGATGGACCAGATCATGCAATGGGTATGTTGAGACTTAAGAGACACGCATTCTTTGACTAAGAGAGTCTCGGCCAAGGCAGAGCAATTATTCTTGAGATTGGATAGCTGTCTCTAACCCTAGAATAGATCTCAAACGATGACGTAACCATTCGTTTTTCGCAAAATCTCCCACACATCAGACATCGAAGTATTCCGTCTCTGTCATCCATCTATTTCACTTCTTCTCAAGAAGCCTCTCCCATCCACGCCCAGCAATCAAACCCTCTCATCCCCCCCAATCCATCCACCATGCCTCGCTTCATGGCCCCTCCTCCCTCAGGCGAATTCTCTATCCGACTCACCAAGCCCTTCAGTACGCTCCCCTCCCTCCCAGAACCCACCTACGAGCCCCTTACCCAGAACCCACCATCCCCTCCCCCCCAGAACCTAATCCGGCCATCAACCACTAACACACCATCCTCCCACTCCAGGCACAACACCGACCGAAAAAATCGAATTCATCGGCGAGCCCAACCGCCCCGCCACCGTAAAAGTCACCACCCACGTTGGTGCACAAAACCAGACTATCTTGACCAAGCAGGGGGAGGTTCAAGCGTACCCATCCCTCTCCCTCCTCCCCTCCCCTCCCCTCTCCTCCCCTCCCCTCTCCTCCCCTCCCCCTTCCCCCTCTGCTCTCTCCCCTCTCCTCTTTCCCTGCTTTCGCTCTCCCAGGCTAACATTCATGCAGCGACGACGTCAACGAGCTCCTCTCCCTCGTCAAGCAACTCGAAGGTTTCCCCACAAACTCGGAGGAGGATGTCTATGGGCTCGATACGCGGATTGTGTTGACGACGTTTGAGATCCAGTGGGATAATGGAGGGGAGGTGGAGGGGGCGGAGGGACCGACGGGGGAGAATAAGCAGACTTTCAAGGATGTGGTGGATAGTATTGAGGCGTTGGCGAGGCGGAAGGCGAAGTAGATGTTTCTTGTGCGGGGGGGAGGAGGAGGGGGGAGGGATGGGGCTTGGGAAGTGATGGATGATGGATTTTGAGATGAGAGATGGATCTTGAGATGAACCAAGATCATGGATAAAAGCATGAGCTGGAAAGGGTAGTAACAACACCCGAAAGACCTTCTTTGCTGATTGACAGTGTTCCCCGTGCGCGCTACAACAGTATGCCCTCTCGATGTTACATCCAGGTTCAGTCGTTCTTGATATGCGCACCATGAAACCCAAAACTAACCACCGTCTCCATCTCCGCCCTCCCAATCTCAGAGAAAGACTTCGCATCCATAACCAACAAATAGCTCTTCCCCCTGGTCACATCCAGCACCACACTCAGCAAGATTCCATCATCTTCCTTCCCACCCTCCGGATCCGGCAGGAAGATGGCTTCCCCAGGCGAATGCGCATGGACCCTCCATGTCTTTGCCTTCCGCGTTTGGGAATCGTATTTGAGGAGCTCATCCAGGAAGGTGGAGTGTCCTCCATCGCCGACACCGTACATATACCGACTTGGCTTGGTGGCGAACTTCGGGTTGAAGGTCGGCAGCTCGACCGTTTCTTCGCTGGGGGCTGTGAATACCCGCTCGACATTCTGGAGCGGGCTTGTAACGGGGACGGTCTCAGTGCCTACGGTCGGGAGTTTCCAGCGGACGAGGTTGGCGCGCGCTCGGTCGGCGTGCTTGCCAACATAATTCAGGGCGGTGGGGGAGCTCCCTTTCATGTTGTCGTAGTAGAAGCGCTTGAGGATGTCGAGATCCTTGTAGCATGGGATTTCGGCAATGAGATCCGTCTTCCCGGGCTCGGTTTCGGATGCTTGCTCCCAAGCATTGATGGGATGGAAGGCGAAAAACGGGTCAGAATCGTAGATCCCTACCAGGCCTTTGCCATGCCGGCGATCGATTACAAGCCACTTGTTGGTCCTGTCGGGAAAGTACTCCAAGGCGTCGAGAATGTTCCTGGTCCATAACATCTTTATGCCGCCTTTGGCGAGGTACGCGTCGAAGATGCACAGAAGGACATAGTTCTCTGTGAGCATGAAGGAGTGCAAATAAGCGCCCAGGATTGGCCCTCCGGCTATGGTGGCAAGGATGGACGTCTTGCCGGTCGAGGCAGAGATGCAGAAGACTCGGTAGGTGGCTTGTCGCCCCACTTGAAGATTGAAGTTGTAGGTATCACCAGTCACGGGATTTGTCCGAGAATGAGCGGCTGCCAAGGGTCCTTTGAGGTCTGGATGGAATTTGACATGTTCTGCGAAACCAACCGGCTCGAGGGAAGTGGGGTCAAGCTGCTGAAGGGTGCTGTTATCCGATTTGAGCCAGATGCTGCTCATAGCAGTCGCTGATGAGGTCTTCTCGCTCGCAGATGTCCCTTTTGGAGGCCGCACCCCCGGTAGGTTTGGCAGCCCTGGCAGGTTCTTCTGGATAGTGACACCGATGTTGACATCCGAGGCTTCGCGCGCACCCCGACCAGCGACTGCTTGAAACGAACTCATGACTTTTCTGAAGAAATTCTCGCAAGGATCTTGTTTCTGGCCAAAGGTGATGGCCGAAAGGTCGCCCTCTCTTCGGACCTTCTCGATGAGACCACTGCAGCTGTGTCGAGAGTTGTACAGTACTCGTGTGATGCTTTTCCCATCTTCCGCTGGAACTAGCTGGAATCTATGGGTCTGCGCAAAGCCATCGAACCACTGTTAACCCATGTTAGTCATGTGAAGCATCACGTTCGGAAGGACGGTCCAACATGTGAGGCTTCAAACGTTGTGTTTTTGGCAGTCTTGACCTGATATCCACCGGGTCCAGTACGGTACAGTGTTCCTCTAGCTCGTTCTCAGTCTTCACTCTTCGATATGCCTATTGATGGCTCTTCATACGCAGCATATGACGGTAATGATCCGGAAACCTTCAATTCCACCGGTTCTATATCCTCATGGAAAATTTCGAACTTGGGCACCATGTCAGTCTCAACCCGACACTCTCATTTCTAAGCGACTTACTCCTGCATCATTGGGCCAGTCATTGTAGGGTTCTTGGGCTTCTCTCACCCCGTGCGGTGCGCTATGGGAGGACCGTTTCCTGCCGTCAAGGACCATCGTCTTTCTTTCGACAGCAAAGAGTGTGAATGAGTGTCTGAGCCGTCTTCGCGAAGTCGCTCTGAACATTGCATATAGGTTTCTGTCTTTAGCCTGGCGCATCCCATCCTGATACAAAGCTTAAGCGCTATTGGCCAGTACATACTTTAGTCTACCGTTGGACGTCTGGTAGATCTTAGCATGGTTTGTCAAGAGCCTGCTAGGCCTGTTCTGGTTCATCTTGCGGATGGCGGAGCCGCCGTTTCAAGCCTCAGTAGTGACACGTGCCACATCGCTCTTCCATGGAATGGCGGCGCGAGTCTTGATGCAGTCAATTTGTTCAGCTCGCTTCGAATGCGAGGGCCTTTCACCACCATTTGTCAGTTGGGACTTAGATAAACCCTGAAGTTTTTCCGTCAGCTTTGTGTGGATCATATTGACACTTATCCACGTTTGTCAACATAAGACAGCATGAGCGCCTAGAGAGACAGACAGCCTCAAACCTTCGGCTTTCGGCTTTCGGCTCTTCGGCGTGATCTTGCTCCAAATTGGTCGATCACAGGTGTGAAAACGGAGCCATTTCCCACCTCCAGGGGCCCTTAGGCGGTGTACAGAAATACATGTGGGTTAACTTGTTGAGCCCGTGAACTGGCCTGCTCTCATCTCTGATTCCTGGACGCTCAGGAGGCCAACATTTCGAAGAACGCATTGATTGGTTTTCCAAGGTCCAAGGATGCCAATGACGCAAGTCGCGTTTCCTCGTATTTCTCGGAGATCATCTGGCACCATCTTAGTTCTCTTCGATATTGACCTCTCTCGCCAGACTTGCTGAGCCGGCAAAGCGCGCTGAATGCGACGTGAAAGGCGAACATAAAGCTCGTTGGGCCAACCAACTTCTTGTCGCTTTCCAGGAAGTAATCGGCGCATTGTAGGATTCGTGTCGCAGAAGTGGTAACATCTGGTCCCCATAGTAGAGAGAGCGCTGTAGCATACGAGCTTGCGTCGCCCTGTGAATGCGACTGTACCGTACCTCGTCCGGATAGTACTGTGCACACCTCGTCGACGTTTTTGAGCAACTGGATCCGGATGCCCTCGAAGTAGACGAACGCCATAGCAATCGGAAATTGAGTAAAATTGTACGATAATGGAAATAGCTTCCCCTCTGACAGCTCGTCCGGATCAAGTCGATAATTCTCCCATGTCGTGGGTTGCTCACCGAAAGGCATGGACTCCTGACTCGGGTCGTTGAAGTCGCTATGCCAAGCCTGTAATTTTCGATCGACAGCCAATAGCTCTCTCAGTAAATCCTCCATATCTTCATTCGATAAAGCAGATCCGAGAGGGAAAAATGGTTGGGTCCCTGCGCCGTTGTTCTTGGCTCTCTCCCACTTCTGCAGAGGGAGTGGTATGTCGAAAGCGATATCAAGCAGGTCCTGTAAGGGCGTGGTGACCGGCGAGTACTGGTTTCTCCAAGGTGGATTCCTCCACTCATTCGAGCTAAGGAAAGACGACCGGTTGATGGTGAGGCAAATGCTTATCTATCAATCCTTAAGCATTAGCCACCTTCTAAAACCCTCTTGTCAAAGTTGCTGGACTTGAGACAGAGATGCATACCTCAACCGGTCTATATTCGCAATACAGATTTCTCAGACCTACGGTGTCAATACGTTCAATGCCGCGCCGATGGAAAAGGATGCCAAGTCCGCCCATATGTCTTCCCATATTGACCAGAGATTTGTTAGCAAGCAACTAGATCAGGTCAGCGATGAACGCCTGCTATTGTAGGATCGAAATACCTACTTCATATTTTGCACAGGCCATGCAAGTCATTAGCATCGGTTCCGAAGCCACTTCATCAATGGCCGTGGACATTTGGGCTTCAACAGCCCGGCGGACGCCACTGATGGCTCGTTGGTATCTTGCACGGCTATCACTAGTAATAACAGCATCTTGTAACTTCGAGCCGACCAAGGCAGATGATAGAGCTAATAGGATCTCCGCGAGTAAGGTGTTCCTCTCACCCAATGGAATCGCAGATCCAGTCCATCCAGAGCAAAGATTCGGCGTTCCTAAAGAAGCCGACCGAGTCGCGCTGTGCGGCAAGAAAAACCGATCTTGAAGAACATCGGAGAAGGAAATTCTGTACACAGACTGGCCGCCAGGTATCAAGTGCGAGGAGCTTGATATATTGACTGGAGCCGTAGCGATGGTCTGGGAGCTAGGAGCCAGTGATCCTGTTGAGGAACGGTATGTTTCCTGCGGATGCTGCCCTACATCCTGAGGTGCTTCAGATGAAAGAATGCCTGACCGGCTACCACTAGCACTGGTGGCCTCATCTGAGCTGCGGCGACGTCGACCACGCTCGTCCCTGAAATCTAAGAAGACCCGGTATCCAGGACATACCCGGCTGGAATGAGTACATTGAGAGCAAGAAGGCTGAGCCCCGTCGCACTATATGATCACTTGAGTTGAGCCTGTCACTTTAATGTAGAGACTGATACGTCCGACTTACTCTGATCTTTCGACGTCTACACTCATCGCAACGAGTGGCACTGCGCCTTCTCCACCATGCAGGTGTGTAGGAAAAACCCTGGCTACTGAAAGCCTAAGGATGAGACGCGGATGTATGTTGTCAACGTCCGCCTGAGTAGCACAGTCCGTACGATACTTGCTGCCCATCACGGTGGATAGGGCGAGCTTGATATGAAGATTCGATGGGACGTACTAGGCGCGGAGGCTCCAGGGGGCTTCAAGGGTACGGGGCGCAGGGCTTACTTTAGGGCGGCTCGGCGGCTCTCTACACCCCGAGAGGCCGAGATCCGACCCCCAGGAGCACGTGCGCCAGGTCCCTCGCTGTTTTCCTAGCGGCCGAAGTGCTTTGATTCCAGACTCGAAGGCCGCATCCCTCCACCATGCCTCCTGTCTCGACCTACTGCTCGGGTTTAAACACGGCTTTTCGCTAACGCTCACCATGTATGCTCTAACCTCCTCCCAGGATCTCATGACCTGAGAATCTCATAACCTGGGCGCGCGGCGAAGTAGACACGCCGATTGTCCCAACTGGCCACATCATCCCGAACCTGCAATTCAAAATTATCGACAAGCAAATCCACAAGCAACCCAAAGAAGACTTAGGACTCCATAGGCGTATCTCCGTCGAGCTTCCACCCGAGAGCGAAGACTTCGTGCGCAAGACGTGCCTTTGCTTGTAACCAGCCGACTCCAGCAGTTTCAAGAGCGCCGTAGGGCCCGGAAAAGCGCCTGAAACTATTAGTGTTGGTGCTCCAATACCGGATTTGGTGTTCCGACAGTCATGGAGACGAGTATCAAGCGGATGCGTTAAGCGAGGAAACACGACTCTCATAGCTTCCAAGGCGCCATTGACGATGAAGAATGGGGGCTGCTCAGACTGACGAGAAAGACGATCAAGGGGTTCAAGCACTTACTCGCAGGCATAGGGAAATAGAGTTCATAAGCTGCTGATCGCATTCGAGGCAGGTCTCACTTGTACGTACGCTCATACTTCCTTAGGCCTGTGGCGCAAACATGCCATAGAAATTGGGTGCTTGAGTCGGACTAGACGAAGGGAAGATAGAATACTAAGACCCGGAGTCGTAGATCATGGTGCTACTTCCTCAGAGACTTACATCAGGTTTACATGACGCTTCATTCCCTAGGTGACATGATGTTGGAGAGTCATTTCGGTTGTGGAGAGGGAGTCCAGGCGATAACATGGTCGAAGCTGGAATAGTGATGCCGGCAACACTGTTCAATGCAATACTTCACGATGCGAATCGCATATTGAAAAGAATGGTATGGACAAGGTGGACTGGATGGATATGTACATAGAAGTCCAGGCCGCTTGGATTACTTCCATCCTTCTCTTATACATTCAGTGTATCTGCACTCCTACCTGAGGACCATTGTTCATATGATTACCTGCAGCGGGCTGACCACCTGTAGCGGGCTGTATCGCGCCGGAGCCGGCCGGCGGCGGCGATGACTGAGGTGACCCTGTTCCCATCCCACCATGAACTGCGGCATTCCCATCATTGTGGAAAGTGCAATCCCTGTTGTTCCCGAAAGGACATTTTCCGCGGTCAGACAATGCTACAGGGCAAGGGGCTCCACATGGAACCAGCAGCGGCAGCTGCGAGATACATGATGTATCCAGCGTACCATCGAAGCCGATGTGGAGGAGGTCCGACTGGCCTGTCCAACCTCTGTATGTGCAGTTGAAGCTCCCGTCAAACAGCTCCAGCATGTTGGCCCACCCTTGGCTCTCGAGCTGACCCCTGAGGTCTTGGGGAGCGATGGTGCTGTCGCCGTTGTGCTCGAGGCTGTACTGGCGCCCTGTAGAGGGACTCCACCAGATCTTCCCAATCACGTCGATGGTCGTACAGCCGTGTACAGTACAGCCAGGAGGCGGATTTTTCCGGTTTTCGTACTCCTGCTGTGTACTGATACCTAGGGGAATCGCGTACCAGCCGTTCTGCTTCATGGATTCGGATGTGATATAGGTTCGTAAGGAGATATCGAGATCCACGGTCTGGGCGGCAAGGTCGATCGCGTCGTCGCCACAGTAGGATCCATTTTGGGCGAAACCTACCTAGATGTATTAATCAGTACGGAGCACCACTTGTATTGACGGTCCGAGAAAGCTTCAAGACTCATAAAGGTTGGCACGTCTGTCATCAACAGCCCCAAACCCCGATTGAGGATGGCTGACAGGCTGGTAGTGGCGTTGCTCAGCTGGGTATCGAGTTTTGAGATCTGGAATGTTTGGGATCCATCGCTTCCTGTTGGCCACATCGTTCGTGCGACACCTGGAGCTTGTTGCAGACTAATTGTAAAAGCTTGGGAAGAGAATTTTGCAGCAGTGCTCAACCCAAGCATCACGACCGATATTGAGGGCGACTGGAATATATAATCAATATAAATGCATAACTTCAGAACTGACCCACTTACAACTAGGAACGACAATCCAAGGCTGAGCGCAAATAGAATTGAGGTGATCCCAAGACTAGTCTGTTGTTGAGGATCGATAGCTTGGGTGAGTGGAGTAATCATGAGAGTGGCTTGTGTGACTGCATATTGAAGGGCTGTGAAGGTTGGAGTCAGCATACCCATAAAATGCAGGTTGAGTCGGCAAGGTGGCTTGCCTTTGAAGTAGCTGGAAAAGAAGGCATGAACGCCATAAATGCTTTTCATGACATATCTGACTTGGGCATATATACTAGGATCCAAGTAGGAGCTTATCTCGCCGTTCCATTTACATTGCGAGTCGTCCATGGTGGTGCAATCTTCGCCTGCTACACCTCGACCAAGGCGAAGGTAGCATGTCGTCCAAGCCTCGTTCAACAAACAGCATTTCGTAGAATCCGAACAGACTGGAATGGTATGGTTCCATCCTGTCTGTGGGTTCTCCAAGTAGTTGCTGACGCCCAGGGTGGTCCAACACGAAGAAACAAAGACTGCCGCAGGGTTGCCACATTGTGGATCATCTTGTCGCTCGCTGAGCCACGGGATTGGTGAGCAACTGATAGATTCAAGTCCAAGGAAGAACAAGACAAGGAAAGTGTTCCGTGTAATCATGATTTTAAGCTGGGTGACAAGATGATGGCTGAATATGAAAGGAAAGGCGACAATATCTTTCTTGATAATATAATGGCAGGGAACGGGACATAAAGTCGAGTCAAGGGAAGAGCATGACTTGTAGGGGTTGAAAAACGTCAGAAGTACGAACTACCGTCATCTAACACTGCCGGGAAAAGGAATCAAGACTTCTAGAGGGTGTCCCGTAGCTGCACCAGGGAGATCTTAAGGCTCGATACAGGCTAAGCCCCCCTTGAATCTTGCGAATCCGACGTAATAGACACGTGGGACTCCTGGCGAAACAAAGAAGCCCCACATCATTGGCGTGGAGAAATGAGTGGGGAGCCTAAATTGGCCTTCTCTTGTGCGCCTAGGCTTGGTTGTTTGGGAACGTTTGAGCAAGACGGGTCGTCAACCGATGGTAGATGCGAGAGCGAACGCGGTTCGAGCGGCTATGGCTGCCGTAGCTAGAAGCAATTTATACAGACGGGACGGAATGTTTCAAGGAGACCGAAGTGTCCTCTAAACATAGAATGCTGGTCGCGTGCTCATGAATTGATGGATGTCAGTGATCCTTTGTCGGTGATCGTATAAAGGCGATGCAAAGCGTAGCTTCTTACTCAATCTATCCTGCCCTGCCCTACAACATCGCCGAGGAGGACCTTTTATCGACAACGGCTGGTGCCCGAATACAGAATGCCTTGCAATACCGTCATTGCTTATCTGCAAGTGTTCATGCCGAAGTCTTCGTGCCAGCTCGCCAATATATCGTCGCAAAACCGTTGGACCCACATCAAGAAAATATGATCTAGAAGAAAGGTAATGAAAGCTTTACGCAATAACACTGGCCTCGAATCCAAATTCAAACAAAGATCGCAAATAAAAGGAGATCCTTGATCTATTACAGTCACAGTATCACAACGTCTAAGAACAGAACAAACCACCCTTTCACTTACATTTCCCTCGAAGTCTCCATCTTCTAGGCCCTTGTTTCATCTCCTATTGATCATTTCCACCCTTTCACTTACAATCCACTCAAAGTCTCCATCACCTAAGCCCTTGCGTTTTCTCCTATCGATCAATTGATTTATCTTATTACCACGTGGGCGTTCCGATGTCTTCTCAGGTGCCGAGTATATGTCATCGAGAGCAGTTTATAAGACTCCCGTTTCTGCCTTCTATACACGTTGGCCTGCATGAAGCATAGCTTTGGCTATATCTGGCTCGGCCAACTTTGATTCCACTGATTGAGACCTGGTAGTTGATATGACGATAGTCGTGCCGTAGCCAATTGCATGAACTTGTCCCAGTACTCAAGACTCGTATGAATGACCGACGAGAAGGAAGAGACTCAGAGGATGACCCGGAACGTCAGACTCGTCGCGAATCAGAGGAATAGCACGCGATTAGGAACGCTCATCGCATGGACTCGTTCAAGAGGGTGCGACATGCTGCGGCGCTGCATGTAGCTCTCGATTTGCTTCTTAGGGAGGCGCCTAACCATAGGAGTTCGGTAAGGCTGACGATAACGATATCCTTTAATTCTCATGCACTAGGACAATAGGCCTGTAGTATAAAAGGTAAGTCTTCGTCTGGTGCTAGAGCTGATTCATCATCGTTGTGGGAATGCGAGCATCGCTATGCACGGTCTCCTCGGAACAGTAAAAGGTTCGTGAATTGTGGAGATGTTTATTGAACCCACGCTTCTGTGCCGGACTTGCTACTCTATGATAGTCCAGAGCAAGTACATGGCGCACCTGTCCATTGCCGAAGCCCAATCGATCTTGTTGTTCTTAATTGTCGATACCATTGTCAAGGGTCCGGACACAGACAATCATGCCACCAGAAAGCGTCCTTCGCCTCGCTACTATTGTGCGCGACGAGACTCATTCGACATCGAGCCAACAATCATCGGAACCTGCCGCGTGTGCGTACCCTTCTTTTCGATGCCTGCGTTGACTTCGAAGCCTGCTTCATTCGGGAGAATGCTCGAGACAATGTTTTCTTGCTTCTTCAAGAAAAAAGCTGCCGTGCTGATGCTTTGCCAATGCTATTTCTGGATGCTCTTTCTATGGAGACGATCCGAGAATCAACCCGAACCTTCCTGGGTTCGGCATCCGCAGGAATGAGCCTTCATGTTCCGCGTTCTGCCTTTTCCCCCAACTATTCTTCGCTGTGTGACCCTTTCTAAACCAGCTTTTTTGCGATAGTCTATCTCGATCGCCCGTGCAGCCTCCTCCAAGGCCGGGACCTAATCCGCACCAGGACGCACAGCCCTTCTTAACAACTCTAAAGCTTCCACCCATCTGCGACCGGCTGCGGCTTTGGGTAGGTCGATCCCATGTTGTCTTCCTTTCCCACCTTACAGACGTTTCAAAGCCCCCACAGACTGAAAAGATGCCCGAGGCTCGAGGTCCACCGGCCCCATCGAACGTATGGCACGTGGGAAGAGGCCACAGTCACTTATGTAGAGCCAGGCCCTCCTACGACCTCCAGCCTTTAGTCCGATGACGGCTAATCATTGTGAGAACAGCAGGAGCTTGATGCCTGGGTGTGCAGCAGCGGTGTAGCGGAATCGAGGGAAAAGTATTCTCAGTCAAAGGGCAGCTGCAATGGCCTAGAAGAATGGTGGTCACGGGCTTGCTGTTGGGAAGAGGGATCTTTGGCGTCACGGGGCTTCGGTGGCAACCGCTGGGACCGGGGTGTGGGGGCTGTGGTTGTTGAGAGCCCTGAAGATAGCTCTCGCTGAGAAGTCATCTTAGATAGAACAGTAAAGCCGAACGTTTCTGGGCCGAAGTAATTCCTGAGCAGGATGAGATGGTGGAGAAAAGACGTTTCTAGCCTGACCGTCGGGCTCGATTTCGCGGGGGAATCGCTGAGTAATCGGGCTCGGGAAGCTTAAGTTTAAGAAACCTTAAATTTAAAAAAATTCATAACTTTCTTGTATTTTATACGTATTTTATCAAAATTACGTCGTTCTGTAGAGAATTTAGCGTGCTTTCTAACAAAAAAAGAATTACTCTATTTGGACTAGTTTGCGTAGCGCAATTAATTAATTTAGCTCCGGGTTGAACAAAGAAGTCTGTCCGAATCCTCGGGTTAAACAAAAAAAAATGTGTCCGATCCAGTTCAACAGTTACACTAGACGTTTCTGTTACTTATGCATTTAGCGCTTTCACAACAATTGTCGCCTCTTAGTCTTATTTTTAGATTTTCGACTCTATTATCTAAATTTGTATGCAAATTATTTGAGAGCATCAAATACAATTAATTGATCTTTAATAAAGTCTAAATTTGAAAATATCAATCAAATTCTAGTGTTTCTATATCTACTTTGCAATCTTATTATCTTTATCTTGTTTATATTATTTCTTTGTTGTCGCTATATCTAATAAACAATAGATTGTTATTAAGAAGATTGCAAATATTTATTGCAAAAATTAAAATAAAATTGCAGTACAATTATTACTAAATATAACAAAAGATCAATAAGTAAAAAAGAAGATGCAAAGACAAATTTGTCTAGTGTGATCATTAGATTAAATCGAACACTTTTTTCTCAACCTAATCTATCCTCTTGGGCCTCGTAGAGTTGGGCCAGGGTTAAGGCGCGAACCCGATCCTAGGATCGGGTTTGATCCGATCAATGCCAAGAACTCAAGCTAACTTCGTCGCGCTAGCATTCGCTTATCTTATCTTATCTTATCTATGCGCTAACCCGATTGGGCTAGCGCAGGGTCCACGCTAACCGCTTATGTTTAGCGCGTCACGTGACGTCACGTGATCGGGTGGGTCTGGTTGAATACTCGACGCGCATTCTTCGCTCGTCCCATCCTGTTGAGCTAGAAAATTTGCCTGACCCCAGGATCAGGGTTGGGCGAGTCAACTCGATCGGGTTGAAACCCGATCCGACGATCACGCTAAATTTGTCAATTAAACACTAATTATTATTGTTGTGTTTCTAATTTTTCTTCTTTTTCTTTTTCTAATTCTTCTTCTTTTGATCTATTTGCTTTTGTTCTATCAATAGAAGATTTATTAACAAGTAAATTTAAATAATTTGTCTATCGACAATAGTTGTAATTGCGATCGATCTATTGTGTCTTTTTTGCAAATTTCTATATTATTATATTGTACAATTCGAATCTCGATATTAAAGAAGAGATACAAGTATAGAATGAATTAGCAATTGTCTTGTATACAATTGTCGAAATTAATAAGAATAATATAAGATTTGTCTAATATAGTAAAGAGAATTAAAATTAATCGATCTATAATAAAAGCAAACAAAAATTAGACAAATACTTGTAAAACTATTAAAAAGTAATAAAAGAAACAAATTTCTATATTATTGTTATCTCAAACAAGCAATACAAAGACGTCGAATAATTTAAATAAGAAACAAGAGAAACAAGAAGAGAACAATTATTAGAAGTACCTAGAACAACAATAATCTTTTTGTGTTAAAATCTCTTTATATATTGTAAATTACTTCAATTCTTGTACTAAATAGTTCGAAAAGATATTCTCTAGTACTAATACTAATAATTAAATAAAAAATTAATTTAATACAAAGATTCTAAAGTTAAAACTAGAGAATCAAATATTAGAAAAGCACATTAACAATCTAATCTTTGTTATTATTAATATTAAATTCGATAATAATAGAAGCAAAATACAAAAGATAATATTGTTTTGTATTTTAACAAATATTTAACGCAATAAAATAGAATTAATATTAATATTAAAATAGCAATACTTTTCTAATTATAAACTAAAAATTGTTGTTAAAATAATTGATAAACTTGATTAAAACAATAATTATTAGTCTATAACTTTATCTATTATTAATCGACGCTCTTATTTAAGATTATTATATTGTTGTTGAACTCGAATTGTATAGCAGAAGAAGTAAATAGCAAAAAGACAAAATTGCAACAAGCGTTTCGACAACTATTGTAAAATCTTAATCGAAAAGTAACAATATAACAATAATGTTTGCTCTAACAAATACAATATATACTAAATAAATAACAATTGCTACTATAAATTTACAAATTCGCAAATAAAACAATAACTTAGTTATATATCTAGCAAAGTAAAGTATATTTGTGTTAATACTTCTTTTTTCTTACTTTGTAATTTTTTGAAGTAAAGAAATAAATCTATATTATCTATTAGTCGAGCAACAATTGCTCAAACTAAATAGAAATTAAATAATAAGTTTCTTATACAATTAATTAAGACAACAATTAATATTGCTTATCTAAATATAACTAATAGTCTTGTTAAACTAATAGACAATATAGTCGATAAAAAATAACGCTCTAAAATTTCTTCTATTGCAACTTCTTAATTTACTTATTTGTATTTATCGATAAAGATATTAATAATATTGCAACAACAATACACTTATTAGTCTTAATTAATAATAGCTTCTATATTTGCTCTATCTCTTTCTAGAGCGTTTGCTAATTCTATTATTGCTTTAATGTTAATACAATATTAACATTCTTTGCTTACAAATCGATCTAGCAGTTCTATTAATTTAGAAACAAAAAAGAAAAAGATTACAATGAAAAGATAGTTACAAATTACTCGAAAGATTGTATCTATCTTATTAAGATTAAAAATACTATAAAAAGATAGATGTTTAAACTAAAGAACTATATAATAATAAAAATAAGCACTTATATTAATATCGAGTAGCTATTAATCTAGAATTGTTCAATCTCTTAATTACTAACTTTAAAGCAAATCTTCATTAATTCAAAATTATATATAGATTGTTACAAATAATTCGATAGCATAATTAATACAATATTTGTTAGCAAAATTTGTTTACTACTTTGTCTATTACTTTCTCTTCTATTTTAACTTCTAAATTGTCTTTTGAATTGTCTTCGAGATTGTCTTCTAGATTGTTTGCAAAAAACAATAATAAAAAGAACAAGAAGAATAAATATAGCAAGAATAATTAGAACAAGAAGAAGAGTAATAAGCAAAAGAATAATATCTAACTAGATATTAGATTAAACGCGTTTTCGAAATTAATTTGAAATTTCTATTAAGATAAGTTTAACATTTTAATCTATTAATTGCATCTTCTTATATTCTATAAGAATATATTTGTTTTTAGTCTATTTTTAATATAAATGCAAACTTTATTTCTATATATAAAATAAGAATAAATAGATAGCAATTTAATTTGCAATTCTTATATCTTTTATATCTTGCAATTTTTTTTTGTTTATTATCTAAAACACATCTTGTTCTAGTACAAATATTAAAATATTTATAGTATTATATTAATTAAATTAGCAATATTTAACAATTTCGAATTGTTGATATATTGCTTGTTTAAAGAATATCTACAATAGCAAAAACAATTTAATAATTAGTCGATATACTTAATATTGTTATTAAATATATTTACTAATTATCGAACTATCAAAAATAAATACTAATTAGATAGATATATTTAATATATTTGCATTTCTTATATCTTGCAAGAATTAATCTTATTTATTGTTTAAAAAGAATCTTGTTTTTGTACAAATCTTAAGAGATTTATAGCATTTATTAATAGAAACAATAGCATCTAATAGAGTTAAATCGACAACGTACTGCTTGTCTATATAGACAAAAACATAAATATTGTTGTAATTAGTAAATTCATATAAATACACTAATTGCAATAGTACTTACAAAAGAAGAGATACTAATTCGAAATATGAATTTACTAAAATATTATCTCTATTAGCAATACAAGAAGAATATAAATTTTGCAATTATTTTAATATAGATATAGACTTTATTCTATCTAATATGCAAGAAAAAGAATATATTAATTAACAAAAAGATTTATTGTATTGCTATATTAAGTACTAGTTTAAATATTGTTTGTATTCTTAAATTATATTGTTCTATCTATTAATAGAGCAAAAATATATTGAATTTAATATCTATTTTATATACAATTTAATGTATCTTCTATAATGCTATTATTTCTATTTTAATTAAGTATTTAGATCTTTTTGTAGAATCTTATAATTACTCTCAAATTTATATTATTTGTTGTATATATATCTATAATACTTTTTTGCAAATCTATTATATTCAAATATGTTAACAACATATTGCAAAAGTTCTCTAAGTTGTCTTGAAATTAAGATTTCAAACTTTGTTAATATTATTATATTTAAGTCTTAAGAACGCTAAATATAAGTTTAATAAAATTGTAATTTAATAAATAGAAAGATAGATAACAAATTAAATATTTTTTTTGCTTTAATTGTCTATTATATACAAGCATTTATATAAACAAAGATATTATTTAAGCAAATTATACTTCGCAACTCTAAATAGACATTGCAATAGAATAGAAATTTATTAACAACTTATTAATAAAGTTTCTTGTTATTATAATAGTTCTTTTTAATATTAATATACAATAGATAGTTGTTTACAATATAGATAGATAATACGCTATATATATTATCTCTTCTAATATTCTAATATTCTAATATTATCTAATATTTGTTCTAATAAATCTATATATTATGCATTGCTATTTTGTTGTCAATTTAAACAAGAATTTGTCAAAAAATATTAATTGCTCTATTGTGTAATTAATTATATTTACTTGTTAGACAATACAAAGTTGTTTATTCTAAGAATCTATAAATTGTTTTTTTTTCGATTAATTAATTTTTGTTTTAAGAGATGTAATATTGTAACGTTAAATATACTAATATTTTACTTCTTTCTACAATATAGTGTTAATTTGTTTAGATATACTTATAAATATTACTTCTAACAATCGAGAAAATTGCAAACTATTAACAAACAAAATTGTTACGAAGATCTTATCATTAGACAAGAAAAATTATATAAGTTATAGTTGCTTTAAATAAGTTGCTATTATTGCTATATTGTTCTAGTAATACAAATAGTCTTTTAGACAATAATAATAAGAATTTAATAACTATAGAAAAGATTAAGAGTTTTAAATTTGATAGCAAAGTCAATTCTACAATAAATTACATTGTAAAATAGTTGCAACATTAGATTTTAACGTATATTATTGTATTTAGACTTTAGATAATAAGAATTGTAAATAATTAGTGTGTTTTAAGCTCTCAAGTAATTTGCATACAAATTTAGATAATAGAGTCGAAAATCTAAAAATAAGATCAAGGAGTGACAATTGTTGTGAAAGCGCTAAATACCTTAAGCAAAACGGAAATAAGTTAATCGATCTAGAAATCAATCCTAGATTCGAGAAGCATTGAACTCTAAAATGAACAAGATGTTCAATAATGTTAGATATTCGAGTTAAAGAACTAGGGATGCAACAATTAATATAGTTGTAATTGTTGCAAAAAATATAAATAACATTAATAAATATTGCGAACAAATCGAAGTAGTTAAAGATTTTCAAGTATATATGTACAAGATTTGCGCAACAATATTAAGTTAACAAGAAAAAATTAAAAGAGAAGCGAAAGATGCGTACGCAAGAAAGAAAGAGCATAATTAAGAGCAAAATATTATTGTTATTATTGTTATTATTGTTTTAATTATTATTGTTTTAATTATTATTGTTTTTGTTGTTATTGTTAAAGACAATTATAAAATTTGCTATATTATTATTAAGCGCAAGAGCAAATATTACGTACAATTAGTCTTTAAATTGAATTGTTAGGAAATTAAAAATAATATTATTATATTAAGATTTTCTATTTTTAAATATATATTATTATAATTTTTGATTTTTGATTAAAGTATTAAGTAATATACTTCGATATATAAGTTATACTTGTTTGTATTATCTTAAAATAACTTGCTTATATTAATTATTACTTATATTACTCTTTTATATTATGTTTTTATTCTTAAGTTACTTTCTTAAGTTATTAAAGAATATTATATTTTTATATTTTTATTTTTATTTGCAAAATATTAAACTCTTTAAGAACTTTAAATTAACTATTATCTTTAAACAAAGAAAATTGTAGTAAATCTATTTCTTGTAACTTATTATTTAATTGTTTATATTTTAATTAATTTGCAAGTTAATATAATTAAGATTTTCTTACTTTTGCTTTTAATAATAAAAAAAGAATTCTTTGCAAAATAATAAACAAAATATTTATTAATTATTAACTATTTATTTTAAGAGAGAAAAACAAATATATTAAATAAAGTTTAAATATTAATACTTAATTTTAAGTATAATAATTATAAATAACTATTAATAACAATATCTTAAATAAAACTTAATTAAGACTTGTTAATTTATATTAGATAAAAAAGATTAATATAAAAATATAATTCAAGCTTTAAAATAAATATATTTAAATAATTTTAATTATAGATAATATCTTAAAAATTATATATAAAAGTTATTATAAAATTTCAATTTATTTTATTGCTTACAACTATTTAAGTATATCGAATATAAAGATATATTTTTTATTCTTTTTTTATTTAAAATAAAAACAATTTTAATTGTAAATTGCAATTAATTTAGTCTTTAATTACATAAATTACAATTAATAATATATATAAATAATATAAAACTAACAATTCTTTAGAAAAAAAGTTATATTAATTTATTGTTATTCTTTATTTAAGATAAATAAGAAGATTAATTATATAAGACTTTTATAAATTTAAATTTACTTTTTCGAATTATTAACAATCTTAATTTATCGAAAGTTATTAGAAATACTTTGTCTAGATTTAATACTTTTAAATTGCACAAAATTATTTAAGATAATTCTCTTAAAATACAATTAAATTTATAAGAAAATTAAGATAAACCTTAAGAATATTTAATATATTTCTATTACTTTAAATACATAATTTAGTTCTTAAAGAATTATTTATTTAAAAGTATTAATATATTAAATAAATATTGTATTTTAATTTCGCAAATATTTTATTAAATTTACTTTTCTTAATATTAAATATATAAGTTATTAATTAATATTAAAGTTTATAAAGATTTTAAAGTTTTTCAAGATTAAAGATAAACTTCTTAAGATTATTATTAATAATATAAGTAATAACAATATACTTAAGAATAAACTTAAAAAATCTTAAATTAATAAGAATTTTAATAGAACAAACAACAAAACTTTGTATTTTGTTTAACTTATATTATTAATCTTATGACTTAAGATTTTATTTTAATTATAAAATTAAAAATAATAAATAATAATATTGTTATAGCTATTAAAGAAGATATTAAATTTAATAATATTAAAAAAAATATATATAAACGTAATTAAGAGATATTAGATTTAAGATAAAATTTAAAGAAGTTATAATAAAATAAGCAATAATTTTAATAATCTTTACTAATATAGATATATTAAAAAATTGTATAAAAAGAAAGACTTAAATTAGTAATTAATAATAAAAATATATAATAAAAATAATAAAGTAATTAACAAAAATAAACTTGCATGATATATTAATAAGATTAGATATATATAGATTGATCGCGTCGAGTTGAGTCATCAAGTTCGAGTCAAATTTCTAGCTCGTTAAGACTCGAATCGAGTTAGATTTTTATATTAAAAAGTTGATTTAAATTACGATGTTAATATCGAGTATTCGAGTTAAGTCACGATGTTAATATCAAGTATCGACTCGAATTTTTAATTCGATTCGTCAAGACATGAAGCGATTTAGTAGTAGAATTTGTAGACATAAATTGTGTGTTAAATCTTATAATTTTTTTCTTAAAATGCTACATAGTAATGCAATTAAATAATGCAAATAACGAGAAAAAAATAAAGAAAAAAATTGTTTCGTTCTTGACGCATAGATCTCTCGAAAGTCGTGACGTAATAAATTCAAAAATAGAAATTCTTAACATTATGACGACATTTTCGATTGCTTAACAATTCGAGTCAATAATTCGAATCAAGTTAAAAATCGAATCAATATTAAGTCAAGTTACGATGTTGATATCGAGTATTCGAGTCGAGTTACGATGTTAATATTAAGTACTTGGGTCGAGTCAAAAAGTTGATATCAATTTCTAGCTCAATGATTAATCTAGATATATATTAATATAAAGAAATAATAATTTTGTATTAACAAAAATTTAAAGTAAATATTAGTAAATAAATATCAATTTTAATTCTAATATATATATTTCTTACTTCATTTCGATAAAACTATTTGTTAATATATTATTTACAATTTTGTTAATCTTTTCGAATCTTCTACTCTTTAAATTTTGTCGCATTTTAATAGATATTATAAGAAAATTCTAAGTTACTATATAATTGTATTATTTCTATATATTACTTGTAAAATAAATTCAATATATACACAAATAATAGGAGTATTATTAATAAACTCGAAAATTATTGCAAGTTAAAATTGTACAAAAGACTAAAATAATAATTATAAGAAATTATATAAAAAGCAAAGTAATGATCGAAAAGTTATCTTAATATAAATTAAGAAACTTTGTAAAATATCTTTGTAAAAAAAAGTTATAAAGATAAGTTATAAGATTATAAAAAATAATGTTAAAGAAGAAGTTAAGAAATATTAAATTAATAAAGAAATTTATAGTGTTATATTCAAGTAATATAACAAAGTATACAATACTAACAATTTAATAACAAAATATTTCGAAATCAAATTAAAATAAAAAATAGAGAAGAAATTTACATTAACTTAAAATTGTTAAAAAAGTATAAAAATTATATAGAAATACAAATATAATAATAAGATTCTCTTCTAAGAAGATATATAATATTTAAATATATTATTTATATTTTATATCTAAATTAATTAATATTACAATTAAATATTAATAATAAACTTAATATTAATAAAAGCTTTTTAATCTATATAAAATTAATTGTAAAAATTATTTAATAATAAAGTATTTATTATAGTAACTTAAATAATTTATAGAAAGCTAATAATAATAATTTTATAAAATTGTTTAATATCTTTGTTAAAGAATTTGTATTCTTAAATAATACAAAGAAGAAAAAGATTTTAAATTCTATTATTATTAAGATAAAGAATCTCGATAATATAATTAAAGAAAATAATAATAAACAAGAGATTTAATATAAAAGTTAAGAGAATATAAAAAAGTTAAGTTATAACTACTATATAATATTAAACAATAATAATAATAATAAAGAAAATAATAAAAGCAAGAAAAATAAAAACAATAACAATAAAATTAATAATAATAATAATAATAATAAAAATAATAATAAAATAGAAAATAGAAAATAGAAAATAACTTAAATTAAATTATTTAAGATAATAGTAAAACAAACAAAATTATTAAGATTTCGAATTAATAACTTTATATATATAGTTTAAAGAGTTTACTATTATATATTACTATTATAATATATTATTCTATTGTATTATTATATTATATTATTAAGTTATAATTAAATAATTTAAGTAAAATATAAGATTAAGATTTTAAATTTATTAAATATAATTTATATTTAAACTAATATCTTAACAATTTAGATTAATTTTTTAAATAATATATTTAACTATTTAAGAATTATATTATTGCTTTAGAATTATTAATTCTTTATATATTTTTAAATAAAATATACTTAAATATTAAAGTCTTAATAACTTAGTAATAGAGCAATTGTATTTTAATAGAAATAATATAATATTTATAAAAAAGACTTAAAAAGTATTATTATATTCTTCTTAATTTTCTTGTAATTATTGTATTATTATTATTAAGAATAAAAAGATCAAAGATTTAAATTCTTCTTAAAATATAGTAATTTTTTTCTTTTTCTTTTTTTAATTTAAAAATAGTAATAAGAAGAATAATAATAAAGATATTAATAAAAGTAATAATAAGAAGAATTAAAAAAACAAAAGTAATTTAAACAAAATTATATAAAATAAGATTATTAAACTCTTTAATAAGAAAAGTTAAGTTAATAATTTAATTTTAACTATCTAGATAGTTTAAATATATTACTGTAATATATTATTAAATAATTTTATATCGAAAGATTATAGAACAAAATACAATTTTCTATTATTTATTTTAAAATTTCTTTATACTAATATTAAGTCTTAATAATTTAAGTTAATTTTTCCGAGTAAAGTTTTAATTTTAAGTATAGAAATTAATTTAAATTGTTAATTTAACTTTAGAAATTAAATTATTAAAACTTTCGAATTAAGTTAATACAAATTGTTAAGATTTAAGTTAAATATTTAATTTAAACTTAATAATTTAATCTAATATAATTAATCTAGATTTAAATCTTAATTAAAACTAGTTGTTAAGATTTTTTTAAACAAAATATAATATTTTAGAAAAATCTAATTATTAAATATAAAATTAAAACTTGTTTTATTTAAAAAAAAATAACATTATATAATAGAAAATGTTTCGAAAATTTTCTAATTAGATAATATTAATATAAAATATTGCAATATTTATATTTAGAAAATAACTTTTTTTCTTTATAAATTATAATTTAATATTAAATTAAGTTTAAATTCGATTAAGATAATTTATATATTATTTTTAAGATTATATTCTAAATATATATAAACTTTTTTAAAATTTTCAAAATAAATAATATTAATATAAAATATTGTAATATTTATATTTTGCAATATTTTAAAATTTTCTTCTATATAAGATTTGCAATATTCTACACAAAATATTATTAATATAATTATTAGATTTTCTTTTTATAAATTATAATTTAATATTAAATTAAGTTTAAAGTTAATTATAATAATTTTTATATTATTTTTAACATTGTATTCTAAATATATAGAAACTTTTTTAAAACTTTTAAAATAAATAATATTAATACAAAATATTATACAATTTAGATTTTGTAATATTTTAAGATTTTCTTCTATACAAAATTTGCAATACTTTAAACAAGATATTGCTAATATAATTATTAGAACTTTTATAATTAATTTAAGTTTTTTACTAAATAATAATTATTATTTAATCTAATCTTAAATAGTATAATTGTTAAATTAAACTAGATACTTTTTTTTTTATTTAACTCGAGAATTTAAATAAATTTCTTTGTTTAACTCGAAGTTATATTAATTAATGCATTATATAAATTAGTTTAAATTAAATAATTCTTTTTTTGTTTAAAAATATACTAAATTCTTTACAAAATAACGTAATTTTAATAAAATATCTATAAAATACAAGAAAGTTATAAGTTTTTTAAAACTAAGCTTTTCGAACTTGAATAGTTAGCAATTCTCTTGCAAAATTAAGCTTAACAATTAGAATAATTTTAAAAATATTTATCTTTATATTAATTTACTTCTTAATATTGTTTTAATTCTTTCAATTTTTAGTTTAATATAATATTAATTTATTAATAATTTATTAAGTTTTATAATTAATAATCTCTTACAAAGTAATTTAATTTGCTATATAAATAGTATATTTTCTAGAATTTGTTATTTTGCTTTTTTCTAAAATTCTTTTCTTTATATTATTAAATAGAATCTAGTTTTATAAATATAAATTTACAATAATTTAAATTGTTATATTTCTAATTAATATAAAATTCTTTTTAATAATATTTAATTATTAATTTAAAAAAGATTTTTGCTCTTTTATAAAGTTAATTGTATTGCTTTTTTTATAGCGTTTTTATACAATTTATTATTAAAATTAATAGTTACTTTAATAAGATCAAATATATTATTAATATTTTTATTATTGCGTATAATTTTATTCTTAAGATTATTTTTAAGATTTTTTCGAAATATTGTTATAAGTATAATATTGTTTTACTTAATAAAATTTATATATTTTTAAAATCTAGTTATATAATTTAATGCAAAGATTTATTAAATTAAATATTAAATTACTATTTTTATAATCTGTTTTTTATTAAATATTTTAAAAATCTTTTAAAGTTCTTTCTTAAAGTTATTTAATTTGTAAATATTATATAAGAATTTTTGTTATAATTTTTTTAAATATCTATATAAGTTTAACTTAAACTAGTATTAAATTCTTTCTTTAAGAAATATTAATATAAAAATAATCTTTTTATTTGTTAAAATAAAATAGAAGATAAAATAAAATAAATATTTATTTGTATAAGTTAATTCTCTAGATTAATATAATTATTATAATAGATATTAGATTTGTTAATTTTTGTTTTATTGTTTTTATTAATTATTAATTAATATAATATTAAAAAATTAATATTCGAGATAAAAATATGTTAGTTTAATATAAATATTCTTAAAATATTTAAAATATTATGCTAGTACTTTTACAAAAGATATTAAAAAAATTTGTAGATATCTTTAGTTAATATAATAATTATTTAATAATAAAAAATTGCAATTTAAGTAATTATAATAATAAGTTAAAACTTTAAATAAATTAAATGCAATTTATAAAAAAGTTATATATAAGTTCTTATATATTAAGAAGATACTAATTGTTTATAATATTTGTTTGTTAAGTATAACAAATATAATTATTTATAATAATTATTTATTAAATGTAACAAATATAATTATTTACAATATTTGTTTATTAAATATATTAAATATAATAATTAATTTGCTTTTAATATATAAAACTTAAATTATTAATATAACTTTAATAAGTTTGTAACAAGATTTTAGAATTTCTATTTTAATAATTTTCTTTATATTAGATAGAATATTTCTATAGTTAAGATAAGTAAAACAACAATATTAAATATTAATATTAATAATCTTCTTAGTTATTTTAAATATATAATAAGAGTTTTTCTTCTATTAAATTTTTGCTTATGCAAATTGTTTAATTTTATATAAATTTATTACTTTAAATATTTTAAATCTTAAAAGATATTATTATTTAATATTATTTGCAAAGATTATATACTAATTGTTATAATTAAAATAAATAGATTATCTAAATAAAAAGTAATATTTAATATTTTTGTTTTCTAAGATAATTATATTAATAAGATTGATTTTAATATCTAGAATAAATAGAACTTATATAAGAATTAAATTATTATTTCTAAACAATTAAATTAAATAATTATTTATATCTTTAATAAATAAAATAAAACTATTAATTATTTCGATTTTTGTATAGTTATATTATAAATTTTTAAAATAAATTTAATTTTTAAAGATAAAAATAATTTTTAAGTTAATAATTTATACAATATTTATAATTGTAATAATAAGATATTTAATTTGTAAATTATAATCAGAAGATTATAAAGAAAAAAAAGATATTTTGTTAATATATTTAAGACTTCTAGTTATATTAATAAAAGAATTAAATGTTAATTAATTACTATTCTTTAAAACTTTTAAGATAGAATTTTAGCAATTTTCTCTATAATTGTATTTGCAATATTGTTATTTATAATTTATTTTATTATAATTATTATATATTATATCTTTATAATAATATTTATAGTTTTTTAATATTTTTAAAGAAATAAATTGTTATTATTAACAATTTTTATATTATAATTTTTATCTTTATTACAATCTTTGCAATTGCAATTTTCTATCTCTTTTCTAAAATTCTCTATATTTTTTACTAAATTCTTGATTATTAATATAATTATTTCTATTATAATTATAATCTTAATAATTTTGTTAATTTATAGTTCTTTCTTATTTGTATTTTTGTTAATTTTTACTATTATAAATAAGATTAATCTACTTATTCTAAGTTTTCTAATAATACTTTTTTTTATTATAAATTCTAAAAAATTGTATTAAAATTAAGTAATTTATTATCTTTACTATTGCAAGTTTGTTAAATAAAATAGATAATTTAAATTTTAAATTGCTAATTAAAAAAATTAACTATCTTAATTATAAAATAGTGTTTAATTAAAATCTTAAAACTAATAATTTTTGTTTTTAATTTGTTCAATTAATTATAAAAGTTTATAATATTCTTATATATAATAAGTAATAAATTTTTTATCTTATTTATTAATTTCTATTTATTATTTCGATTGTTAAGAATACTAACCTTGTTAAAATAATTTTATATTTCTTTTGCAATATAGATAAAATTTAGTTACAATTAAATAATTTTATTATATATAAAATTTATCTTTTTGCATATTCTTATATTACAAGATTTCTATTTATTTATTTTATTTATATCTAATATTATAGATTCTACTAATATAGATTTCGATCTATTGTTATTAATATTTTTTTACAAATTTGTATTAAATAGAACAAACTTTATATTTTTAAATTAACTTAATTATATTGATAATCTTGTAAGTTTTGCAAATATTTACGCGCTAACTCGATTAAGTTATGATAAGAATTAACGCTAATTATATGCAATTAACGTAAGTTCTACGTTAGCTTAATCGAATTAGCGCGTTACATAATGTTATATAATCGAGTAAGTTAAATTAAATATTTAATATGTCTTATGCGTTCGATTTACTCGATTAAGTTAGAACTTTTGCTCGATCTTAGAATTAGAATTAAGCAAGTTAATTTGTTCGAATTAAAACTTAATTTGTCGATTACGCTAATAAAGAAATTGAAACTTATAATAGAAACAAGCTTTCTATCTAATAATAATATAATAAAAATAGAAAATTTAGATTACAAAGAAGATATAAATAATAATTAATATATAAAGATATAAGTTTTATCTAAAGATAACAATAATTATTTATCTATACTTTCTAAATCTTTATTAAATAAATTTATATTATTAGAATTTATAAAATATTAAAAAAGCAAAACTATAAGATAGTCTCGAAATAGCAGAAAGATTTCGAAGAAATCTAAATAAATATATATTAATATAATAGATGATAAAGACTTAAAAATTTTGCAAGATATATTAATTAACTACTTTAAAAATCGAATATTATTAACAAAAAATTTATTAAGATTAGAATTTTTGCTAGAAAAGATAAAGAATATACTTAAAAATAAACTAATTATATTAATTTAAGAAATCGAGTTTAATTTAAGAAATTAAATTAAATCGAAAATCTTAATAATTAAATTTCTAAAGTTAAAATTAATAATTCGATTTAATTTTAAAAGTTAAATCGAAAATTAATTCGAAAAATTAATTCAAATTATTAAATCTATTATTTTTAGTAAATTTTATTATTTTTAGTAATAATTTAATTATTTTTAGTAACAATTAATTAATAATTTAATAGAAATAGTTAATTTATTTAAATTAATTAATAAATATATTAGAAATTTCTTTTTATAAATAAATTATTACTAAATATTATTTAATAATTAATAAAAAATCTAAATTTAAAGTTAATTTATATTATTTTTAATATTCTTAAAAATTTTAATAATTCAATTCGATTTTAACTTTTAAAACCGAAAATTAATTTAATTTAATTTAATTTTTAAAGTTAAATTGTTAATTTAAGTTAATTCTAGAAGTTAAAATCAAAAATTAAATAAACAATTAATTTACTTAAAAGATATTTAATAAAATATATTATAAAAATCTTAAAACTTAGATATTATTTTAAGAAATTATTATATAAGTATTATAAAAATTATATTTATTCTTAATAAAATAATTTGTTTAAAGATTTAATTAAACTTAGCAAAAATATAAAGCAATTAAAATAATTATATAGAAATAATAGAGAGAAATTTATAATAAATAATACAAGAAATAAGAAATTTGCAATAAATAATATAAGTAACAAAAAATTAAGACAAATAATATAAGTAATAAGAAAATTATAATAAATAATAAAAGAAAAAAAAGAAAAAAATAATAAATAATTTAGATTTAAAAGAGTAAATTATAATATTAAATATAAAAAGAAGTTATTTTTGCAAAAATATCTATAATTTAAAGTAAAAAATATTATTGTTGTATTTTTTTCTTCGAAGCTTTGCAAACTTTATTCGAAAAGAAAAATAATAATAAAATATTTAATTATTAGATTTTTATATGTGATATTATTTCTTCTAAGAATATTAAATATATATTAAAGAAATATAATATATAAGTTGCAATATAAACAAATATAAATTATATTTATTTTATTAATAACTCGAAATTTTATCTTTAAATAAAGAAAATAATAATTTAATATTAATTAGCAAGAGAACTATCTATACGTAATGCTAGCTACGAATCTATTAATATTGCGATATTTAACAAAGTCAAATGTTCTTAATATTAATAAGCAAGACGTTTGCAAACGTTCGATGCAATTGTCGCAATAAATCGATCGATCAAATCGCGAAGACAATAGCAATATCAACTATTACTATTAGTATTATCTCGAATTTCTTAAGTATAATAAGATACATATAATCGAAAGCACGCAAGATTATCTATAATTACTACTATTTATTTCTTGTACGCGTTAATTGCTATTACAATAACTATCTTATATCGCGATTATAAGAAATGCGTTTTAAAATATCGCAAGAAAGTCTCGAAACATTGTGCGTATAAGTTTAGAAAAGCTAGAAAAAAATTATATACGCTTATATTATACAAATAGAAAGTTAGAAGTTTTTGTGATATATAAATTGATTGCATTAAGATTACGTGTTTTAATTAATCGCAATTGTCTTTTATCTTAACTATGTATACATTCAATTGCGCATTCGAAGTTAAATAATAAGAAATTTTGTCTATTTTAATAGATAATAGCAAGAAGATTTAATTTTGTCGAGAGCAACGTCTTTACTATGTCTTGAATTGAAAGCGTTGCGTATATAAGTGTACAAAAAAAAGTTAACATTAAGTTTAAATATTAAAACTATATAGACACAAGAATATACGAGTACTACATATTAAGAAACAATCTTTATATAATTGCGATTTACAAAGAGAACTTATACGTAAGTTCTTAAAGCTCTTGTTTTTAATATGTACAAGTTTAAGAGTTTAAAATTGTCAAACAATATACGAGATTTTTTTTTGTAAATTATAAATTAACATAATCTTTACAATTTTTATAAAAGATTTCTTAATATTATAAATATTACAATAGTAACATAAAATATTGAAGCAACGCAACTTAAATTTGAAAATTTAATCGCGCAAAAACATATAGAACTCGCATAAATCTCTAGAAATATTAAATCGAATATAAATGAAAAAAAAATATATATATATAAATTTAATATTTAATTATATTTATATTAATAATAATTCTAAAAATAATTCTTTGTTAAATTAGTAAAGAATTTCTAATTATTAAAGATATATAAATAATTATATTATTGCAACAATTTAATATAATAATAATAAGAAATAATAAAAAAGAAGAAAGAAAATAAAAATTATTTTAGAAAATCTAATTTAAGATTTTTCTCTATATTTTAATAATTAAATAATAATAATAAGATTTAGAACAATAAGTATTAAAGATTAATACTAGAGAATTTTATTAAAGTTAAATATATATATATATATAAAAGAAAAGATTTAATACTCTTATAAGATAAAGCTTTTAAAATTATTAAAAAATTTATTAACTTATAAATATTTCGAAAGATTAGAAAATTATATTGCAAAATAAGATTTTATTTAATTATCTTATAGATATATATAGTAATTAATTAGAATAATTATTGCTAAATAGAGATTTTTAATTAATTATATTTTAACTTTTATTTATATTTTAAAAGTATTAAATATTTATAAAGTTTAAATTAAATTAAAGAAATTTTCGACAATAATATTAATCTTAAATATCTATTTATTAAAAAAAATCTATCTTTTATTTATATAATTTAAATAAAGAAATATAATATATAATTAATAAATATAGATTTTTATCTATATTTAATAAATTCTAACTTTAGTTCTAAATATATTTAAATTTATTATAATAAAAGTTATAGTTTTCTATTACTAATATCTAGACTTTGTGCAAGATTAAGATTAAAACTAATAAATCTTATATTATTTGCAAAGATCTAGAAGTTCAAATTAAGTTTTATAAGAACCAATTTTAATATTTCTTAATATTGTATTTGTAAATATATTTATTCTATATAACAATTATAATTTATTTATATAAGATATATATATATTTTTTTAGTTTAATAGATTTGTCTTAAATAATATAATTGTTAAATCGAATTAAATACTTTTTTCTTAATTTAATTTATTTTCTTAAGTTTTATAAGACTAAGTTTAGTATAATTATTAAACTAGATCGAATGTTTTTTTTTGTTAAATTCAAGAATTCGAACAAACTTCTTTGTTTAACTCGAAGTAATATTAATTAATTGCGCTACGTATATTAGTTTAAATCGAGTAATTCTTTTTTTGTTTCAAAAGTACGCTAAATTCTCTACAAAACAAAGTAGTTTTTATATAATACGTATAAAATACAAGAAAGTTATAGATTTTTTAAAATTTAAGATTTTTTAAAATTAAGCTTCTTGAACTTAATTACTTAGCAATTTCCTTGCGAAATCGAGTTCGACAATTAGATTAATCAAGTTAAAATTAAGACGCAAATTCAACTTTAAAGTTAAGTTTTTTTAGGTTAATATTAAGAATTTAAGTTAACTTTGTCACGTTAATATTTATTTATTTTATCTTATTTTATCTATATATTAACTCGATTAAGCTAGTGTAGAGTTTACGCTAATTATATATAATTAACGCATTATATAATATTATATAATCGAATAAATTAAATTAAATATTTAACTTGTATTCTTTGCTTATCTTATTCTATTAAACTAGAAAATTTATCTAATTTTAGAATTAAAATTAAATAAGTTAATTTGATTAAATTAAAAGTTAATTTAACAGTTATATTAATCTTAAAAGTAAAGTTTGTTTAAATTAATAAAATCTAATATTTAAAGTAAAAAATCTAATAGTTTAACGCAATTATATAACTAGTAAATAATTATAAGTATTTATATATATTACAAATATTAAAACTTTATATATTAAAATATATATAATTTAATTAATATTTTATAACTTTATTAATATTTTATAACTTTATTAAATAATAAGAAAATAGAATTTTTTTTTTAAGTAAATTCTATCTTAATAATATTAATATATAAAATAGTTGAATTTATAAAATTTATAAAATCTTAAGAGAATCTTAATTTATTAAGTTTAATTTATTTTCTAAAATACAAATATTATTATTATATAATTAAAGTTTTCTTTAATTTTTAAGAAGAATTTTTAATTAATTTTGCAATTTAAACTTTTGTAATATTATAATATTATTTATCTTATTTTTACAAGAATTGTAAATAGATTTTGTTAAATTGTTTAAATAAATAATAATTAGTTAAACTATTTTGTATAATTTTTTATAATTAGAATAATAGAATTTTTGTTTTATATTTAATCTAAAAAACTTCTAAAAACTTCTATTAATAGATTTCTATATAATATTTTTGTCTTTAATCTTTTCTATTCTTTTCATTGCTTTAATATATCTTCTAATATATATATAGATAAATATTAAATATTATCGAAATATATTGTTGTATTAAATTTCGAAATATTTAAGAAGATTATTAAGAATATAAAAGAAATAAAAGAGAAAACAATTAAATTATTTTATTAATTTAAATAGTTAACAAGAATAAAATAATTTGTATAGAAAATAGTAAAAAGCAAATTCGAAAAATAATTTAATATAATTGTTTTACTTAATAGTATTAATAACGAAATAATTAATAAATAATTAAATTTTCTTCTTATTAAATTGTATTATATAATAAAGATATTTAGAGAAAATTTAATTTAAATCGAATTTAAATCTTTTATATTTTATTAGTTTAATATATAAATATTAAGAATTATTAACAAGATATTAACTTAAAATAACAATAATAATAAGAGTAAAAACAATAGTTATATATATATTCTAATTGTTGTTAATTAATTAAGTTAATTAAGTTAATTAAGACATACTAGATAGAGTAAAAGAGATTAAAGATATATTATTAATAAAAGAAGACGAAAATCGATTAAATATAATAATTATTAGATTGCGATTTATATTACCCGATCTAGTATAGCGCGAGCGGGCTAGCGGTTCTAGATTCTACTAGTTCTTGCAAATCAATTGAATAATTGTATTGAATAAAGTTGCGCAATCTGTCTAATCCCTCGCAAGTCCAAGAATTGCCAAGAGGGGAGAAAAGCTCACGACTACGAGTCTCCTACCTGATATCCAGGCTTCGTAGCAAAGATAGGCAGCTTCTCCGAGCCGCTGCTCACGGAGATATTGGCGAAGTTCGCGCTTTGCTCGACGATGGAGTCAACATCGAGGCGAGAGGAAGATACGCAGAGACAGCGCTTATACTCGCGACATATCACTCTCACCGTCGAACTGTTCGTTTACTGCTCGATGGTGGCGCCAAGGTGGACAGCATGAATGCTTCAGGTATCACCGCTTTGTGTTATGCGGCAGCTCGAGACGAGAGAACTGATATAGTTCGAATGTTGCTGGACAACAATGCTGATGTCGACAAGAGGGATGGCGAGTCTCCATCGTTAGGGTTCGCCGCTTTCTTTGGATCTGTAGCGATACTGCGACTTCTGATAGGACGAGGTGCCGATACCGAAGCGATGAACGAATATGGTGACCCTGCTCTGCATGCTGCAGCCGGCGCTGGGATGGAAAAATCAGTGGAGATTTTGCTCGAGAAAGGAGCTGCTATCGATGCAATGAATCGCAACGGCTTTACCGCGTTGAGAGTCGCAATCGCAGAAGGAAAGGAAGAAGTTGTAAAAGTTTTACTGAAGAAAGGAGCGAACGTAGAAGCGATGGACCCTGATGGTTCTACACCGCTGCATTGGGTGGCTAGATGGGACAAGGCAAACATAGCAAAGCTGCTATTGAAATACGGAGAAGCTAGGATCGACGCGCTAGACGAAGATGGTCAAACGCCGTTGCAGCTAGCGATAGAGCATAAGAATATAGCTGTCATGCGAGTGTTGATGGCCACAGAGCTACTGGGATATAGAGAACAATGAATAATTTCAAATATTCATTTCTTGGTCACCACCTTCCTGTGGGCGGACATCCTTCGAACTCTGCGCGAGTACTACTCCCCTCTACTAAGATTAACCGGGTAATAAATTATCTCGTTCACAGACAAGATTAAGAAAGAGTTGGATGGTTTTGCACCCAATTCAATTGCACTAACAGGATTCCTGCATCAGGTCAATCGCCAATAGATATGAGATGCGCCTATTTCGGCACTCTAGTGTCGTGTCCGCCTGAATATCGAAGCCTCAAGGAGAACCACGTTATAGTGTCGAACGACTGTAACGCTGCTAACATTATTGATACATACAAATCAGGCGTCAAGAGATTCTTCTACTCGTTGAGGAAGCTGAAGGAGGTCCTCGATTGTATTGTTGGCGCTCTCAAGTATAGCTTAGGCTTCGATTGAGTAGTGAGGAATTATAAGCTCAAGAGTCCGATCTACCTTAGTCTTGCTAAAGGCTACATGGAAAGACAGAGACATAGCTTCATTACCGCTCTTTGTGCATCCTTGTTATCGGATGGGTCTTGTTAAAACCGAAAAAGCAGATGATGATCCGTATAATTCGCTGGTAAGAATGCGCGTAGCTGTCCACGATCAAGTACGGGGTAAGTTGACCCAACTTGAAGCTTGATCCGAGGTTGACATCTTGGAACACGGTCTTCTTTAGTGTGAATGAGCTGCGACTTCCGCATGGGATCTCCTAAGGAGCTTCATTCGCTAGGTGGTCGTAGTAATTCGTACATCTTCGTTGTCATTCATAGTGTCGAGGATTCCGGATCGAATCGGGATCATGCTTGCATAATACCAATGACATAGTGTAAAATTGCGAAGCAATCAGTGAGCCAGCTGAACGCAGAACAGACAAACTATTCTACTCTAGAATAAAAAAGTTTGCTCCCTAGCAGGATCGAACTGCTGACCTTAGGATATCCCATGCTGAAGCTGGGTCATAGTGTGTATGAGACCTACGTAAGGTTTAATCTTTGCATATTCAGGAGATGCTTGATGTAACTGACCTACGTGATAGCCAACTACACCAAGGAAGCCCGACGAATCACATTTTACTATCTATCAATATATATTATTCGTAATGACGTAGCACCTTGACTCCTGGGAAGACGAGATGAGCCTAACCCTAAAACGCCGCAATGCCTCAATGCCAAGCTCATCCCACATCTTTACTGTTCGTTATCTTTGTCGTGTTGCCAAAGTTGGCAAGTCACTACTTGAAGCCGCTTGAGAATCTTCTCGATGATACGCGTTCGAGCTCATTTGGCGTCTGGTTGGTGGTCAACGGTGCAGCAGCCCGAAGCTTGAGTGACCCGGAGAACAGACCGGCCGTATATCGTGACAGGTCACACAGTTTGCAAATAATTGATGAGAAAAATGAAAATAGTATACACAGGTACCTGGAGTGGGAGATGAAGGTTCCACGTTTGAACGAGATCCATGGTTATCTCTGGCTAGCTGGGAGACCTATGTGTGCTCGACCGCTGCATCGTCAAGCAATGCTCGGCAGAGAGCTGGTTATCACAGAGCAGGTCGATCTCCACATGGTTCGACAAGAGTCCAGGATCTTCCTGAAGCCTTTACCGGAGTTCCTACTGAGCGCCGACTTCTGGACTACGTATTTGTGCAGAGATACGGACCTCCATGAGTGTGCCTGTGGTTTCCTACTTTCCTACGTCTGGCTCGTATGTTCAAAGAGCGATCTGAGGATTGCGCAAAGAGGAGGTCTACTGGACTCCGAAATAACGTGGGAAGGCTGGCGGAACTTCACAAAAACTCTCCTTAGCTCCATTGACACAAGCAGCCTTGAGGGAGTCAATAAGCGCTATCATTATGGGGAACTCCGTCTCTCACGCCTCAATTGGATACATCGTATGACAATCAAAAAGCCAAGTCTTACGCGAATCGTGCGCGGGTACATGTACGAATACAATCAGTACTCGGATTTTGCGCGGCGCAATTTTGCTTGGGTAATAGTAGTGTTCGTATACATCACCATTGTCCTTACGGCCATGCAGGTCGGGCTGGCAACTGATAGGCTTGGAAAGGATGATATGTTTCAGAATGCTTCCTATGGTTTTACAGTTCTCTCGATCCTTACGCCTCTGATTATCTTGTTCATTATCGGGCTGAACTTGCTCAGTTTGTCTGTTTTCAACATCTTAGCTACCGTTTGCTTCAAGCGTCGAATAGAAAGAAGTAGGAGGGTTGATCTCAAAGCCGAAACACAGTCGACAGCGTAACATATATAATCATGTGCTTAATTGGATATGTACGTATGTGTAAAGATGGTCTGCGGCGGTGGTGGCTTCGGGGCTGTAACCGCGATAATGGATCTTACGAAGATGGTCCAGCGTCCGAGCTCACACCCCGCCACCACCGCCGAGTAAACAAAGACCACTCGTGTCGCCCGCTACACTCGTCGCTCTGGCGAACCGAGCACTGTCTATGAAATGAAGCCGTAGTAGAGTACTCGTGGCAAGCCAACATTCAGCAGACTGGACTTAAAGTATCTGCATAAGGGTGGCCGGAACAATGTAGGCAGCAAAGCTAGAGCGCTTATAGCGTTGCGTGATCATGTGACTATCGAAGTAAGCGCCGCAGCCTTGCGACAAGATCCTGTCGAATACTTCTTCTAAGCATCAAAGACAGCTTGCACGCGGTTTCTAGAGGTCTTGGCGTTAAAGACCTACTCCGACCAATATGCTTGGAGTGCCGCTGAGGCCAGCGTTCTGCGATACAAGTCTCTTCGAGGCTCTTGTGATGGCCCTCCAATGCTACATTTCGATGTTCGACTGCTGTCTACACCTCAAAGACCGACCAGATACCATTACAACAGTAAGTGAATAACAGCCCTGGATGTTCTTGCTTTGTGTTCTTCGAAGTTTGCATCGCTCAACAGTGTGATCTCCGGAATCGGCTACGTGGAGAGCATTGTGCAATTACACGCCTCGAAGCACTCTACACAGCTGGTGCAGACAGATATTGGTTTTGAGCTAAGAGCGCGCTGTCTGAACACTAGAAGAAAGGGTCTGCGATAAGCAAATTGGCACTTGATATGGAGTTGCCATCTATGGAGCTGATCCACCGCCTCAGAAACGCTTCGTAAGCGGCCACTAATCCAAGCATGGGCGACTCCACGGGGTCTCGAATCTGGGCCTTCAGGGTCGAAGACATCCCCCCGGGCACGACCTACGAAGGTCTCAAAAATTCTTTCCATAAGGACAACCAACCGGGTATCCAAGTAAAATCACTCGTTCCTGCGGTCGACTTCGGTCTCGATGGTGGACTCACAGCAACCATATCATTCAAGCCAGAGGTCGTTTCCGTTCAAAAGCCGCGACTTTTGGATAATAATCTAATTATCGACGACAAATTCTTCGGATTCACCCCACTCTTTCACCCGGAAGGGCCAATTGTTGCCGAGTGAGTAATCCTTGAAGTGATGGATCATTACTAAGACGTTACTCGATACAGTGTGGTTGCTATTACAGGACTGGCTGCACGTGCCTTTGCACTTGGGCACAACCCACCGGAGCCATGTGGCTACGTGACTACCTTCCGAAAGATGTCAAAAACGTGAGAGTTCTTACGTACGGCTATAACTCGCAACTGCAGGGCAACGAAGGTAGAAGTAGCCTCCTGAGTCACAGTAAGAACTTTATTCATCGACTACGGGAGATGCGCAAAGTCACTGGGGTGAGTACATACCCTGGCTGTCGAGAGCTCGGATAACGAGCAATGTTCTAGTGCGAAGATCGGCCTATCATATTTGTAGGCCATAGTTTGGGTTGCCTCATCATCAAGAACGTAAGATCATTAGCATGACCTGGTAGAAGGTGAGGACACAGCTAATGGCAATTCTTGGCTAGGTATTGATCGAGGTCAACGGCTTCACCTCCAACATGCCGCACCTTCCGGTGCCTACCATAATTTTCTTTGGGTCGCCTAACAGGGGACTAGAAACAGCAGAGCTGGAATCTTTCGTAAAGGGAAGTCCCTCGCAAGACTTGGTTGAAGAACTTAGACCACAATCACCGACCCTAGAAAATCTCAACGGTAAGTTTCGACAGGTCACAAGTGGCATAAGTATCTTGTCTTGCTACGAGCAATTAAGGACTCCCACTGCGATCAAGGTACGCTAATCGTCGCCTCGAGTTCTACACGTGGCTTATGCGAAATTCTAGATGCCAGATGGTCGGTGGAAGCGTGAAGGCCCGGCAAGGTTAATGGTCCCAAATTACTCTGCATTGCTCGGTCTGCCTGGAGAGGATTCTTTGGCATGTCAGGCTAATCACACTCAAATCGCCAAGCTCAAGCGTGGCGAGAATGGGTACTACTACGCAATCAAAGGGGCGGTCCTGAAGGTCGCCGGTTCTCCCACCATCCTATTTGGAATGGATGCTGGTGATGATAATGTCAACAAATCACGACGTTCTCCACAGAAGAACATTCGTGGTGCATCCCAACTTAAAGATGATCACACAGCGGAAACATCGCGGACTGGCAGGTCGAGCTCAAATCGGATTTCGGGAAAACAGATCAATACAACCTCAGAGACGCAGGAGGAAACTCTAGGCCAAGAAAATTTTCTGTCCTCGGGTTTGAAGATACCAAAGCAATCGCGAAGCAGTGTAGATTCATCTTCCGAGGACGAAGTCACTTCAGCCCTTAAGACGGGCAATCTGAATCCACGTAGTGCTCCTCCAGATCCAGATACAACAGCGTCAAAGAAGTCTCGAACCGCATCCGGAACCAGTGATGTTCATCGAAGCCCAAGCACCTGCGAGCCAGAGTCCAGTGCCAAAAAGAACTCGGCCTCCAATCTGCATTTCCAAGAACGACTTTGCCAAGCCGTCCTACATGGAGATATTCCACTCGTAACAGCGCTTTTGGGAAATGGCTGTAGCCCTCATACGTCCAAGGAAGAGGCGGTTGAACTTTCCCAAGATCCATTTTTGCTTGCTGCGAGACGTAGAGAAGAGAAGATCCTCGAGCTGTTTCTCAAATTCCACGCGAATCCCCTTAAGCACACACTCAAAAAGAGCCATACCGCTTTGCACCTGCTTAGCTTACCATACGATTGGGAGCAGAACTGTGTGACTAGATCCCTGGTCACGCTATTGCTGCGATGTGGCACCTCGATAGAAGCACGAAACAAAGACGATATGACACCCCTCATACTAAGCGCGAAAAATGGGGAATCGGATCTAGTCAGCTATCTTTTGGACAGTGGGGCAGATTTGAAGGCGATCCATCTTTCCTCGGGTCGGACGCCGTTACATTGGGCTGCTCGTTATGACCATCGCCAAATCGTCGATACTCTAATTTCCAAAGGTGCGTCCTTGGAAGTACGAACTAATAACGGTTTCACGCCTCTCTTAGAGGTTGCTAGCCTAGGCAATCTAGAAACCCTCCAAAGTCTTCTTGACCACAGCGCGAATCCACAAGCAAGAACGAATGATGGTATGACAGCTTCACATCTGGCCGCCATGAACAACCATCCTGCAGTTCTGGGTTCGTTGATATCTAGAAAAGTTGTTCCTAAGGCTGCAAAAGATAAACAGGGTCTTACTCCTCTGATGCACGGTTGCCAAAAGGGTCATACAGAGGTCCTCAAACTTCTCCTGGATCATAAAGTAGATCTGAACGCTAGGAGCGACGATGGTTCGACGGCTCTTCATTACGCTTCCAGCGCGGGGCACCTCTCAGCCATAAATCACTTGGTTTCTAGAGATGCTTCTTTGGATGCAAAAGACAGGCAGGGTCTCACACCTCTTATGTTCTCTATATATTACAGTCATCTACAAGTCTTCGAACGTCTGTTAGAACGTGGTGCTGATCTCAACGCAAGCGACAGTCACGGGTGGACCTCTCTGCACCATGCTGCTCACAGAGATTTTCTTGCTGCTGCCGATCTGTTGATTTCAAAAGGTGCGCTCCTAGAAGCTCGGACGAGCAAGATTCAGCACACATATGCCACTCCTCTTCACGTCTCCACATATCGAAAAGATAATTCTGGGGGGTGTACAAAGCTACTCCTGAAAGCTGGTGCTGATATGGAAGCTCGTAACCGTCATGGCGAGACAGCCCTAATATTGGCTGCTTCTAACGGGGCTGTCAATGCCCTTAATGAATTGATAGCGTCTGGTGCCAATATAGAAGCCATGACAGACACATGGAACTATCGGCGGGCTCTGCACGCTGCAAGGGTCTATGGCAACTGGCAGATTATTGAGGTGCTTCTCCGGAACGGTGCTGATCCTTTTGCCACGGGTATAGATCGTAAAATACCTTCGCAGCTCGGCTGGTTTAGAGGCGATCGGGTACGCGCGGCACCTTCCGACACAGACAAAGATCGATGCATGAGGTTGTTGAAGGATGCTGAAGAGGCCGAAAGACAGAATCGCAACAGGAAAGAGAAAGATCGACGTCAGGCAAAAAACATCCACGGGCAAAAGGGCAAGTCGAAGGGATTATTTAGCGGGTTCATGCGATCACGCCATGGGAGCTCTTAGCAGGGATTCAATGGTAGCGGCGTTGTCTAGGACTCGTCCATCCTTTTCCTTTGATCCAGCGCGTCTCTCGCATAACCTTGTTATGAATCAATTGGAACATTTCTTGATTGGGCGGAGCAGGTTCTTACGTCGAAACTTAGAAAACCTGCACTTCCGTCAACGAATTCCAACAATCTAGCTTCGACCTCCGTCCACTTACACCGACCCGACTCAGCATTTCTACTTCACCTCTGAGCTCTCCGGACTCTGTATTCCGATACGACCCCACTAGAGTTCCATTCCCTGCGCCCCAAAACGCAAATCTCCGTATCCATCTACATCAATTCCCCCCCAGTACCCCCCTCCCCCTTCCAATCCACACCACCGATCTAAATCCCCAACCCCCCCCTCTCCATCCATCCCTCTCCATCCACCCCTCCCCATCCCCACACTCACACCCGCCGCATCTCCTCCCTCAACCCCTCGCTCTTCTCTGCATAAACCCTACCCCCTCACCCGAATCCTCCCTTCCACTGCTCTCCATCTACAAAATCTCCATCCACCTCTCCCTATCTCCCCCCCCCCCCCCCCCCCCAAAAAAGGCCCCCCAACCCCCCCCCCCAACCCCCCAAAA
>JAABUZ0100000300.1_pt1 | contig 126528 bp, 131 predicted proteins | sample 5562091 | NCBI WGS metagenome assembly JAABUZ01 (sample SAMN12813069, study PRJNA571459) | rock metagenome | isolation source: Antarctica rocks | place: Antarctica: Victoria Land, Linnaeus Terrace sud | collected 2015-12-21 | reverse complement strand
CATATTTGAATGGATCGAGGTCTTCTACAACCGCCAACGGCGTCATTCATCGTTAGCCTATCTGAGTCCCGTTGCCTATGAGCAACAGGCTCGTGTTTAGTCACTCTACGAAAGTAGGGGAAGATCAGCGCAAGACAAAGGCATCTTTCGAGCGTAAGCCGGCCTGGATGTGGCCGCGTTCGTTTTCGGTCAAAGGTCGGATGAAGAGAGGTGATTTCATACCCTCTATCATACCACGTTGTCGCTTACCTTTCGTGTGTTTGCACTAGAAGGTGAAGGTCAGCTCATCAGCCATACAATGTAAAATTGTGGTGTTCCGCATATCCGAACACTGGTGTTGCTTTGTATCATCCACCCCTTTATACTTGGAGTAGTTCTCTACGACATTGGACTGCCTGACAAAGAAGGAGGCAACATGTTTACCATGAGCAGAGCCGTTGGCGTGAACGACCAAAGCGATCCTACCCTTCCTGTTCTCACCCGCGATCATGTCTGGCGCGGGTTAGTCCTCAAGGCAGAAAATGCTCTGCCTTTTGTTCCCAAAATGACGCAGTGTGAAACGGTTGAGCATGGCGACAACTATTTAGTACGTGATATTGTCTTCCGAGGTGAACCTGCGCGAGAGCGTGTCACCTTCTTCCCCAAGTCCAAAGTGGAGTTTGATCGTCTCTCAGGGTCCACACTTGGGACTATTAAGAACGAAATCGAAGAGGATGACACGGGTGAACTCTTCCTCCGCTTTACCTTCTCGCTTGAAAAAGAGGGCATTCGCGCTAATTCTCCAGAAGAGCAAGCATACGCCAAGCAGATGGAAGGTGATTACCTTGGGGCAGTCCAGGCTACCCTCAATGCTATTCGCAAGTGGGTGCTGGAAGGGACATTAGAGTCTCAAACGTCAGCGTAACCCCTGTATCTAGTGGCAGTATAGCAGAAAAACAGCCATGTATAGGTCTCTCTAGCGTGAGAACCTATCTGTGTATTACAAAAAAGCTTTGAGTTACTAGTTTAAGTTACTAGAAGGAGTGTTCCATGATTGACGAGAAATGGATCAGAGACTACTACAAAGCTGCTGATAGCATGAACATGAAGGAGTACCTCGAGTATCATACTGATGATCTCAAGTTCCGCTTTGGAAGCAACGAAACCACGACTGGTAAGGAGCCTGTTGAACAGAGCTTAACCCACTTATGGAATGCACTGCAAAGCATGAGCCACACTATGACAGGCTTGTGGATACAGGATAATGTAGCGATTGTCGAGGCCGATGTTACCTATACTCGTAAGGATGGCAAGGTGGTTCCTCTTCCCGCAGCCACCATCATCCGCATAGAAAATGGGAAAGCCTTTGATGTTCGTGTCAATATGGATATCAACCCCTTGTTCGCCTGAGCATGGCTACCGTTGTGCAGCAAATTCACTAAGAGCTTGCTGCACGATGACTACTTGACGTAAAGATACGTGTAAAATGCTTATGTGACTTCATACAAACGCAACTCATGTTCAGCTATGGAATGAGGTGACTGGAGAAAAACAGGTTGCATAAGAGACTCACTTCCTAAATCTTGCATTCTCTGCAACATCTTTCGTCTACTCTACATCGGTCATGTCGAGTACCTGCGCTATTGGGAACGGCGTCCACTGCTTTTCTTCTCTGGGAAATATAAGCAGATAGAGGCGCATGAGCCAATGAATGCTTGGTCCATTAGTAGCGAGGGCTGGTAGAAGGAAAGTGATTAGGGATTACTATAATATTCCGGGCTCTATATCATTTGGGGAAAACATACGTTAAGGACATTGCCTTACAAAGATCAAGGCATGTTCTTACTCTAAGGTCATTTAAGATTATTTTGTCTTCGTTGCTAAGTTTCCTTTTGCACGACGTACAGATGTATATTGTGCTGTCGAAGCTGCGAAAGCTGCCCATCCTTTCTGGCGGCAAACATCCATCGTGGCGTGTAGTATCCTGTTGCAACAGATGATCGATAGGTTGATAGTACTGAATATTCTTCATTCTGTTCTTCATAGTCGAACAATATCCTTGCTCATGAACGTAGGCAACCCTATACTGTAGGTGTCGGGAGGAGAGCATCGTGCTACATACCGTGTCCAAAGCAGGAAAAGTACTCAATCTCTTTTCGTTTCAGCAGCCTGAGTGGAGCGTCAGTGAAGTTGCAAGAACATTAACGATTGCAAAGTCAACAGCGAGCGATATCATGGCAAGTTTGGCAGATCAAGGTTTGCTCAGTCGCATGAGCGGGGGGCGCTATCAGCTTGGTTGGAGACTCTTCGAGTTGAGCCAGATCCTGCTGGATAACACCAATTTTTGTGTAGAAGCTCGCAAGGTGATGCAAGAAATGGTGGAGCGTTGGGGCGAAACTACACACCTTGCAGTTTTAGAAGGTATGCATGTTGTCTATGTAGAAAAGCTACAGGCTACGCCCGCTGTACAAATCCTGCTTTCACAGGTAGGTGGGCAACTGCCAGCACATTGTAGTGGTGTTGGAAAAGTGCTTCTTGCGTATAAGGACTGGCACAAGGTGATCGTCTTACTGGGAGATCAGGAGATGGTTGCATTTACTCCAAATGCAATCACCACACTGGATGTATTGGAGTCACGACTCGAACACGTACGAAAATGCGGATATGCCTATGATCATGAGGAAGTTGTGCTTGGTCTCTGTTGTGTAGCTGCTCCTATCCGTGATATCGATGGCAAGGTGATTGCTGCTATGAGTATGTCAGTTCCCGCCTATCGGTTTTATCCTCAGCAAGACAATTACACCATGATTATTCTCAATGCGGCTCAACATGTTTCTGAACAGATTGGGTATAGGAGCGAGAAATCCTTTCACTAAAGAGAATACATGTGCATTTCGCACAGCCAGACCATATTGAATTACGCACGTTCAAGAAGCAGACAGGGAGTATTGAAAGCAGATGACACAAACAGTACCAGAAATTGGCACATCTATTCGTGCAGATGGTGTGATGACAAACTATCATGAGGCGGGAAGTGGCACACCCGTCATCTTGATTCACGGTTCTGGACCAGGAGTATCTGCATGGTCCAACTGGCGTCTCGCGGTCCCCTATCTTGCCGACCAGCTTCACGTCTTCGCCTATGATCAGCTTGGCTTCGGCTACACTGAACTTCCGGCACAACATTCTTATGGATTAGAACGTTGGACAGAACATTTACTGAGCTTTATGCAAGCCGTAGGTGTAACAAAAGCACACTTGATTGGTAACTCGATGGGGGCGGCAGTCGCCCTCGCTACTGCAGTAACACATCCTGAAGTGGTCGATAAACTCGTACTTATGGGGGCAATGGGTGTCCATTTCCCAATTACCGAGGGGCTTGATGCCGTCTGGGGCTATACGCCGAGTATTGCCAATATGAAGCGGTTGATTGATATCTTCGCATATGATCGAAAGCTTGTCACCGACGCACTCGCCGAACAACGGTATACCGCGAGTGTACGTCCAGGCATGCAAGAAGCCTTTTCGAGTATGTTTCCCACTCCACGGCAGCATGGAGTCGATGAGCTGGCTGCGTATGAAGATCGACTGGGCAAGGTACACGCCTCCACGCTCCTCTTTCATGGACGCGAGGATCGCGTGATTCCATTGGAGGCAAGCCTGAAACTGTTGAACATACTACCAAATGTCCAACTACACGTATTCGGTCACTGTGGTCATTGGACACAGACTGAACACGCTACAACATTCAATCGCCTCGTGCGCGATTTCCTGACGGGAACGGCAGAATGAACACGTCATATCAAGAAATTGCAGCCCAACTCGCGCTTGCTGAGCAGAAGCGGATAGGGCTGTCGCCACTCAGCGAAACCTATCCCGGGCTGACAGCAGAGCAAGCCTATGCCATTCAGAATGCATGGTTTGATATGAAGCTTGCGGAACATGCCCACCTTATTGGGCATAAAATTGGCTTGACGAGTAAGGCCATGCAAGTATCACTTGGTGTCGATCAACCCGACTACGGTTTTCTGCTCGACACGATGGTTGTATCGCCAGGGAGTACATTGTCACGCGACACATTTCTTCTACCACGCGTGGAACCGGAGATTGCTTTTTGGCTCACCAAAGATGTGTGCGGACCAGGAGTGACTATTGAAGACGTGTTAGCGGCAACGAAAGGTGTCAGTCCATCACTGGAACTTGTGGACAGTAGAATTACCAATTGGCGCATCAAACTTGTTGATACCATTGCCGATAATGCATCCTCAGCACGCGTCATTGTGCAGCAAGAGATGGTCTCATTGAGCGGGCTTGATCTCAAAGAAGTACAGGTCGTGCTTACGCGCAATGGCGAGACAGTCGGCACCGGGAATGGTGCTGCTGTCCTTGGGCATCCTGCGGCAGCCGTCGCATGGTTAGCAAATAAGCTTGCAGAGTTCGATGTGAGTCTGCTCGCAGGTCAACTCGTCTTACCTGGGGCAATGTGTGCTGCTGTACCTGTTGCCGCTGGAGAGGTGTATCGTGCTACCTTTACTTCCTTAGGTGAAGTTTCAGTGCGTTTTGAGTAATCCAATCTGATTATTGAAGAGTTGTGGAGAAGTTGTATGAACGTGCAGTCCTCACCAGACACACGAGTCAAAGTTGCCATTATTGGTTCAGGAAATATTGGGAGCGATTTAATGTACAAGCTCTTAAAGCAGCCGGGGCATATGGAACTGGCACTCCTGGCTGGCATTGACCCCGCCTCTGAAGGTCTCGCTCACGCCCGTTCCCTGGGTATCGCGTCCAGTGCTGAAGGCATCAACGCGATAGTGGAGAATATTCTCAATCCAGCAACTCCACCTATTATGATGCGCAATACGGTCTATGCAATTCCTGAAAGGGACTTTGATGAAGCTAAGGTGGTTGCCTCAATAGAGCGGATGGAAGCTGAGGTCCAATCATATGTACCTGGCTATCATCTTAAAAACCCGCTGATCTTCGATATACAAGAGACACCCTGGGGGAAAAAAACGGTGATCGTGCTGTTGCTCGAAGTAGAGGGCGCGGGTGACTACTTACCGAAATATGCAGGCAATTTGGACATTATGACTTCTGCCGCTCGTCGTGTAGGTGAAATGATGGCCCAACGTCTTCTACGCGCAAAGGAGGGAGTGCTATGAAAGCACCACGCATCACAGATAGTAGCCTCCGTGATGGATCGCACCCAATGCGCCATCGGTTCACCATCGAGCAGGTCCGTGCTGTCACTCAGGCACTAGATGAGGCAGGCGTGCCAGTGATCGAGGTCACACATGGAGATGGTCTTGCCGGTTCCTCAATTCAATACGGTTTCTCAAAAACATCAGAAATGGAACTCATCTCTGAAGCGCGTAAGGTCTGCACACAGGCAAAAATAGCTGCCCTTCTCCTTCCAGGGATTGGAACATTGAAAGAACTCAGGGAGGCGGTTGAACGCGGCGTTCAGGTGGTACGCATTGCCACGCAGTGTACTGAAGCTGATATTGCAGAAGAGCACTTCGAGATTGCGAAGAAATTGGGCATTGAGGCCATAGGCTTTTTGATGATGGCCCATATGCGTCCACCGGAGGATCTGGTTAAACAGGCCAAATTGATGGAATCATATGGGGCTGATTGTGTCTACATCGTGGACTCTGCCGGAGCGATGTTGCCCCAGGACGCTCGCGCTCGTGTCAAAGCACTCAAAGAGGTACTCACAACTCAGGTGGGATTTCATGCTCACAATAATCTTGGCGTGGCTGTTGGCAATAGCCTTGCAGCGTTAGAGGCTGGCGCCGATCAATTGGACGGGTGTTTGCGCGGTTTAGGGGCAGGAGCAGGCAACGCGCCAACCGAACTTTTAGCTGCGGTGTTAGACAAAATGGGCCTTAATCCAGGTTTGGATGTATATAAGCTGATGGACGCTGCCGAGTATGTAATTGCCCCCATGATGCCCTTCCAGCCTCTTCCAAACCGTGACGCCATCAGCGTCGGCTTCGCAGGCGTCTACTCCACCTTTTTGCTCCATGCACGACGTGCGGGCGAGCGGTACGGAGTTGACCCACGGGATATCCTCGCAGAATTGGGGAGGAGGCAGGCGATGGCTGGACAAGAGGACTGGATTCTGGATGTGGCACTCGAATTGGCGCGGGATGGTCAATCACATCCACCACTTCGTCGAGAGCAGCCCGAAAAGACGATTGAAGATATGGCAGTTGAACTTGAGCCTCTGCGTTGAGAGCATTCAAATGGTGACTCCATGAAAGTAGATTTTCATACACATTTTATTCCAAGGCACTATCCAGACATGGGAGAAAAATATGGTGGTGAAGGCTGGGCAACGCTTGTTCACAGTGGACCGTGCAAGGCCGACATCTACAATGCAGGCAAACACTACCGACAGATAGACGACCGAAGCTGGAATCCTGAACGTAGGCTTACAGACATGAATGCTGAAGGCATTGATATACAGGTGCTTTCACCAATTCCAGTGACATTCTCCTATCGCTTCTCGGCATCTGCTGTCCTCGAACTGGCACAAATGCAGAACGATGAGATTGCAAGGGCAACGGCTCTAGCACCTGAGCGATTTATCGGCCTCGGAACAGTTCCACTTCAAGCACCAGACATGGCAGCAGCAGAAGTGCGTCGGGCAGTAGGTGCTCTTGGCCTTGCTGGTGTTGAGATCGGAACAAACGTGGAGGGAAAGAACCTCGATGATCCGGCTCTTGAACCGTTTTGGCAGGCGTGCGCTGAGACGGGAGCGGCTATCTTTGTTCACCCTGCAACCGTCCTTGCGCCTGAGCGAACAAGCAAGTATCGCATGACCTACTCGGTGGGCTACACCACCGAGACAGGGATTGCGGCAGCAGCGATTGTCATGAGTGGACTGCTTGATCGCTATCTAGGTTTGCGCCTCTGTTTCGCGCATAGTGGTGGGACATTTCCCTGGCTCTTACCTCGCCTCGATCAAGTGTGGCAGACCTTTGACGACGTGAAGGCAGGAACACCAGGAAAGCCATCCGAAGTAGCAAAACTGCTCACCTATGATACACTTACCTATGATACAACGAACCTCCGTTTCCTGATTGACCGATTTGGAGCAAGCCGCCTGGTTATGGGCACTGATTATCCTTTTCCACTACGCGAGGAACCGCCTGGCAAGGTGATCGACGCAGTAGAGAATCTCTCACCCGAAGAGCGGCTAGGAATGGTAGGTCAAAACGCGTTACGCTTTTTAGGTCGTGAGAACAAGGTTGTCTTGGGATAAGACGAACGAAGAGCGAGATACTGTTTCTGAGTAGCTCTAGCAGAGGTGCTAGAAGAGAGTAGGTTAACCATGAGGATTGCTCAAGCTGGACATGCAGAAATTCGCGTGAAGGATGTAGCAGCGTCCAAATCATTTTTCACTGAAACGATGGGGCTGTTTGTCACCGAAGAGGACGAGACATCGGTGTACCTGCGTGCATGGCAGGACTGGGAACACCACACCTTAATTCTCACGAAGGGAGAAACATCTGCGCTGCAACATTTAGGGTGGCGCGTCGAGAGTCCAGAAAGCCTCGAAGAATTTGCCCGTCATTTCGAGAACATTGGCCTTGCTCACACATGGATGAAACCGGATGTCGAACGAGGTCAAGGCGAAGCTATTCGCTTTCTGACCCCCGGTGGCCTTCCAATGGAACTGTATTGGAGGATAGACAAGTTCAAAGTTTCACGTCCCGAACTTGCATCTGCGCTGCCGAGTTTTCCTCAAAAATATCCCCTGGCGGGCATCGCACCACGCCGTTTCGATCATTTCAACGTCATGGTGAATGATGTCGCGCATGAGCAAGAGTGGCTGACGAATGTGTTGGGTATTAAGCACAGATATTACGTCGAAGGTTCAAACGAACAGCGACGTGGCTCCTGGCTAAGTGTCACCAATCAGTCACACGATATCGCAGTTATGCACAATCGTAGTGGTGCAGGAGGACGAATGCATCATATCGGCTATTATGTTGATTCGCCAGAAGAACTTTTGAGAGCCGCGACCATTCTGGTTGAGCATGGTGGCAAGATTGAATGGGGACCAGGCAAGCATGGAACAAGTGGAGCAACGTTCCTGTACTTCTTTGAGCCATCGGGACATCGCATAGAGGTGTGGACGGGAGGCATGCTCATTTTCCCGCCTGACTGGACACCAATTCGTTGGGATCAGGAGTCAGAGGTTTTGGGCTTCGATGTATGGGGGTCAAAAGCTCCCGAATCGTACTTGAGCTATGGTTCTGAAATTGCTGCAGTTGCAAAAACGAAAGTGACTTCATGATCCTGGTAGGAGAAATATTGGAGACCACCTTCATATTATTGTATGCCTGATTGAACCTCTACAGAGGCTCGTCACTGAAGATGAGAGAAAAGAGACGAATATGAACATTGGTATCATTGGCTTAGGAAAGATGGGTCTTCCTCTCGCTGCACTCCTTCTTGAGAAGGGGTTTACCGTCATCGGGTATCGTCGTCACAACATGGATGACTTCATTGTAATGGGAGGCATCCCTGCATCGTCAGGGAAAGAAGTTGCCGAGCGTTCTGCTATTGTCCTGACGTGTCTGCCAACTGACGAAGCATTGATTGAGACAATCGCAGGGGAAGAAGGTCTGGTCTACGGAGCATCTCCAGGTCTCATCGTGGCTGAAGTGAGCATGCTCTCTATTCAGGCCAAAGAGCTTGCACAACAGCATCTGCAAAGTGTTGGAGCATGTATGCTTGATTGTCCAATTAGTGGTACTCCTGCAATGGTTCTACCTGGGAAGACGGTATTCTTTGGGAGCGGAAATAAAGAGGCATTCGAGAAATGTACACCCGTTCTTGAAGCTATTACGAGCAACAATTTCTATCTGGGCGAGTTTGGTGCAGGCTCAAAGATGAAATGCGTTGCGAACCTGCTCGTTGCTATACACACGCTGGCGACTGCGGAGGCAATGGTGCTGAGTACGAAGGCTGGTCTTGATCCTGACTTGGTACTGAAAGTGATCGCTCCAAGTATCGCAGGCTCGACGATGTTTGCCGTGCGTGCGCCAATGATGGCGGCGAGACGCTACGAGCCACCGCTTGGTTCTATTCATCAGGTACATGAATTTATTCCGCTTATCAACGCATTTGCCAAAGATGTGGGTTGTCCAACTCCATTACTTGATCTGGCTACCCACTATTATGACCAAGCAGTAGCAGAGGGACGCGGAGAACAGGACATTGCAGCAATGTTCTCTGTGCTGGGAAAAGAAGCCGGGCTTGTATAAGCTATCATAAAGCACAGGCACATCCCTTTACGTACCTTTAGATAGTGCCTCTATGATAGAGGCACTATCATGGATTCACTGTGTGTCAACTGACATAGCCTAAGCTCCCTTGCGTTACTCCTATGAGCCTGAGGATGTGACGATTGTAGTCTTCCCCCACGCTCAGCTACACCGATTGCCTCTGCTAGACTGTCTCTTTGATACCAGATTAATGCCCTGTTCGCAATAGCCGAACAGGTTGGTTGACGTGCGTAAGAAATATTCCTACACTTGCAATAAGTGCTAATCTCATAGAAAACTGTGGATGTTGGGCATGTAGCAGTACCGAAGGGATAGATAAGTCATACAAAGGGGAAGCACATCATGATAAAGTATCAAATTGCAAACGGTATGGTCTCTGATAAGGAAAAGACAGATCACAATACTGAAATGGGAAATATGACACGCTCAAAGTTTCCCTATTGCTTTTTGAAACCGCCAACGACAACATTAGTCGGTTCTGGTGAGACAGTGATGCTTCCCGAATACGCGAAGATGATTGATTGGGAAGTGGAATTAGCGGTGATCATAGGCCAGAAAACCCATCGTGTAAAGATGCTAGTTTTAGGATGAGCATCTACCACTCTAGCGCAAAGTGTAGTATAATAGGTTGTGTTTATTGAATATGTACCACTAGATTTGTATGGACGTGAGATATCTACCAAGAGACTTTTCAGAGAAAAAATGGTCGAAAGATAGATAGTATACCCTTTCACCACCCTTCTTTCCTCTTCGGCTAAGAGGATAATCGACCATAATAGTTGTATAGTAACAGTGTTGTACTAGCCACTAAGGATGGTGTTGTATGCTACATACGGTTTCCAAGGCTGGTAGCGTGCTCAATCTTTTCTCGATGCAAACGCCAGAATGGGGCGTCAGCGAGGTTGCAAAGGCATTAGCAATACCTAAATCAACGGCGAGTGAACTGATGGCAAGCCTTGCTAATCTGGACTTGCTCTATCGCACAAACGGAAGAAGTTATCGTCTCGGCTGGCGGCTTGTTGAGTTAGGTCAAACACTGCTCAACACGACGGAGTTTTACACCGAGGCACATCATGCGCTGCAAAAGTTCGTTGAGCATTGGCGAGTAGCTGGAAGTCTAACGGTCTTTAATGGAAATCAGGGTGTCTGTCTAGAGAGATTATTGACAACATCTACGGAGCCCTTACTTTCACAAATTGGTATGCGCCTTCCAATTTATGCAAGTGGCAGTGGAAAAGTGCTTTTAGCATATCAGGAATGGTCCGAAGTGAAAAAGGTACTCGCGAAGCAAACATTTATGCCACTCACCCCAAATACTATTATGACTCAGGATGCTCTGGTAGGCGAATTAGATCTGATACAGCATCAAGGATATGCCTATGATAGGGAAGAAGTTTTACCTGGATTATGTGCTATATCTGCCCCCATTCGTGACGTTGAAGGGAACGTGACAGCTAGTATCACCATGTTACTTACAGCACAAAGGTTTTACCAGCAAACAGCCAATTATACTGATATTCTTCTTAAAACGGCTTACAATGTTTCCGAGCAAATGGGCTATCGAACAAGACATCATAAGTCATGAAGAAGGGCTACTCTATCAAAGAATGTATCCTACTTGTGCTTTCACATTTTCAGATGTCATCATCTTTCCCTCCAAATTCAGTAGTTCTGGATACGACTGATATGAGTTAACCAACCATGTCTCCTCCATCGGCGAGCACAACGCTTCCAGTCATGAAAAGTGCGAGATCGCTAACGCAAAACACGGCTATGCGAGCAATATCGTCTGGAGTTGCAGCTCGTCCAAGAGGCAATTTAGCCGCGTACTCATCGAGGACCTCTCCAAGTCCAATACCTTGTAGCCATACTTGTTTCTCTTCCACCCCTGGGGTGAAGCAAAGCGTAGGAGCTAACGCGAGTACGCGAATGTTTTGTGGTCCAAGTTCAAACGCCAGGCTTTTAGTTAGTCCCGCTACACCATGTTTTGAGGCAACATAGTGGGCGGCATTTCCTCCACCCGTCTTAAATGCTGCTGTTGAGGCAAGGTTGAGAATGACACCACCATGACCAACTTCAATCATTCTCTTCGCGGCTTCACGCGCACCAATAAACGTGGCCTTCAGATTCAGGTCAAGGAGTTTATCCCAGTCGTCATCAGTTATTTCGAGAACTTCCGCACTCGGATAGCCGCCTGCATTGTTAACCCAAATATCTAGGCTGCCGAATTGCTGAATAACCTGATCTATGACTGATTTTATTGATGATGTATCGCGTACATTTAGTGCGATGCCAATAGCTTTGCCATTATGTTTCGAGCTAATCTGTTGCGCTGTCTCTTGTGCGGCAGCAGTATCAATATCGCCAACAAAAACGGTAGCTCCTGCTTCAACCAGGCGATTACTGATGGCCTGGCCGATGCCACGTGCGCCTCCTGTCACGACAGCAATCTTTCCTTTGAGCGAAATGAGATCAATAAGCGACCGCTCACTAACATCAGATATAGGCATAGTACATCTCCTTAATTCTTAAAAAGAAAAACCTTTGGCAGCAAGAATTCAGCCTCTCATCCTCTATCGGGTTCACCCGTGGTATCCTCTTCAATTTCGTTCTTGACGGTCCCAAGCGTGGACCCTGAGAGCGCTCAAATTGTACCTTGGACTTGGGGAAGAAGGTGACACGCTCTCGCGCAGGTTCACCTCGGAAGAGGACTAACCCGCGCCAGACATGATCGCGGGTGAGAACAGGAAGGGTAGGATCGCTTTGGTCGTTCACGCCAGCGGCTCTGCTCATGGTAAACATATTGCCTCCTTCTTTGTCAGGCAGTCCAATGTCGTAGAGAACTACTCCAAGTATAAAGGGGTGGATGATACAAAGCAACACCAGTGTTCGGATATGCGGAACACCACAATTTTACATTGTATGGCTGATGAGCTGACCTTCACCTTCTAGGCACCCTCTCCACCCGCTTCGTACCCCAATTGCCGGATCATGTCCACGCCAATACACAGCTGCTCCTGTCGGACCCTGCATGATCTTCCCAGAAGTGGGCATGCGGTCCATCTCGTGCTGCATGGATGCGTGATCGGTCAACCCGTTTGGAAAAATACGGCTAACAGCTAGGGCTAGGAGAGGTGCAAACATCCATCACCATGTACGAATGTTCTCCAAGCGAGCCTATGAACCCACTCGAGAAGTGCTCGCCAAGCGGTTCTCTCATATCTTTCCTGCATTTCTCTCGCCAGCTTTTGCTTCTGCCGTCATCGTCTCGGTTAGTATGTGAAGCGACTCTCGAGCCTGAGGATAGATTGTTACAGACGTCCTAGCCCTCCCTCTGAACAGGTTGAAAATGGCTCAATGTTTATGAACACCGCGCTGTAGGCCGAAATGCTCTGCGCTTTTTAGATCGTGAGGCTCCATCATCATGAGTGGCCAGGGAAGAGGGGAGGAGAGGCAGATGAGCCACGTTAAAGAAGACCTGTTTCTACTCATCTGTGAGGAACCAGGCAGGGAAACGCGTCTCAGAGTGAGACCCGAAAGGGAGAGAAGGAGATACTGATTTGACGACGCACGAGAAACGCTATGTGATTATCGGTAATGGTGTTGCCGGAACGACCGCCGCTGAGACCTTGCGCAAGCTGGATCCCAATAGCAGCATTCATCTGCTCACCAACGAGCCCTATCCACTCTACAATCGGGTGTCTCTGCCACACTTTCTGCAAGGGGTCTTTGGTGAGCAGAAGGTGATGATCCGCAGCGTTACCCGGCATGAACAGCGCAACATCCAGCTTGACACTGAAACCCTGGTCACGACGGTCAATACCGATGAACAGGTGGTCGTGACCGACAAGGGGCAGCGCCTGCCCTACCGTATTCCGTCATGTAAAATGTTACCAAACGAGGGAAGCGGTGCCAACGCAAGACGAGATGACGATTGATGAGAGGCGCAAGTCTGTGAAACTGATGGCGACCCGCTATCAGAAAGCGACCCGAAACGAACGCAGCGAGTTGTTAACGGAAATGGAGCACGTCACCCACCTGCACCGCAAGCACCTCATCCGGCTGCTCAATGGGACCAGCCTGGAGCGCAAGAAACGGCAAACCCCGCGCAGCCGCACGTATGGGTTGGAAGTCGAGCGAGTGATCCTGCGGGTGTGGGAAAGTTTGGACTACATTTGTGCCGAGCGACTCACCCCAGTTTAGTCAAGACCGCCACCCATCTGGCGCGCTTTGGCGTGCTGGTGGTGTCGGCAGAAGTGGAAAGCCAATTGGCCAGCATCAGCGTGGCTACCGTGGAGCGCCTGCTGGGCAAGCATCGCTCCCGCAACGTCCGCTTGCCGCGTCCCGGGCCACGGCGCGTCAATCAGGTGAGCAAAGGAGTGCCAATGAAACGCATTGCCTGGGACATCAGTGAACCGGGCCATTTCGAGGTGGATCTGGTGCATCATAGTGGCGAAAGCACCAGCGGAGAGTATGGACATACGCTTCAGTTGATTGATGTGGCGACCGGATGGAGTGAACGCATCATGCTGGTGGGACGGGGCTATCAGGCGATGCAAGCCGCCTTTGAGCAGGTGAGCCAGCGGCTGCCTTTTGCCATCAAAGAATTGCATCCCGAGAATGGACCCGAGTTCTTCAATTGGCACTTGGTGCGCTTCTGGAAAGAGAAAGTGACTGGGGTGCACCTCTCGCGCTCTCGTTGAGCAAGCTGGCTTGCTATAAGTGCAGGAATCTGTGAGAAAGAAAAGGAGGAAGGTTATGGCGGAAAAGACGGGATATGAGGCCGTATGGACGTTGATCCAATCCTTTCAAGAGACGAACCAGGCCATTACCGAAAGTTTTGTTACTTCTCAGGAACGCAGCAGGAGACTTGCTGAGAGTTTCTTTATGGATGGGATGGAGGTGCTCAAGGCAAACCAGGCGGCTGCGGAGAATCTCATTGCCGCTCAGGAGCGCAACAGAAAGTTGGCTCAACGTTTCTTTACGGACGGGATGGAAATACTCAAGACAAACCAGGAGGCTGCCGAGAGCCTTGTTGCTGCTCAAGAGGGCAATCTGAAATATGCTCAGCGGGTGATTGTCGAGTACCGGATTGACCCGCTGCAGGCACTCTCCTTTCTTAAAGCGATGCGAGAACTACACCGGGTTCGCCTGCGGGATGGAGCCATCCGCAGTGGTATCTACGCTGACCCATTCGATCCAGAGCGCTATGTCGAAACCTTTGTGGTCGGGTCATGGGACGAGCACGTGCGACAACACGAACGGATGACTACGGCAGACCAAATCATGGAAGAACGGGTGCGCACCTTCCATATTGGTGAGGGGCCACCTGCTGCCTCCCACTTGATCTATGCTACTGAGGCGTGGGTAAAGGGAGGGCAACAGTTCCTTTCGGGGCATGCCTTATATGGGGGAGTACACGAGCATCTGCCTCACGACATCCAGGATTGATCGCACTGTGTGTCGTGACCCAGGGAGAAAGAGCGCGAAATCGATCAGAGGAGACTCCGGGTTTTGGTGCGTCAATACCGGGAAAGAAGCATCCATGCTCGTAGTTTCAAATAGGAGCGGGGATAGAAGGCTCGATGCCTTTGCCCAGAGGAATGTTAGGGAATAGCAGAACGAGGAGACACGCATGGCAACAATCATTCCAGAACGCCGACCAGCATGGCTGAGAGTGTGCCCCCTCAGGGGGAAAAATACGAACATCTGAAGCACCTGATGCGCAGTCTAGAGTTGCATACTGTGTATTCGCGACAGAAGATATGCGTGAAGGTATGCAAGCCTTTATTGAGAAACGTAAAGCAGAGTTTCAAGGAAGGTAAAGTCAAGTGAATTTGAACCAAGCTGAAAATAACCTGCTCACTCAAATACAAGGGGCACGAGCAAGCAGAAAAACAGCGGCGTCGCAGGCGGAGGCTGTAGGGGTGGAACTTGAGGGTGCCTATCGAATCCAGGCTGCTTTAGGAGAGAAGCGGGAACTGAGAGGCTATAAATTTGGTTTAATCAGTCCTGCCAAACAAGCACAGATGAAAATCAGTTCGCCAATATACGGTCGCGTCTATGCCGAGATGCTTCTGAAAAGTCCAGTGCATTTGAGCCAATTTATCCAACCAAGAATGGAGCCGGAACTGGCCGTGGTGCTACGTAATGATCTATCTGCACAAGCACTGCCGGAAGCGGCACGGTTAGCCGTCGCGGGCGTCTTTTTGGGAGTGGACTTTTTGGACAGCATCTGGGAAGGGTATCGTTTCAACATTGCTGAGGTTGTGGCAGATAATGCTTCTGGAAGTGGTTTTTTGCTGGGAGAGCGGCGGTTGAGCGAGCCATTCACAGGCGCACTACGCCTGTACCTGAACGGAGAGTTGCTGACAGAGGGTCCGCTGGAGTCCTTGGGAGACATTGGAGAACGCTTAAGCTGGTTGTCGGAGAAGGTTGGTGGACTGCGGGCTGAATACGTAATCTTCTTGGGTTCACCCGCCGCAGCTCTACCAGCCAAGCCAGGCAGACTTGAACTTCGTGGCCCTCAGGGTAGCGTATTGTCAGCAATAGTAGAGACATGATAGGTCATCATTGGCGATCTTTCATAACGACACTCGTTAAGCCGCTTCTTACGAGTAGTGATGAGTATCAGTTCATGATGTACGAGAGAGGGTAAGCAATGAGCGAAACAAGAGAGCATTGGCTGGTCGGAGGGCGCGTGTCCAATGCAGCACGGAAGCAATTGATTGAAGCGAATTGCCGCGTAGTGGATGTAAGCCGCAAGCCACCAGTCGTGCTTGTATGCTTGCGTCATGCATCGACGAGCGATCATTTCTATGAGGATATGGCATTCATAAACATGGGCGAAAGACAGATCAGTGTAAAAGCTCTTTGCCTCTGCTGGCATTTTCCTGGGGATGGGCAAGTAGCAGACTCGAGTGTGACAGAGACTGAGCTGGTACTCTCTGGTGAGTAGTCCATTATAGTAAAGGTTATCGGAGTAAACGGGCAGTGGCATCCGGTAACGAACTCTCTGATGTAAGGCGAAACTCCTTCCCTTGCTTTAGAAGGTGATTCAGCGAGAGGGTAAGGAGAACCATAATAAGGAGGTGAAGTATGGAGCAAGAGAAACTAGGAGTACCAGCGTCAAACGCGAGCCAGGGACGAAGTATCGCCTATTCTCGTAGCACGACGATCCGGCTGATGGAGGCACTCGATGCTAATGGGCACGGCAATGTCCACGGCGGAGTCATTATGCGTATGGTTGATGAGGCAGCAGCTATTGTTGCCATGAAGCATGCGCGTCTCCCTGTGGTCACAGCTCGCGTTGAGCGCTTCGATTTCCTGGCACCCGCGTATATTGGCAACGTCGTGTCGGTCCATTGCGCTTTGAACTATGTAGGCCGCACCAGCATGGAGGTTGGGGTAGAAGTGGTGGCAGAAGACTTAATGACGGGTGAGACCCGTCGCGTTGCCAGTAGCCAGGTGATCTATGTAGCCTTAGACAAGAATGGCAAGCCTGCTTCCGTCCCCCCACTCGTCCCCGCTGATGATGATGAGCAGGCGAGCATAGAGCAAGCGAGCCTCCGCCGTATGCGCATGAGGGCGATTGAGGAGGAGTTGGCGAGGATTCTGCCTATCATAAGCAAGGTGTAGACGCAGATCATTTCACAGTTGACCAGCGGAGTATCTTGCGAACCAGCGGTGCGAGCTAGCAAAGTAATAGCTCTGTAATCTTTCAGTAAAACTCTTGACTAAATTTGCATCTATATGTATAATGCATATAAATGCAAATTTAATATATCTGGTAACATAGATTCAAGGAGGTGAGTGGCTCTCATGCCAAGGGGACAGCTTCCAGGCTTGTTCATCTATTGAATAATATCCGTGCGTGAGAAGCATGAGTAATTTCTGGCCGTATCCGGTCACTTGCGCGTAAGAGAAAATGCCTTCCTGGGCCATTCCGCAGCCGTCTTGTACATGTTCCAACGCTCAAGCTATCACGTCGTTTGATGTAAAACAGAAGGTACAGAAGCCCATAGAATGTTTACAGACAAGGAGGATTGTCCATGACTATTCGCAAAGTAGGTGTTGTCGGGTGCGGGCTGATGGGAGGTGGGATCGCACAAAGCTGTGCACAAGCTGGTTACGAAACGCTCGTGCGCGAGGTGAACCAACACGCGCTCGACATCGGGATGGCGCGTATTCATAGTGCATGGGACACTATGGCGAGCAAGGGAAAGCTCACGCTGGGGCAGGTTGCTGAGAATCATGCACATCTGCGTGGCACCCTCGATTTGACTGATTTTGCCGATTGCGATCTGGTAATAGAAGCGGTGATCGAGAAGATGGAGGAAAAATTGCGCATCTTCCCCGCCCTTGATCATGTTCTGAAGCCAGATGCTCTGCTTGTGAGTAACACCTCGTCATTGAGCATCACACAGTTGGGTGCCGTCACAAAGCGTCCCGAGAAAGTCTGTGGACTCCACTTCTTCAATCCTGCTCCTGTGATGAAGCTTGTTGAAGTCGTACAAACGCTAGCGACTTCACCAGTGACGATTGAGGAGGTGACGCAATTCGCCATTTCCCTGGGGAAGGTTCCCGTCTTGGCAAGGGACACGGCGGGCTTTATCGTCAACTTCCTGCTCATCCCCTACCTGCTGGCTGCGATTCGCATGTTGGAGAACGGCATGGCGACACGCGATGATATAGACACAGCGATGAAGCTTGGATGCGGATATCCAATGGGACCGTTCACGCTACTTGATGCTATTGGACTCGATACTACACTTTGGGCAGCAGAAGCACTGTACGAAGAATACAAAGACCCACTGTATGCGCCGCCTCCCTTGCTACGCCGTATGGTGATTTTAGGACTACTAGGTAAGAAGAGCGGGAAAGGCTTTTATGACCAACTGTGAGAAACATGGGGGATCGTGTGGGAGCAGCTTATCGGCAAGAGGGAACCCAATGTTCTGGCAGTTCGCGTATTGAAGATGTCTCCTTAGCATCCATTCACACATACCTTTCAATTTGAGGGGATGGAAGATCGCAAGACTCTCTAGTTAGGAGTACTATATTGCAACAGTACACATATTCTGACTCTGCTGGTAATCACCCGTATTTCGTCTACACTCCACAAAAGTATCAAGCTGGAACAACAGTACCGCTTGTTGTCATGCTGCATGGTTGCGCACAATCAGCGGCAGATTTTGCTACCGGTACGTCCATGAATCAATTAGCTGAACAGTATGGTTTCGTAGTGGTCTATCCACAGCAGATGAGCAGCTATAATGGAAATCTCTGTCTGCCTGAACGCGCAGCCTGCGGCGTCACGGCATGGCACAATCAATTGACTATTGATGGACCGCATGGTAGAAAACACTCTGCCTTGCGGTCACAACATAGCTATTTGTTGGTGAAATCCTTACCTTCCCCCTTGGGATGCTCACGGAAAAAGCGCACCATCTCGGTCGAGGCGTCGGGTCCCTTCGGATCAGTGTATGAGCCACTGGAATTCCCTCCTGACCAGGCATGACCCGCCTGATGGATAATCCACTTCTCCACCATGGCCCGGCCACTGAGGTCGTGGTAGATGGAGCGGGTGTAGGCATGTCCACCAGTCACTCGCCCCTGTTCCACCACCGCGCCCCCCACGGACCCGCGCATGGTTCCTGGTCCATCGTCAGTTGCTTGGAGCCATTGGTCGAGCGTACGGTCCGCGTTGGCCGTGGCGACGGTCGTATCGCGATCTCCATGGAACACAATCATGGGAATGGTACGCGCAAGTTGTCGAGCATGCTGACCCGCCCCCCCGTTCATTGCCGCGAACGCTGAGGGGAGGTCGTGTGCGGCACCATAGGCGAGGCCAGAATGCACACCAACAGCGGCATAGAGGTCAGGGTATGTTGCAGCCATAATCGTCGCCATAGCCCCCCCTGACGAGAGTCCTGCCACGTAGACGCGGCTGATATCGACGTTATAGGCACCTATAATCTGCTGTGTGATCCCCGCAATGAGAGATGGTTCGCCCACACTACGCTGCTGGTCAGCGACCTGAAACCAATTCCAGCATTTTGAACCATTGGCTGATTTCGCTTGCTCTGGGTAAGCAACGAGGAACATTTCCTTTTCAGCCAGCACATTCATACCCGTACCCGCTGCAAAATCAGCAGGCGTCTGGGTACAACCATGAAGCATAATGACCAATGGCACAGCTTGTCCTGTGTAGCCGCTAGGGATGTAGAGTTTATAGCCACGTCTCCCTGCTGCATTGGTATAAGTTCCATCAATAAACTGCCCACCAGCACTGGTCGAGGAAGGTGCCACCTCTGGCGCGACTGAGTCCACAATTCCTGGCACACAACGCATGCTATCGGGCAGTCTTAGTGCATCAAGGGAAAACAGCCCTGATGTTGCGGCAGGACGTGTGGTTGCAGTCCTTGTGGATGCACCAATCCTATTGAGGATACTCTGTATCAATATCTTCGTCGAAGGAGGCGAGCTATCAACGACATGGAACTTTGCATGAATTGGGGTCGCTGCGCTACGAGGCTCTTCCTCAGATACATGAACGGTTGGTTCACTCCCTAAAGTACGCTGAATAGTTGTCGTCGCCTCAGCAAGTTTCCCAGCCTGCATGAGGCGCATGACTTCGGCCATCCCAGCCTGCATACGGTCATTCATTTCAAGATTTCCTTTCTTCATGGCATCTGGTGCCATCGTGACAGCACTAGCTTGGTTGTCGTGTCTCTCCATGTTCTTGTGGCAGTGGCAAGAACTCAGTTGCCCGTAACGTTATCACTTCGCAGTTTATGTGATTCTCTCCGCTAATGCCGCCTTCACAGCGGCACTCGCTCGAAACGCTCCAAGCACGACGACTGATTCGATGGTTGTCAAAACCAGTTCCGGAGAGACATCCTCAGCAATACTTGCCAGACCGAGCACATTGATGTGTAACTTTTCGTCAGCAGCCCGCACTACCTCCTGGTCGCGCGCGCGTGGTGCTGCACATCGAGCACCATTGCCTTGCGTGCCACAGTGCGCTTGACCACCTCTGCATGCGTGGTGATCTGAGTGCGAATGGCCGTGCGAATAAAGTCAGTGCGGTTGGAATAAAAGCCCTCCTGCACCAACAAATCGATTTGCCCTAAATCCACGAGTCCCAGGTTGATCGTGATCTTCTCGGTTTTTTCGGGTTCAGTCAGTGAACCATTTGCTTACCATCCGTATACCATCTATATAGATGGTATACGGATGGTAGATATTTGTCAAGAGGTAGAAGTGTATTGGTTAGAGTTTTTCAAAAAGCCTTAGACGCAGTTTGACGGCGGTAATGAGTGCTGACCACTTCTTCCAGAACCGTCTTGACGAAGTGCAGGCTATCATCACGAATTCATGCCTGCACGGTTGTGATATAGTGAAGGGCATACCCTAGTTCTGTTGTGGCGTCCTGACATTGGAGACGACAGTGAAGAATGAGGCACCAGCCCCCGAGGATGATCGGATTACAGTCGCTTGGCGTAGTGTGATCGTCTGCATGTTGCTGACAGCTGTAGGATCCAATTTACGTCCGATGATTCTCACAGTCCCTCCCGTTCTGTCACTGATTCAACATGATCTGAAACTTTCCTACACTGTAACAGGACTTCTCTCCGCATTGCCAGTGTTGGTACTGGGATGTGTAGCTTGACCATCGGGACTGCTTGTAGAGCAAATAGGGGGCCGAGGTATTAGCCATACGGAAAACAACGAGAAGGATTTTAGAGGAGGTGAAGGAGCAAAAAAAGTGCTAGAGAGTAAAAAATGCACATTTTTGAGAGAAAACTCCTTGTAAGCATCTCATATCGCTGTTCTTAAAAGACCAAACAGCTTCGTTTCTGTGTGCTCCTCCTCTCAAAAGCCCCGAAAAATCATGTCGGCCACTCTTTTTTGGCCTTAGCGTTGGTTTTCGCATGGCTAGTACTCGACCCCCGAATCAGCGAAGTTGCGCAAGAGCCTGAGAAAGTTTGCATTTACAACTTACAGGACTGAAGGAGGACGTTTGTGTACGCGCTCGCTTTCAGGCGCAAAGCGATACCCCACGCCCGGTTCAGTGAGAAAGTAGCGCGGATTGGCCGGGTCGGACTCTAGCTTCTGGCGCAAACGGTTGATATACACGCGCAGGTACTCAGCCTCGCCGCCATATTCGGGTCCCCAAATACGCTGCAGCAGCGTGCGGTGAGTGAGCACCTTGCCTGCATTGATGGTCAGTTGCTCCATAAGGGAGAACTCGGTTGGCGACAGTCGCACCTCCTCCCCCCGAAGTCGCACGACATGCCCCGCAAGATCGATCTCGAGATCGCCAAATTGTTTTATGCCTCCTGAGAGGGGCATCGCCTCCGATTGGGTACGGCGCAACACGGCGCGTACGCGGGCCAGGAGTTCTTCCACCCCAAACGGCTTGGTCAGGTAATCGTCTGCACCGAGATCAAGCACTGTGACCTTATCGCTTTCAGCATCCAGCGCGGTCAAGACGATGATAGGCACAGCAGAGTGCTCGCGCACACGCCGACAGACTTCAAGACCGTCCATGCGTGGCATCATGATGTCCAGAATCAGCAGATGGGGGTCTTCCCGCTCCCACAGGGCCACAGCCTCCAACCCATTGCTCGCTTCTAGTACCTCGAAGCCTCGTGCGCGCAGATTCCGGCTCACGAAGTCGCGCAGCGTCACTTCGTCTTCCGCAAGTAGGATGCGCTTCGCCTTCGTCGTCATACGCGCCTCCCTTTCTCTGTAGAGAGTTCCGTTTCCCAGGTATCAACGGACGCTGCGGCAACTGGAGGCGAAACGAGTGGCAGCGAGAACGAGATAGTGGCACCTCGCACGCTGCTCTCTGCCCAGATGACGCTTCCGTGTGCCTCGATGAAGGCCTTGCAGATGGTCAGTCCGAGGCCAGTGCCGCCAGAATGCTGTTGGTAGCCATATCGCGCCCGATAGAAACGCTCGAACACATGTGGCAGTTCGTCGGGAGCGATGCCAGGTCCATTGTCCGCAACTGATACGACAATTCCATCGTCCCGCATCTCAGCGCTGATACGGACCTGGCCCTCACCATAGACAAGCGCGTTAGCAACCAGATTGTGGAGCACGACCTCTATGCGCGCTCGGTCCACATTGACCAGGGGCAGGTTCTCAGAAATATGCAGAGATAGCATGATATCTGGGGAGCTCAGCCGCTCGATAGTCTTCGCCACGAGATCTTGCACCCTTGTGGGTACGCGATTGAGGAGGAGCAAGCCAGCTTCCTGGCGCGAGAGGTCGAGCAGATTGCTGACAAGCTGCGCCAGCCGATCAGCTTCGCCGCTGATCGTCAACAAGAAATGGCGTTGATCCGCAGGGGACCAGCTCACATCTCTCTGGAGCAACGTCGAGGCGTGGCCTTTGATGGCCGCTAATGGTGTGCGTAATTCGTGGCCGACCGCTGTCAGCAATGTCGTCTTGAACTCATCGAGTTCCCGCTCGCGCGTGACATCGCGCAGTAGCAGGCCGCGCCCAATGGGCCGCCCCGACTCGTCACCCACATCGAACATCCGCAAGTGGATGGCACATCGCTGGCCGTATCGTCTGATTTCAACAACCGATTCTGTGGCTTCAGCAAACTCAGCCTGCACCAGGGCCCGCTCACAATCGGCGCTATCTACAGCTGATGTGCACAACGCATCGTAGAGCACGCTGATAGTTCGGCCTTCCAACACTTCGCTGGGTTGTCCGGCAATAGTGCTTGCTCCCAGGTTGGCATACAGCACTGTCCCATCGATACCAGTCAACACCAGTCCATCGCTCATACTGCCCATGATCGCCTCCAGCTTCTGTTTCTCCTCCGAGGCCTGCCGGTACAGCCGCTCGTTCTCTCGTGCCACCTCACGTAGCCGCTCATCACTGCGCTCATAGAGCACCGCGTGTTCCCAGGCGAGGGTGGCGTAGTTAGCGAACGTCAGCAGCAAGTCAATCTCGTTCCGGTTGAAAGGATGAGGCTCGGTACGATGCACCAATAGGACCACACCACCCGCATGCCGACTGATGATGGGAATTGCCAGCACCGACCGAAATCCTTCGTCGTAGGAGAGCGATTGCTGCTCGGTCCCGAGTAGTTTCTGCACGGGCTTGCCATCGCGTAGTGCCAGCACTGCAGCCGAACTCACGTTCTCAGAAGACAGGGAGAGCCCCTGGATGTAGCGTTCATTATGGCCGTCACTGACCTGCACACGCAGCACGCCCTGTTCGTCTGGCAACAGCACCGCTACGGCCTGCACATCCACCAGCCGTCGCACCTCGCGAATAATCTTTCTTACCACGGCGCGCGGCTCAAGCGACCCGACCACGGCGTTCGATGTTTCAAGCAGCGTGCGCAGTTCACCGAGTTTTTCCAGCCCGTCGCGCTCCAGACGGACGAGCGAACGTGCCAGGTGACCAACCTCGTCGTCACGCGTAGCGAGCACAGTCGCATGTACCGGGATAGATTGCTCCGAGGCAGGAAGCGACTGGTGTTGGATGGTGAGCGTATGGAGGGGACGGATGACGCGGACCAGCAGCATGAGCCAGAACAGCAGGCCGCCAAGGGCGAAGAGTAGTGCTGCCACCAGTAACCAGAGATGGAACTGCATGACGACAGCCAGTGCCTCGTCTGTGGGCCTCTGCACGACAACAGCCCAGCCAACGTGCGGGACTGGAACGGCACTGAAAAGCCACTCCCGGCCATCTGGTTCCAACCCCTGAAGTGAGGCCGTGCGGTTTTGTAGTGCCTGAGCTGCACCCGGCAGCTCGTTCAGCACCGTCCGCAATATCTGCTTGTGATCGGGCGTGGCGATGAGCTCACCGCGATTATCGATGATGCTAATCATGAGCTGACGATTCTGGTCATGTTGCGCATTGACGACAGCCTGCAAGGGGTCGCTGAGCTTTGTGAGCGAAAAGTTGGCCGCTACGATGCCGACCAGGTTACCGTTTCTGGTATACACAGGGTAAGCAATGATGACGCCAGCGTTGAAGGTTGGTTCAGGTTCAACGACAGCACCCACCTCGAAGACCGGGCCAGGGACTTTGAGGGCCAGGACCCGCTGAATAACGTCGGGCGGCGAGAATTCCGCAACTAGCTCCTCGTCCAGGCACTTGCCTGGCAGAGGTGGGCAGGAGACGACCAGGGTTCCCACCGGATCGAGCCAGTAGACCTGGTCCACGTCGCTGCGAGCGGCCTGGAAAGCCTGGAAGAGGCTCACCAACGCATCAGGCGTATTGGTTTGTACCGCGAGCTTGCTCAGCTCGAAAATCGAGTTCTCGGCGTCGCTCAGATGGAGACTGGTCTCGACCGCGATTTCTTGAGCCAGTGCCTGGTCTGATGCCTGGGCATCATTGCGAAGATGCTGCTCGACCACAGCGTTGACTGCCACGCCCCCTATCAGCACGACAATGACAAAAGTTAGATACACGCTCAGCAATTGGAATAGGAGAGATCGACGCATGAAATGCAGCATGGCCAGCACTCCTCGGTGAGTTCTGTCGGATAGTCTACCTATATGTATAGCGGACCTCCAAAGATCATCTAACATTTCGGTCCTGATGCGCTCATCAAGCCCAACGAAGACAGTGAATGAACAATAATGAACAATCAGGAGTACATCCCATAACCGGGCCGAAATGAATGATGATGGGTTTCCGGCACGCTATGTGACGAGCCATATCTATTGCACTTCGTCTTGCCCTGGACACTATCCTTCCCCATCCATTGTCTCGTACCGCACCAAGGTGCCGATATCAGTCTATTATACCACTCTGGCTGTCCAAGCACTTGATGGCTAGCAGTGCGAACGTTTACGTTTTATTTATACCGGGGTAGGTCACATTTATGCACAGTTTACGTTTAATCAGCTATACTTTTCCCATAAGCTCGCAACACGGTTCACTCGTCCTGAGACGAAGACAAGTCCGTGACCCGCACGCACTACCTGTTCACGAGCAACGATTCGCACTGCTAGACACCAAGTGAGGGCAGAAGACTACCCATGAAAGGAGTGTTGTGAACAACCCTCTACCTTTCAAAGATGTATCAATCGGTACACAAAACGTGCCAGACGGGGACGGCTCCGCCATCGAATTACGCGATGTCACCAAGCGGTTTCCGACGCCAATCGGCAAGGCGTATACGGCGATTCGTGACTTCAACCTGGCAGTCTCCCCCGGTGAGTTCGTCGCCATGGTCGGTCCGACCGGCTGTGGCAAATCCACCACGCTGGGTCTCATCTCCGGCCTGGAGCGGCCGAGTGAAGGTTCGGTACAGGTGATGGGCAAATCCGTGCAGGGCATTGACCCGCGCATTGGCTACGTCTTCCAGGCTGATGCTGTCTTCCCCTGGAAGAGTGTGCTCAACAACGTTGCAATGGGCCCGCTGTTCCGCAGTCGGCGAAAAGCCGAGGCACTGGAGCGCGCTCGCGATTGGATCACGCGTGTCGGGCTGTCCGGTTTCGAGGACCACTACCCGCACCAACTCTCTGGAGGCATGCGAAAACGCGTCGCGTTGGCCCAGACCTTTATCAACGAGCCGCATATCCTGCTGATGGACGAGCCGTTCAGTGCTCTCGACGTGCAGACACGGACCATGATGGAAGATGAACTGCTGCAAATGTGGACTTCCATCTCGGCCTCCGTAGTCTTCGTCACTCATGACCTTGAGGAGGCCATCTCCCTGGCCGACCGGGTGTGCGTGCTTACTGCCGGACCGGCCACCGTCAAGGGGATCTATACCATCGACTTGCCGCGCCCTCGCAATGTAGCGGAAATTCGCTTCGAGCCGCGTTTCGTCCAACTGTATCACGAAATCTGGGAAGATCTTCGCAACGAGGTGATTATTAGCTATGAGCGCAACAAACTACGAGTTTAAAGAGACCGTCACAGCCCCTGAGAACCAGGGAGTGCCATCAGCCACCGCTGCCCGCCGTCATCGCCGAATCGTGGTCAACACGTTGCGCGTCCTGCTGCTAGTCGCCATCATCGGCGGCTGGGAACTGGCCACTCGTGTCGGCATTGTTGACTCCTTCTTTTGGGGCCGACCCTCCGGTATCTGGGAACAGATCATCATATGGGTGACGCAGGGGACAGCGCAAGGCTCCTTGTGGGAGCAAATCGCCGTCACCTTAGAGGAGGCCATCCTCGGCTTCGTGATCGGCGCAGTACTCGGGGTCGTCTTCGGCGTGTTGCTTGGAAGCAATCGGTTCCTGGCCGACGTGCTAGGCCCCTACGTCAAGGTGGCCAATTCGATTCCACGCGTGACGCTCGCCCCTCTTTTCGCCATCGGTTTTGGCCTGGGGATGCAATCCAAGGTGGCACTGGCGGTCGTGCTGGTCTTCTTCATCGTCTTTTTCAACGCCTTTCAGGGAGTGCGTGAGGTTGATCGTAACCTGCTCGCTAACGCACGCATTCTGGGGGCGAGCCAGCGACGTATCACCACAGCGGTGATCATTCCTTCAGCCCTGACGTGGATCTTCGCCAGCCTGCACACCAGCTTTAGCTTTGCGCTGGTCGGCGCGGTGGTAGGCGAGTTTATAGGCGCGACCCAGGGCATCGGCCTGTTGATCCAGAACGCAGGATCCAACTTCAATCCCAATGGTGTCTTCGCGGCGATGGTGATCCTGGCCGTGGTGGCCCTGCTGTCGGAGTTCCTTATCACCGCGTTGGAACGCCGCCTGCTCAGGTGGAAGCCCAATACCGTCAGCGACGTGACCATCTAGAACAGGGATGGGCACAGCGAGTCAGTGCCTCGTATCGCTGCTACGCCACTGGTGGTTGCAGCCTGGGGTCGAGCCTCGATGTAAGGGAAAGGAGGAAATGGCAAAAAAAGGAAAGAACACCTACGGCACATGTCACTGGAGCACGAAAATCGCCCAATCATTAGGATCTCCTGGCGGCAACATCTCAACTGGTCACGAAGTTGACCATCGAAAACAGAGAGGAAACAATCTATGAACGCGTGGAATCGACAGGGTCGACGATCTGGTCTGGTAGCCAGCATCATATTCGTTGTTCTGCTTAGTGCGTGTGGCAGTAGCAGTACCACGACCACGACCGCCAATGGTACCACGACCACAATAACACAGCTCAAGATAATGGTAGGCGGATTGAGCAAGCAAATCTATTTGCCGAACATGCTTACTCAGCAGCTCGGATACTTTAAGCAGGAGGGACTCGAAGTGACACTGATTGACGAGGCCTCGGGGCAGTCGTCGGAGAATGAAGTGCGCGGGTCAGGTGGATGCAGGCTCAGGCTCGTACAACCACACCATCGAGCTACAGCCTAAAGGCAAGCAAATGGAGGCTGTGGTGCTGTTGAATATCGCGCCCGGTGAAGCCGAAATCGTTTCCGCCAAAGCGGCCAGCCAGATTCACTCGGTCAAAGACCTCAAAGGCAAGAATCTGGGCGTGACTGAACTCGGCTCAGGAACACAAACTCTGACTACCGCGCTGCTGCATAATGCCGGTATTACACCAGACCAGGCACATTTCGTGCCAGTGGGTGCCGGTGATACCTTTATCGCAGCCTTACAACAGGGAAAAATTGATGCTGGCATGACGACCGAACCGACGATCTCTCGTGTCTTATCGAGCGGTGTCGGCAAAGTCCTGGTCGATTTGCGCTCACCCGAGTCGACGCAGACGGCACTTGGCGGACCGTACCCGTTCATCTGCCTGTTTATGAACAACAACTATGTCAACAGTCACAAAGGCGTCGTCCAGAAATTGGTGAACGCCTATGTCAAGACCCTGAAGTGGATTCATACACATTCAGCCGATCAGATCGCCGCAATGATGCCAGCCGATTACTACGCCGGTAACAAAGCCCTCTACATGACGGCGTTGCAAAACCAGTTGGCCATCTTCAGTCCAGATGGGGTAATGCCTACTGGTGCACCTGAGTCGGTGCTGAGCGTTGAGAATGCCAGCAAACTGATTCCGGCGGGCAGTCAGATCAATCTCAGCTTGACCTACACCAACGAGTTTGCGAGCAAAGCGACCTAATCTTTCACATAATTTCCGGGGCAAAACAGACGGTAAGGCGTTTCAAGCGTCCCTTCTAAGCTGGAGCTGCTGTACAAGAAGACAAAAGGAGTCTATCCTTGTCACACAAAGCAGGAAGAACACGTTCTCCACTTCCTTCTCAGGAGCTTGAGGAGCGGCTTCATGGCTTAGAGTATGGTTTGCGCCGGAAATTATGGTGCTTTGCCAAATATGGCTCCAATTGCACATGATCTCTTGCTTTTGGAGCCATTTCATCGAGCGTAAAAATGGGCTTTCGAGGACAAACTTTGCCTCTAGCCGCGGACAAACTATGGGAAAAGTAACATTAGCTAGACAACAAAGAAAATGCACCTTGTCCCTTCTTGATCTTGCAACAACCTGTAGTTCGTTTGACACCCCAACCATATACGGATATGATTGCTAGAGAAAGACCATCCAACTCGGCAGAGGCTGAATGTATCAAAGGAGTTCCAGTTATATGAAAGACCTCTTGGGTAGGCGGTTTCATAGGCTCTTCGCTTCGGATGAGCGATCAGTTGTTATAGCGATGGATCATGGAAGTACAGAAGGCGTTATGAAAGGGTTTGAAGAGCCTGGGAAACTGCTAGAGCAGATAGTCATCGGTGGTGCTGATGTGATATTGACAACAGTTGGTATCGCACGACATTTCAGTAAAGAACTCAGCAACGTCGGTTTGATAATACGTTGTGATGGTGCAACCTCTCCTTTGTTAGAGCGACCAAGGGAACTCATTGTAGACATCGACACTGTTCTTTCAGTTGGAGCCGATGCCGCCGCCGCCATGTATTTTCCAGGTACCCCTAACGGTCACGGCTCAACAATCTATTTCCCTCTTTTATCAGAGCAGGCGCATCGCTGGAACGTCCCCGTAATGGCAGAGGCTCTCCCATATGGCTTCGAGCCGCACAACGATTCGCGTGCGACGGAGGCTGTAGCCGCTGCCTGTCGTATGTCGGTTGAAAATGGGGCCGACATTGTGAAGACCTTCTACACAGGGGACTGTGAAAGCTTCAAACGCGTCGTCGATACATGCTATGCACCCGTGCTCGCGCTTGGTGGCCCACGTATAAACCAGGACGAGGATTTCCTTGAGATGATCCGAGGGGCTATGGATGCAGGGGCGGCTGGCGTTGTTATTGGTCGCAATGTCTGGCAAGCATCCTCTCCTACAGCGATGACGCGAGCACTGGTAGCCATAGTTCATCATGATGCCAGTGTTACTGACGCACTCCGCATCCTGCACGACGCTTCTTAACGCCTTTGACTTAACTTTGCACTTCCTATAGCCGAAAGCTATACTATCTGAGGAGTACCGTCATGTATCTGATTGGTATCGACGTTGGCACAACCAACACCAAATCGGTCATTTTTGATACAGAGGTTGGGCAGGTGCGTGCTACAGGGAACTGCCGCACGATCACGCGACATCCAAGAGCAGAGTGGAGCGAATTTGAAGCAGACGAGCTGTGGAATACAGTTGTGCAGAGCCTGCGACAGGCTGTTGTTCAGTGTGATCGACCAGAACGTATTCGTGCCATTGCTGTTGCCAGCATGGGAGAGTCTGGCTTCCCTTTAGATGCAAAGAGGAACGTACTCTACCCAGCAATCGCATGGCATGATTCACGCACAGCACCACAAACTCAGTGGTGGAATGATACTATTGGTCGGAAGCAGTTGTACGACATAACGGGTCAGGTTCTGAATCCCATATTTGGCATCAATAAACTACTCTGGCTGCATAGTAATATACCAATAGTGTTTCAACGGATACATCATTGGCTGAGTATCGAAGACTTCGTGCTCTGGAAACTGAGTGGCGAAATCGTTACTGACTACAGTATCGCCTCACGAACCATGGTGTTTGACCAAAGGGCACACACATGGTCAGAAACACTCCTCAAACATGCGGGAATACCTATCGCTTGGTTTCCTCCAGCGTTCCCCAGTGGTACGCCCGTTGGCCCTCTGCGCAAGGGAATTACTGGCGAATTAGGTCTCCCGCAGCATACAACTGTTGTCACAGGAGGACACGATCATCTATGTGCCGCATTAGCTGCCGGAGTAACACAACCAGGGCAACTCCTCGACTCGACAGGTACAGCAGGTGTTATCCTGCTGCTGAGCAATACATTTCAACCCGCTGATGACTTGCTCACTGCTGGATGTACAAGTTATGCCTATGTCTTACCAGATACCTATGTGACGTTGGGTTCGATAAACTTCGCAGGCGGTGCGCTCGAGTGGATAATAAATCTGCTGTATGGACAGGACACTCAATCAGCTATTCCCGAAGAGACTTACGCACGGGCACTGCACGAAGCGGCCCAGGTACCGATTGGTTCACGCGGTATCAGCATCTTACCGTATTTTCTTGGAACCGGGACACCTCACGGGAAAGACTCAGCACGTGCACACATACTCGGATTGACACCTTCACATAATCAACCAGAACTGGTGCGCGCGCTGATGGAGGGGTTAGGTTTCTGGCTGCGTGAGAACCTGGAAGTGTTCAACAGAATCGGCATAGTACAACCCGATTCTGAAATTATAGCAGTGGGCGGTGCTACTCGCGCCAAAGAACTAATGCAGATCAAGGCGAACATTACAGGGTGCCGTATCAAAGTTCCTCAGATCACAGAGGCTGCCGCGACCGGTGCAGCACTCCTCGCGGGTATAGGTATAGATGCCTTTCCTTCTGTTGATGAAGCCGTTGCATCCGTAACCCATATTGAGGAAATTTACATGCCAGACCAGGAAGCGACAGCAGAATATAGCAACATCTATCAGCAGAGGTACAAGCCCGCTCATCAATCAATTTTCGGCGACTAAACACTTATCCATATAAATCATTGCTCGATAGTTATTGACATATTAGCCCTGCCAATGTACACTTTGAGCAACTGATCCACTAAAAAAGCGACAAAAATAGGAATGTCCTATTTTCGCATCTAATACTGGCATCTCTTAGAAACATTTCCTCACATCGCTTTCAAGTAGCACTGAAACCTTTGTCATTATCAAAGTGGCACGAGAAGACCCGCCCCGTTTACGGGGGGGGAGGATGTCAAAATCAACACCTCTCATCGAGCAGGCACAACTTGACTCGTTGAAAAGCAACAAGAGGAGGGATCGGCATGGATGATACCGAATATGGCATAGATGCCAGCGAATTAGGAAAAAAACAACTCAATCGCCGCGAGTTCCTGGCAGGAGTAGCGGCAGTAGCAGGTACCATAGCGCTTGCTAGTTGTGGTAGCAGTGGGAGTGGAACTGGCGGCGGTGGCGCAACGACCTCGAAAAAGTTTACGTTAGCATTGGTGCAGGGCGTGAAAGGTGACCCATTCTATGTGACGATGCAGAAAGGTGCCCAGACCATGGCGGATAAGCTAGGTGCCACTCTTGTCGTGGATGGGCCTGCGCAGTTTGATGCCACCTTGCAATCGCCTATTGTGGACGCGCTGATCGCAAAAAAGGTTGATGCAATCATCATCGCAGCTTGCGATAAACAAGCCATGATCGCTCCACTCAAACGTGCCAATGATGCGGGAATTAAAATCATCTCCGTCGATACCTTTATCGGCGATGGGGATTATTCAGGTGGTCCTGTTACCTTCCCACTCTCCTATATCGGCTCAGACAATACCCAGGGCGGTAAAATCGCGGGAGATGCGCTGATCAAGGCTATTGGAGGGAAAGGCGCAATCTACATCCAGAACGTGAAGCCAGGCATCAGCACCACTGATCAACGCGAGCAGGGCTGTAAGAATTCCATCCAGGCATCGAATGGTGCCGTCACGCTGGCAGGCGTGGACTACAACAATGACAGTGCCGCTACCGCAGCTCAACAAACAACAGCAGTGCTACAAAGAAACAAGAATATTGCTGGTATTTTCGGCACTAATCTCTTCAGTGCAGAGGGGGCGGCTCAGGCGGTCAAGAATGCCAACAGGCAAGGCACAATCAAAATTGCCAACTTTGATGCACCTGAGCAAGCGATTAAAGACCTGCGCAATGGCGTTGTTGACCTTGTGATCGCTCAAAAGCCAGGTGACATGGGAAGTACCGCTGTACAGTATGCCGTTGATGCCCTTAACGGCAAAACAAGCAGCATCCAGAAGCGCGTCCCCACTGGCTATGTGGTCATCGACAAAACCAACATAGATACCCCCGAATCACAAGCAGCGATCTACAAGAGCAGTTAATTGACTAGCGGGAGGTAGGACGACACGCGGTCACATAAGTTCTACCTTCTTTGCCTTGGGAAGCAGGACTGTCACATGAAAGTAGCAATTCCCCTTACGCAATATACTCAACGCCCACTTGCATTTGTCAGCAGGTTTTGGGCATGGCTATTTTTGCTTGCCCTGATAGTATTTTTCTCCATTACTGGTCAAGGTTTCTTCGATATCTTCAACTTTCAGAGCATCGGCGCAGACATGGCGATTGTCCTGATTATGGGGTTGGGACAGACCTTCGTAATCATCTCAGGCGGCATTGACCTTTCTACCGGCTATGTAATGGGCCTATCTGCAGTGGTGACAGCACTGGCAATGAACCGTCTCGGTTCACATGCTCCCCTACCTTTAGTGGTACTGGTGGGACTGGTCAGTGGTGTAGTGGCAGGACTTATTCCAGGACTCCTGAACGGCATACTGATCGCCCGTCTACGCGTGCCACCCTTCATTGTGACACTGGGAATGCTCGGTATTGCTCGCGGTGCAGGTTTCATCCTCTCAGGTGGTCAACCTGTCAGTGTCCAAATTGATGGCATTGGTCAGCTGGGCAACGGCAACCTCGCCTACTATCTCCCTGGTGTGGGACTGAACTTCTTCAATCTACCCACAAACCTTCATGGTCTGCGTGCGCGCGATATTGTCAACATCCTGCCTTATCCGCTCATTTTGTTGATTGTCCTCGTTTTCTTCTGTCACTGGCTCCTGAGTCGCACGCGTTTTGGCAGACACACCTATGCCGTCGGCGGCAATCGTGCGGCATCTCTCCGCGCCGGAATTCCCGTTGTTCGTCATACCATTGTGGTATATCTCCTCTCGGCATTGCTTGCCTCACTCGCTGGTGTCCTCTACGTTCTCCGCTTTACCAATGGCGCGGCTAATGCTGGCGATGCGCTGTTGCTCGACTCGATTGCCGCCGTTGTGATCGGTGGAGCCTCACTCTTTGGTGGAGAGGGAACGATCATCGGCACATTGATCGGCGCATTGATCATTGCCGTTATTCAGAACGGCCTGGTCATTATCGCCATCGATCCCTTCTGGCAGTTTGTGGCGGTCGGATCCGTCATTATTCTGGCAGTGCTGGTCGATCAAGCCAAAACGCGGGTTGAAGAGTAAGGAGAGACGTAGATGGCAGAGACGGGTGCTACGCAACCCATCCTACACGTGAAGGACCTCTACAAGCACTTTGGGGGATTGGTCGCGGTGGATCACGTAAGCTTCGATGTCCATCCTGGCGAGGTGGTAGGACTCCTCGGTGATAATGGCGCTGGCAAGTCTACTTTAATTAAGGTGATCTCCGGTGTATATCGACGCGATGGCGGTCAAGTTATCTTGAACGGTTCCGATGTTACTTTCTCTTCACCATTAGAGGCGCGCCGTCAGGGAATCGAGACGATCTACCAGGACCTGGCATTGTGCGAAAACCTGGACGCGAGTGCTAACATTTTTCTGGGCCGTGAACCCACACGCCATCAGTTGGGACTTTTCAAGGAACTTGATACCGCATATATGCGGAAAGAAGCGGGCAAGGTACTGGAGCAGCTTGACATTCAAATCCCTGACATACGTCGCCCCATTCGTCAGTTGTCTGGCGGGCAGCGCCAGGCAGTCGCGATAGCCCGCGCTGTTTACTGGAATGCAAGTCTGATGATTATGGATGAACCTACTGCTGCATTAGGAGTGCCCGAGCAACTCAAGGTGCTACAACTTGTGCGAACGCTGCGCGAAAATAACGTGCCCGTAATTATGATCAGCCACAACCTACAGGATGTCTTTGCTGTTGCTGACCGTGTTGTCGTTATGCGCCGTGGTCGCAATGTGGGCGAACGTGTCATCAGCGCGACAGATAATAACGAAATCGTGAGCTTGATGGTGGGGGTAGCAGACAAGTAACGAAAATAGAAAATATGTATGCTACCTCCTCTCATCTCTATAGGTGCTTGCGCAGCAGAGATAAGAGAGGTATCTGTATTACTTCCTGCTCCTTTGATCCAGCACATGAGGTCATTCGACAGAGACGCCGCGACCACGGTAGTCGAGCCATTGCTGGTAGTTCTCAGCAAAGGTATCCATGATGCGACAATACTCCTTCCACTCATACTCGGCCTTGTGCATGGCCCACGGCTCAACAAAGGGAGGAAGCCTCTCGGTGAAGATTTTTCGAGTGCAATCAGGATTGCGACAGAAGAACGTGCGTCCAGCGAGTCGAAGGACGACTTTCCGACCGCCACAAGGGACATCACGTAGCGTCCGCTGATACTGGCTGTGGACCTGTGATGAGGCTTGAGCACACAGCGGGCAACAAGAAGAGAGGCGCACTGAAACGACTCCAACCCAAAGATCAGCATCTTGCGGCTTTATCCACTCAACGCACAAGCCTTCGGGAAGCGAGAGCAGGGATGACACTTCCATCAACACCGGACTCCTCATGAAACAACAACAAAATTTTTTTCATGAGGAATATATCATTACATGTCAATGTGTTTTTCGGCAAGCGAGCGGATTCACCAAACCAGCGGAAGACCCCTGTATTAAGTCAAACAACAGCAGAACCGTGCGGGTACGTATCACTTCTCCTCGCTTGCGTCCCTGATAGCCCGGCCCACACACCTGGTCGCGCACCACGATGGGGTGTGGGGAGCACCTCCGTCTGCGGCAGCGCCCGTTGACGGGCAGCTTGCCGAGTCCCGTCTCCGTCGATCACGATCCACTGAGCTCCTGTCCGGTCGAACAAGCCACCAGGAGAGGGAAACGGTTTGCGCGAAAGCCCATCCTCTTGAAAGCATACTCGCAGGGCTTCCATTGTCCTCTGATCGAGAGACGCGAGAAAACGGGAAAGGGTCGAGCGATGGGGTAAGAGGTTGCGCGCCGCCGAGGGCCATGAATGGCGAGGCTTTGGGAGCGAGCCGCTCGTAAAAAGCTAGGAGCGTCGGTTTACCCGAAACCGCATAGCCGATCAGCACGACGACAAAATCGATGAGCTCGTAAGTGCCAAAGCGGGCGCGGGCGAAACGCACCTGTTCTTGAATGGCTTTCCCAATACCTGTATGAGAGAGGAGTCTCCGCAAAGGCGACCACTTCTCCCAACCAGGATGGGGTTGAGGGGAGCGATGGAGGAGTAATCTGGATAGTGACTTGAGCATGCGCCATACGAAATATGTCCTCCTAGTCAAACCGCGCTTGTATGGTGGTTTTTTCTGCCTAAACGTCGTCATAGGAGGAAGCAGCAACCAGGTCATAATAACGAAAGCGCGGGAATCCCAGGATGATTCGGCGTCGGAGTGGTTCAGAGAACGTCAGGAGGATGCGAGGGTTTCGGAAGATGGCCTGGAAATCCTGACGAGTGTGAAATTGCCCGATATTCGCGGCGTGGCGCTCATCCAGGCTGATCAAGACATTCGTCGAGACGAATCCTGGAGACGCACTCACCAGAGGGATAGAGTGCTGAAAATAGTCGACAAAGTCCTTGTGTCGGCCCGGTGCCAGGTGAAAAATGTTAATAAAGTGAAAGAATCCATCGTCTGGAGTAAGACGTGAAGTGGTTTGGCCGGTGACATGGTGCAGAAGGGCTACCTGGTACAGATCCCCCTCGATTGGCTTGAGCAACGTCTGCGGCGCCTGCTCATAGAGGCTCCGATCCATCCACTGTGTGAGAACCGCCACGTCGCCCGTGTTCATGCTGCGGAAGATGGCGCTGCCTCGGATGCCTTCCTCTGGTTCTCCCTCCTTAGCGGTCGTTTCTGCGAGCTGGACAAGTATTTGCTGGTGTGCTTGATCAATCTGGAAGATACCGAGGCCCATCAACTGATCACCTGGAGGAAGAGTCAGCGCGTGGCTTTTCCGTTCCTTTCCTGCATCGCTCATGGGAGAGGCGTGCTTATCTCTCCCTGACTCCCATTGCATTTCGTCCCTCATGTATGTTTCTCCTTTTCTTTCTGGCGAACAGGGCCAACACAGCCAGCATGTTGCTCCGATCATCGTCCTCTTTTGTTCTTTGCAAAACAGGCTGGGATCGTGCTGTCCGGTGCTGGACACCTTACTTTTTCTGTCCTTGTACGCACATATCGCCTTTTACTCCAATACATGCGACAGGTGTTGCAAAAATGGCAGCCATACAATACCATCTCTTGAAGAAGTCTACCTGCTGGTGAGAAAGAGTTCAAGAATCAATCAGATCAAGATGTTGCGTATGCAATACTAGGGAGAGAAGTGATGCACAACAGCAGACCAGGTTCGCGTCATGAAGCAGGGCATCTGCGTGTGCGGCGTACGCACAAGGCTTTGCGTGAGGCAGTCATCACTCTGAGCAAGGAAAAGGGGTTTGAGCAGGTCATAGTCTCTGAGATCACCGAGCGAGCGATGGTGAACCGCGCGACTTTTTATCGGCACTATCATGATAAGTACGATCTGGTAGAAAGCTGTGTCAGAGAACTATTAGAGGCGTTGCCACTTCCTCAGATTGAGGGAAAGCATGTTCCGCTGCGTGCTATGAGCGCCACCTTCGCCACCTTTTTTGCTTCTATCTTTGAGCATGCTGCGTTTTACTAAGTTTTATCAGGAAAAAGGGGGTGGCCCCAACTCATGGATTGTATTGGCGTCTCTTTTGACCGTCTCATGTAGCGGTCCTTTCAAGAGTGGCTCCAAACAGCAGACCAGGCAGCAATCCCGCTTGATCTCTGCGTGACCTTGGTCAATAGTGCTGGTCGTGCAACGCTCTCTGTGGTGGCTAGAGCATGACCTGATCTATCCCCCTGAGCAGATGAGTATATGGTTTCTTCAGCTCGTGAGACCGAGTCTCTGTCAGTTGCTGATCGTGCAGGCAGATGAGAACGACAGCGACAACAGTAAGACGTTCCCTCATTGAGTCTCCACGAGGATGAGATTATATTCTCGTTGCGCATCCCGTGGGCGTTGCGGCAGGTCACAACAGCGTTGGGATCATTCTGAGTGCGATCACAGGACAATGTATTGCCGAAATGATCACAACGGGACATATTCCTCCTATCAACCTTTCTCAGCAGAGCGCTTTTTGTCTGGTAGGTCCTTATCCAGCATAAGAGTAATCATGCCTAGTATCGTCTCGATTGTATCCAGGTGCTCAGGAGAGAAGTGAGACCTCTACTAGCCGTTGCGAGCATCACGCCACGCGACAAGTTTCTCGACGGCATCAAAGTTCCAGGGTACTTGCATTCCTATGATAAGGTGCGTTATACCTGCCTTGACAATAGCATCGCGAGTTTCGTTAGAGTCATTCGCGTTAGTTCCGGCGGCGCGTTCAATCTCTTTAGGGTCGCGTCCAACCTCTTTACACCAGCCGTCTAGGACTTCCATCTTGTGAGCAAGAGTGGCGGCATCGCCAAAGCCATGCCACATGTCAGCGTATTTTGCGGTGATACGCAGCGTCTTCTTTTCTCCGCCGCCGCCAATTAATATAGGAATTTGGCGCAGGGGCCTTGGCACATCCACTTCCCAACGATGCTTGATGATTTCAAGCGACCGCTCTAACGCATCAAGTCGGCTGCCTGCCGTGCCAAAATCGTAGCCATATTCTTTATAATCACGCTCAAACCAACCTGCACCCATGCCCAGGATGAGGCGTCCATCGCTGATATGATCGACCGTCTTGCCGAAGTGTAAAAAACAATCAGAGCGGGAATGTGGGGTACTCACAGGAAATCTCCATACTTCACAAGCTACTAGAAGCAGCAATAAGAACTAGTGAACTAAATATATCGGCTTAGTCTAAAGTACCGAAAATAGACCATGCTATTTTCGGTACTTTGTTTTTTACTTAGTTTATCAGATGGAAGGAGTAAATACAATGTTTACCCAGGAACTAACGAACATCACCGAGCCAGAAGAGTATAGAGGCTCATTAGTCTACACACAAGAGTACGGGTATATGCTCGTAACTATGACCATAACCGTAGCAGCCCATGAACAGAGCCACGTTACAAGCATAGCCGAAGACATAGCAGTACAAGAAGACGCCGAACGCCTTATAGGGATAGACCTATATCACTTTACAGTAACAGATGGAACACGTATACAGCTTACAATAGACACACCAGCAGGGACACAAGAGGCACACTACATTGTCTATCACGATACTATCACGCTTACCTCTTCTCACTTCTGGACAGATATCTTACCCCCTAGTGATAATGGAGAGATTGACCCGTTCATCTCGCAAGAAATCTTAGATGATGCACTTTCGTACTATGCCGACCTCATACGCGATTCACTACAGTCAAGCTAACAAGCAAGCACATACTCTATCACACTCATAGAAAATTTGTCCTACGTTTCTGTAACAATGTTTCTGCTTTTTCGTAATTCCTATGAAGGAAGAACAGCGAGCATACACCGAAATGCTGATATATTCAAACAAGGAAAGGAGTACCTCTATGGCAAATAATCACCAATCGCCTCTATTGTTTCTGTCTGACAAAGAGCTACAGGCGTTCTTGCAATCGCCCAAAACGCTCCCACTTCAAGACGCTGTAATTTTAGCTACGAAGCCTCCACAGCAAAGTAAGAGTTTGTTTGGACTCAGTTCCTCTTTTTCTAATGCACCTATCAAACCTCAAACGATACTGTGGATTGACACGACCAAACGTCCTGAAATACGCGACCTTGTGCGTGTCCATGCGACGGATGGACCAGGAACATTTACCTTTACATGGAGTTTTATCAATGAGGGACGCCCTGATTGTTACTTTGTTCTGCATGTCACGATGAAGACCCCTGTTCGCGTCTCGTTTCGTGTGCCTATCTTCATGAATGAATGGTCCTCTCTCATTGATACGGTTTCTCAAACGAGTTCTCTCTCTCTGCTTGGTGGTCCCCCTGTCAATTGGCACGACCTGGTAAAGAGGCTAGACCCTGTAGAGGTGGAAGCAAGGATACACACGCAATCAGGTGGAGGGATCACGCTCACGTTCGATGAGGACATGAAAAGCGAACTACGACAACACTTTGAGGACCACATTGTATCTCTCGCTCGACTTTTAGGACTTGGCTAACGTCTTTCCTACCCACAGATACGACTTACGTAAGGGTATACCTATTCAGTTATGTATACCCTTCCATCATCAGAACATAACCCTTTTTACTCTTCTTATGGAGGATTTTGAACCATGAGTTACCAAATACGGAGACGATTCGCTTGGCTTGTCCTTCTTCTCCTTGCTCTCATGTTTGTTGGGTACGTAAAATTCTTCTTGTTTCCCCTCTTCACTGATCCCCTCGCAGCGTTTAAGAACGAGCAACAGCATCTCACACTCTTTTTTGCTGTGTTCATTGGCTTAGGCTTCATTTTTTTGGCTTTGATGCATAAAGGAAAAACAACAACAATTGCTCACGGTTCCGCCCATTTTGCGACGCGTGAGGAACTAAAAACCTATGGAACACTTGCTGTCAATCCACGCAAAGAGCAGAAGAAGGTCAGCAAAGCCTTGACCGTTGGTCAGCTTCCCCCCTCGAAAATGTATCTCGGCCTCTATCAGAAAAAACTTATTCTGCTCGACGAACGCCGACAAGAATCACATGTCTTTGTGCTGGCTCCAACAGGGATGGGAAAGACATCGGGTATCATTCTACCCGCTTTACTTCGAGAGTTCGGTAGCCGAAGTCTGTTTATCAATGATACCAAAGGTGAACTCGTCGAGCTGGCACTAGGACATCTCTCTCAGTACCATCGCTGTTTCGTGTTTGCGCCCACCGAGCCACACAAGAGCCACCATTATAACCCATTGATACATGTTCACACTATGGACGATGCAGAAGCCCTTGCAACCTGTTTGATTGACAACACAGGCACCAGCCGTGAAGAGTTCTGGAACTCGGCCCCGAAATTGCTCGTTGCTTCTACCGTCTTACATCTCCGCGCCGCAGAACCCAACGCCCCCTTTAGTCGTTTGGTTGATATTCTGTGTGGCACGAAGCTACAAGACGTTGAAGCTATGTTTCGTAGCAGTCCCTCACCTATTGCAAAAAATGTCGCTACCGCTTTTTTTGAGAACCTACAAAAGAATGACCGATTGACAGGCAGCATCATGGTTGAGATGGCAACCCGATTTTTCCGCTTCAAGAATCCCGCATTGCGTGAAGTCACTCGCTCCAACGACCTGAACTTTACTCGTCTGGTAGACGAACCCACCGCCGTGTTTTTGTCTATTCCAGAAGACGAAGCCGAACGCCTTGAACCGCTTTCAGCGTGTTTCATTATGCAGATGATGAGTTCACTGGTCCGGTGTGCGACTCGTAGCCCAGGCCGAAGACTCCCCCGCGATTTCGCCTTTTATCTGGACGAGTTTTGCAATGCGGGTCTCATTCCCAAGTTTACCAAGTATATTAGCACCGTTCGGAGTCGTGGTATTGCTTTCATCCTTGCAGTGCAGGACTTTGGACAATTGCGTGCGACGTATGGCGAAAATGGACGCGAAACCATTCTTGCCAACTGCACGACACAAATTGTTTTCCCCGCGTGCGGATTACAGGAGACACGTTACTACAGTGAGAAGCTAGGGAAAACAACCGTCCAGACGTTCAGTCAGAGTGAACGAGGGAATACGGATTGGCTTTCCATGTCCGAGCGAACGTACACGCAAGGCGAGACACACCGCGACCTTATGACCGCCGATGAATTACGAACGATGCCCGATGGGATGTTACTTGTGTTTATCAGCAAGTATCACCCGATGCTCGTACAAAACACACCGTACTACGAAGATGCTGAACTTTTGGCAGAAGTCAATATTCCCTATACCGCGCCAGTATCGCGTGTAACCGTGACGCCTGTTCCATCAACACCGCCGCCGATTGTTATGGGCTTACCCGCTCCAGCATCGACACAACCAACGCAAGCACCATCACAAGCAGAGCAACGATACAAGAAGACACCACCACCGACGAGCCAAGAGAATCAACAATTCTTTTCACCTGAATAGAAACAATCGTAGTACATCATGCTAGGGGAATCATTCCCCTAGCGTTTTTTTCCTCAATATCTCAACAGTGCAGAAAGCTGGTGGTGTGTTTCGCCACATGGCAAGCTGTGAATTGCATCATGATAGAATTGTATGAAGGGAAAAGAAGACAGTGGAACGATGAGCATGAAATGGCTCTTACTGAGAGGTATGGTTCATCCTGTCTCCCTTCCTTTCCGTGAGTGCGGAGATACTCCGACAGGGCGTTGAAGCACCCGACATCGCGTCTAGTGTGTGTTGTACAAACGTGTAGCGAGGCCAATGCGCTGAAGCACTCTCCCAAAAGCTCGTGTCTTTGCTGGGACAGAATTGGCTACCGCCTGTTTCTCGTTCCTCTCGACACGCGACACCCTATGATGAGGAAGCTATCTTCATGTGAAACCCTTTCCTTGTACAAGCGTATATAAAGTGGATGTGCGATTTGTGAATGCATCCCTCATTCTTTCACAAGGGTGTATGCATGCGTTTGCACTCTCCTTCCAATGACAATGTGGAACAACGCGCAAAAGAGAAAAGGAGTCTTTTATGGCTGAAATGCGAACCGGACAAACAACCCCTTCTGTGACCCCGGTCGGTCAAGACACACAGCGTGGACTCACGCCCGCAAGTTCAGCAGGACGTGTCATCACTTCTGAGGTGACACAAGGCAGGACGACGATTGCTGATAGTGTCGTCGCCAAGATTGTTGGCATTGCTGCTCGTGAGGTTGATGGCGTGCAAGATTTGGTCTCGACTGGCGCGGGGGCGACGCTTTCTGGCCTTGCTGGCCGTGTCACGGGTGGCGATCAACGTGCACAAGGGGTGAGCGTTGAAGTGGGAGAACGCGAGGCGGCGGTGGACTTGAGCATGGTGGTGATCTACGGGGTCAGCATTCCCCAGGTCGCTGATGCCGTTCGACGCAACATCATTAATCGCGTCGGGGCGATGACGGGTTTGGTCGTGAAGGAAGTCAACATTGCCGTGACCGATCTGTACTTTCCACAGGACCAGGCCGCTCAGCAACAGCAGCAGCAACCTCGCGTGCAGTAGAGCCAAAGGGAAGCGATGCAGTTCTGCATGGAGGTATTTTTCGCCGCTTCCCTCATTGGCTTGTTTATGAATAGAGGCGGTGTTCACTTGGAGGGTCCGTCGTCAGGATGACACACATGTACCCTCCCGAGAGCATTCATGCCGTATGGAAGGTCGTCTGAGACCCTCGTCGTAAGAGGGTGCTCACACCAAAGGAGGAAAGATGCTTCACCCTGACCCCGACTCTGGAGCAGTGAAAGCTCAAGCACTACCACCCCTCGTGGTTCCCATGCCAAGCGATCTTGAGCTTGCCAAGAGCATTGCTGCTGCCATTTGCAAGGTGCCTGCTGTGTTGGGTATGGGTCCAGGAAGGTTTGCCCAGGCTGCGACCTATGGTCCAGGAGAACGCGTCATGGGAGTGGTCTTGCGCCATCCTGCACCTACCGCACTTGCTATTGAGGCCCATGTTGTCCTTGATGAGAGGATGCTTGTACAAACGCTCTCGAGTGTTTCCCCCTCTGATGGCTTCTCTGGCTCAGAACACACGCCAATCGTGGTGCGTGTGGCCGACCGCATCCGAGCCGTGGTGTTTCAAACCGTCCATCGGTTTGGTGGACTAGGACCCATAACGGTCGATGTAGTGGTTGACGATCTTGGGTGAAGCTTCCATCAGAGGTGATAGGAGGTTTGTATTCGCCTCTGCTCTCGTGGACAGAGGTGGGAGAGTAAACGTGTTGCAAAGGAAAGAGCAGAATGAATGTTTTTAATCGTATCGTGATGCTCCTCTTGAGTTTGGCTGCACTCGCTTTTGGTATTATCGTGTTATTGCTTGTAGGTGGGATTATTGCCCCTCTGCAGGTCAGCCCAAGCGGAGTCTTGTTGAACCAGTGGCGTTTCTTTACACGGCTCAACACGGCAGATGCGAATACAGCCGTGTTGGTGGCTGCGATCATAGGCGTCGTCGGGTTGATCGTCCTCATCCTGGAACTGCTTCCAGGACCGCGTGAGCCTGCTCAGTTTGTCGTCAAGCAGGATAGCCTGGGGACGGTGACGGTCGCACGAACCAGCGTACGGGACCTAGTGCAATATGAAGCATCAGCTATGTCAGAAGTGCTAGAGACACGCCAACAGGTCGATGAAGGACGGAAAGGTCTACGCGTCCATGTTCGCTCATCTCTCTCTCCAGAGGCGGATGCTCCCAAAGTGGGACAGATGCTGCAAGAGAGGATCCAACAGTCGATCCAGCGTCATATCGGATTACCCGTCGCGGAGGTGCAGGTGGCAACTCAAATCGAACCATTAGAACACCATGCACGAAGGCGCGTGCGCTAAGCAAAGGAGGAAGATACACATATGTCAGCAAGAGTGATTGGTATAGTCGTTGGCTTAGTGTTAGGCATCGTCTGGACGTCGCTCGGTTTCGGAGCCGCCGTTCTCACAGGCATCCTTGCCTTGATTGGGTGGTTCATTGGCGGTGTGGTTGAGGGAAGAATCAATGTGGTCGACGTGTGGAATGACCTGCAAGGCCGCCGCCGAGGAATAATGTAGCCTCTCTTTCCACGCGGCAAGAAGCTCGCTCGCTCTTTCAGCAAGCGGGCTTCTTGCCGCGTGGAAAGAGAGGCACGCACCTGCTCCACCAGATGGTTCAGAAACACAGGGACAAGAGTATCCCCGCTCGACTCACTGCTCCGCTTCTTCTCTCTTGTGATGTAGGGGATCTTCATAACGAGAGGGGTCCCGATGCAGTTCCTCGACCAACGCAAGAAGCCTCGTCACGTTCTGCTGCATCGGTGCTGTGACCTCCGAGTGTGCCTGCATATGGTGCGCTGCCTGATGTTCCTGCCGCCTCTGGAGGATCAGAACGCCTGCGAATCCTAACACGACCCCCAACCAGCTGATTGCTGGGAGCCACGTGAGGACGGCAAGACCGAAACGCGGGAAGTCAAGGCTCACAAGGAGTACAATGACAAGTCCGCATATCGCGAGACTAAGCAGGAAAATGGAGAGCCATCTGCGTTGTCCTGGCGAGGGAGAAATGGGTGCTTTCAGCTGATCGCCAGTAGTCAAGCTCCCGTCGTTCCTGTGTTGTGTTGCCTTCTGGTCATTCATAGAAATCACCTCGTTGCCGTTGCTGTTGTCATGCTCTTCTTGCTTCTACAGGGGAACACGCATAGTCAAACGAGATCGCTTCATGAGCCATGCCTTGGCAAGCAACTTCCTGCATGTCGAGGGCAGCGATCTCTGACAGATGGCCTGTTGGAGTGAAGCATAGGTCCAACTTGAGCTTGGATGCTGCCAATGTGTTCCTAACTTCTGTACATCTCTCTGATATTGTGTGAAGCATCCATCAAAAACGAGAGAACCTTGTCAACAACCCCGAACATATCAGCACCTCAACGACAGGATACCACGTATGCGTGCGGGTAGTGCAAGGGCAATTAGGCTAGACTTGCTGACGAAGCCACTGTAATGCTACCTGAACCTTGTTTCCCCCTAGAAAGCTATAAAATTGACTATTCTCATGCTCTAACACAAGGATTTCTTTCACTTCATTTGGAAGTTGTACCCACTTCACGGTGTATCCAAGTTCTGACGCGATCATGCTCACCAACGAAAGGAGTTGTTGTTCTTTCTCCATGTCTCAATACGTCCCTCCTGCTTCCCCGAATGTTTCTTTCCCATCATATACGGTCTGAACCGAAAAAGATAGACCAGAGTGAGGAGAACACAAACACAAAAATGCGCTCTTGCTCTTCGCTGATGAATATGTTAAAATTGTCTCGTGTCACCCAGTTCAAAAGGCGAACGTTGAGCTGCCCCCTACTTAGCTCCGTTCGCCTTTGCCATTCCCCTCGCGTTTCTCTGTTCCCCCAACGTCTTTCTCTGCTCACAGCAGACGCCGCACATTTCAACGCTGTCCGAAACGATTCACACGCCCGCAGGTTTGACCCGCTTGCGGGGTAAGCAAGATAACCCCACCCCCCACCCTTGCACATCCCCGACACTCCTAGCCCCTACAATCGCGTATAGAGCCATTTCCCCATGCCCATCGTTTGCACATTCAAAAACATCAGATACACCCCTTGCACATCTCATACACCTATCCATTAACGTAGGTTTGCTGCTCTTTTCCATGCGGAGCAGAGGGTATAAAAGGAGTGAAACACAACACCTTGTCATCTATTTACAACATCTTCTCTTCTCTTTTCGTAGTCACAGTAAAGATGGTGCATATGTCAGTTCTCTACATACCGTTTCATGTGAACATCGCAAACAAGAAGGAGGAAGTATGACAGATGTACGCTTGAATATTTGGATATCCGAAGAAGCCAAAGACTACCTAGAGCAACGTAAAAACCAAGAGAATAAACCAGGAATGAACATCATTGTCGAGGAACTTGTACGGGCAGATATGGCACGCCGACAAGGAAGCATTATCGAGCAGCAGGCACTTCCCGCTCTTACCGAGATGGTACGGTCAGAAGTACGTCAAGCTACCGCCGAACTACGCCGAGAGTTACGCCAGGACCGAGAACTGGAATCCATCGCCGAGCGTGATTTTCTCCGTAAGCACTTTGACCGTGTAGCAGGGTTAATCGTTCATTCTATTCGTAATAGTGGCATAGGCCGCCGCTTAATCTATTCCATGCTTGCCAAAGCCTATGGTGTGGAGTTCGCGCTTCAAGTGTTTGAAGACGCAAAGGAGAAAGCGAAGGTTGAACTGCTCCCACGGAAAAAAGGCGACCAGCAGGAGCAGGGATCATGAACGAACAGACACAAGAGGACGTGCTGCAACAGGCTGAGCGAGACGACGCTTTGTATCAGCAATGGGCAGAGCAGACAGAACACGACCCTAGCCAACCACTCACGAACCAAGAATGGCAAGACTTTTACCAGACGTGGAGCAGGGAAACCGAGCAACCCCTCGACCCTGAACAACTACACGCTAACCCCTTTCAGGAAGATATGCGCGTACAGGAACTCGACCCCGACATCCCCGACCTTTCCGAACTGGTAGAGGAGCGCAATCTTGACCTAGACCGAGCGTATGTACAGGAGTTAGACACACAAGGACTCATTCACGATAACCTCCAACCCGACGTAGACCAAACGCTTGTAGAACCAGCAAGAGAAGAAGCTCCATTTCAAGAGCATGATGGAGACTTTGGACGATAGGAAACGTTCATGATTGTCAAAAGTAAATACATTTCAGCCCGTAAGGTTGCCCCAGGCAAGGCGTCCTCAGCCCTGAAAAGTCACCTCAAGTACATTCAGTACCGTGAACGTGGAGCAAACGAAACCCGCGAGGAACGGCATCTGTTTAGTAAAGAGAGTGAGCATGTAGACCGCCAGGAGGTACACGCTGATGTGATGCAACGCGAACAGGCAGGAGATATCTATTATCACCGCCTCATCTTGTCGCCAAGCGAGGACGAACCTGTACACGATTGGCACGAATGGACACGCGAGGTGATGCACGACCTAGAGCAGAGCCAGGGGAAAGATTTAAGCTGGTATGCAACGGTCCATCAGAACACAGATAATCCTCATGTGCATGTCGTCCTGAATGGCACAGGCCAGAACCATGAAACAGGCACCGCCGAGCCAGTTACGTTGTCACGTCAAGAATTTCAGGTGTTACGTGAAGCAGGACACGACCATAGCGAGTATGAGCAGAACCGCCAGATAGAAAACATCTTCCGCGACCTTGACCAGAACGACCAGCGAGAGCAACAGCGAGGACACCACGAACCTATGCCAGTATTCCCAAGTGCAGACCGAGAAGGGATCGAGCGATGAGAGCACTTGCAGAACACACGACAGTACCCCCCGTTTCCTCTAGTAGACGCTCTTAGAGGTTCCTATCAATAGACAAAAAAGAGCAAAACATGCTCTTTTTTGTGACTCAAGCAGGCGCAAAGAAAAAGAACCTTGTAAGCGTAGGAACGGTCAAGGTGGAGACGCGAAGCGAAGCGAAGCGTACTACCTTGACCGTGACGAGCCACAAGGTAAAATTTATACAGCCTGATTAAGCTAGATATTACTCCTTAAATTCGTCAATTTCTTCTGGTTCTATCTCTCTACCAAGATGTTGACTAAGCCCTGCTAAAATACGAGCGCGTGTAAGAGGAGAAACATCTTTACCCTCTTCAGCACGCTTAATGCTAGATGCTGATACATCAGCTATAGCTGCTAGGTCAGGACGAGACAACCGAGCAACGTTAATACGAAAATCTTCTAACTTCATAATAACCTCATATAAAAATTATTGCGCTCAGTATAACATAAACGTTAATTTCTTACTAGTCCAATACCACTGATTATAGTTGGATATCCAAGTGAGGTCAATGGTATTGAAAAATGCTAAAATGCATGGTATAGTTCTTTTGTATACATTTATTTCCTTAGGAAGGAGATACAAAGAAGCTGGCTCCGTGAGTTAGACGGAAGGCCAGCCACATAGGACCGACCCCGAACCATTAGTAAGTCAGACACGGCCCCATGTCATTCTACCATCATGGGATGCCGACGAGTCAAGCACGAAAGGCTAGACCATGTTCCAGCAACAAATAGGCAATACTACTATCATTGTCAGTAATGATGAGTTCGCGCATGCCTATCAAGTAGGCTACCTACAGTACAAACTTGACGACAGTACCAAGACCCTAAGCGACATGGACATTTACGCATTCTATGTCGGAGTTATGACCAGCGTTCGCCACTCTGGACGCTACAACGCTGGATACCTTGCAGGGTGGACCGCCTCCCTATTAGAAGGGGGAAAAAAATCCTCAGTTCTTGCTCCCGCTCTTGTCGCAGCCTACACGGAAGAGGTGAAGGTATGACCACAAGACGATGGGCCACGACCCGTAAACGTCCTACCGCCGCCGAGCAACAAGCCGCCGCAAGAGAGAAAGCCCTCGAACAGTGTCGCATAGGACACCATACCGCAACCCCAACATTTAGACCGAGCGAAACCGTATGCTTAATCTGTGGTATGGTTGTCTATTGCCCCGATTGTCTGTATGACAACCATTTACAGGTTCCCCAGGTTCACGCCTACCCTGTACTATGCTCCACTCACAAGAAAGCAGAGGTACAGGCATGAGAGAACAACGAGTCATTGACCCAACACAGACCCAACACGCTCATAGTACCGACTTTAACGGAGCATCACCCCACCGAGCAGGACACACGACGGGCATACATCCCGAAGACCGCCCACGCTTGACGGATGAGAAGAGGCAGCCACAGACGCGAAGACCTGTACAGTATCAGTACGACGACGGTACTAACGATGATGAGCTATACGACACGCGCAGTCCGAGTAGTGCAAGACGGTATCAGGTACCAGTCACGCAAGCACCGCGAACGGTAGTACGCTATCACCGCCAGCAGATACCACCGCGCAGCAGTCGTACCCAAGTCTATGCACCACCTGTACCGCAACAGCAGCTAGCACCGAACCGCACCACCGAGCCAAAGGCGAAACGCGCACAGGAACGCCGCCAATGGCATTGGCTAGTGTATGTTGGCTTGACCTGTATTACGGTCCTCGTGGTACTTGTTGGTGGCTCACTTGCGGTCAATTGGTGGCATAGCTACCAAGATGATATCCATTATGGACGCCCCCGTACCACTCAGTATGATGTGAGAGTCGGACACAACGACGACCACACACCAAGTCACTTTATCGCTGTGAACCTCAACAAGCAGATAGAGATAATCGAGCTACCAGGGGGAGACGCGACAAAGGCGCGTGTCTACATCGGTCCGACGCTTATAGGAGACGGTGAAGACTTAACCCCCGTTACGCTCGAATTTCGAGACGTGAACGGGGACCACAAGCCCGACATGATACTGCATATCGGAGAGAGCCGTACTGTGTTCATCAATGAGAACGGACAATTTAGACCGTCCAAACTAAGCGATACCATCACCTTGTAGTCTGTCCTTCCAGGGGGATAGCAATATCCCCCATTCCTCATAAAAGGTATGCCATGAACGAACAGAACGTACAGCAACATATAGACGCCATACTCGCCCATCTGGACAAGCAACACGCACAGGGAGCAGAACAGCAACGTCCAACCACAGACGAACGAGAGGCAGCATATCAACAGCAACCCCAAACCTTTATAGATGTGTATGTCATCGAACGGGAAGCAGAGGAACCGCCCACCATAGAAAGTACGCTCGAACCACCAACCCAGGAGAACCAGGACGATGAGGAGCCAGAGACACCGACAGCACCACCGAGAGAACCGCGCACAACGCGCCCCCGTTTGTATATTGTTGTACTTGTCGCACTCTATACGCTTCTCATTAGTGCTGCAACGAGTATCTATCTCGTACAACTCTTCACACCATCGGCAACGATCACACTTGTTACAACGTCGCAGCAAATCACCAGCATCAGCACCCTACAGATTGTCACGAACGGAACCGCCGACCCGACCAAGAACCAAGTAGCAGGACGAACGTTACCAGCAATCACGATGAGCCAAGCGCGAACCATCCCGACCACAGGCACGACCCGCCAAGCGGCACAAGCGGCACACGGTTTCATCACGTTCTACAACGCCGCCCCGTATGTGCAGACGGTGAACGCTGGAACCCTCATCACAGGAGCAGACGGAATACAAGTCATCACCGACCAAGACGCCACCATACCCGCCGCCATCATGCCAACAGAGGGACAAACAACCATTCTAGGCCATGCTGCAACAACAGGACCAACAGGTAATATCAGAGCAGGGGACATATACGGCGCGTGTTGCCGCTTAAATGTGTTCGTGACAAACGGAGCGTTTCACGGTGGACAGGATGCCCGAACCTATCAGACCGTCACGACACAAGATATCAACAGCGTTGTAAGCAGCTTAAAAACGAGCCTAGACCAGAGCGTCCAAGCAGCCTTACAAACGCAAATACAACCATCGGAAACACTTATCACCCCACTCTCTTGTACGTCAAACGTCACACCCAATCATCAGCTAGGAGAGGAAGCAACACAGGTACATGTCACCATGAATGAGACATGTACAGGTACGACCTACAACACCCAAACCTTGACGACCTTAGCAACACACAGAGCAACCCAAGACGCCGAGAAACGACTAGGCACAGGCTACACGACGACAGGAGTACGTATTACCCAGGTACATACAAGTAATCACGGCCTAGATATCACCTCTGTCAGTTTGTGGGCATATCCATTCACCCAGGAGCAGCAGAGCAGCATCAAAGCCAGGATAGCAGGGACGAGCAAAGACAAGGCGACTACGACACTCTTGCATCTCACAGGAGTGCAAAGTGTGTCTATCACGTTCGAGAACGGTACGACAATACCAAGAGAGGTACAACATATTCACTTGCTTTTTTTGCAAGTCTAGGGGGCATTGAGAGAGGGAGAGAAGGAAAGCTATGAAGCTCTCCTTCTCTCCCTCTCTCAAACTCTCTTCCTCTCTTCCTCACGCACATTGAAGAAGGAGCGGTACAGCCGATGATGTATAGTTTTTTTGCCTTACAGATATTTCGGACACCAAGCCTACCATACACGGCACCCACTACAAGGCACCCAAACCAATTTTTAGCGTAGCGTGAAGAAAATTGGTTTGGGACCCGCCTTTCCGTGGAACCCACCGTGTATGGTATGGCTCTTGTGCCGAAAATTTGAGGCAAAAAAATGTGGGGGGACGGTGGACAGGGGACGTGTAGCGCGTTCGCAGAAAGGAGTATCAGCCATGACAAAGGCAGAGCAGAGACGCATAGCACTAGGAGCAGTAAGGGTACAGTTACGCCGTATGGGTTACAGCATTAACCCGTTTGTTCCGTTCAAGTGTGTACTTGAAGTGCTGGACGATTTACACCGCGCCGAGCCTGATTTAATCGCATCACAATGGTACGCCACCGCTACCGACCACCAAATACAGTTACTACGCCGAGAATGGAAATAGGCAGTACAGCCAGTCTATGAACGGACTTTGTGGGGAAGTTTCCCCAAGTAGCACCAATTTCTACGAGTTTTGAGAGGAGAAAACAAGCAGAACACAACCTATCACCTTTGCACAGCCATTGTGCATTATGGCTATCATCAAGCCTCAGAAGCGAAAACGTAATGCACATACATTGTGTATAGATTGTAAACTTTATAGTTGATACGTTTTTATACTCTTGCTACAATGAAAATCAGGGATGTTAGCAGTCTTTCAAAGAGCAGGAGTGATGCAAGATGACCGAAGAAGATAAAGCCGTTTGTAAGTTATTAGTTTTATTCTCCAAGATGATACGCCAGCTAGAAGAGAAAGGAACCGAACATGACAACCAGGAAGCAGAAAAACCAGCCAAAGCGATGGGAGCAGAATCAATGGAAGCCTGTAGAGCTACCGATAGATGAGCCGCTAGGTATCTATGCCCGACAAAGCACTAAAAGACAGATAACAGCAAACGTACAGTCAAACGAAATTCAAAGAGAAGACTTGATAAAAATGGCTATTGAAAGGGGATGGGATGAAGACCTCATCACTCTATACGACCAGGATTTTGCTAAGAGCGGAACTATTGACATTGACGGACGTAAAGGAATGTTGCAGATGCTATCAGACATCAAAGCTATGAAAATACGTGCAGTCTTTGTCTACATGGAAGACCGCTTGTTCAGAGATGAGTACCAAATCAATGTTGATACATTTATCAAAATCTGCTCAGAAGCTGGATGCCTGATATTAACGCCAATGATGATATATGACCTTAATAACAAATGGCATCGGCGACAGTTTAGGGATGCATGTGAAAGAGCATGGGAATACTTAGACGAGCAAATTATGTATCGTTTGCACATGGCAAGAGACCGCGCCGCTAGCCAGGGTTTATATGATGGGCGAGCTTTAGCTATCGGTTATGCAGTGGATAAGGACAAAAAAAGCCCTACATACAAGAAATATGTAGTATACGAGCCACACGCAAAAGTGGTTAGGTACATATTCAATCGTTTTATTGAGTTAGGCAGTTTAGGAGCCTTAGCTAAAGAACTTAATAATGGTGCTGCAATTTTCCCAAAGGAGAGCATAGATTATGCATCACAGTTTACCCGTTTGAAATCGCTTAAAGTACCAGGGGGATATAGCGTCAGCTATTCAGGCTTACGTAAACTACTTCTTAATCCTGTATATATTGGTTGGTGGAAATATGGAGATGATGGTTTCGTAAAAGGCAACCATGAGCCAATCATTGAAGAGGCTTTATTCTGGTATGTTCGTAACCAGTTAGCAAAGGAGAAGCAGGAAGATATGACCTTTGAGGAACAGGGAGAAGAACATCTACAGGAAAGATATCACACACTCTCAAAATCTGTAGTACGGGGTGTATTGAGTGCAGAACCATATCAAATAGCCGCAAATTATCCTCGTGGTGTTTATATCATAGTGGATGATAAAAGCCTGAAACGTTACGCTTTAGCCACCATCTCTATAAACGTGATTGAACAAATATTCTTAGACAAATTTCTACCTCGCCTTAACGACATGGAGTTTTACAATGAATATGCAAGGGCGTCAGAGGAAGATATCAAGGCCGAACATGAGCGTAGCGCGTTCATACAAGAACAGTGTAATCAAACACAAAAGAGAATTGACGGGATATTCTTGACACTACAAGACCCTGAAATTGACGCCGAACAACGCAAGGAGTTTGTAGAAACACGTAAAAAGCTAATAGTACAGAGAGACAAGTATAAAAGAGAGTTAGAGGCACCTTCAGCACTGCAACAGTTTTACGAGTATCACGAGTTGATACAGAAGATAGGGCCACATTGGGATAAGTTACCGTTAGAACTAAGGCAAACCTTTGTATCTTTATTGATAGATAAGGTACATCTCTTTCATTTATCGCCACATTTTATCAAGATTGTCATTAAATGGAAAAGGCTAGGAGAAGATACGGGTGTTATTTGGCGTCCCATGTCGGCTACTTATGGATGGACAGAAGAGGAACTAAAAATCTTGCAAGCACTTTACCCCGAAGGTACAACCGAAAAACTTATGCAAGCACTAACACGAAGGTCATACAACGCATATAACACAAAAGCCCAAGAATTGAAAATTAGGAAGACCGAAAGGTCTACAGAGCCAAAACGCCCTGATTTATCACTGGACGACTTGAAGGTTATAGAAGAGTATGAAGTACAAGAGGAGAACACGGCACTAACACATTCTGTTACTTGGTTTTTGCCATATTAGAGAGAAGAGCAGGGTTACGATAGGTGTTGCAGGTGACAAGACACCCAACTTCCACTCGTTGTGTGCTGGTTGCCATTGCTGTTAAAAGCGTCCAGCCCTCAAAATGGTTGCCTTGCGGATCGCCATACAGGGGAAAAAAGTGGTCCCAGTTCCAGAGCGTATCAACGCCCATCGACTCGAAGCGACGAACTGTTTCAATGTATGAGGCGTAGGTAGTATGTTGTGGGTGCATCTGTACGCCAACACGCAAGCGGCGTGTTGAGGACGATTGTGTCAAGTACGTATTCCTTTCGTTGTAAGCAACTAATTAGCTGCTTCTGCATTGTAAGCTAGTTTCAATTCCCGTTGCAAGTACCATGCTTCCGAAAGACGCAACTGTTGCACCACAAGAGTGGGAGAAACGCCCATCACCTCTGCGAGTTTTAGCAGGCCGGTGCAGCAATTATCCAAAAATTAAAATATGATGAGTTTCCCTCAGTTCACGTATAACGTGACTCTTTGCATCTCTTCTATACGTATCACATATAGTCAAGATAGAGAATGTTTTTCTAAGAAATATTCTTAGTTGATGGAAAATGAAAGGAGTCATACATGAGTATTGTTGATGCTGTCATCAATTCATTTCAAGTAGCTTTAGCACTTCTCTTTACCTTTGTTCCCAAATTGCTTGGGTTCCTCCTGATTCTGCTCGTCGGCTGGATCGTAGCCTCCGCATTAGCGAAAGCAGTTACTTTTCTGTTGCGCAAGGTAGGCTTTGATCGCATTGGAAACCGCATTGGTCTGACGCGCTTCGAGCAGCAAATGGGTCTGACGATGGATACCGCTGGTATCCTGGGCCGGATTGTATACTGGTTTGTCTTCCTAATCTTCCTGGTACCCGCTGTTGATGCTCTTGGTCTCACCACTGTTAGTAATCTTCTTGGTCAGGTCATAGGCTACATTCCGAATGTGTTCATTGCCATCCTGGTACTCTTCCTGGGCATGCTTGCGGCGACATTCGTTGCAGACATTGTGCGAGGCGCAACTGCCAGTGCGCGTGTTGGCAATCCGAACATCTTTGCCAATATTGCTCGCTACGCCATCCTTGGTTTTGTAGTAATTGTCGCTCTTGAACAATTGCAGATCGCTACCGCGCTTCTCAACATCCTGTTTACAGCGATTATGGGTGCTACCGCTCTTGCGTTTGGCCTGGCCTTCGGTCTGGGTGGACAGCAAACAGCCAAAAAATACCTTGATCGCACAGAGAACACTGTCAGCGCGGCTGCTTCACAAGCGCAAGTCAGTCAGATGCATGGTCAGCAGCAAATACCACCTTATAATCAGCAAGCTCCGACTTATAACCAGCAGGCCCCAGTTTACAATCAGCAAGCTCAAGGTTATAATCAACAACCATCGACTTATAACCAGCAGGTTCCACCTTATGATCAGCAGACACCTCCTTATAATCCTACAGTTCCTAATCCGTAATATCTGCTTTGGTTTATAAAGATGAATAAAATATGTCATATGCCCGAAGCATATGACATATTTTATTCATCTTTATAAACCATCTTATCTTTATTCCTCGCAGACGCTAATATTTGCGGTATATAATAAGCCTACTTGACTGTGAAAGGATAAAATCTGTATGCGTGAAACTCCTTATCAAAATCCGATACGCTGGGGTGTGCTCAGTGCGGCGAATATTGGCGTTAAGGCGGTAGCCCCTGCCATACGAGCATCGTCGAATGGGCAATTGGTAGCTGTAGGTAGCCGGAATCCGCAGCGGGCTGCGGAAGCGTACTCGTTTGCCCCCAAGGTCCATATCTATAGCGACTATGACAGCGTCATCAACGATCCTGATATTGACGCTATTTATATCCCGCTCCCCAATGGTCTTCACGGAGAATGGACGATCAAGGCTTTACAGGCTGGCAAGCATGTATTATGCGAGAAGCCGCTCTCAATAACTGCGCGAGAGGGCAAAACGATGATGGATGTGGCGCGTGCAAATAACATGCTGCTTATGGAGGCATTCATGTATCGTTTTCATCCGCAGACTCTATGGTCGATAGAGCAGGTCAACGCAGGGCTGATTGGACCCGTAAGACTCGTCCGTGCCTCATTCTCATTCGACATTCGTTCTAAGCCGGATGATATACGGTTGAAGCCAGAACTGGCAGGTGGCTCTCTGATGGATGTCGGATGCTATCTAGTGAATTTTTGTCATGCTGTCTATGCTCATTCCCCCCTTGTAGTCGCCGCACGTATTCATACAACAAAGCCTGCTGGCGTAGATATGGCGACGAATGCTGTGCTTGACTTTGGTGACGGATGCTTTGGTCTCATCGACTGTAGTTTTGAACTACCGACGCGCCAAATCGTGGAAATCGTTGGTGAGGCTGGCACAATTACCATTCCAGTACCATTTACTCCTGGGAACATAGAGGCTGTCGTCTTTGTCACCAAGAATGGTCAGATGACAGAACAGAAGTTTGAGCGCGTCGATCAGTACCAGCTTCAGATAGAGCACTTCGACGATTGTATTCTTTCCGGCCAAGAGCCAATGCTTCACCTGAGCGAGTCTTTGGAAAACATGGCAACGATTGAGGCAATCTACCAGGCTGCTGGTCACGATTGGCCTATGGTATAGGAGCGTCATATGGCAAATGTCGATTTTGGACTTATGCTCAGGCAAAAGAACGATGCAGGTCGCTCTTTGCAAGACTTAATTGAGTATAACCGAAAATCCATCGAGGCCCTTTCGTCGGGCTTCACCACGCTTTGGGTCGAAGATCATCTACAATGGAACACGACAGATACCTTTGAATGTTTGACCACCCTTTGCTATCTGGCGACGGCGTATCCCCAATTCAAAGTTGGGACACTGGTGCTCTCGCAGTCCTATCGCAGTCCTGCCCTGCTTGCAAAGATGATGGCAACCTTACAAGCTCTCACTGGCGGTCGTGTAATCCTGGGGATTGGGGCAGGGTGGAAGGAAGACGAATATGTCGCATATGACTATCCCTTTCCCCCGATCAAAACGCGCATGGAGCAGTTAGAAGAGGCTGTTCAGATTTTGCGCGCTATGTGGTCAACGCAGCCCGCGACCTTTAAGGGAAAACATTATTCCATTCGGGATGCTTAGGAAAAAGAATAGGGATTGAGGAATTATCGGCGCATGATTGCCGTCATTATTGGGCGACCTCGGCGATCAAAGGTGGGACTGATATTAAATCATTGCAAGATGCAGGCGGCTGGTCAAGTCCTGCTATGCCACTACGCTATGCAGCATCGGGAAAGATAGCCAACAAAGGTGTCAAACTTGGCTAGATATAGTACTATTCAGAGAATAACTTTATATGATGCTTGTTCATAATTTCATCAAGCATTTGAGAAGCAGACGACATATTAAGGTGAGTAGATGTACTGTTCACCTTTGTTTGTATTTGCTTGCGCAGGTCTGTTTCCAGAGAAATGAGACCATCACGAAGTTCTCGTACTATTGTCCAAAGGTCTGACTCCTGTGTACTAAATACATGTATGCCCCATTCAGGAATAAAGCTAGAACGTTCAAGCATACCGTTAGGGGTAGACCTACGAAGATAGGCTAATTTTTCATCAATATATGCTTGGATTTTTATAAGTTTTTTGTCAGGAAGCAATTCTTGTAGTCTGTTGAAAGCGGTATCAGGAAACGTCTTGTTTTCTGGCAGTGACTCAGGTTGATACTCTTCATAACTTCTGCTTCTAAAAATACGGTCTAAATTCGTATAGTACGTTGTAAGCGGCTCTATTCCTTCCAGAAGGTATACCCGTTCATACCACTCTTGAGCAACTTTTATCTGTTCTCTTCTTGCATTGATACGATTAGCTAAGATTGTAAGAGAGCCACCAACAATCCCTCCACCTATTGATACTGCTAATTGTGAAAGTAAACTTCCGACATCCATAATGATTTATACCCTATTTTTGCGTCTGAGAAGACCGTCAGTGGCTCTTGTTACATCTGGACTAGTCAATGTACCTATATTGTCAGATTTTGATTATAGAGCCAATAAAAGACAATGAGAGCCAATAAAGAGAAACTAAGATACTTATTCGTTAGTGTCACTCTGTTTATGGTCTGTACGTCTTTGTCTGATAAACGTATCTAAATCAGATTGTTGTATCCTGTATTCTCGTTTTAATTTGATTGCCGGTAACTCACCAGATGCAATATATGAACGTACCGTCTTGATATGTACGTCTAATATTTCAGCTACTTTTTCGACGGTCAATAGCGCGTCGTCGCTCATTATTCCTACTCCTAGAGACCTCTTCTTACTCTGCATTGTATCACCTTCCGTCAATCGTCTTTCATTATCTCTTATTTACTCTTAAGTATGCTTAGAGTTGCATTTTGCGCTATTCGTTATTATACTTACTGCTAAGGGTTGTCATTTACAGAAAGTGAGGTGAAAGAACGAACGTTTCTTGAAAAGAGGGCATTGTACACACAAAAGGAGAGCAATCTTGATAAAGACAGAAGACGCGGCCCAAAACGTTACGGGCTATGAGCCGCAACAAGAAAACACCTACCAACGCAAAGTTAGCGTAGCTTTCTCGTTACAGTTTATCATGAACGAGGGACTAAGTGTGAGAGGAGAAACCACCTTGAACAAGACGACTACAGGCATTCCACAACGCGCTAGTAGAGTACAGCAACCGACAACCGACGTAGCAGAAGAGTATGATGATAAACTATTCGATGCTCCACGTAGCGCAATTCATTGGAAAGCACTGGATACGCCACAAAAGCAACGCACAACGGGACCAATTGCAGAAGCTACACAGAGTAACCGCGTTACAGGTTCAACACGTGTAGGTCTGTACATCCTGCTTGTGCTCTGTTTGGCATTCCTGTTTAACGGCATCGTACTACCAGCGATCAGCAATGTGAGCAATCAATTGAAATACGGTGACGCTCGTATTGCAAGCTATGACCTTGACGGTAGGCACTGGATTACAGAAGAGACGAATAGCAGAGTAAGGATTATCGTAAGCAGTGCTGACAATCAACACAATCAAGTCTTAACAACGGTTGTCGCTGGTGTGAAAGATCATGCACTCGTCTCGCTTAGCCAAGATGGAAACAAGATAGATGTGTTTGTCAATGGAACGTCTGTTACTCGTTTAGTGCTTGATGGCAAAGGCGGCTACACCTGGGGAAGCAACTAATGGACGTTTCAGCAACAGCGCAACTTGTGACCATCCACATACAAACGATCTGGTTAGTTGCACTAGTCGTAGTTGTCGTACTTCTAGCATTTCTGAGAAAGAAGTAAGCATGAAACAGTACGAAGTCATATCAAGCATGCTAGCTGACTACTTGAAGCAGAGCAACATGCATATGGACATTTGTACCGATACAGGAGCCACGTCCTACGAGCGTGCAATGTCGGCGCTTGTAGCCTCTCGGTCTCTGAGTATGGTGTCCACGCTAGCAACAGAGCTACACGTCATGGTACGTGCAAATAAGCTCAACCAAGAAGCGATAGACCTACTTGAAAAGGGGGAGCAATGAACACAACGCACCTCATCCATGATTTAGAGCAAGTCATCCATGAAGCGCAAAACTTTCTTGTCATAAGTGGCAATGAAACAAACACGCTTGCCATGAGGCGTCGGGCGCTACGAGAAGCAAACAAACGCATTATCCATGCAGACCGAATAGCACAACAATTAGAACGTCAACCGCAACAGGCTTTGTGGTTGAGGTAAAAACAGTAGGCACTACTCATATGCAGTAGTGCCTTTTTTATACTATAATGTATGTATAGACGCAATTTCAAGAAAAAAGGAGAACACATCATGAGTAAACAACGCACATTTCAACCGAAAATTGACACACTGTCCTTGCTTTCAAGTGCTCTAAAGTATGACATAACGCGGCCTATAGCCTTGTATGGGCGTCATTCAACAAAAGAACAAGATGGCAACATTGCAACCACACAACAGACCGTAGGACTTGAAAAATTAGCGTTCAGGCTAGGCTTTGCTCAGGAATTGCATCGAACATTTTACGAAGATTTGCGCGGTATCTCAGCCTATAAGGTGCCGATGGATGAACGAAAAAGCTATAGCGAACTGTACAATGCGATTGCACGTGGGGAGATAGGAACGGTGCTCTGCTATCTCGTTGACCGTCTCTTTAGAACGAAAAATGGCGAGGAATGGGAGCTTTTCATCAATGCGTGTGTGAAAAATAACGTGAAAGTGATAACCTCGGCGTCTCCAATGCGCGTGTATGACTTGAGTATCAGTAGCGATGCTGATGATTTTCGTCAAAAGTGCATTGCAGCACGAACGTACATCGAAGAAATTATCAAAGGTCGGCTCAATGCAGCAAGAGATGAGTTAGGACTCATGGGACTATGGGCGGGGCAAGGCGTGCCAGTGGGCTTTTATGTTGATTTGGATAAGGAAAGTCCTATGTATCAGCACTACCTCATCTATGAGCCACACGCGACAATTGTTCGTGCTCTATTCAAGCGGTTTCGTGAACTGAACGGTTCCTTCAGTAAGCTCATGCGTGAAATTGAAGCCCGCCAACCTCTTTTTCCATTGTTTGAAGACTTGGAAAAATTACCAAATACGCAACTCTCTATGAATGCAGAAAAAACGGGCTATACTTTGGGTAGCGTCGGGTTACTCTCTATTCTCACTAATCCGATGTATATTGGCACGTACACGTATCAAGGTCAAACAAGAGAAGACAATCATCCTGTCATTGTCAATCGAGATGACTTCTTCTATGCCTTTGACAGACTATCAAGATTTGACCTAGACGGCAACGAAAAAGAGACCACACGCACACGCACGCAAGGCTATAGTAGTAGTGCTTCTGCACTACTACGGGACAAGCTCACATCAGAAGCTTTTTCACATGTCTATGTCCATTCACCACAAAAAATCTACGTGTTCCAACAAAAAATTCGTAGCTTCTCGCTTCACATCATGCGTGTTCCTATTGCGACACTTGACGGCGTGGTATCAGATCAATTGGTTTCTATGCTAGAGCTTTGGAAAAATTTTATGGGAAAGCGCACACCTCCAATGTACGGCCTTCCTATGAGTCTGTACAACGCTTTTGAAACGGTTAGTAATGCGTCTGAGACGGTTATAGCATCCATTGACGACCAAATACCAGCACTCAAGGCACGCATTGCAAAACTACGGCGTAACCTTGACCTTGATGCTGACGCGGAAACGCTAGCAGATTGGGCCAAAGAACTAAAAGAGAAAGTGAAGGAGTTAGCACGGCTAGAAGCCAAACAGAAAGTTATAGCAGAGTCGCAAAGCGCACAAGAGGACGCGGCGCGTCTCATCGCCTGTGTGCCTGATGAATGGCAAGCCATGAGTTTTGAGAAGCGGCGACGCGTGATAGACCTTCTTCTTGAGAATGCAGAAGTAACAGAAGAAGCGGCGCATTTCTTGCGTCTTACACTCACTTGGAAGCTTCCAATGGAACATGTACAGACGCTCTATATCTATCGTCGCAATGGCACATCCTACGCATGGACTGAGGAAGAAGAGGATATTATCAGAAAACATTATGCAAAAACAAGCATTCATGATATGCTTGCACTCTTGCCCTGTCGCACATGGGCAACGATAAAAACACAAGCGGTATCTATGGACTTGCATCGTAATAGTGGCACACCGTGCGATGTTCCTAAAACGCTTAGCTATGAAGATATGCAATTTATGCGTATGCACGGTATTGATAATCTTGACGCTAAGGCAAGCGTACAAGTGTTTCATGGAGGCGGAGATAGAAAAGCTGTTTCGTTATCCCGTTCCCGAATATGATCGCAAGCTCTCTATCCTCAAACAGCATTGTAGGGATATAGGCCGTGATCCTTCCCAAATCACATTGACCTATCTTGGTACCGCGAGTGTTGCGGAAGACCCAGCGAAGGTGCGGCGCGATCCACAAAAACACTTTATCGCAGGCAATGCGCAAGACGTGACACAGGAGATTCAACGCTTTCAGGATATTGGCGTCAAGCACTTCATGTTTCGCTTTTTAGATGTGGAAACGCTTGAACACTTCGTAGCGAGCGTCGTCCCAAATTTTACATAAAATTATGCTATTCACGACAGACCAGCGAGTAGCTCGCAGGGTAGAGTCGTTGGGCGTTTCCACGATATCGTTCCCGGCCCAGTTACGTCGCTCGAACAGTCGTCGCCAATAAGTATCGGCGTCTAACAGCCTTGACAAACTTTACTCTCTACGCCAGAAGCTCACGTAGCTGATTGGTGGGATTGACGGTACTGAGCTTGTGGAGCGCACGCGCCTCTAGCTGACGTACAGTTTCGTGGCTCATTTTCAATTTCCTGCCCGTCTCCTGCAAGGAATGCTCATGTCTTCCACCAAGGCCGTACCGAAGTTGAATGACCTTACGTTCGCGTGGTGTCAGACAGGCGAGAAGTGTTGTGACTTGAGCCGCAAATGCCTGTGCAACGAGTGCCTGTTCCGGTGCATCATTTGCAACGTCTTCTATAATGTCCCTGAGTGGAAGTTCATCTTCCACGTCACCATAAGGCATATCCAGACTGATCGGCTCCTGTTGAATCGACATGAGAGAGGCTACTTGCTGTACACTGATCGACATCCTCTCTGCCAGATCCTCCAATGTCGGGTCTCTCTCCAGGTCTTGTTGCAGTTGTTGCTGGACGAGATGCAGTTGTTTGACCTCTTCCATTTTGTAAAGTGGCACACGGATAAGGTGCGTCTGTTCAGCTATAGCGCGCGTAACCGCCTGACGAATCCACCATGTTGCATAGGTGCTGAACTTATAGCCCTTTCGATACTCAAATTTTTCTACTGCATGCATGAGCCCGAGGCTTCCCTCTTGAACAAGGTCCATAAGGTCCAGACCGAGGCCGATATACTTTGCGGCAATATTTACGACGAGGCGTAAATTGGCCTCGATCAGTTGCCGCCTGGCCTCATTGCCCTCCTCGATAGCATAATAGTTCGGAGTAGAACTTTCTCGCGCTACCCTGCCACGTTCCACTTTCTGAGCCAGGCGCGTCTCCTCTTCGGCAGAAAGTAATCTTGCTCGGCATAGCTCATACCCATGGTCGCGAGGAGTGCTGGGTAAGGCGTGCCACTCTTGATGAATGTATACACGTGTATCTTTTTCGCGGCTAGCCAAGAGCGTTTGATTGCTACTCATCTTTTTACCTCTTCTAGTTAGTAGTGATACTTCCATCTGTGTTGACGTGAATAACAACTTGTGACAATGGCTGCATTGCGGGCCCCTGCACAACACTTCCTCCATGAGCAGGGTCAAAGATGGACCCGTGAGCTGGACAGACCAGCATGTGTGTTTCAGGATCGTAGGCTACTGTGACGCCTTGATGAGTACAGGCGCTTTCATAAGCTGCGAATGTACCGTCGGGCAAATGCACCAGGAGACTTTGCTTCCCATCTACTGGATTAGCAAAAGTCGTTGATGTATTGGTTGCTAAATTTGCAGAACCAATCATCTTTCCGACATTAGCTACAGGCTTCATCGGTTTTTTTGTGGAGTCGGTTGTGCCTTGCCCGCTTGCAGCTTTTGTAACGGGACTACTTGCAGCCTGCGGGTGAAATATATTTCCGATACCGTGTGTTAGCTTAGAACCTTCAAAGCCAACCACACCTACTATACCTGCAGCTACTCCCACGCTGGCAAGCAATGCTACGACACGCCGTCGCTTAACACGAGTGGACCGACGTGAATGAATCGCTTGTGTCTTGCTCCACGTCAATGGCTGTTCATTTGCCCGTACACGAGTGGAAGCGTTGGTAGCAGGTAACCCTTGACTTACAGGCATGGCCTCCTGGTAGGCTCTTGATGTCTGGGTATTGACCGACCAAGATGAAATATCTCCAGGCTTCAATGCATCACTAAATGCTATTACCAATTCTTGCGGGGAGGAAAAACGCTGTGCAGGGTTCCGTGCAAGTGCCCGGTTCAGAACCAGTTCGACCGACGCTGGCACATCTGGACGGAGAGCGCACAGCGAAGGTAATGGGTGTTGTACATGTTGCATCATTACTTCAAAAGGCTGAGTACCAGTAAATGGTGGACTCCCGTTCAAAAGCTCGAAGAGTAGGATACCCAAAGCGTAGACATCTGAGCGGGTACTGAGTGGCTGCCCCACAATCCATTCAGGCGTGTTGTATTCAGGAACACCGAGAAGTGTGCCTCCAATACTGAGCAAATGCGCGTGAGGGTGCGTACTGTGTTCAATTCCATTCAACTCCAGCATACGTACAAGGCCAAAACCAGCTACTTGTACTGTCTGTTGCTGACGAAGCAGGATATATCCTGACTTGAGCATGCCGTGAACAACCCCCCTGTTATGGGCATACTCCAGAGCGACCGCTGTTTGCTCTAAGACGAATAAAGCGTCATCGGGCGTATAGCGTCCTTGCGAATTCAAAACATCAGCAAGTGATCCCTCTGTTACATAGGGAGTCACTAAGTAAGGACATCCCATTTGTTCACCATACTCATAGATGGGCAAAATATGAGGATGTTTCAGCGTTACGAGAATTGCTGCCTCTTTCATAAAACGTGCAATGAAACGGCTACGTGCCTCAGTCGAAAGCTGTTCAGGGACCAAAAAGGTCGTAATCGCAACATAACGACGATGCATAGGCTGTTGAGCAAGGTAGACAGCGTTCAATCGCCCGCGAGAGAGCAACCGCTCTACATAACAACTACCTACATGCTGTCCTACGAGTTGATGCACAGGAGAGACTTGCATGGAACTTCCCCTCTTTTCCTCAAACATAATCAAGTACATAGTGCAGAAAAGCGATAACAGTTTTCTCTTTTTATGTACTTGTTACAACCTCACGACCCTATGTTTGGTTTTTTGCAGATACATTCCGAACTCCTACTAATGTACCTATATCTCTATGTTTATTGGAGGAAACAAACCCGTAGAGGCTTCCGCTTGCATGCACTCAAAGAGTGGGGAAGTGGGACAAGTTGGCGAGCAAAGTCACGGAAAAGAAATGTGGTTGCAGATTTTTGGCAAAGAAGTACTATTTGTCTCTGAAATGTTTCCTGCAACCACATCTCTGTCTCACAATGTGATGTGTACCCAAGAAAGGGGAGTACATGAATGCAAATCATCTATGACGATATTTTTTTCTACTCGCCTGTGGATGACGAAGAGGTAATGTGCCATCTGAAAGTATATAGCGGCAAGGGTAGTGCTATTATCGTGGTCACTGATGTGTATGAGAATAGTGGTGGATCAATTGCTAAATATCCTGAAGTACTATCGGCACACATTGTAAACTCGTTTCATCTCGATCCACATACCACCAGATATATAGAACACTACCTTCCAAAGGGAAAAAGCCAGCACTGGGAGGTGAGTAGTCTTGTGAAATCCATCGAGGCATATTTCCTGGTGAACTTTACGTGGAGTACTATTAACAAGGTGTCCTCCTTTCATCTGGCAAATCAACCTCGTCGGACACTTATCTCGAAAGTGCAGTTGGCGCGTTTTACACGCCAGTTGTACGACGTGAAATCTCGTATGCATTGGCAGGAGTAATGCGTTCGATTTTACTCAATATCTATTACTTCTTCCGGTACATTACCTATAGGTACTTTGTTGAAATTTCTATTTGCCTCTCTTTTACTGCATCTTGTCTTCATTTGAACAAGTACTCGCCCATCTCACATAAATATCCTCTTTCCCTGCTCAAATGACCTCCTTACGACCATTTCAATTCGCCACGTAGAGCATAGGCTTTTTTTTCAGGAACACCATAAACTGGTACATTTTCGTCATAAAGAGAATTTTGAGGTTAATGTTTCACAACTATAAAGTGGTACTTTTCTATTAGTGTAAAACGAACTAGTGCCTATACATTATACGCGGTAGAGTACTATCTCACCAGACACATCGAGAAAGATCAACGTGTTTCACGATGCACTAATGTGCAGGATGTTAGCTACACAGCGACGGGCGTAAGGTTGTCAACTACTCTATACGAGTAGACGACGGTATAGAGGCGATGTTTGTAAGCCTATGAAAGAGGTGTAAGGACGTATGCTTAAGAAACAGCAACGTATGTCAATGTACGGATCAGGACAACGCAGACGTGTATCACCCTTGCTCCTTATTGGAGTAAGTGTGCCAGTAGCGCTGGCACTCATAGTAACGGCAGTAGTAGTATTTATCGTGCCGCGACTGGCATCTCATGCCGCGGCAGCTGTCAATGTGGATTGCACATTGATCGTACCTGCCAATCCATTGTCGGCGCAGGGATTATCAACACCCTATCAATTGGTCGCAACGAATCCGGCGAATGGACCATGTAACGAAGGTAACAAAATGCAGGGTGCTTTTGTGCAGGGAGCGATCATTGATCGTAATACGGGGCAAATCTCTATCTACAATCCATTGGTCATTGATCAGGGGACACAACCCGCAGTAAAGCCTGTTGTGCCAACGCTTCCTGCTAGAAATGTTGTAGCACTCTGGTTTGGGTTCAATGGCAACAATCTGACCCTTCAGAGCACGAATGGAAGCCTTCAGCAGGGTAGATGTGTCAATGGCGTCAACAATTCTATCTTTGGACAATTTGCTTACTGTAATGCTCCGAGATTCTTTGCCGCTGCGAATAACGCTATTCAAGCGGGACAACTCGTACCTCCCGCATTAGGAATGGCAAATGATGGCAAGGTCTGTCCCACAGTGCGTGATTTCAGGGTTGTTGACATGGATCAGAGTGACAACGTCACCACTCAGTATTATATTACTGCTAATGGGCAAGCTGCTCAGCTAACGGCTGCAAATACTGCTGCATTGGTAAATGCGGGCGCGCAGATGCAGACTCCTGCTATGGCAGGTGGTGCGCAGGCGGCTGGGGCACAAGCTCAGGCTGCTGCTGCCAAACCGATAGCCAACGCTAGTGATAATCGTCTTCTGGATGTTGCTCTGGATGGTGCCTTGGGTTGTACACCCTGGATGGCACCCGACCTTGCCGATCCTGGCAATATGGTGCCAGCACTACCGCTCAACGAATTACAGGCAGCAGCACATCAGGCCGCTCCTATCGCACTTGTTCCCGCGAACGATCCGATGGTGCTCAACAACAACCAGACTGATCTCAATAAGATCAATGCATATCGTGCAGGCGTGGACCAGATGCCAGCAGCAACCTTGGCTAATGCCAGCACAACGACCTACTGTACCAATCTGCTTAACATTGCACCTGCTAGCATACAACTCGATATGCAGTTTACCAACGCGCGTCCATCACCAGACCCAGCAGTTGCCACGACGCTCTTCACCTTCCTGGGGCAACGCTCTGCTGCCACATTTAGCGCGAATGGTCTTAACTGCGTAGGACTCTTGAACAAGCCCAATCCCACAGTTGTGACGACGGACGGAAATGGTGTGGCAACTGCTGTAACGATTACTGTTCCTAACGCGGGTGCAGGTAATGGTGGAGCAGGTAATGGTGGAGCAGGTAATGGTGGAGCAGGTAATGGTGGAGCAGGTAATGGTGGCACTGGAAATGGCGGAACGGGTAACGGCGGCACTGGAAATGGTGGTACAGGTACGCCTATGAACACGCCAGTTTCTTGCACCGTCAATGGAACAGCTGTACCGAACTGTACAGGTACAGTAACCATCAACGGACAGACCTGTACCCTGGCTACGGTTGCAGCCACAAATCAGGTAAATATTACCTGCCCTACTGCGGGTGGACAACAGCCGCAGGGGCAACAGGGTCAGCAGCAAACTCCACAAGCTACCCCTAGTCCACAGGTAACACCCAGCCCACAGGCGACACAACAAATTCAACCATAAAAATTGATGGAAGTAGTGATTGCAAGGGAAGAGATTTCGTTGGGCGATGGGAAGAACCTATCGCCCGGCGGAGATGAAAGTAGGACAAATAATGCGTAGACGTAGTTTACTAGCTGTGCTTCTTAGTCTGGGTGTACTCGGTGTCTTGCTCGCGCTTGTAGCAGTTCCACTATTTGCCAAGGGCGTCGGGACCCATGCTGCTGGCATAGGTGACTCGGGCGTACAACCTGGGCAGAACAATGGGCAAATGAATGGGAATTGGCAGAACAACGGGGGAAGGCAGAATGCTGCCACTACGATCAATGGGCTAAATAAGATTTCGATAGTGGGAAGTACTCAGTTCATCGTAGATGGACAGGGCAAGACACTCTCCGTGGATGCGAATCCCTACAAAGTAGCCATCGTACCACCTGGCATGCCAACATCGAATAATCCTGGCTCTCTGAAAGCAGGCGATGTATTGGTGACGAACATTGGAGGCCAGGATATGGGGAAAACATTGGTGCGTTTCCCCAACGGGATGGGTTTTGGTCGCCTGTTTAACGCCACAGCAAATGGGAACACAAAAGGCCCTGCGGACCAGGCTTTCAATCCTATGACTGGAACTGATTGGGTTTCCAACATTTCTGGCAACAATGTGCAGATATTTAAATCCAATGGTACAGTCCTTGCAACACTCAAAAGTCCTTTCTTCAAGAAACCCTGGGGAATGGCGTTTAACAATGGCATCAAAAACCGAAAAGACGGGTCTGTTGCCTCTTTCTTCGTGACGAATGTCGTGGATGCAACTATAGACCGCATCGATAGTATTCCTGCCAATGGTGGGTCCACACTCCGCATCTTCCAGATTGGGCAACTTACTCGAGGAGACGAAACGAAGATCGCTGTTACCTGGATTCCGTCGCTGCAGATAAATGGTCGCCTCTATTCGGACGTGCTGTTGGCAAGCGACCGCGTTACAAATCGGATCGCTGCCTACCCAAACAGTACCACGCGCAACACATCAGGCATGAGATCAACGGATAAGGGCATTACCGTCTTTCAAGGGATGCCGCTGAACATGCCAGATGGAATTGCTATCAACCCGATCAACGGAGACCTGCTAGTTGTTAACTTGAATGATAACAAACTGGTGGAATTGAACATGATGCAAGGTAAGGTAGTCGGCACGCGCGTACTTGACAACGTACCGGTTGACGCGCAGACAGGAAATGGTTCTGCCTTGTTCGGAATTGCAGCGACCAAAGACGTAAAAGGAAACCTCGTAGTCTACTTCACCGATGATAACACAAACACGCTGAACGTTCTCAAACGTTAGAAGAGGTCTTCCTCTCTCTACGTACACTGATCGCTCTGGACATCCAAAGCAATCATAAAAACAACCATAGGAGACAACATCCATGCGTAAACGCAATTTACTAGCCGTGCTTCTCAGCTTAGGAGTACTTACCATCCTGCTCGCGCTTGTAGCAGTTCCGCTATTTGCCAAGGGCATCGGGACCCACGCTGCTGGGATAGGCGACTCGGGTGTACAACCTGGGCAGAACAATGGGACCATGCAAAACAACGGAAATATGCAGAATAATGGAGGAAGACAACAGAATAGAAATGCTAAAACCATCAATGGGCTGGACAACATTTCAGTTGTAGCCAGCACCATGTTCGTCCTGGATGCTCAGGGTAGGACGGTCATGGAGGATGCAAATCCGTATGGCATAGCGATTGCTCCGGCTATGACCCCAAAATCGAACGTTCCTGGTTCATTAAGGGCGGGTGACCTCATAGTAACAAACTTTGGCGGCAATCAAACTGGAACAACACTGGTTCGCATTCCTAACAAACAGGGTCCTGCTCGGCTCTTCAATACCATGCAAAGCAAGGGCACAAAAGGTCCTGCCGATGAAGCCTTTAACACGATGACGGGCACCAACTGGGTTGCCAACACAAGCGGAAACAACATCCAGGTATTCGGGACAAATGGGAACGTTCTGGCGACTCTCACCAATCCTTTGTTCGCAATGCCGTGGGGACAAGCGTTTAACAATGGCGTCCACAATCGGATTGATGGATCAGTCGCCTCCTTCTTCTCGTCAAATGCCGCCGATGGTACTATCGACCGCATCGATCTGATTCCGGCTAAAAACGGTGCCGCCACATTCAAAGTATTCCAGATTGGTCAGCTTGCGCATATGGGTAAGCAAACATTCATTGCTTTGACCTGGCTTCCCTCCTTGCAAATGAATGGTGCTCTCTATTCGGATGTACTACTCGCAACCGATACCGTCAATAATCGGATCGCAGCTTATCCGAACAGCAGCACACGGCATACACAGAACACACGATCAACGTACCAGGGAGTGACAGTCTTCAAGGGCATGCCGTTGCAGGGACCTGCAGGTTTCACCATCAGCCCAACCACTGGTGATCTGCTCGTCGTCAACTCACAAAAGAACAATTTGGTGGAACTGAATATGTCAACAGGTAAAGTTGTCGGAACTGTGATGCTCGACAACGTGCCTGTGGATGCTCAATCAGGCAATGGGTCTGCGTTGTTTGGAGTGGTAGCAGCCGTAGATAACAGAGGAAATCTGGCAGTGTACTTCACCGACGACAACACCAACACAGTGAACGTACTGCATAGGTCGTAGTTAATCAGTGTATTGTTGTCGAGGGTGACGAGTTGTGCTGGGATAAGTGGACGATGGGAGTCACCCTGACAACAACTTACTTCACAGGTATTCCTTCTAGCTAGTTTATGGAGTTGTCTAGATAGACCTTCATCAGATGCCGCTTTGATATTGTAATCTGATACTTTAAGTTAATAGAGTTGAGGTGGGTTACCTTTCTTATCGACGACTGATCTAACGAAACCTTCCCATTTTCCGATGACTTCACTCCATGCGATGGAGTCGAAATGATGTCAGTAATGCCAAAATCTAACTTGCCCAGTGCTATAGGGTTATCTGTCCCAGTGTCAAAGCGTACCCGATGAAATTTTGTAATAAAGAGGTAAATCTGGCTTCTCTACTACGTTTGGTAGAAGTATGGTATCCCCCAATGTCAAGACACAAAATGGCTGGAACTAAGAGAGAACTCAACAATTCACAATAGAAAGATTTTACTGATTGGAATAGACAGCAGCAGGAGTCAAATAGCCCAAAGATTGGTGCAGTCGCTCCTGATTATAGAAGGTAAAATACGCCTTCAAATTCTGCACTGCTGTCGGAACGGTGTCATAGTCTGTGAGATACACCTCCTCATATTTGACGCTGCGCCACAAACGCGCGACAAAAATGTTATCGAGTGCTCGGCCTCGACCATCTCGACTAATACGGATACAAGCGGCCTCCAGCCGACGGGTAAACTCATGGCTCGTAAACTGACCCCCTTGATCGCTGTTAAAAATTTCAGGACGAGCCATTTTCAAGGCTCGCTCTAAGGCGTCTAGGCAAACATTCACCTCAAGAGTCACCGAAACTTCCCACGCGAGAACGTACCGACTGAACCAATCAATCACCGCCACCAAATAGACAAAACCGCGTGTCGTGCGAATGGACGTGATATCTGTACTCCAAACTTGATTCACCCGCTCAATAGTGAGTCCTTTGAGTAAGTAGGGATAGCGATGAGCGTTGGGATCAGCAACACTCAAACGTGGTTTTGGGGAGATCGCTTCGAGTCCCATGAGCCGAAGCAGTCGTGCTACCCGCTTCTCATTGACCGCATACCCCTGTGTTCTCAGCCACGCCGTCATCCGCAAAATACCGTAAAAGGGGGTTCTGGTGTATTGCTCATCAAGTAAACGCATCAAATGCAGGTTTTCCTCCGTTTCTCCCATGGGCTGGTAGTAATAACTGGAACGCGCTAGTCCCAGCAAATCGCATTGCTCTACAATTGTGACCTGGGAATGCTCTGGCTCTATCAGATGCCGTTTGTGCTCAAGAGAGCTGACCTGATTTTTTTTTGAGCCAGTCCAGCTGCACTTTGAGATGGCCGATTTCTTGATACAGAGTCGCTGTTAATGCCTCATCACTCTGCTTTTGCTCACTGCGTCCAGAGGAAAAAATCTGTGGGAGTTCATCCAGAGCTTGTTTTTTCCATTGAGCAATTTGACTGGGATGCACTCCATATTCAGCCGCTATCTCATTGGTCGTTTTCTGCCCTTTAATCGCTTCTAAGGCAACCTTGGCCTTGACCTCGGCACTGTATCGTTTTCTTGGCATGCTCATCGTTTCCTCCTCAAACAAGTTCTTCTTGATACAGTCATTCTACCTTATTGCCATGTCCAGGTTTTGGGGGATATTATAACGAAGGAACCCGAAGGTCTTGATAAGATCGTATGGGCCATTATTATTGTTCCCACCCATTTTATCGGTGCCCTTATTTACTTCTTTGCCAGAAGGAAGGAGCAGATAAGAATAGTGGGAAGATAGAAGGAGGGATACCATGAGTTCTCCGTCTTTTCCTATAGAAAACATTTCTGATACAGCCCTCTGGGTCGCCTATTACCGGGCGATGGAAACTGAACGTCCAGACGCACTATTCCATGATCCATACGCGAAGCTTTTAGCAGGAGCGCGCGGGAAAGAGATCGTGCGGGGACTGAGGCAAGGACGATCAAGCTCATGGGCGATGATAGTACGGACAAAGGTTCTCGATGAAATTATCGTACAAACGATTGAAAAATTTGGCTGCGATACAGTCCTAAATCTAGCTGCTGGACTTGACTCACGACCGTATCGACTTTCCTTGCCTGCGTCGCTCCATTGGATAGACGTTGATCTTCCCGCCATCCTCTCGTATAAAGAGCAGAAACTGACAAATGAGCAGCCAAAGTGCTCATTAGAATTGGTTAAATTAGACCTCGCAGATGTGTCATTGAGACAAAAGCTATTTAGCCGTATTAACAGTGAAGCAAAACAGGTTCTCGTGATTACTGAAGGGCTTCTCATCTATCTGACAGCAGAACAAGTTAGCTCGCTTGCAATCGATTTGCACGCACAATCCACCTTTCGCTGGTGGCTCACCGAATTCATCTCTCCTCAAGTGTTGCGGTACATGCAAAGAGCATGGGAGAAGCAACTTGCTGCCGCGAATACAAGAATGCAATTCGCGTTGGAGAATAGCGAGGCATTTTACCAGGAACATGGTTGGAAGCTGGCTGAATTTCGTTCCGCGATGGAAGAAGGCCATCGCCTCAAACGCGAGATGCCATTTAGCTGGCTTTTCCGTTTCCTTACTCGCTTAGCACCGAAGGAACGCCAGGAACTTTATCGAAAGATGAGCGGCTACGCCTTGCTTGAACGAGCTTAACGGTCTTTATTCGGTGTCCCATTCTCGCTTCGCCACTCTTATTGTGCCTCCCTTCTCGATAGAGACTTGCCACGCTAGAGAACCTGGGAAGAGAAGGTCCGCCGCCACCTGTTTGCGGCGTCTACGAAGCGCTGAGCAGCCTGGGGAAATCCGCTCAGAGACAGGTGGACATAGCTTGCAAGAAGGTTGCCGCGAGCAAATCCTTCCACTTGTCCGTACAAAGGGAAGTCGTAGGCCGCCTCCTCTCGTGTAAAAGGGATGTTCAGGGAAGAGACATGAAACTCATGCCCACGCACCACTTCTTTCTTACGTGTCAGGAGCGTATCGCGCAACGCCGTTGCCTCACGGTACCCGATGATAAGCCCTTCGGACTCGTTGCTCAGAATGCTTTGTCTAGGTATTGCTCCTACCATAGGAAGTTCTTCTCCCGTCGAAGTCCGAATGGATTGACAAAGATACATCAATCCTCCACATTCAGCGTAACAGGGAGGGTCTAGCTCAAGGAGGCGTGCGATTTCAGAACGTATACTTGCGTTGGCGGATAAACGCTGAGCGTATTCCTCAGGAAATCCGCCTCCTATATAGAGACCCCCTATGTTCTCCGGCAATTCCTCATCGTGAATAGGGCTAAAACGAACCAACTCAGCACCTGCAAGCTGAAGGAGGTGAAGCGTATCAGGATAATAAAAGTTGAATGCCTCATCCTGAGCAATGGCAATCCTGACACGTTCGCTCTCCTGCTGTGGAGGTGCAAAGAGCACTTCGGGATGGCTCTCAAGAGGAGGAACTGCATGGGCAAGGGCGAGTAGCTTTTCACTGTCACAGGTTTGACTGAACTGCTCACTAAGAGTTGAGAGTTGCTGCGTACTGATAACATGCTCTGCAATTGGGATCAGCCCCAAATGTCGCTCAGGGACCAGTTTATCTGATGCTTGCTTGAAGTACCCCAGCAGAGGAAGACCTGTCTCCGCTTCGATAGCTTCCCGCAACAAGCGTGCATGACCCGCTCCTCCAACGCGATTTGCGATGACTCCGACTAGAGATATCTGAGGATCGAGCCTCTGAAATCCTAGCACCACAGCGGCAGCACTACGAGCCATAGCTCCCGCATCGATAACCAGGACGACTGGTGCCTTTAAGAGCTTGGCTACCTCGGCGGTACTGCCAACCTCGCTGGTGCTGCTGTATCCATCGTAAAGCCCCATGACTCCTTCAATGACCGCGATATCAGCAGTCGCTGCGGTGGTATAAAAAACGTCGAGCATACGGCCAGACGGCATCATCCACGTATCCAGGTTATAGCAGGGCTGAGCGGCTGCAAACGCAAGATGAGATGGATCAATATAGTCGGGACCGACCTTGAATGGCTGTACGCGTAGGCCCCGTCTGCGTAAATTAGCAATACACGCAGTCGTAATGGTTGTCTTGCCGACTCCACTGGAGACACCAGCAAACACAATGCGGGGAATATGCACGTAACTTCACCCTTTCTCAAGTCGTTGCTCACTGTAACAGGTGCGTTTCAACTTATAAAGCGCTCTTGACTGTACTTTGTCTCTGAATTATACACTCATCGTCACGTATACATTGACATTTCTTTCAGAGGTAATGTATATCGTAAAGGTAATAGTTCGCCTCTGTTTCAAAGCTGAAGCACGCACTAGTCTATTTGACCTTAAAGTACGAACCAACATAGGGACATAAGCGTTTAGAGATAAGGAGATGATTGTATGCAAGGGTTAGAGGGCAGAGTCGCTATCGTGACAGGTGCGGCCTCTGGCATTGGATTAGCAGTCGCACGTGATTTTGCACAGCATGGGATACGAGTGACACTCTCTGATATCGATGTCGGAAGGGGACGTGCGGTCGCATCCGAATTAACAGGGGCACGTTTCCAGGAGGCGGATATGGCGAATGGAGATGCTCTTCAAGGACTGGTAAATGATACTATCGCCTCAGAGGGACACGTAGATATTCTAGTGAATAATGCAGGAATTCAGTATGTCGCGCCAATCACCGAGTTTCCAGAGGCGAAGTGGCGACAGATTATTGAGATCATGCTCACTGCCCCCTTTTTGCTAACCAAGGCTGTTCTACCAGGAATGTATGAGCGTAAGTGGGGGCGCATCGTCAATATTGGATCAGTGCACTCTTTGCGTGCATCAGCGTTTAAATCAGCATATGTTAGTGCCAAACATGGGCTGTTGGGACTTACGCGCGTCACGGCTTTAGAAGGCGCAGAGCATGGCGTCACCTGTAATGCAGTCTGCCCCTCCTATGTGAGAACTCCGCTTGTCGAAAAGCAGATAGCCGATCAGTCTCGTGTTCACGGAATTCCTGAGTCCGAGGTGGTGGAGAAGATCATGCTGGACGAGGCAGCTATTCATCGCCTTTTGGAGCCTGAAGAGGTGGCGCAATTGGTCACCTATCTCTGCAGTGACATCGCTAGTGGCATTACTGGTAGTGCACAATCAATCGACTGTGGATGGACAGCAGGTTAGAAGATAGTCTGCCTCGTCGCTGCTTTTCCTTCCGTGCATAGACTTCTTGCTCTGTCCGTCCTATATTCTAAGGAACAGCTCTTTCAAGCCATGAGTTTATGTGCTAGCATAAGAAAAGAATATCTATCTAACAGAGGAGCAACCCAGAATGCCGGAAATTGATGGCGATCACGTCTTTGGCTTTGACACCCTATCGGTCCACGCCGGACAGCGACCCGACCCGGCGACGGGTGCGCGAGCCGTTCCTATTTATCAGACGACCTCGTATGTCTTTGAAGATACAGATCATGCAGCCCATCTGTTCGCGTTGCAACGCTTCGGCAATATCTATACTCGTATCATGAACCCTACGACCGCGGCCTTTGAGGAGCGCATCGCAGCCCTTGAAGGTGGAACGGGAGCGGTGGCAACTGCGTCAGGTATGGCGGCCCAGATGGTCACGATGATGACGCTGTTGCGCCCTGGCGATGAAATTGTCTCAGCAAGCAGCCTCTATGGTGGCACACATACCCAGTTCGATCTCACACTGCGCACCTGGGGCATCAACACCACCTTCATAGATAGCACCGATCCCGAGAACTATCGCAAGGCGATCACTCCGCGCACGCGCGCGCTCTATGGTGAAACTATCGGCAATCCTCGTGGTGATGTGCTCGACATCAAGGCTGTGGCAGACATCGCACACGAGGCGGGCATTCCCCTGGTTGTCGATAGTACCTTCACGACACCCTATCTCTGCCGACCGATTGAGCATGGAGCTGATATCGTGATCCATTCAGCAACCAAGTTTATCGGTGGACACGGCAACTCTATTGGGGGCGTGTTGATTGAGTCCGGTAAGTTTCCCTGGGATAACGGCAAGTTCGCGCACGTCGTTGATCCCTCACCTGGGTATCACGGCGTGAGATTTTTTGAGACGTTTGGTGATTTTGCCTTTGTGATGAAGGCGCGCGTAGAGACGGTGCGCGACACCGGTCCAAGCATCAGCCCCTTTAACTCGTTTCTGCTCTTACAGGGTTTGGAGACACTGTCGCTGCGCATGGATCGGCACTGCCAGAACGCGCTACAGGTGGCAAAGTTTCTACGCGAACATCCCGCCGTTGCCTGGGTGCACTTTCCCGGCCTACCAGATGATCCCTTTCATCCACTAGCACAGAAGTACATGCCACGTGGTGCGGGTGCCATCTTTACCTTCGGCGTCAAGGGTGGCTACGAAGCGGGTAAAACGGTCATCAACAACGTCAAGCTTTTCTCACACCTCGCTAATGTTGGCGATTCGCGCAGCCTGATTATTCATCCCGCCAGCACCACTCACCAGCAGCTATCACAAGATGACCAATTCTCTGGTGGCGTGACTCCTGATCTTATTCGTCTCTCTATTGGTATCGAGAACATAGAAGATATTCTGTGGGACCTCGATCAGGCATTGAGCAAAACAACGAAAAGTGCGTAATCTCATCAAAGGAAACAGTTATGAGCATACAAATACCCGATATGCATGATCGCCTTAAGCTCTTGCAGCAGTACAAACACATTGCTATCGTCGGTGTCTCGGCTGACCCCTATCGTCCCAGTCACTTTGTCGCAATCTATATGCAGTCCGAAGGCTATGATATCATCCCCATCAACCCACGGGCTGGCAAAACGCTGCTCGGCAAGCGCGTCTACGCCTCGTTGACCGAGGCGAAGGAAGCTGGTGAGCAGATTGAGATCGTCGATGTGTTCCGTAAGGCGGAGGATACGCCACCCATTGCGGACGAGGCCATTGCTATAGGCGCAAAGGTGCTCTGGCTGCAACTCGGCGTTCGTAACGACGAAACAGGCAAAAAGGCTCAAGAGGCAGGGCTGACGTTTGTGCAAGATAGGTGCATAAAAATCGAGCATGCGAGGTTCTTTGGCGGCTTGCATACAGTCGGATTGAATACAGGAGTGATTCTAGCGAGGCGATTGTAGAAGGAATATGAGAAGCAGGATGATACAAAACTTTGCGTATTGTACAGCAAGCACGCGTTTGTGATACACTTTGCAAGACGGAATGTGAGCAGGACAGACCACTTTAAAGCCCTCAGCCACGATTCAGATCACCAGGATACGTCACACTATTGAACTGGAGCATTTATTTCCATGACACAAACGGTTGATTCTACGACACAGCATGGCGCAGCGGGTAAACCCACCCGTCGCCAGGATGCCTTAGATAAATTGACGGGGCGCACCCGGTACGCTGGCGACCTCTCTTTTCCAGGTCTTTTGCACGCTCGTTTGGTGCTAAGCCCTTATGCACATGCACGCATTCTTAGTATTGATACAGAAGCAGCTCTAGCTGTTCCAGGAGTGGTAGCCATCTACACTGGTGAGACACTGAAAATGGCACACGCGAATAGCGCATCGCGCTCGCAGGCTCCCCTTGCACAAAAAGAGGTGTTCTGGTGTGGGCATCCTGTCGCCATCGTCATCGGTGAGACGGTAGAAGCTGCTGAGGATGGAGTGGCTGCTGTCGATATTGAGTATGAGCCTCTACCTGCTATCATTGACCCAGTCGCAGCCCTCGCGACAGATGCGCCACTTGCGCGTTCACGTACGGAAGACGAGGTCTCAGAGATTGCTGGCGGTGGTGCTCATGCCTCGGTTGGTGGCGATGAGATTGTGGAAGAGCAGCAAGAAGAGCTGTCTAAGAATGTCAGCGATAAAACGCATTTTCAGGTTGGCGATATCGAGTCGGGTTTGCGCGAGGCCGATTTTGTGGTGGAGCGCACCTACCGCACGAGCTTTGTCCACCAGTCGTATATGGAACCGCAGTCGATTACGGTGGTGCCGAGTCAGTCGGGCCATCAACTAACCGCATGGCCTAGCTCTCAGGGTATGTTCGCAGTCCGTTCTGATATTGCAGAGGCCCTTGATATCCCTGAGCGGCAGGTACGTGTCGAGTCGGTGCCGGTAGGCGGTGCCTTTGGCGGTAAGTTCGGTCTGTCTGAACCACTTGCCGCAGCTGTTGCTCATGCGCTTCGCAAACCCGTTCGTCTCGTCTACACGAGGCAGGAGGACCTGTTGGCAGGCAATCCCGCGCCACAATCCGTCATTACGCTCAAACTTGGCGCGAAGAGAGATGGGACCCTGGTCGCTTTACAAGCAAAGGCTCTCTTTGACTCAGGGGCCTACCCTGGTGCTACTGCCAGCCTAGGTGGATACATTCTTGCCAGCACTTATCGCTGTCCAAACCTCGATATTCGCTGCTATGAGGTGTTGACGAACAAGGTGAGCGTCGGGGCGTATCGCGCTCCTAATGCGCCACAGGCTACCTTTGCTTTAGAGTCAACGGTAAATGACCTGTGCCAGTCGTTGGTGATGGATGCTATCGAGTTTCGCAAGAAGAATGGTCTCAAAGAGGGTGACGCAACGATAGATAAGCGGCGGCACCCGCAGTGGCCCCGTATCGGATTGCTTGAATGCCTCGACGCAATTCAGCAGCACCCGTTATGGGTAAACCGTGCGGCTCAGAAAAAAGCTCCTGAAGCAATGAAGGGCTACAGGATTGGTATTGGTGTTGCTGTGGGCGGCTGGCCTGGTGGAACCGAGCCTGCTGCCGCCGCTTGTCGTCTTGAAAAAGATGGAAGTTTTACCGTCGTCATAGGTACCGTCGATCTCACAGGCTCAGATACCTCAATGGCACTGATTGCTGCGGAGGTACTGGGATCATCAGCATCATCAGTCAGTGTGGCACACGATAGCACCGATACGATGCCGTATAGTGGTGGTACAGGCGGTAGTAAGACGACTTACGCGATGGGAGCAGCAGTTTTAGCCGCGGCACGTGATGCGCGTGAGCAAGTGTTGACGGCAGCAAGCGAGATGCTTGAAGCCTCAGTCGATGATCTTGAACTTATGGATGGCAAGGTCTCAGTCAGGGGTGTTTCTGGCAAAAGTATTGATTTGACTGAGATCGCTGCCGCTTCGATGCGCTTTGCGGGACAGTTCGAGCCTGTCTATGGGCGTGGTCGGGCTGCTAACAAGGTCAGTTCGCCCATGTATGCAGCGCACCTGGCGAGAGTTGCCGTTGATCCCGATACAGGCGAAGTACATGTGCTCGACTATGTTGCCGCGCAAGATGTCGGCTTCGCTATTAATCCCGCGGAAATCGAGGGCCAGATTCATGGCGGCGTCACGCAAGGTATTGGCTGGGCGCTCTTCGAGGGTATGGTCTATGACGAGAATGGACAACTGCTCACCTCGACGCTGATGGACTACGCCTTGCCGCTCAGCAAGAATGTGCCGAATATCACACCTATTCTGATAGAGATTCCATCTGCACTCGGACCCTTCGGCGCGAAGGGCGTTGGTGAGCCACCAGTCGTCCCCGTTGGTGCCGCAATTGCTAATGCCATCTATGATGCCGTTGATACACGTGTCACGCAACTACCGATCACACCGGAACGTCTATTCTCAGCAATGCATGAGAAGAAACCATAAGTGCGGCAGTGAGACGTACATGTCTCACTGCCATATTCTCGTCTTACTGCCGCACTTATGGTTTCTCGCCCCATGATGTGAGGAAAAACCAAACTCCGCGAAAATCGTCAGACTTCACCTCTCTTAAAGACTGTTGATAAAGAAGAGAGTGTTCTTCTTTGGTTATCACGCCCATCTTAGTAAGAAAAGGCTGTACCAACAGGGCTCCAAGCTGAATGATTTCGTATGTTGCGGCATGTGCCTTCGTCTTAGCAGAAAAATTGATAGCAAAGCCTTTGCTCTGTGTATTTTGATATCCTCCATCCTGGAGGAAATTTTCTAGCATAGGTGTGATGCCTACCTGGAGTCCTGTCGGAGAGAAGCTTTGTCCAACGAGTCGAAGAGCTTGCGTACTCATACTATTTAACCTCTCAGAGGCGGGGCTATTAGTGATAGGAGATTCACACTCTGCGAGTCGAAGTATGCCACCCGGTCGAGTAATACGGAAGCACTCTCGCATTAAGCCAGGCCATGCTTTGGGCGGCATGAAGGCAAAGAGCAAGCGCGCGTTGATGACATCAAATGAGTTGTCAGGAAAATCTAGTGGTCCAAGTACATTCATTACGCGAAAGGTGCTGTTGGGCAACTTCCGTGTGTTGGCGTGGTCAATCATTTTCTGACTCAAGTCAACGCCTGTGACATGTATGTGAGGGTTAGCATAGGCCATGTTAAGCGTCCAATCAGCAGGCCCACAAGCAATATCAAGCACATCATAGACGGAGGATAAGTCTGGGCATTCAGAAAAGAGTCCGCCCATATGCTCCGTCACAAGCATATCTTGAAGTCTCAGACGAGTCATCTCCGCAAAACTTTGTGCATCGAGAACGTAGGTATTTTCTTCATGGGATGAATGAAAAGATGTTGACATCAGGCAAATTTCCTTTCTTTGATATAACATCTCTTATGTATCTCTAATCAGCCCAATACACCCGATGCATAACGTGGGCGTATCTCCTTGCCTTGTGTGAAACGCTCATAGGCAAAGTGGCGCATGTCATCGGGTTCTTCTCCCGTAGTGATGAACTGTGCCATCCAGCGTCCCACGATGGGCGAGAGCTTGAAGCCATGACCGCTAAAACCTGCAGCACAGTACAGTCCCTCATAAGCTGGAAGTTTGCCTAAGATAGGATGATAGTCGGGAGTGTCGTCGTAGAGTCCTGCCCAGGTTCCGCGTGGCACCGCACGTGCTAGAGCGGGAAGGCTGCCCTTTGCTTGTGTTCGGAGATACGTGATTTCATCTTCCATCAAGCTTTGTGTGTAGTTATCAGGGTCACTGGCTATGAGTATGTCCTCGGTTGAGCCGACGAGTGTAGTGCCTCCGATATCCGGTCGTAGATAAATATACCGTGTCATATCCAGGCACACAGCATGCATACCCTTGCGTCCGCCAAGATCATTTGGTCGTCGCAAAATGAGCATAGGGTGCCGTGTCGCTAGAATAGGGAGTTCGATACCGATATCGTATGATAAAGCAGGACTCCACACATTCGCCGCTAGAATAACAACTGGAGCCCAGAAACTCCCCTGTGATGTTTCGACGCCTGTAACGCGTCCCTTCGAGGTGAGAATGCGTTCAACAGTTATACCCTCGTGAAGAATTGCTCCAAAGTCGCGTGCTCTTTGGGCGAAGCAGTATGTTGTTGCCATTGGGTCCGCGACTCCTGCATTCGGCTCGTAGCAGGCTAAGGTGACATTTATAGCACTGTATTCGGGTGCAACCTCGCCAATATCTGTCGGGCTAATAATTCTTGTGTTGACGCCTTGCTCTTGTTGCATAACGACGTTTGCCCGTAGTGCATCCTCTCCGGATGCGTCTACCAAAACAAGCATTCCCGTCGTCACAAAGCCACATTCACCACCGACAAGCTCATTAAAATGCTCGAAGACGGAAAGACTCTCTTTTGCCATACGAATTGTGAAATCGTTCGAGTAATGCTGGCGCACAATAGCCCCTGAGCGGCCCGTGGTGCCAGTACCTAAAGCATGTTGCTCCAAAAGCACAACGCGTCCACTTCCTTGTTGTACGAGATGATACGCGATGCTTGCACCCATCACTCCACCACCAATAATGAGAATATCGGTTGCCTCGGTCATGAAAACACTCCTGAAAACATGAAATGCTCTTCTAATCTCTTGTTAAGAGTAACAGCAGAGTCGTGAAATTACAAGACATTATAATGCGAAAACTGACAACCAAGAATGCTCCTAGTTACCTCTGAACCAAAAGGCGGTTCTACATCGTGATGATAGAGAAGCAACTCTATTTCTAGCGTGACTGGGCAGAACGTGTTATAATAAGGGCAAGGTGGAATGTGGATGCACCGCCTTTCGTATATCTTCCCTACATATATACATCAAGCAATAGGTGCTGCTAAACCTTTGCGTGAGGAGTTTTTATGAGCAGCGAAATACAAAATATTGGGGACACGTCAGCACCCATTGCACGACGTAAGCCCGTACCGCTTGTGATGGCTACCGGGCCCCAGGATTACACTCCAGGAGATCAGGAACTCCCAGTGCAACTGACCAGCGTCGCCGAGATGTTACAGTGGGCGCAGAACTGGGCACGTTCAAAATCAGTGTGGCCTCTGGGCTATGGTCTCGCATGCTGCGCTATTGAAATGATGGCGGCTGCCCAGTCGCACTATGATCTATCGCGCTTTGGCTCCGAGGTGTTCCGCTCTAGCCCGCGTCAGGCTGATCTGATGATTGTCGCGGGCACCGTGTCAATCAAGATGGGGCCGCGTCTGCGTCTTTTGTGGGAGCAGATGCCCGATCCCAAGTGGGTTCTCAGTATGGGCCAGTGCGCAAACTCTGGCGGTGAATTCTATGATAGTTATTATACCGTTCAAGGCGTTGATACGATTGTGCCCGTCGATGTCTATGTTCCAGGCTGTCCTCCCCGTCCAGAAGCACTGATCGAAGGAATCCTCAAGCTGCGTGAGAAGATTTTGAAGCAGGGCCTCAAGGTGCGTGGTGAGAAGGAAATTGAGGTATAGCGTATGCGTGGTATCCTTGAAGGCATGGGCCTGACATTTAGCCATCTATTCCGGCCCAAGGTCACAAGACTCTATCCATATGAGAAGCCAAAACTGCCCCCACGCAGCCGAGGCTTGATTCAACTGATCGCAGAAGAGGGTCTTTACACTGAGTTCAATCTCAAGTGTGAGTCCTGCCTGCTTTGTGAAAAGGCTTGCCCCCCTCGTGCTATCACTATCGAGTACGAGCCAATACACCAATGGAAAGAGCGTCCCTGGTTCAAGTCATATGTCCGTGAAGGTGCTGAGAAGTTCACGCCTCGCAAGTTGCCACCCACAACAGGTGCATCGAAGGCAGGCTTCTACAAGACGCGCATCTCGGAGTATGCAACGCATTATCATAATAAGCCCGTAGCTCCCTGTGCGGCAACGCCAGTGACGGGTCATCTGGAGCCTGAAATTGACCTGACCAACGTTGATGAACTTTTGGACTCCTGGTCGCAAGAGGCTGGCGCACTACCTGCACTGCTCGACACCATAATGGATATCTATGGCTACCTGCCTATAGTAGCTGCGAAGCGCGTTGTTCAAGCACGTGGCGTGGACTTGAGCGATGTCTTCGGTATTGCTACCATGAGTCCAAAGTTTAAGCCTGCACCCGCCGTGAAGGGTGTGCGACGCGACGATCAGCCTCCACGCGGCTTGGCACCAGACAGGCGTGGCGTGTGGGGTAATATTAATCATGTGAGGCAGCCAAGTGCCTAATTTTGAAAATTCTTATCGCATCTTGCCTCGAGCAGAAGACCCCAGTGTTCAGTCACTCGACGCCTATAGAAGTGTCGGTGGCTATCTGGCTCTCGAAAAAGTGATACGCCAGCAGACACAAGGGCAAGTTATTCAGCAGGTCATCGACGCGAAGCTACGCGGACGTGGTGGGGCTGGTCGCCTTGCGGGTGAGAAAATGCGTCTGGTACGTCAGACGGAAGACGAGCAGAAGTATGTCGTCTGCAACGCGTACGATGCTGATCCTCGCTCCTATGCCGTTCGCACCCTCTTAGAGCGCAACCCGCACGAGGTCATCGAAGGCATTGTACTCGCGGCATATGCTGTAGGTGCATCCGAGGCATATCTTTTTACCCGTAGCTTCTTCTATGACGGCATCGCAGCGGTCCAGGAAGCCTTACGAGAGGCATTAGAGGCCAATCTGGTTGGGCGCGACATTCTTGGTACCGACTTCAGTTGTACCATTAACGTACTAGGCGTCGATATCGGTTTCATGGGCGGCGAGGAGACCGTGATGATGGCTCTCATCAAGGGGCGACGCGGTATGCCAGAGCAGCGACCTCCTTTCCCAGCAGAGGGTGGCCTATGGGATAAGCCAACCTTAATCAACTCTGTCGAGACGCTTGCTAATGTTCCATTGCTTGTACGCGACGGAGTCGCTGCCTTCACCAGTGTAGGTACTGCCAATACACCTGGCACAAAGATGGTAACTGTCTACGACCTGGGTTTAGAGGGTGAGCCAAAGGTGGTTGAGGTTCCTTTCGGAACAACGCTTCGGGACATTCTTGCACATGCTGGGGTGAGTTACGACGAGAATGATGTTCGGGCCGTCGTTGTAGGTGGTGCAGAGGGTGGCGCGTTGCCCACATCACTGTTGAACACGCCCTTTGATTTTGATCCTTTAGAAGAGACTGGCACTATTGTCGGTTCGAGCATTATTGAACTGCTTCCTATTGATACGTGCATGGTCCACTGGTCAATGAACCGTAGCAATTATCTAAGTAATGAGACATGCGGGAAGTGCGTTCCGTGCCGTCTTGGTGTGAAACGTATGACTGGTATTCTCGAGGGTATTGTGAGCGACCTGGGTGTTAACGGCGACCTGGCAGTGTTAGATGAATTCGCGGACTACGTGTCTAATGGTTCGATTTGCGGTTTTGGAATACAGGCACCCAATTCATTTAAAACGGCGAAACGTTACTGGCCCGAGCATTTCCAGAAACATGTCCAGGATCAAGAGTGTCCTACGGGAACATGTCTCCCCGTACGCTCTCATCGTTTTGTAACGAAGCACGTCTTGACGTAGGGACCAATTTATCGTGTCCACATATAGCACTACTATATTGTTTCTTGCATGAAAACTCGGAAGAGGGAATACATGGCAATATCAATCCGAGATAATTTCTCATTAGGCACTTCGGTGCAGCAGCCTCCAATGGTGCGAAATGATGTTGGGCAGCCCAGCTTTACGATCACCATTGATGGCAAGGTTATGCCAGCCTATGAGAACCAGACCATCCTGAGTGTTGCAGTTGATAATGGGATTTCTGATATTCCCAATTTGTGTAATGATGAGAAGTTAGAGCCGACCTCCGCCTGTCGTATGTGCCTTGTGCATATCGAAGGCGAAGCACGACCCTTACCATCTTGTAATGTTCCTGCCCGTCCAGGCATGGTCGTGACGACGAATTCGGATGAACTGTTCCACATTCGCCGCACCAACCTGGAAATGATGCTCTCTGACCACAATGCGTATTGTCAGCCGCCCTGCCAGGTAGATTGCCCAACACACATTGACATCCCTGGCTACTTGGAACTGATCGCTAAGGGCTCTATGAAAGAGGCGACACGGTTGGTCAAAGAGGTGCTCCCTTTCCCCTACATCCTGGGTCTGACCTGTCCCGCCCCTTGTCAGAAGGCATGTCGGCGAGCACTGGTCGAGGAAGAGATTGCTATCTGCCGCATGCATGGTCATGCTGCTGAGTACTCTCTGCTTGATCCGCCCGTCCCTTACATCAAAGACCCTCCGACTGGTAAGAAGGTTGCTATCGTCGGCGCTGGCCCTGCAGGTCTCACCGCGGCATACTATCTTGCGCTGCGTGGTCACTACTGCAAGGTCTTCGACATGCAGCCTCAGCCCGGTGGTCAGTTGCGCTATGGTATCCCCGAGTACCGTTTGCAGAAGGACATGATGGACCGTGAGATAGATCATGTTTGGCAATTGGGCGTGGATCTTCAGTGTAACGTCAAGCTTGGCCGAGACTTCACCATCGATGATCTGTTTATGCAGGGCTTCGATGCAATCTACCTAGGTATAGGTGCCTGGACGAGTAATGCTTTGAGAGTCGAGGGTGAAGACGCTGATGGTGTCGTCAACGCTATCGCCTATCTCTCTGAAAAGGTGGAAGGCAAGCCTGTACCTGTGGGTGAAGGTAAAGAGGTTATTGTTATTGGTGGTGGCTTCACCGCCTTCGACTGTACCCGTACTTCACTCCGTCTAGGGGCAAAGGTCCACACCATGTATCGTCGTGGTCGTCAAGAGATCACCGCAACGATGGAAGAGACTGAGGATGGTGAAGCTGAAGGCACGGATCTGCAATTCTACGTCAGTCAGACGAAAATCCTCACTGATGAAAGTGGCAAGGTGTCTGGCGTTGAGTTCCAGAGGAACAAGCTTGGTGAGCCAGACGCGAGTGGACGCCGCCGTCCAGTACCAATTCCAGGTTCAGAGTTTGTTATAAAGTGTGATGCGGTTATTCCCGCCATTGGTCAGGCAGTTGACAAAAAGGTGTTTGACGAAAAGGAGGGCATAAAGTTGACCAAGTGGGGAACCGTCCAGACGAATCCTCACAACTTTATGACTGATCGCAAGGGCGTCTTTGCTGGTGGCGACTGCCAGATGGGTGCGAAAACCATCATTGAGGGCGTCGCTCAGGGTAAGCTAGGTGCTCGTTCCGTTCATGCCTACTTAATGGATGAGGAGATGAACGAGGTTGCACGCCGCCTGGAACTAGAGGAGCGCAGACCCGATCTCTTCGACATCGTGCCGTACAAGCCGGTTGAGCCGAAGGTGAAGATGCCGATGCTGCCCTATGAGGATCGCACGCGCAATTTCAAGATCATTGAGAAGGGCTATCTGAAGGAGCAGGCCGAGCGAGAGGCTGCCCGCTGCCTACAGTGCGCCTGTCCCGCCGCTGGTCAGTGTGACTTGCAGAAGTACAGTATCGAGCATGGTCTCGCCGACAACCGCTTCCACGATGGTGAGCCGAGCGACTACCATGACTACGATGTGGACTTGTCGCACAGCTTCATTCTGCGCGACCCGAATAAGTGCATCAACTGCACTCAGTGTGTCCGTGTCTGCCATGACGTGATTGGTCCTGACTGCTATGGCATGTTTGGAAAGGGCTTCGATACTATCGTTGAGACCCCGTTCAACGTCAGCTTGCACGATACCGACTGTGTGTCCTGTGGTGCCTGTGTCCAGGTTTGCCCAACTGGTTCGTTGATGATGGCAGAGCGCAGCCTTGAGCGGTACGCCTTCGCTCTTGATCGTTGCATCTTCTGTGGCGACTGTGTCGAAGTCTGTCCTCACGGTGCGCTGGGCGAGACGCCAAACTTCGAGTTGTCCTTCTTTAACCGCTATGGTGATGATGTGACGCTTGAGAAGGACGACCTGGCGAATGCTCCAAACTACCTGGTACGCCAACGCCTGCCACGTAGCAAGAAGAGCCTACCAATGATGAATCCGTTGGTGCGTCCATTGCCACCGCGCGGCATCCGCGAGTAGTTGGTTTGTACAAAAAGGGGTAGGCAGATGTATATGTCAAGAGCGTGCTCTCGACATATACATCTGCCTACCCCTTTTTGTACAAAACTATTTATCCTATCTCCCCTATGGTGTGTGTTACAATGAAAACAATCTTTATGGCAAGGAGAGTCTATTGCAATGCAGCGGGTTCTACGTTTTCCAGAGGGGTTTTTGTGGGGGACAGCATCTTCATCTTATCAATGTGAGGGTGGCAATACGAATAACCAATGGTATCGGTGGGAGCAACAAGGGCGTATTCTGAGTGGCGAGGAATGCGGCAATGCCTCCAACTGGTGGATGCGGGCGGAGAAAGATTTTGAACTAGCTGAGCAGATAGAGAACAACGCACTGCGCTTGAGCCTGGAATGGAGCCGCATCGAGCCGCGAGAAGGAAAGTGGGATAGTGCCGCTCTGGACCGATATAGGGTTATGCTCACTGATCTACGCCAACGCCACATGAAACCTGTTGTTACGCTGCACCACTTCACCGAGCCGCTCTGGTTTGCTGACCGTGGCGGCTTTACGAACAATGCAAACGTTCGGTTCTTTGTGCGTTATGTGACGTATGTAGTGGAAGCGTTGCGCGATCTATGCGAATTCTGGGTGACGATCAACGAGCCAAATCTATACGCGACTCAAGGTTATGAACTCGGAGCGTTCCCCCCGGGAGAGCAAAACGTCGCACGTACCCTGCACGTTCTCAGCTCCATGCTGCAGGCGCATGTTGAGGCGTTTTATATTATTCGTCGCCTACAGCCGCAAGCACAGATCGGCTATTGTTTGCACTACCGTCTCTTTGACCCGGCAAATCCGCACTCTCCACTAGATCGTAGTGCCGCCGCACTACAAAACAAATTCTTTAACTGGGCGGCATTACAAGCCGCTGAGACTGGTAGCTTTCCTTTTCCCTTCAAACCTCTTCTTGTCCCCATTGCGAGGGCCGCAGGAGCAAGAGACTATCATGGAGTGAACTACTACACCCGTGAAATGGTGCGTTTTGACCCGACTGTGCCAGCAGAAGTCTTTGGAAGACGCTTCATTCGTCCCAATGCCACGCGCAATGATCCTGGCCTGGACGCAAGCTTTGGCGAAATCTATCCAGAGGGCCTCTACCGCGTACTGAAAACCGTTCATCAACGAACGCGAGGCAACAAACCACTCTATATTACCGAAAATGGCTTCAGTGATACACGCGATGATCGCCGACCTCGTGCCATTCTGGAACATCTTGCGATGGTCCATCGTGCTATACGCGATGGTATTCCTGTGCGTGGCTACATGCACTGGTCATTGGTAGATAATTTCGAGTGGAACAACGGATGGCAGGTGCGCTTTGGCCTTATCGAGATCGACCCCTATACGCAAGAGCGTACTCCCCGCCGCAGCGCCAGCATGTTCGGTGAGATTTGCCGCGCCAACGCGATTACCGAAAATATTGTCGAACGCTACGCACCAGAAGCCGTTGAGTTTATTTTTGGTAAGACTCAGACAGTACCACTCATCGTATAAGTACATTTGATCATTATTATGTCCTGGCGTCCATCTATCTGATATGATGCTGCTAATAGCAAATTGGTAATAAACAATGCTGTGCTTGAATAGGAAAAAATATGGACTTTGGTACATCGTATGGTCTTGCCTTATCATCTGGTGTGAACGCGTATTTCCCGCTCCTCGCTTTTGCGATGGCCGCGCGTTGGCTTCACCTGTACAAGGTCAATCCAAGCTTTTCGTTTGTCACAACAATTTTACCTCATATTATAACTTGTTTCTGGCTTACTGGTCAGGTACTCTTGAGAAGAGAAAAAGCGTAAAATGGGAAGATGGAAAGAACCGCTTGTCATGCGTGAGCATAACGTGTTACACTCTTTTTAGAGAGATGTAACGTTTTTTCGAATTACATCCACATCACGATGCACAACGAGGCTAGATGTATGCAAGAATTAGCGTCAATTTCCGAAATGTATAAGTTTCATTTTGGAAGTAAAATAATTTGCTCTGATGGGGAAGAGGGCACACTTGTGCAGGTTGGGTTTGATCCCGCTACCCGTCGTATGACTCATATAGGTGTGAAGCCTGGGCGACTCTTTTCCAAGATTGGATATCTCCCCTTTGATACGCTACTCAATGCAACTGGCGATGGTGTCACTGTGCGCGTCACACGTGCTGATGTGATAGCTGCAAGTAAGAATACGCCAACAGGGGTGTTATTTGACCATAAAAGCGTCGTAGAAGCAGGCGGGCAAGGCGCTATGGGTAGGGGAACTGTACTGATTGTAGCGGTGCATCCTCACAACGGTGAATTAGCATATGTCGTTGCCCATCACCTTCGTCCGGGACAAGATACTCTTGTGCGCCAGGAGTTTGTGATGAATTTAGAATCCGACCGCATCGTCGTCAACATACCAGAGGCAATACTACAGACACTTCCCGCCTATCGTCCAGACGATGAACTGCAACAAGAGGTTGAAGGCGTTCTTTTCGATCTCACGCCGCTACATGTTGATTTCAAGGGCATGACGGTACGTGTCCTGGATGGTGTTCTCTACCTCAACGGCAACATTTCCAGCTCACTGCGTGGTGACATCGTGCAAGATCAGGCGATGGGCGTACAGGGCTTATTAGAGATCAAGAATGAACTTATCGGCGATGATACTCTTGCTGCCGATCTTGCTGCTGCACTTGGTCATGATGAGCGCACACGTGATCTTCCTATCGGAGTGTATCCTCGTTTAGGAGTGGTACGCCTGAGCGGTGCAGTGCACAACGAACAACAGAAGGCTGCTGCCGAGGAAATCACAGGAAACTTTCCTGGCGTTCGTGGGATTGTTAATAACCTTCTTGTCAATGCTAAAGAGGACCTGTTACGTGTGATGGCTCCTGCGGAAGGTGGCGAGTCTGAAGATATCGTACCGGGGAAATACATCAGGCATACAAAATAAGTAAAACAAGAGTGCCCCGATATGCGCTAGCGTATATCAGGGCACTCTTGTTTTATCTCAATGCTTGATCTAAATCCTGGATGATATCTTCGACATACTCGATGCCCACCGCCAGGCGAATACATCCCTCTGTAATGCCAATTTGCTGGCGTTCTGCCTCCGTAAGTGTGCGATGAGACGATACCGCAGGATAGCTTACAAGCGAGAAAATATCGCCGAGCGTTGTTGCTGGAAGGCAAAGTTGTAGCTTATCCATAAAGCGAAAGGCTGCTTCTCGCGATTGTGTCTTGAGATCAAATGAGAGCAATCCCCCATAGTGTTCATGATCCAGCACACGACTCGCGATCTCATGCTGTGGATGGTCCGGCAACCCAGGATAATACACCTGTGCAACAGCCTCGTGCTGCTGAAGAAAATGGGCAACCTGTAATGCATTGCTAGAATGCCGCTCCATGCGTAGTGGTAATGTTCTCAAACCTCGTAGCATTAGATGTGATTCGAAGGGGCTGAGCATTGCCCCCAGAAGCATGCTGTAGGAGCGCAGTTGGTCAAGCAGGGTATTCTTCGCGCTAATGGCTATACCACCAGTGCTATCGCCATGACCACCGATATACTTTGTTGCACTATGTACCACTAGATCAAAACCGTGTTCAATTGGTCTGACGAGATAAGGCGTCGTAAAGGTGCTGTCTATAACAGTGACAGCCCCAACCTCCTGTGCCACTGCGCTGATCGCGTCTAAGTCAACTACCTTGACCAGGGGATTAGAGAGGGTTTCCACGTACACAACATCTGGCTGCTGCTCATAGATGAAGTTAGCCGCATCTGGGCCGCATAAATCGCCCAGCACGACCTCAACACCCACAGGCATAAAGACTCTTCGCAGCAGTCCAATCGTTGGACCATACATGTCTTGAGAGGCGAGGACTTTTGTTCCAGGGACCAGACCTGCTGCTAAAAGGGCCGCGTGAATAGCAGCCATGCCTGAACCAAAGGCGAGTGCCCCAACTCCACTTTCAGCTTGTGCCATTGTATCTTCGAAGGCATACGCATTTGGGTTGGCCTGTCGTGCATAGACGAATGCTGGCTCGCCAGTAGCTGTTGTGCCGCTAAAGGCAGAGTCCAGCGCATCTGCGCTCTCATGGAGATAGGTAGTACTGGCATAAATAGGGCAAATGGTGGGCGTACCTGCGGTGTCAATAAGGCGCGTGTTCCGCCCGCCGTGGACAAGCCTTGTATCTCTTTTCCACCGCGATGCAGAGCCATGTTGGGTCATGATAAATCCTCTTCTTGTTGTTGATGGTAGTAACCTTCCCAGGTTTCCACAGTAAAGAATGTGCACGCATAGATAGGTGGAAGCCAGTTAAGGGACACTCATACTATCAGGCTAGAGAAAGATATGAAAAGACCCTGGCTATGACTAGGACCGTCTCAGCAAGCGTGCCTACATACTAGCTGTCACGGTCGAGAGATGCAAATTTTACCATCCTCTACCGGACTGTAACGAAAAGTGTGAAAAGCAAGACAAGATTCTCAAGTTGTTTGTAATCCGTCGGTCAGTTCCTTTTGCAAATGTTGGGCATAGGGCGTTTTTTCTCCATCTTTGTATGCCTCTTGCTTGCGAACAAGCCCATAGTTGTAGGCAAAACGAGAGATGCCAGCACACCGACACAAGAGGGTGTACTGCTCAGGCGTTGGATCGAACTCTGTTTTGTAGCCCCGTACTCCTTTCACTGTACAGCTTCCTGTTTTGCAATTTGCCTAATGGCAAGTTCTAAAACTGCTGTTTGGCTAATCCCCAACTTCGTAGCAACTTTTACCAGTAACGACCTTGCCTCTTCACTCAGACGAAGGCTTGTCGCTTTTTTCTTGTCCATTCTTTCACCTCTTACGTATTATACCGCATTTTGCGCTACATATCAAGAGGGAAGAAACGAGAATAAAAGGACACGAATATCACTATTTACTGGTACTGGATGCGTCCCATTCAAAAATCACGAAAGGTATGAATGAGGTGCATCTGAGTAAATCCTGATATTTTTGAGCCAGTGGGTTGTAGAGCAGCATTGAAACGCCCTGAAACCTTGTCAAAAAGAGGTAATGTTCGTATACTAGCGACAGAACTGGAGGTTTGATTGAAATAGGCAGGGGGAACAAGCATGCAAGGACGCACACAACGAGCACGTATAGATCAGGTGGGTACGTTGCTTGTGGTGGGCAGCGGCAAGGGTGGTGTTGGCAAATCAACTGTTAGCGTCAACCTGGCGGTTGCACTGGCGAAACAGGGCGCGAAGGTAGGTCTACTGGATGGTGATGCGTATGGTCCCAGTATTCCCATGATGTTAGGTGTGCGTAAGCGAAGGGCGAGTAAAGGGACAGAGGCGATTGTACCACTCGCCGAGAAAAAGGATATTCCCGCCGAGCAGAAGCTGAAGCCGTTACTGCGTTATGGTGTGAAAATCATGTCGGTTGGCTTCTTCATTGGTGAGGAACAGGCCGTGGCACCAATGCCCGATGTCTTGGGCATGCTCATCCGACAACTCCTCTACTCCGTAGATTGGGGGGTTCTTGATTATCTCATCATAGACCTGCCACCAGGAACGAGCGAGCCACAGGCAACGCTCTGCCGAGAGATGCAACTTGATGGGGCCGTGCTTGTTACTACACTACAGGATATCGCACGCATCGACACTGCTAAAGCGTTAGCGATGTTCCAGGGGGTGCAGGTACCTGTTCTGGGCGTTGTCCAAAACATGGATGGTTTTATTTGTCCACATTGTGGCGAACGGGCCGAAATTTTTCCGCGCAGTCAGGAATCACGAAGTGTTCTTGACGAACTGCCTCTCTTAGGGAGTGTACCACTCGATCCTGCGGCGGTTATGAACGGTGACAAGGGACATCCTGTGGTAATCAGTATGCCAGTGTCACCAGTAGCCCTTGCGTTCACTCGTATGGCTGAGAGAGTTGCTGCAACAGTAAAGGCCCAAAGGCCAGACGTGGAAGCAGAAAAGCCTGTTGTCGGGAAAGATGGCGATGATACCGTGAAGGAAGAGATGGGCACTGATGAAAGAGAAGATTAAGGGGCTGCTGGCGGGCCTGATATTTAGGATGATCGCACTTCTCACGTTAGGGAAAATTTCTCCCATATTGAGTGCCTGCGTGATCATCGAGCGAGATGGCAAAATCCTCTTGATTGATCGCTCAGACGGTTTGGGCTATACCATTCCTGGCGGCATTGTTCGCTATACTGAAACAGTAGAGCAGTGTATAGTACGCGAGGCGCAGGAAGAAACAGGCTACTGCGTAGCCGTTCATGAATTCGTAGGTGTGTATTCGTCTCGTAAGCGTGACCCACGTTTTCGCGCCGTCGCTCTTGCCTACAAAGGATCAATTGCTGGCGGTTCAGAACATGGTTCGGGTGAGGGTACGGCATGTTGGCGTGAGCCTGGTGAGGTCTTCGGACGTATGGCTTTTGACTGCGAGAGCATGTTAAAGGATTATTTGAGCGGTAAGCAAAGTCTCTCATAACAGCAAACATTTCTCCAGGAAAAAGTCTTGAGTCGCAGTTCTTAGCGTGCGTCGAGTGTGATATAGTATTCCTAACACCATATCTACGTCTGGAAATAGGAGTCCGTCTATGCCTATATGTCCCATTTGTGATGATACCGGTCTGCAAAACTCTGACTCGACCAACCCTGAATTCTGCTATTGTTCTGCTGGCAAGCAAGCACGACGACAATGGGAAGCCAGCCGAGGGGGAGGAAAGGGGAAGGCCCCCAAACCCGCGAGTTTCATTGATATTGCCAACCTTGAACAGGTGAATGCGAGTGTTGACGCGATGCGCGCCTCGCTGCTTGGAGCTGCATCGTCAGAGCCGACTGCACCTGCAAAACATCCCGCTGTGCAACTTCTCTACCAGGTCTCACATGCTGGTCATGAGATATCGGCTATTGAAGCAACACAGCTCTACGATCTCGCCAAGGCACTCGAAGGTTTCCTCGGTGCCCTATCACCGATTGGTCGCAATAATACGCGATAAAATTATGGAAGTGTCAGCCGTGAGCATATATACATAAGGTACTAGCCAAAGTGGGTTGAAATATTGACATATATGAAAAATTTCTACTATACTTTGCGCGTACCCGTGCCTCTCTATAGCTGAGTTCGCTGTCGATTGGCACTAGCAGGCGAGGAATTGAGTGCTGGGAGAGTCTTTATGTCTGACGGGGCATCTCTAGCTTCCTGGACACTTGTTTATTATAAACAGAGAGGTATACATCATGATGTGCCCACGTTGTAGTAATGAATGGGACGTGAGTAAGAGTCCTTGTTCGCGTTGTGGTCTCCTGGTGCGCGTACCTGGCCGCTCAGGTACGCGTTCTAACACATCTGCTACAGAAGGAAATACGCAAACTTTCCCGCCGCCGTCCTCACAGATTTCGCAACCAGGAGGCATGCCTCCTATGAATTGGCAGTCAAGAGGCATGCAGACTATCAGGCAACCAGCAAGGGATGTGCCTCCCATTGGGCGACCATCAAATAGATCATTTTCCTCGCCATCAACGCACATGCCGATAATGCCTATAACACCAAATCCATTCTCAGATATGGAGTATGAGCTAGAAGGAAACTCAGAGCCATCAGTACATGTTCAAGCACAACAACAGGAACAGGTCGAAGGTACACCGTCCTCTTTCTTTATGGGTTCGACTCCTAATACTTCACGACCTGTTAGCTCCTCATCTCCGAATTACAGCAATAATCCCTTTCTCACTCAACCACGAAAGAACGAGTTGCAACCAGGACAGTTCTCGAAGCAGAATAATGCTGCATTTGGCAGAGATAACGCGTCATTGAGAAGCGTTCCTCTGCGTCCGCAAACACAATTGCCTCTCAATCGCTCTACAGACAATTTACCGCCCGATACGCAGCGCCCAATCCGCCCGAGTCGTCTGGTCATTGATCCACTTTCCAAAGAAGGGCAACGATCATCGTTTACGCCATTATCATCGTCACCAGGATTTACGTCCTCTTCTTCAGATCTGGGCTCGCCTCTTGATCTTCCTGTGCTTTCCCCTGGTACCTTGTTGCGTGGAGGTCGCTATCGGCTACGCGCACTTCAAGACCGTCAGGATTGGTTAGATGGCGTGTTCGAGGCAATGTGGATTGCGCAAGACGCACAACGTGCCGGAGCACAGGTAATGATCCGTGAGCTAGTGATGCCAGATAGTAAGTCTATGGTGATGCAGTCCACACTACGCACTGCGACAATGGCCTTGACTTCCGTTGGCAGACATCCTCATATTCCAACCCTATGGGATGCGTTTAGCGATCAGGGACGAAACTTTTTTGTCTTTGAACCTGTGGAAGGCGAGTCGTTGGTAGCTCGTATGCGTCGCATGGGACGCGCCTTGCAAGAGCAGGATGTTATTGAGTGCTGCCTACAGATGACGGAGATATTGGAAATCCTATCACAACAATCGCCTCCGTTTGTTCATGGTCTCATCCGACCAGAGCATATTATAGTGAGACATTCCGGCTCTGATTATGTGTTGACAAACTTTTCCGTCATATTGGCAGGTGGCGCAACTCAGTTTGTTGCAGGTATTGATCGTTCTTATCTTTCTCCCTACACTTCCCCAGAGTTCATTCGAGGCACCATAGATGTTCGTGCTGATATTTATTCTCTAGTGGCTACTGCATATCATGCAGCAACAGGTAGTATACCCGCAAGTGTAGGTGGAATTATTGCACAGTCACAGCGTCTTAATCCTACTCTCTCTTCGGCGTTCGACGCGATTTTGACTAGAGGGTTACGTCCTATCGCTAGCCAACGCTATCAGCGTCCCTCCGAACTGCGCCAGGACTTGCTAGCAATGCGTTCAGTCAGTAGTACACACTTTTCCAGCAGTGGGCCTCCCTCGGGTCCCGTAAGTCAACGCCTGGATCAGCCCTCTACAATGCAAGTTTCACTATCTAAGCCGCTGATGTCAGCAAATGAGAGTAGTGTCTCGCACCTTCTTCCAAACATGCTGGCTTCAGGCGCTGCTGATGTGAACGATCAGGAGCGCAAATTACTACTCCCTCGACCAGAGGAACTACCACCCATGCCTGAACGTAACGACTTCCGACAAGCGGCATATTGGCTCATCGGTATATTGATATGTCTGATTACCGTAATCATCTTGAGTCGTGGTTTCCTCTAGAGAGTCCGATACTATACCTTCGTCCCTACATGAATAGCGACAATCCCACCAGTGAGGCGGTAAAAGCGCACATCCTTCCAACCCGCCTCTCCCATTATTGCTTGTAGTTCTGGTGCCTTTGGGAAGGTCGTGAGGGAATGCGGAAGGTAATTGTACTCCTCAAATGCCTTCCCAATAATGGTACCGAAGAGCGGTGCGAGCTTGTAAAAGTAAAGATAGAACAACGACCCAAAGATTCTGCCAGGGGGATGGCTGATCTCAAGGCAGACGATGCGTCCTCCTGGCCGCACGACGCGTAGCATCTCTCGAAACCCTTGGCGAATATCGGTAAGATTGCGTACTGTGAAAGCAGAGCAACATCCATCAACGCTATTATCAGGTAAGTCGATGTGCTCGGCATCACCAACTCGGAGATCAATACGATCCTGTAGCCCCATCTTGGCTAGCTTGGCGCGACCGTAGTCGAGCATCTCGGGCGTAATATCCATGCCAATCATGTGCGTTCCCGGACCAGATGCGCGTAGCACAGCAATAGAAAGATCCGCTGTCCCTGCCCCCAGATCAAGACCAGTCTCTCCTGTACCCAACGCGAGGTAACGCGCCGCCCGCGCACGCCAGTAACCATCTAAACCAAAGCTCATCAACCGATTCATGAGATCGTACATGCGAGCGATGCGACCGAAGAGACGTTGGACATAGGAACGTTTGCCCCCTGTCTCTCGAAATCTTTCCTCTAATGATATTTTTGCACTCATAAAAGCCATTCCTTACAGACTGCCTGAGTATGAGCGCACTCTTTACATCTCTGCTGAGTGAAGCTAGACACGCTGGTGTCGTTGCAGAGATGGCTAAGATAAGATGCGCTAGCATCGTTGGCGGTCTGAATAACTAGCAATCTTTATTTTCTGCGCGAGACGACGAACTCAATGAGTTCGTCTAAGATGTCGCGGTCATGTGAGGCTGGGAAATGATATAACGCTTCTCGTGCCTTGTTACCATATGTATGGGCATCCATAAGTGCCCGCTTTACGCCGTAACCATGAATAACCCAGTCAACCACGGACTGTATATCTTCCTCTTTATGAACTGTGTCATTGAGTAGATAGTTGACCTGCTGTTGATGACCGTTTTGTGGTTGTTCTTGTAGAGCGTAAATCAGCGGTAGTGTTACCATACCCTGACGTAAATCATTGCCTGCCGGTTTCCCTATTGTTGATTGATCTTCAGTATAATCAAGCACATCATCAAGAATTTGGAACGCAACACCAAGATTCATTCCATACTCGTGGAGAAGCTGTATCTCTTCATCTGATGCCCCACTTACAATAGCCCCGCCCTTGCTGCAGGCGGCAATGAGGCAGGCCGTCTTGTGCTTAATTTTTTCGTAGTAGGTGTCAACTGTAAGATCGACATACCTCGCGGTCATCATCTCCATAATGGTGCCCTCGCAGACCGTGGCAACGGTGTCAGCGAAGAGGCGATCAATGCGACTGTCGTCGAGGTCGGCAATCAAGCTCGACGTCTTGGCAAAGTAGTAATCGCCAAGAAGAATTGCGATCTTGTCGCCCCAGAGTGAGTTCACCGTGGGATGTCCACGTCGCGTTTTCGCCTCATCAACTATGTCGTCATGAATCAGCGATGCGAGATGTACCATCTCAAAGGCAACGCTCAGTGGAACGAGTTTGTCTAAGTTATAATTATTTAGCTTTCCTGATAATAGTGTGAGTGCCGTTCTAAGACGCTTTCCTGGAGACCCAATGGCGTGCATCGAAGCGGAATTGAGGATGTCGAGTCCAGAGGTTGCTCGATCCTGGAAGACTGCATCCACTTGATCGAGATCAGTCTGGATACCGGCAAAGAGTCGGCTCAACGTGGCCGTAGTATTCATAAAGACTCTCCGTTTCAATTTTCTTCTGGCACGTGACTAGGCGTTTTTAATAGCTTCATCTGACATGTGACGAAGAGAAGCCGTCTATATCAGACACACGGTACGTCCTGCGTACAGTATTTCCCTTTTCAGATTATAACGTGCCCCGTCCATTTTTGGGGAGAGAACTTAAGTAGCATAGAGTCTTTTATTCCTTGTCTCTCCCTACCTGTACTTCGGCACACGTCAGCTACGTTATCTCGTCACATATTAGACGTTGTATCTACTTCGATCAGGTCCTCCTGGACGTACCCTGCAGTGAAATCGAACTCATCTAGCGCGTCCAAAGCAGTACGATACTCATTCCAGGTAAGGCGGCGATTGAGAACAGGATCGTTTACGGCCTTCCACGCGGGAAAGTATTGGTCCATCAAGCTTATCGGTGTATCAGGCCCTAACTCTTCTGCAATCCAACGCAACACCTCGCGTGTGCCGGAAACATCTTCAGGCATAACAAGATGACGGACGAGCAATCCGCGTCGGGCAATGCCTTCCTCGTCCAGTTGGAGCGGTCCAACCTGACGATACATTTCACGGAGCGTCAACTGATTATAATCGACATATTTTGGCATTTTTGAAGTGCGCAATGCATGTTTATTATCAGAATATTTTGAGTCCGGCAGATAAACATCAACCACCCCATCCAACAGTTTCAACGTTTCAAAGTTCTCATAGCCTGCACAATTATAAACAATGGGAAGCCTCAATCCCTTCCCGCAGGCGACCACGAGAGCCGCTAGAATTTGTGGAACGAAGTGAGTTGGCGTGACAAGGTCCAGATTGTGGCACTTTTTTTTCTGTAAGTAAAGCATCATGTCAGCCAACCGCTCTGGTCCCACACGATGGCCCAGACCGCCTTGACTAAGAGAAAAGTTCTGACAATAAGTACAACGAGCCTGGCAGTATCCAAAGAAGATGGTGCCTGCACCGCGTGTACCGCTAATTGGGGGTTCCTCTCGTCTATGTACATTCCACGAGGCTACTATTGCCTCTGTACCAGAGCGACAGACGCCGGTCTTTCCCGCGATGCGGTTACAGCGACAGTTCTGTGGACAGATGGTGCAACTGCGCAATATCTCCCAGGTAGCAGCAGCACGTTCTGCTAGTTCGCCTGTTTCATATAGATTCAGATAGCTTGGGTAAAGCATCCTACTCGCTCCAATTTTCATTAGGGTAATGCGATATCAGGTAATACCAAGCATGATAGGGACAAGCCCAACCACTACTATATACGTGTGAGCATCAGCGACGATAAGTATAGTAGTGATTGGGCTTGTCCCTATCATGCTCCTTGTTGTTGCGCAAAAAGGCGAGAAAAGCGTTTACTGCTGCGTGGGCCACTTGAAGCCTCGTCTCGAAGGCTTAAGGGTCGTAGGTCCAGATTTGACTGTCTTTTTAGTACGAGCAACTCCACTGGCTGTTCGTGTACGACGTTTAGGCGATGCTTCCCCCGAAGTACCTATCTCAGATTGAGGTGCGTCGGCTTCGGTCTCTTCACCCATCACTTCGTCTATGCCTGTCAACTCCTCTGTCCCAGTTGTTCCAACCTCCTCGTTGGTTACTGGCGTGTTCTCCTGATCTTTGATAGGTGCCTCATTGAGGCTGACGCGACTAAGTATCTCGCTTGTATCCTCCGCGACGCCCGTCCAGAACTGCGCATTCTTACGTTGGACTGGGCGTGCTCCTTTGAGGACACGTCCATCAGGAAGTCGTGTGACATGACGTTCCTGTGGCTGTGACTCACGTTTGTCATCGCGCCGATCACGACTCCCCTGCCTATCTTGGTTGTCACGGCTACCACGGAAGGGTCTCTCCGAGGAACGTGCTGGACGGGAATCTGAATTTTCAAAACGCTCGTAGTCACCCTCAAACAGTTCCTCATTACGCGGGCGACGAGAGGACTCTTGCTGTTCTTCTCGTGGAGCATAGTCACGACGTGCTGTAGGGCGGGTCTGCCAACGAGGATTGCTTGTATTTGGTTGTGAACGGTCACTATGAAAGTTCCTTGGTGAGCGATCATCGCGTCCAAAATCGCGGTGCTGATTGCCGCGATTCTGAAATTGTGGACGGTTGCCAGTTCTGCCCTGTCCATTAAAAGAATCGCGTCGGTCATTGAAGCGCTGATCACCGAACTTACGGCTGTCTTGACTGAAGGGCCGAGGACCTTGAGAATTGTTAGGGGTGCGTTCAAACCCCCTCTGGTTCTCACGACGGTCATCTCGATAATTACCCTGGCGGCTGTCTCTATAACTATCTTGTCGATTGCCATAGGGTCTGTTGCCGTTATAGTTGTCCTGGCGATTGCCGTAGGGCCTGTTGCCGCCCCGATTATTTTGTGAGGAATAATCCGACTGCTGATTGTTTGAGTTATTGCGCCATCCAGTATTGCGTTGTTGCCCCTGCGGTCTATTTTGTCCGTTGCCACTACGAGGACGATAGTCTGCGTGGCGTTGTTGTGCCCCCGACTCCCAGGCACGGTCTACCGTTTCACGGTTCAAACGAGGTCGAGCAGGACGTGGAGATTGCTCGTCACGATTTCTATTCGGGGATGAATTGCGAAATGGCGGGCGCGAGTCATTTCGTCGCTGGTTATTGAATTCTCTGGTCATAAATCCTTTCGCGGGTGTTAAGCCGTATGGGGGTGTACTTTACTTAGTGTTTTGATCGGCAAGGTTCAGATTGCTGCCTCCCGTCGGTCATACCGCACCTACTCTAGCAAGCTCGACGCGCTATGTGGCGTTTGAAGTGTGTAAGGAGGACGCGTCCCCTGTAGTATACCACAATAAGCGAAGAGTAGCGAGACATAAACCTCTTGTTGGGATGGTTACTGGCGTCTCTAAGTAATTTCTAAACAGACGGAGTTGGCGTTGGTACTGGCGGAACCTTTCCTTCCAGGAGAGGAACATCGCTAACACTTGTCTGTGCGCTGCCAAACATGGCTAGCGACTTCCTGGGCAACTCGTCAGGAAGCAACGGTCGTAGAATAACTGTATAGTAGAACCCATCTCCTTCTGCAAATAATCCCTGTTGCAGCGGTCCTTGCTGCTGCTTTGGCAACTGCCGACTAATTGCTTGTACCTGCGATGCGGTCAACAAAATAGTGCTGTGTGGTATGAGATATTTGAGGCATCCAGTCTCAGGATTGCGACTGGTTTCGTCCTTAGGTAAAAGACCACATTCATAGGTAGCCGCCTGCGCAAGAGTGAAATCAGATAGGGGCCATGTAGGAGGATTTTGAGCCTGACTGAAATTCTGGCGCACAAGAAGCGCGACAGCACTTCCTTTGTAGGAGTGGGTCGGCCCTTTGAATGCCTCGGCAATGGAAGTGAGAGCCTTCTCCAGCCGATGATACTCGTCCATATCCTGCGTACTCTCTTGCTGATTGCCAAAGGGCCCGTACATGAATTCCTGCCTTTTCCCATTCAGCGCTATTTGCAGAAAGGTAGCGTTCTGATCCTGTATATCGGAAAACTGTTGTCGCTTGAAATTGAGTAGTCCGTATGTATCGGTCAGAGTATGCAGCAATTGCTGTAGCTCACTGCTATCGAGTTTCCCTTGTCTATCCGTACCAAGGATATAGGTTCCATCTCCGTAAAGACTGATATCTGGTCCTAACTCTAGTGAGCCATAGAGACCGCCGCCGTAAAAGGTGCGCAGCAGGATAGCTTGTGAATCGGTGCTATAAGTGATTGATTGCGTCGATGCACCCGAGCCAACAGAGGCTGAAGATGTACTGCCGCTCTTCCCATCTGAGTTGGTAGATGAACCGAAACCTCCACAAGCACTAAGTAGAAGACCGAAGAGGATAAAGCAAAGAAGGACAGGGTGTGCGTAATGGGCAAGGGCACATGGCCCCCAGACATGTTGCCACGCAAGGGGATGTCCCCCCCACATGCGTTTTGGCCGTGGCAACATGTCTGGGGGCCATGTGCCCTTGTTTCCTCGAATCATATGAAGCTTATCCATCATATATTTCTTTATTCACCTTGTGCTACTCTGCGAAATTCATCTAGTCCTCTTGCCACTCTTATTGTATCTGAAAGGGAGTCTTCTGTACAGACAAAGGAGCCGTTTCTGTACTATAGAGCTATCTCTGAGAGAAACGATAACCAATCATCTTATATACGAGTTTTGCCGCTAAAAAATCGGCGCGTGTCTGCCCTTGCATAGGACAAAGTTCAACAACATCCATACCAACAATGGTTGAGCGTTTACATATCTCCTGGAAGAGATCAAGAACCTGATACCAGTTCAAGCCTCCAGGCTCTGGCGTGCCTACTGCTGGCATCTCGCTTGGGTCGATGGCGTCAAGGTCGATGGTGACATAAGTATGTTTGCCCAAACGTTCCCAGGGAATTGTAGCAATACCTTTCGCTAACTGATAGGCCCACACAACGCTGACATTCGGCCTTGTCTTCAAAAAATCCGCCTCTTCAGGGCTAAAGCTGCGAATACCAATCTCTAAAAGAGGGATGCCCATGTCTACAACACGTCTCTCTATAGAGGCGTGTGACAAGGGTGTTCCCTCGTACTCGTTGCGTAGATCACCATGGGCGTCAATGTGAACCACTGTCAGATCGGGGTATTGTTCGTGTACTGCTGCGATGACGGGTGCTGATAAAGAATGCTCGCCACCGAGTGTAAAAGGAAGTTGCCCTCGTTGCAAGACTTCGCGTACAGCCTCGCCTGTCTTTCTAAGTGCTGCCGCATGATTCATTCCACTATAATTCAATAAAGGACGGGTATATATACCTGTCTCAATAGGGCAATAATCGAGTTCTTCATCATACAATTCCATCTGACTGGATGCATTGAGAATCGCTTGCGGACCGTGTTCAGTGCCTTTCATATAGCACACACTGTACTCAAGTGGGGCTGGAATAATCGTCACCTGAGCCGTGTTAGGATCGCAATACGGTGCATCCGGCGCGCCAAACTGGGCTATAAGCGAAGCGGCCATCGTGGGAAGGCTCCTTTTTCAAATTTCCTGAAAAGATAATGCTTTTTGAACAAGATTTTCATAAGTTTGTCATTGAAAGTAACAAAATGGAGAGTAAGAAAACTTCCAATTGAACTGGATTTTTTCTTACCCTCCATCATCAAGGCACTTGGCTACAAAAGCACTATGTGCCTTACGTTTCTTGCCCTTAACTCACCCCCGCAGTTGTAGCTGCCTTTGCGCGACGGGCTGCCATAGCTTCCTCGTAGCGCAGCGGATCGGGTACATCAGGGCGCAAGGAACGATGCCCACGGACCACGAAATGTGCCTCTACATCGTCTGTTTGGAACATCTCTTTAGCAAAGGCGATGGCATCCTCCTGGCTGAACTCCTTGCATGAGCAGATGTCGATATCGACCTCGCCGTACTCAGGCCAGGCATGCAGGCTGATGTGGCTCTGGGCGATGACGACAAAGCCCGAAAGACCAGCATCTAATGGGTTAGACGTTTCAATATCGTATAGGTGTACGGGACTAACCTTGTCCATGTCTACACGACCAGGATATTCGTTCAGTATGCGACGGATAAGTGGTTCATTGCTCAGTAGTTTGCGATCACAATTGTATAGCTCTAACATTAAATGAACAAGCACTGCTTCTTTCTCCTGTAGATACCCGTTACGCAGGCTCCTGCCATAACATAAACCTGACAAGAAACTGCACTGACATTTGCGTGCATACATCTGCACACAGAAAGGTATTATACATTAGGTTGTCAAGCTAATGCAAATAAAAAAGCTACGTAAATTGTATCTAATAGCAAGCTCTGTTCTATCTAAATGCCATTGTGTAATGCATCTAAAACAGACAGAGCCTCTATCTAAATGTCAGCGCTTTGTCAATCTAATAGGAAGCATGGTTGCTATTAGATCGAAGTAACCTTTATGGTCGCATTGCTTTCGTCGTTTCGTAAGCGTTTCGTAGTTCCTTCAGTAGTGCCTCTCGCTGTGTGAAGAGTTCACGTCGTGGACGCGGCTTCGCCTTACTTACGACATACGCTGTCAATAATGGCAGTGCAATCGTGGAGTCTCCGTAGATGACGACGGTATCATGCAACTGATTGGGCTTGATCTTGCCCCACGAAACCGCCTCTGACGGTGTCGCACCGGAGAGACCACCCCAATGCGGCGCATCCGCTGTGACCTGGATAAAGTAATCGTGCCCACCCTTCTGAATGCCCAATACCTCCCAGAGCTGCGGCTGCGTCTGCAGATAAAAGTTCTTAGGACTACCACCACCCAGGATAATAACACCGTTGCGAGTCGCGTGATGCACAATCGCCGTTGTTTCGTTCACATCGGCAAGCGAATCGAGCGTGAGCTTACTGCCTTCCAGCGCATTACGCGCGACATTCATACCAATTGATGAGTCTCCAGGAGAGGAGGTGTAAATGGGAATATTCCACGCCGCCGCCTGCGCCAGTACCGAATACTCCGGCTTTACCCCCGCTTTGAGCAACTGTGTTCCCAGGTGGTAATGAAGCTCGGACGTAGAGATGGGTCGGTTGGGTAAACTCTTAAGCGCTTCACGCACGAACGCATCAGTATCGAGCAGCACCTTATCCTCAAAGAGAATATCGTAAATGCGAATGACGCCCTCTTCCTGAAGCTTGGTATCATCCAGGCGAAAGTCGCCTTTGTGCAGCGACATGGCAAGGGCATGATGCATGTCATGATACAGGTTAGCACCCGTACTGATCATGAAGTCAACGAAACCATACTCCATCAGAGTCAGAATGCACCCACCCAGACCTGCAGGGGTTAGTGCGCCCGCCATCGTCAAACCGATAGTAACATCCCTTTCTGGATTGAGCATCTCTTCCGCGTAAAGGCGCGCGGCCTCGTTGAGTCGTGCCGAGTTGTATGCCTGGAATTGCTCCTCGATCAGTTCGGACACGGTCATATCGGGTCGAACGCGTCGCGGTAAAATCTGTTGACCGCTCAGATAGTCGCCCTGTGTCGGCTCATGGTTCTCCGACTGCGCGTGATGCATATCATAACCATCATGATGATGTTGCATTTTGTAATCATCCTTTCTATTTTTAGCAATCAAGGTAGTATACTACAATCGCTTTTATGCCGCGTGCTTCCTATAACCCTACCTGGAAGTGCAGGTTTCTGCTATTATATGCTTATGAAGCCTCAACTGTAGTGTCGGTGCTCCGCACGTGAATGTGGGAGTTCACCGTAATAATTGATAAATTGGTGGAGGATAAGCATGGACAAAGCTGGCGTTCAAGCTGCATTCGTTGCGGCTGGCTTGTCACGCGTGATCAAAGACATTGACCGCGTGTCACGTGCATCAATTCGATTGTATACTACTTCCGTCGATGAGTCCACCTTGAAAATAGGAGCATCGAAGCTGGGCGGAATTCCCGATCTGCCACCAGGAGTTACCCGGCCGGAATGGAAGGGCCTACCACAGTCCTTTATCGCGCAAATACGCCTCGATGACGTACGTCAGTATGATACAGAAAACGTGTTGCCGCAAGGTGGAATGTTCTGGTTTTTCTACGATGCACAACAGCAAACATTTGGAGCAGACCCCGCCGATCTCGGAGGCTGGCAGGTAATATTTAAGGACGACAACCTTTCTCTGTTGCAGCGTACTCCCGCACCTGCAACGCTTCCGGCTTCGAGTCAGTTTAAAGCTTGTTCCATCAGGTTTGCGAGCGAGATGACTCTATCTCAGCAGCCACAGCTTGAGATACCCAACTTTGGTTGGACGGATGAAGAGCAACAAAAATATGAGACGTTGCTGTCGGCATTTCCCAATCCAGACGACCACGCCGCTATACAAAATCGCTTATTGGGCAATCCTGATACTATTCAGGACGATATGCGCCAGGAGTGTCAGTTTGCCTCTCATGGTGTTACAGATACAAGTGATCCGCGTGCGGATGAATTGTCGAAGGGCGCGATGGATTGGCAATTACTCTTACAAATAGACTCTGATGAGCACGCTGGCATGCGTTGGGGTAACACCGGAATGCTCTACTATTGGATAAAATTGGCTGACCTACAAGCACACGATTTCAGTCATACCTGGCTGGTTTTGCAGTCCGAGTAAGTATTGCACACGTAGGTATCTAAAACTAGTGTTTGGTTTTCTAGCGTTTTATTGAGTTTTCTAGCGTTTTATGACAGGGTTTCGACCATGAAAAACCACCCTTGTAGCTTTCACTACTCGGATGGTTTTCTTGCTACTAGCCCTTACTTTTGCTTTGGCGATGGTACAAGGGGCTCACTCTCTTCTTCTAATCTGTCAATAAATGCTTTGATAGGCTTTGTTGCTTTTTTTAAGTCTGTTAGCAAGTAAGCATCTCTTTTCCCTGCAATCTTCTCAAAGCCTAGATGTTCGACTAGCTTCCTACCTTCAGGTGTTGCAGCTACAGCGTACCATTTCTTTATATCGTACTGCCTGTCTAATGAGATTGCCCACCTTATAGCACTTCTAATGATGAAACGTCCTCTATCCTTATCTTTTTGAGCATCTCCCGTATGGTGTATCGATATGCTTGGGATATAAACTGTCAGGTTCTTATCTGTCCATTCTCTTATTGCCTCTGGTTGTATATTCTGCTCTCTAATCTCCTCGTTTATTATGGATTTAATAACATCATCTTCTAGAGGCATTATTGTCACCCCTGCTATTCTTTTGTCCCCTTCTCTTGCAGACATGAAGATGTCGGAGTTTGCTTCACGCCACTCTAGTAGCCTGTCGTAGGTTACAATGTCTTCTGGTTCGTATAACCTAAAGTGGTTCTGGTAGCTTGCCCATAGCTCGCTATTTGTTGCTGGACCAAAGGTTAGTTTTGCGTTATCTTTGCGCTTTAAAAGCCTTACGTGTGCATCTATTGCTTCTTTAGGGTACTTTCTTCCTCTTTTTCTTCCCTCTTCAAGTTCACTTGGTATAGTTCCATCCTCTGCCCTTCTGTTTAGTGTTGCTTTGGATATGCCGAGAAGCTTCATAACTTCCTCTGGTTTGTAGTACTCTTTTTCCATTGTTTTTTCTCGCGCTCCCTCCCGTTGATTTTTGATATTTGCTTTGGAGAGTCATTGATATTGTAAGCCTTTAGCCTCATTTTGTCTAGGTGTATGAGTATTACTGACATTTTGAGGAATATTGACAAATTGATTTCTGAGCTTTATAATTGATTTGTGATATTTGAGAAAAAGATTTCTGAGTCTTATCAAGGGAGGTGCTTATCGACTAACGGCTACATGGCGACAAAGCGGCGTATGGCAGGAGTGGGAGCTCGCTGTTCGGAGCAATGCGACGGGGTGCAATTCCCTGGAACCGCTACAGTACTGATGGCAAGGACAATAGACGTGGGTGAAGCACCGGGGTGCATAGGCCCCAAAGACAGTTCAATCCCGATCTCGTCGAGAAATCTTTCCTATATGGCCGTTGTCAAGCCTACCTAGTTGAGAGGGTACCTTTTACTCGTCCAAGTCAATCAAGGCGGTCTGACGGGCATCGTAGCGCGTTTTATGGGCGTTTCTGTCTACTCTAGTCTACCCTGCAATCGTTTACGTCTCTCGTCTACGAACGCGTCAAGGTCGGAACGACTGATAGTGTATCTTCCAACAATGTTTATTTCAGCAGGCAATTGGCCGCTCTTTATCCAACGGCGTATTGTTTTCTCGTCCACGTCCAATTCACGGGCGGCCTGCTTTATAGTTAACGTTTCCTCACTCATTAGATAGCTCCACAACTCTGTTTCTACCAATTTTAGCATATACGTCAATTAGGGTAGACAAGTTAGACATTCATAATTATACTATAATTATGGGATGTCCACGAAGTCCAGAAAGGAAGGTGCTATTTTGATAGCAGATGAAGAAAACGCGGCCCGAAGCATTGTAGGCAACGAGCCGCAACAAGAAAACGCCTACCAACATTCGATCAGCATAGCTTTCTCATTGCAATTATGCACTAGAGAAGGCGTATCGGTCAAAGGAGATGCACACATGCAGAAGACAACCACAAGCGTCCCGCGTCGTGCTTCAATGCAAGCCGACGTTACCGAAGACTTTGACGATCAGCTACCGCAAGCCATGCCACGTAGCCAAATCCGATGGAGACCCACCCAACAAGCCACAGCAGGCCAAGACGTTCTAGCCCCTCATGGCTGCACTCAGGATGCAACAGTACCAGTTGTTTCCCATCGAGTAAGCGGTACAACAAGAGCGGGCCTATGGATAGTGCTTATCCTCTGCCTCGCGTTCCTCTTCAATGGCATCGCTGTACCGGCGTGGGAGAACCTGAACAATCAACTGCACTACGGGGATGCACGCATAGCGAGCTACGACATAGATCATCGCCATTTTGTCACTGAAGACAATCAGGGCAAGATACGGGTGTACATCATGAGCGAGGATGGGCAGCATGTGCAAGTGTTGGATAGCATTCTCGGCAGCAACACAGACCACGCGCTTGTCACACTTACCGATCAAGGCAGCAACATTGTTATGTCAGTCAATGGCGTGCAGACTGCGCTTCTCGTCCCGAATGGTCAAGGCGGCTATAAGTGGGGAGGCAACTAGATGGATGTATCCGCAACCGCTAATCTGGTGACCATTCACATCCAAACCGTGTGGCTGGTCGCAATCGTTGTTGTGGTAGTGCTGTTAGCATTCTTGAAGAAGAGGTGAGGCCATGAAGCAACATGAATTGCTTTCAGGTATGCTTTCTGAGTACCTGCACCAGGCGACGATGAACTTAGATATTGCTACCGATCAGGGAGCAACACCCTACGAGCGGGCTATGGCCGCTATGGTGGCTACCCGCTTTTTTGGTCTCCTGATGCCAGTAGCCACAGAGCTACAAGTGTTGATACGTGCGGGCAAGCTCAATCAGGAGGCGCAGGACCCGCTAGCGTTTGACCCGACGGAAGGGAGGGAAGCGTGATAGAGAGTCCAAATAGCACCTGCCGCATGTTGGGCCATGATTGGGCCACATATCAAAACTACCAGAATTGTCGGCGTCATGGGTGTAAAGTGTTCAGGACGTGGGATCGTGGACATTGGAGCCAGGTCAAGGAACCTAAACCCAAGAAACGAACGCAGGAGCCGCCACAGCAGCAGCAGCAGGGGTTGTGGTGCAACATGTAGGACAGACGTTCGTAGATAAAAGAGGGGGTGCTGGTGGGAACAGTACCCCGTTTTCGGTGGAGGAAGAGAGAACAAAAATGAGCCGCTTCTTTAAGACACTGCAAGATAGTGAACAGGAGAGGCAGGAAGCATTCAGCTTCGCACGTGCAAAACGCTTCCCGATTGACAAGCGGCTTCTACTCTCTGGTCATCAATCATCGTGGTAGAGCACAAGGACCGCTTAACCCGCTTCGGGTTTAAGTACATTGAACCCCTTCTTGCTATGCAAGGTCGCTCTATCGAAGTGATAACCATCCCAGAGAACCCCATTGAAGACCTTGTGGCTGATCTTGTTAGCATATTTACAGCTTGAGCGCCCGTCTCTACGGGCAACGGACAGCAAAATGGAAAACAGAGCAGATTGTGAAAGAGTGAGAGGTCCAAGCACAAAATACAACGACAGAGAAAGGGGGTGAAAAAGATGCAGCTAGTTGAGCAACATCTGATTGACAAGAACGATCCACGTTATGCCGTGATGGATGAAGCGGCTTTCAAGTCCAAGAACCTGTACAATGCGGCATTGTACGAGATACGCCAATCCTTTATCCATGAAGGAAAGTACCTGAACTATAACGAAGTGCAACGGCGCATGCAGTCGCACGAAGCCTACAAAGCCCTGCCAGCAAAGGTCAGTCAACAAATCTTGATGGTGCTTGATCGAAACTGGAAGTCCTTCTTCGAGGCGCTTGAAGCCTACAACGAAGACCCTTCAAAGTTTTTAGGGCGTCCCAAGTTACCGAAGTACAAGCATAAAACGGAAGGCCGTAACATCCTGGTGTACACTGTCCAGGCTATCAGCAAAAGAGGCTTAAAGCATGGACTCGTTCAACCGTCCATGCTTGCTATCGAGGTACAAACGAAGCAAAAGGACATCAATCAAGTACGCATCGTGCCTCGCAAGGGCTTTTACGTTGTGGAAGTGGTCTACGGAAAAGATGTGAAACAGGCAGAAGTGAACCCTGCTTATTATGCTGGCATAGACATTGGCATAAATAATCTGGTAGCGCTAACCTCAAACAAACCTGGCTTTCAGTCAGTAGTCGTTAACGGGCGTCCAGTGAAAAGTGTGAACCAATTCTACAACAAGCGCAAAGCAGAGCTACAGAAACACCTCGGTCACACTGGCACAACGAAGCGCATGGAGCGCATGACGAACAAGCGCAACAGGCGTATCGATCAGTATATGCACACTGTAAGTCACCGCATTATTGACTTGCTGGTGAAAGAAGGGATAGGCGTGTTGTGCATCGGGAAAAATGACGCCTGGAAGCAGAACAGTGAGATGAGCAAGCGCACAAATCAAAACTTCGTACAAATCCCGCACGCTCGTTTCATTTTGATGCTTGCCTACAAAGCGGAACTGGTAGGCATTCGTGTCGAGATCACAGAAGAGTCTTACACCAGTAAAGCGAGCTTGCTTGACCTCGATGCGTTGCCAGTGCGCAAGTCAGGCGATGAAACCAAGCATATGTTTAGCGGGAAGCGGGTGAAGCGTGGGCTGTACCGAGCAACAAATGGACGATATATCAATGCCGATATCAACGGTGCAGGCAACATCATCAGAAAAGTAGCACCTGATGCTTTCCAACAAGTGGAAGGTGTAGAGGATGGTAAAGGGGTGCTTGCATCCCTGGTAGTCCATCCGGTGAGGATTGTCGTTCCCCTCACGAAGCCGAAAGCAAGCGGTTCATAGCAGAAGCAAGCGGTCAATAGAACGCTATACATCGCTATACATCGCTATGCTTTTTGGAACTATCTATACAGATAATTCTACTCACATATAAATTTCTTAAAAGGGAAGAAAAGGAAGACGCTACAATGAGAAGAGGAAGAACCTCTGGGCTGGGAGTACTTGTGCTTCTACTTATAATCGTCGTCGCATATCTTTTGACTCGCCCAACAACGACGAATTCTCCATCGAGTACCACACCAAATAACCCATCAACTCCGTCAAGTGCTGAACCACAGTGGGGCGTGCAAACCAAAACATCGAACTGTATCGCTCACAATGGTCTTCAAGACACTGCATGTACTCCTGGTGCTCTGCTATCAACTGGAACAAAAGATGCCATCTGCCAATCGGGGTATGCACGTTCAGTGCGCAACGTGCCGACAAGTGAGAAGAGCCAGGTATACGCGGAATACGGGATAGCAAGTCATACTTCTGGTCAATATGAGGTTGATCATCTTGTCAGCCTGGAGTTGGGAGGCTCAAACGATATCTCGAATCTCTGGCCTGAAGCTGCCAGTCCTCAACCGGGTTTTCACGAAAAAGACAAGGTCGAAAACTACCTACATGACCAGGTATGTTCAGGAGCGATTTCTCTAAGACAAGCGCAGATCGAAATCGCAACGAACTGGTTGGCAGTCTATAATCGCATGCCAAACAAATAGTATCAACCGTTGGCGCATAAGCAAGCCAGGGCGTCCGTGATGGACGCCCTGGCTTGCTTATGCGCCAACGGTTGATACTTATTCGACCATTGACCGCCGAACCTCGATGACTTGATCGCGTAATTGCGCAGCCTTCTCGAAGTCCAATTGCTTGGCGGCGTTACGCATCTGCGACTCCAGGTCCTTAATGAGACGTACAGCTTCATCTCTTGGAATGCCTGCCAGTGCCACCGAGGTCGCCTTGCCGTCCGCATCTTCAACGGTTATACCGCTCATGGCCTTGATACGCTCAGAGAGAGTCTTGACCTCCTTCTTGATACCACGCGGCGTGATGTGATTGAGTTCGTTAAAGTCCACCTGTATGCCGCGACGACGGTACGTCTCGTCGATAGCGCGTCGCATCGACTTGGTGACATTATCGGCATACATGACGACGCTGCCCTCGACGTGACGGGCAGCACGACCAATCATCTGAATCAGCGAGCCTTCCGACCGTAAGAAGCCTTCCTTGTCTGCATCAAGAATCGCTACCAGCGATACCTCCGGCAGGTCAAGACCCTCGCGCAGCAGGTTAATACCTACCACCACGTCGTACACGCCAAGGCGCAGGTCGCGCAGAATCTCAACACGTTCTATCGTGTCGATCTCCGAATGCAGGTAGTGAACCTTTATATTCAGTTCCTGCATGTAGTCAGCAAGGTCTTCTGCCATCTTTTTAGTAAGCGTTGTGACAAGGGCACGCTGTCCTCGTTCAGTACGACGACGAATTTCCGCGAGCAGATCGTCGATCTGTCCCTTTGTGGGCCGTACACTGATCTCTGGATCAATAAGACCCGTTGGGCGAATAACCTGTTCAACAATCGCCTGGCTGTGCTCGTACTCATAAGGACCCGGAGTTGCCGAGACATACAATGCCTGGTTAACCTGTCGCTCGAACTCGGAAAAGGTCAACGGGCGGTTGTCCAACGCCGAGGGAAGACGGAAGCCATAGTCAACCAGAACTTGCTTACGTGAGCGATCACCCGCGAACATACCACGCACCTGTGGCAGCGCAACGTGCGACTCGTCTACTACGAGCAGGTAGTCTTCGGGCAGGTAGTCGAGCAGCGTCCAGGGCTGCTCGCCCGCTCCACGACCAGCAAGGTGGCGCGAGTAATTCTCGACGCCCGAGCAAAGGCCCGTTTCGCGCAGCATCTCCACATCGAAGTTGGTACGTTGCTTCAGTCGTGCCGCCTCTAGCAGCTTGCCCTCCGACTCAAGCTCCTTGAGACGCACCTCCAGTTCGTCCTCGATCAATTTTATTGACGCATTCAGACGTTCTTGCGTCGTCACCCAGTGCTTGGCGGGATAGATATCGAGCCGCTGTCGCTTGCCCAAGACCTCACCTGTGAGCGGGTCGATCTCGGTCATACGCTCGATCTCGTCACCAAAGAACTCGATGCGCACTGCTACGTCTTCATAAGCAGGGAAGATTTCCAACACGTCTCCACGCACGCGGAAGCGTCCACGAACAAAGTTGGCATCGTTACGCTCATATTGAATTTCGGTCAGGTGACGTAGTATCTTCTCTCTACGTCGCTCGTCCCCTACTTTAAGGGTCAGGACCACCTCGCCGTATTCTTCCGGACTACCTAGACCGTAAATACAGGAGACCGAGGCGACGATGAGTACGTCGTGCCGCTCAAAGAGGCTACGCGTCGCGGAAAGACGCAGCTTCTGGATCTCTTCGTTGAGCATGCTCTCTTTCTCAACGTAGGTATCTGAGCGTGGAATGTAGGCTTCTGGCTGATAGTAGTCATAGTACGAGACGAAGTATTCAACCGCGTTGTTAGGAAAAAACTCTTTGTATTCGCTATAGAGCTGGGCCGCCAGTGTCTTATTTGGAGCAAGCACAATAGTCGGTTTCTGTACCTGCTCAACGATCTTTGCCACTGTATATGTTTTACCACTGCCAGTGACACCTAATAATGTTTGATGCCTATACCCGTTTTGGATGCCCTCAGCAAGTTGCCTAATAGCTTCGGGTTGATCGCCAGTGGGTTGAAATGGGGACTCTACCTTAAATTCTGGCATGCTTGAAATGTCCTTGAGTAGAATATCTTTTCCAATTATCGCTCTCATTATACCACTTCTTTGCAGTACAGAGGTGTTATTTTTTAAATCATTTTGAGGGGATAAATAACCTTGTACTAGTATAAACGATAAAACCTATAGCTTGTATTTCGCCTAACTTGATAAGGCCCAATTATTGGGCTATAATTGTGGTATATTGAGGAGGAGATATTCTCGTGGATGGAAAACAGCAGAACTCACAACAGCAGCACAGACAACATTTCAACCTCAGCGAGTCTGCGAAACAGATGCTAGAGGAGTTGACGGCACACCGCTATCCAGGCAAGCAGCGTCGGCAAAGTCAACTGGTAGAAGACCTGATTGCTGATCACTACTTTGCATGTATGACTTGGATGCCCTTGAATATCTTGCTCCGAAAGCACAGCGAGAACTATTGCTCAACCAGATACTGGTTGAAATAGATGGCCTTGAAAAGAGGCAACCTGTGGTTGTTATTGCTACTGCTAGTAACTCCAACATACTCGACCCCGCATTCTTCAGACCAGGCCGCTTTGATCGTTCTATCGAAATAAGTGATAGCGATAGAAGAGAGAGCAATACTTCATCTCTCACCAGCAATGTTCAACCTGATCCCTGGGCAACTGTTACACAATGCTACAGAGAGGGTCAGGTTGTCACTGCCACTATAACGAAGTTTGCTCCGTTTGGTGCCTTTGCAAGCATCGAGGACGGTATTTATGGACTCATCCATCTCTCCGAGATGACTCCTGGACAGGACCCTCAATCAATCCTGCGAAAAGGAGCACAGGTCAAAGCAAGGATTCTGCGTCTTGATGTAGAGCGACGCCGATTAGGGCTAACCTTGCGCAATGTTGATGAAACGAAATTCTCTTCTGTACTCCTCTGTCCCTCCTGCAAGCGCGAAGTGCGGGCCAACTGGAAGCACTGCGTCTATTGCGGTGCATCTCTGGCGAAAGTATGCGCAAAGTGCAAAGCACCACATCCTGATGTCGAAGGAGCGCGTTTCTGCTTCGAGTGTGGCAGTGAACTAGAGTAGCAATTTGCCAGGCAATAGTGTACCATGTTGAACTGATTTTCTTATCTAAACCGTGATATACATGAATGTACTTAATAGAGGTAAATTCTTCGCATAGTTGCGCCTATACACTGCTATTAATTTGGAGGTTTATTCCGATGCCCTTTTTGTATACTATATGTCGCTCTGCCAGCGGTCGAGTAATAGCAGGGCTGCTAGGTTTACTGCTCTTGCTTGCACCTCTGGCAAGTTGTGGCGGATCTGAGCCACTTCAATTTACAACCCTTAATATTGGCTTACCCGCCGAAGCAATGAACTCTCCCGTGGTCGGGCCGTTACCTGACAACGCGAAATTGCATGTTCGGATCACGTTCAAAGTAGACTCCAATATACTGAAACAGATGCAAAACCAGAAGATTGAGCCTGGGAAACGTTCTCATCTGGAAGATTTCGCTAATAAGCTTGGTATAGACGATGGCACCTATCAGAAAATCAAAGACTTCTTTAGTCCGTCGGGTATCGCACTAAAATTGAGTAAACTGCGTACTCATCTGGCGGTTGATGCCAAGGCTAGCACCATCGCCAAATTGTTACAGACGAAATTTGTCGTCCACAAGTACAATGGTCGCACGTTCTATGCTCCCTCTACCCCACCCAAGCTGCCAAAGTTTCTCTCAGACTCTATCGATGCCATAACAGGACTTGATAACTACAGTACTCCGCCGCAGCATGAGTTTACAATGAACCTTGGAGCATCTCATGCAAAACAACAACATGCTCAGGATTGCCAACCGCTTGACCAGACGCTGCTTCCCAAGCAGGTCGCCCACGCTTATGGGTACGATCAGCTTTGGAACAAGGGCTGGCATGGCGAGAACATGACCGTCAATCTGGTTGAGATCGACGGCTTTTACCGCAATGATATCCAGAACTACTTCGACTGCATCAATTTCCAGGGCAAGCTCTCCACCGTTAATGTCGATGGAGCACCTAGTCAGGCACTTGGAGAGTCAGCGCTGGATATTCAAATGATTGCGGGCCTGGCACGCTCTATTAATATGGTTGCCTATCAGACTGATGGCAATAGCAATAACGATGTCTGGACACAGGTCAATGATATGCTTCAACAAATCATCGATGACAACACTGGTAATGCGAACTCAGGGAACGTCGTCAGCATCAGTCTTGGTGCCGCTGAGGGCGAGATATCTTCCGATGATATGAGGGCGATTGATCAGAGCATCCAACAACTGACCCGTGCCGAGCACATGACCGTCTTTATTGCGAGCGGCGACTGCGGCGCGTTTACCACACGAAGATATGGGGACCTCTCGGTCAGTTTCCCCGCCAGCGATCCCTGGTCTGTCTCAGTAGGCGGCACCATCCTCTCGCCAGGTACTAATGCCAATCGAGCGGATGAGATTGTGTGGTCAGATGCTTCCAATAAGTCCAGTTGTAAAAATCGTTGGGGAAGTGGTGGAGGCAATAGCCAGGTATTCGGACGCCCGAGTTGGCAGAATGCTTCCGGCGTCAACAATCGATATTCGCGCAATACTCGTCAAATCCCCGACGTATCAGGTGCCGCTTATGCTCTTGCCGTGTACTTTCAGGGCAGATGGGGTGCTGTTGGTGGAACTAGCGCTGCTGCACCAATATGGGCTGCGGGCATGGCTCTGGTGAATGAGGGGCTCATGCAACAAATTCACAAATTTGCGGCTGGCTCCCAGGTCTTCTACCTTGCCGCTAACAGGAATAATGGGATGCGTCCCTACTACGACGTGACGCGTGGCAACAATCTTTACTTCCCTGCTACCCCTGGTTGGGACTTTTCTACAGGACTCGGCACACCGAACCTGGGAGATTTCTACGCTGTTGTTTGCAATGACATTATGTGAACCAGTAGTACATAAAATAGTGAACTAATTCATCGTCAATCTCCTTGCTTATGTTATAGTAGAGGTGAAATAAAAAAACTTCACTTATCATCATTCGTAAGGAGAGCGACTCATGGCACAGACTTCCCCACGTTCTTGCCCAAATTGTGGGACATCACTTGCCGAGGAACAGCGTTTTTGCTCGAATTGTGGAGCGCTCGCAGAAAATGAAACTAGTAATCCGACGGTACCTGGCGGAGAGACACCGACTGCATCGGAGATGTCAACACTAGCATCGGCATCTCCATCAGACAGTCCGTATGCGCAATATCAGCAGATGCAGCCTCCTCCGCCTCCATCTTATGAACCTACACTTCCAATCTATCAACCCTCATCTCCCCCCGCGTATGCAACTCCACAACGCGGCTCATCAAGCAGGACGTTACGAAACGTTGGCTGGGGAGTCACTATTGTGGTTCTGCTCGTTCTTGTTCTCTGTGGCACGGCTGGCTACTTTGTCTATAACAGCATCAAGTCTGCTACCAACAATGTGTCTAGATCTCAGCAGGCTGCGCCAACAGCAGATACAACAGGTGCAGCAGCAGTGACTAATGTAACGCCAACAACAGGTTCTACAACAACCTCTCCCGTTAACGCTGTAATAACCTATGCAGGAGTTGAGCTGACAATTGATGACGTGAAACAGGCACAAAGCTTCGCCGACGACGACAGCAGCTCTCAGAATGGTGTGGCCCGTCTTGACATAAAAGAGAATAACACTTCAACCACTTCTCCAAGCTACCTCTATAGTGATGCGGTCCGCTTACTATTACCGGACGGTAGTAAAGTTGCTCCTATCAATACTGAGCATCCGATCTCTCCTGACGCCTCAATAGCACGAACAAATTGGCTTGACTTTCCTGTTCCGACAACAGTAAAGGCGAATCAATTGATTCTACGCTTTGGTAAAGAGTCCGAGGCGCAGATGGATATGCCCTTAGTTGGGAATGCTGATCTCTCAAAATATAAGTCTAAAACTGCCAACCCCAATAAGCAAACACAGTACGCGGGTCTGAATTGGACGCTAAAAACCGCAGTATCAAGCTGGAGTAGTAATGGAAAACAAGCCGACAAAGGCATGATTTATGTTACTGTAACCTTGAGAGTGGATAATCCTTCACAGAACGAGTTCAGTGCTTATTGGGGAGATTATATGCGTCTTAAAGCTGGTGACGCAACGAGTTCACCAGAGTCAGGTACAAATTTCCCGACCAGCTTTGCTGCTGGTTCATCTGGCACGATGGGAAGCGTTGTCTTTCTCGTCCCACAAGGAAATACGACGTACACGCTGATACTCCTAGGGAATACTTCTTCTCAAGTCGGTCCCGCTTCGCTAGGTTTTCAAATTCAGTAAGAATAAAGGGAGACGCGATTTCGTGCCTCCCCTATTTTTTGCCTTGTGCCAGCAGTGTCAGCTTGCCTACACCATTCGTTACGTTCATACAGAGGATACGTCCATTAGACAACCATAGAGGGTATATCTGAGTTGCTTGTGTCTTCGTGAATAGTATTTTTGCTCCATGCAGAACGTGTGCCGAGAGCGCACCACCATCACTGTAGACGAGAGCATTGCTGTCAGGCGACCAGTTCCAACCAAGAAGCTTGTGCTGAGGAGTGATAGTGAAGAGCGTCTGCTGCTTAGCAACATCGAGTGTGCGAAGTAAGACCTGATTTTGTGAGTTAGTCTCCTCGTATGTTAAGTAGCGCCCGTTTGGTGACCATGCAATATTACCTACAATGACATTTTCTGGAAGATCAAGCTTTTGCAGACTACTGGTGCGCATATCCATCACATAGATTGCACGCCCAGGCTGATTGAGCGATTGTGGTGAAGAGGTGTTGCCTGTGGTGGCGACAAGAGCCAGGTTGTGACCGTCTTGCGACCAGACCAGCCGTTGTACGAGCATAGATATGGGTAACGTCTTCAGGAGTTCTGGTTGGTGTTCCTTCTGTGGAGGAGTACTCCAGAGTTTTGCCGTGCCATGATCCTCCGTGATGTAGGTGATCTGCTGGTTTGAGGCAGGCGACCAACTCGCGGCAAGTGCGGGATGTCCAAGTGTATCCATATACTGACCTGTGCGTATCAGCGCTAGGAGCGGCTCAAGCACGCCTGCTGGATAGATGGTTGTCACAAGCCCCGACCCGTCTGGTGCCCATGCAACATCACGAGCGTAGCGCATCGCAAGCACATTACTTCCTGCTGGATTGCTTAAATCTGCTGTATACATCAGTCCAGGCTCTTTTGCCGCTTCATAGACAAGATGATGGTCTGTTGGATCGAGCGAAACCAGATGCCCTCCATTTGCTAATTCGCCAGGAGTATTCAGACTTGTACTTACAACATAGTGTGTAGCAGCTGTAGTAGCTGTAGTGGCATCCCTAAGTCGCGGAGGTTGTAGTAAAGAGACCGCGAGAAAGAGTACGATGACCAGGGCTGTCGCCAGCGAAACCAGGGGAACAAGGAGACGCGATGTTGCAGGACGAGACGACAGACGTTGCATGGTCTGTTCACGCATGGCCGGAGTAAAATGTACTTGTGCAGCCTTATTTTGTAGTACGTGTGTGATACGTGCTTCTAACATATGCTCGACGTCCAGTTCTTGATGGTGTCCGTCGTGCTGTTGTTGGTGATCCTCCGCATTGTGCCCATTCATCACACCCCTCCCCTATGAATGCTGATACGAGCATTCATACTTTCACCAGTTGCTTGTTTCTCATTTAGCTCAACCCCTAAAGCCCTACGCGTCTTCTCAATAGCCGCTTGCAAGCGCTTTCGCAACGTGTTCTCCGCAACTCCCAGCATCGTCGCTATCTCTGGCATAGTCATACGATGATAATAGAACAGAACAAGCACTACTCGTTGGTTGAGTGGTAGCTGTTCAATCGCCCGCTCTACATCCAACTTATCTTCTACTCGTCCGCGCTGAAAGTCTGCACTTTGAATAGAGGTATCTACGTAGCTCTGCGTAAACTGCTCCCGTAGTAGCGATGCCTTGCGTGCCCATTGTCTTTTCGCACTCATCGACTGATTGACGACAATTTTCAGCAGCCATGCTCGTAGAAAGGCTGGTTCTCGTAATTTCCCTAAGTTTTTCCAGGCGAGAATAAGTGAATCTTGTACGATGTCTTTGGCTGCTTCTTCGTCTTGCACAAGAAGGTATGCGGTGCGAAGGAGTAGATTGCCGTACTGATCAGCAATCTGTGCAAAGGCTCTTTCGTCTCCCGCAAGAGAACGCGCAACCTGTTCCGCTTGCCACCTACTATCCGCGCTTTCTGTATCACCCGCATCGCCTCTGCTACCTTGTTCTCGCCTCTGCCTGAATCCTGGTATTTCTTCACTGGCAGCCAGTTCTTCTTCTGGTAGTTCTTGTGACACGTCCCTGTACCTCTCACTGAACAAACTGTGAGTATATCAGCCCCATTCTAGGCAGCTATGTTCAGGCTGTAGTGCTGTATTTCTTAGGTGTTCATTCTCATGACGAGACGTTTGTCGAAACAGGGTAACACTTTTTTACTACTTTTGCCGAAAACATGCGTCTATAATCCAGAACAGCATTGATGTACATTTATGTTACTCTTTATGCAGTGCTATGACAAGTTAGAATGCACTGTGAACCCCTTTTTCCTATTCCCTGCTTGTAGTTTTATTTTGTGCATTTGGCCCATACACATAATAACGAAGAATGACGAGTGGAGAACAGGAGCGTCGATTGTATTAAAAAGGAGATCTTAGACAATGAAATTAAGACAATCTCTGGCAATGCTTGTACACCGCATCACACTGATGCTTGGTGTGCTCTCTCTACTTGCTGTCATTGTTATGTGGGCTACCCCTGCCTCAGCTGCCGCTGCTGACATGGCTTTTGTTCGTGTCGTGCATGCCTCCCCTGGTGCAGGAACTGTTGATGTATTCGTGGACGGTGCGCCACTTCTCAAAAGCTTCACTTTTGGCTCCATAACAGGCTACGTATCAGTTCCTGCGGGTCCGCATAAAATTCAGGTTGCACCTGCTGGAAAAGGAATTGGTTCATCTGTCATCACTCAGACCGCAACGGTGAGTGCTGGCGTTCCTTACACCGTTGCCGCAATTGGTACAGCATCAACTGGCTTCTCGCTGGCTGCTTTCGCTGACAACAACCTCGTATCTAACATGGCAAAGGTGCGTGTTTATCACCTGTCACCTGATGTAGGTGCAGTCAATGTTGCTGCTGGTGGTAGCACAGTCATCACTGGCTTGACCTACACGAATGCCAGTGGCTATCTCTCTGTTCCTGCTGGCTCATACACTTTTGCTGTAACAGCAACTCAGGCAGGCGCGACGGTCAATGTTCCTGCTACATTAAGCAATGGAATGGTTTACAGTGTCTTCGCTGTTGGTCTGCTTAAGGGCTCACCGGCTCTCGCATTTAAGCTTGCCGCCGTTGCAGGTGTTCCAGGAATGCCTGGCACAGGCAGCGATCCGCATGCCGTGACAGGCCCAACAGGTAATCCATTGATACCCTTGGTCTTTGGTGCTGTTGCTCTTTTCTTGCTTGGTTCTAGCGTAGCTGCTCGACGCTTTGCGACTGCTCGTCAGAAATAGGTAATCAACTCTTCAGGAAAGTGAACTTTCCTAAGCAGGCTCGTCGTAGTATACAATAGAACTACACGAGCCCACTTTATGAAAAGAAAACTTCCTATAGTCAGTAATCTATAAAAGTCGAAGGATGCCATACGTTATGCGTGCAGTAAACAAGCTATTATGTTGCTGTATATTGCTGATGGTCTTTATTATAAGCGGTTGTGGTGCAGCTACTCAGGCAACGCAACCGCCGAGAGTAGTCCACAAACCCAGCTCGACTGTCTTAGCGTCTTCAACTTGGGGAGTGAAGCCAACAACAACGCCATCTGTAGCTTCGCCAGCACATCTTGTTATTCCCACTATTGGCGTGAATGCTCCGGTTGAAAGTGTGGGAATACAGTCGAATGGAGACCTGGGCATACCACAGCAAAACCCCTGGGAGGGGGTCGGCTGGTATAAAAATGGGCCACGCCCAGGTGAGGCCGGAAGCGCAGTTATTGACGGGCATTTAGATCGTCCCGGCGGTTATCCGGCTGTGTTCTGGGATCTACGTAAGATGAACGTAGGCGATAGCGTAATGATTGTTGATGCTGGTGGGAAGACCATACATTTTCGCGTCACGCGTGTCGCTTCTTACCCACCACAAGATGCGCCTGTTCAGGAGATTTTCGGTGACTCGGGTGGAACCTATCTTAACCTCATTACCTGTGCTGGCACCTGGATTCCGAGCCAGCACCAGACGACGTTACGCATGGTTGTATATACAACCCTTGCTGACTAATGCAGCGGTAGACAGGAAATGCTTGCTGCCGAGTTCTTTACTCAAGCAGGAAGCTTCCAATGAGCTGTTGGCGTAGCGCGGCCTTCTCTGTCTCGTTTATAGGCTCTTGTGGCTTGGCTGGCTCTGTGGGAGTTCCTGACCATACTGCTAGGGGACTGGTAGCTGCCGCAGCAAATTCGTCAATCATGACCTCTTCGAGGAAGGTCGGGGAAGCATCTTCCTTTTCGTTTACCAGGAAGTCCATTGCAGGTTGAGGAGTTCCAGGAATGCGTGGAAACTGGTCTGTAATCTCTGCTGCTGCTTCGGCCTCTTCTTCTATAGATTCTTGCAGTGGAACTGTAGTGATGGCTATTGCAGCAACTCCCTCTGCGGGTGCCTGAGCAATAGCTGTTGAATCTGCTACAAGAGCAAAGCGTCTACCATCAATCTCTACGAAGATACCTCGTCCCTCACGCAGGTTTACCAGTTGATGGCGCAGCCCGCGGTTCTCTGCCTCCATCTGGTCCATGACTTGTTTCTGCCTGAGCAACTCTTGTGCAATCATGTCAAAACTACTACCACCCATAGTATTTGTTCTCCTTTAGAGGGCATCTCGCTGCAAGATACCAATAATTTCATTGTTGCTGGTGATACGCGCATATATATGCTGCGATGCCTCGATCAACTCTCCTATAGAATAACGTGGTTGCCTACTACTTTGGTATAGAGACGTATCAATGTATCTGAAGTAACAATGGTTGCGCTTACGATTGCCCACGTACAAGCCGAAATATTACTTCTTTTCTTACTTTTTCAGAGGGAGGTAGACGTAAAACGTTGACCCCTTTCCCTCTTCACTTTCAACCGTGATCTCTCCACCGTGACGTTTGACTATTTCATTGGAAATGTATAACCCCATTCCTAAACTTGTAAAGGGAGTGTCTTTAACAGTAGTCACGCTATAGAAGCGTTCAAAGATTTTCTTCTGCTCTTGCAGTGAAATACCTATTCCATAGTCGCGCACCTGTATCACAACATGGTCTTGCTCTAAAGCAACCTCCACATCGACGCGATTCGCTTGCGGCGAATATTTGATGGCATTGGTCAGCAAGTTGATGAACACTTGCCCAAGACGATCTTTATCTCCCACTATTTCTTGTTTCTGCACCCCTCTTATAGAAATGGTATGTGTTTCTGTGATGTGCTGAAGGGTTTCTATAACGTCATGTACTAAGTCATCAAAATCAAATGCCGCCGTTACCAGTTCTAACTTGCCTGCTTGAATCTTAGAAAGATCCAGCAAATCAGCAACTAGACCGCTTAAGTTGTGGACTTGCCTCTCCATTTGAGCAAGACGTCGCTCCAGCTCGTTGTGCCCTTCCTGTTTAAACATCTTGTGCAGAATTTCGATGTAGCCTTGAAGACTCGTGACAGGCGTCCTCAGCTCATGGCTGATTGTGGAAATAAAGGTGTCTTTGCGCTGTTCTAACTCTTTGAATTGGGTAATATCTTGTATGATGCTAATCACGAGGGAGGGCTTCTGCTCATTATCAAAAGTGGCAGTCGATTTGACCAAGGCCCAGCGCACTGCGTGTGTGTGCTTATGAATATAGCGAATGGTTACGTGTGGATTTGCTTCTCCCTGAAGGGCTCGTCGCCCTGGAAGGCTTGTAAATGGCAGCGAGTTGCCATATTCATCGGTAATGTTAAACCGCTCCAAATATGTAAGTGACGGCGCGCGGCGCAGTTCTTCCACGGAAGAATAATCCATAAAGGTTGCCGCAGACTGGTTCGCATAGATGATCTTTCCGGTGCCATCCTGCACGATGATCCCATCAGCGATATTGTGCAGAATGATTTCGAGCTGCTCTTTGGCGTCTTGCAACTCCTCTTGCAGACGTTTGCGGTCGCTAATATCACGAAAATTCGCGACAATGGCCCCAATGCTTGGTTCCTCTAGTAAATTAGTGCCAGTGCCTTGCATCCAATGCCAGGAACCGTCCTTGTGCCGCGCACGAAATTCAATTGTCAATCTATTGCTTGAGTCCTCAACGATTGTTGTAAACAGGCGGGCTATGAGAGCAAGGTCAGCAGGATGAAGAAACGCAAAGGCATTACATCCAACCAGCTCGTCTGGCTCGTAGCCCAACAGATGTCGTATTGAAGGACTGGTATAAAGCACCCCTCCATTGCTATCAACAAGGACAATTGCATCAGCACTCTTCTCTATCAGAAAGCTGAAGCGTTGTTCATTCGCAAGGAATCCTACGAGAGGCTGCTCTTGTGCCTCATCCTGCAAAGGAGAGGTGGTGTGACTACGTGGTTGATCGGAAGCGTGATGTTGCTTTGAGGTCATACCAGACATGACGATGTTTTCCCTTCTACGATACTGTCCAACCTATTTACAGGAAAATGCGCTATGAAATGCTTTTTATGCATGACTGCTCATGCTAGAGTAGCTAGTGTAATATATACCAAAACGGAGCAACTGGAAAGGAGTGAATACACACGATAACTTCCTGAACCAGGTCAAATGATAGCAGAAGAAGTTGGATATTTCATCTCAAGTGAGGTGTCGGCATACCAATTCTGTTAGCAGAGGTATCTCTTCTTCCAGCTTCTGAGTGAAGCGTTAGTCGATAATGACATTCCCTTACTTGAGGTTATTTATTCCTCGCGTGAATGACAGAGGTTTTCCAGGTCTCTAGTAAGTACGCGTGGCAAACAAAGAGTAAAACAGGTTCCCTCTCCCGGAACACTCTCGACGTCCACCGTTCCCCCATCGCCTCGGTCAAATCTTTAGCAAGTGCCAGACCAAGGCCCGCACCACCTGCGGACTGTGTACGGGTACTCTCGGTGCGGTAGAAGCGATCCCAGATATGCGGCAGTTCCTCCTCTGCGATCCCCTCACCAGTGTCTTTAACCTGTAGCACAACGTTCTGCGGCTCCATGTGAACGCTTACCACGACAATGCCCCCTGGTGGCGTGTGACGCACTCCATTGTGAAGCAGGTTCTGCAAGACCTGTTCCAGGCGGCTTTCGTCAATCATGGCGCACGTGGGGTTAGAGCCTGCATGCACGATGTCTGCAACCACCTCGACCCGACTTCCGCGCCATGCGATTGGAGCCATGGTCTCGACCACACGCCGGACGAGTGGTTCTACCTCGGTTGGTATACAACGCAATTCCAATCCTCTAGCTTCCATGCGCGACAGCGTGAAGAGGTCGTTGATGAGTGTTTGTAAGCGGATTATCTGCTGCTCCATGATGTGTAGATCTTGCCGCAGCGATGGTGGTGGCTGCTCGTCCCAGCCCAAAAGTGTTGATTCGAGGTAGCTACGCACCGTCGCCACAGGAGTACGCAGTTCGTGAGAGACGCTTGCGATCAATTCGCGCCTCGCTTGGAGGAGTGCCGCGACATTATCACGCTCCGCCTGCAACTCACGCAGCGTGCGTTCGAAATCGGCGGCCATCACATTGAAGTCACTCTGCAAATGAGCGATTTCATCCGCGCCTTCTACTGCCACGCGAACGCTATAGTCTCCCGCCCGTAGCGTGCTGGTGGCGGCTGCGAGGTGCTCAATGCGGCGTGTGGTCTGGCGCGCAAACAGGTAGGAGAACAGGGCTGATGGCGGTAGCACCAGTGCCAGCACGACCACAGTCACGAATATCATGAAAAGAAGAATAAAGAACGTGCCCAGGGGGCGTGCCTGATCGTGAGACTCACACCCACGAGGAGCGTGCTAAAGACTGCTGTTCCCACGACCACGACCATCAGATGGGCATGCGTGAGCGCCCAGCGCAGGTGTGTACGTCGCAGCCGATTCCAGAAACGCCAAAGGGATATTCCTATGCGGAACAAAAAAAACTAGGATGGCAAACTTGATCTGAAGAAACGTTGTTCCAATGAGGCAAGATACGCTTGTGGATTGCGACGGAAGCGGAGCTGATTTCGACGACCCTCGTGGCGATAATTGAGCGTTTGA